>MDTB01223396.1_pt1 | contig 62640 bp, 54 predicted proteins | sample 811161 | NCBI WGS metagenome assembly MDTB01 (sample SAMN05326650, study PRJNA326480) | marine metagenome | isolation source: seawater | place: Mediterranean Sea | collected 2009
ATTAGAAGCATGCAAAAATATAGATTTCAATGGTTGGAAAATTTTAATTTATGGTAATGGATCTGAAGAATATATAAATAAACTAAAAAAAATAATAATGATAAATAAATTAAATCAAAATATTGAATTAAAAGAAGCTGTCTTTGATGAAAAGAAATACAAGGTTTTAAACGAAGCCTCTGCCTTTATTTTGCCTTCATATTCAGAATCTTTTGGAATAGCTATTGCTGAAGCAATGTTTTTTGGATTACCTATAATAACTACTACAGCAACACCTTGGAAAGTAATTAAAAGCGAAGACTTGGGATGGTTTGTAACTCCTGAAAAGGAGGCATTAGTAAATGCACTTCAAAACTTGTTTAGTTCTTCAGAGAATAATCTTGTAAAAAAAGGAAATAGAGCAAAATTACATATCACAGGAAAGTATGATTTAATGTCCACATCCAAACTAATGAAAGATGAAATAATATCTTCAATACAAAGTAATTAATAATTAATTTTTTTAATTCAAATATTACCTTGAAATTTTAATATAAAGAGCCTAATAATTAGTATTTTCATACCTTCCTCTAGTTCAAAAAATTTAATTTTAAATCAATAAAAATTATCCTAAATCAAAGTATTTCTAATTATGAATTTATAATTATTAATAAAGTTAGCAATGATGGATCCCAATAGATTCTAAATATGTATATTTAATCTAAAAATAATATTCTAAATATTATTTTTGTCATTATTGTTGAGAAATAAAAAATATAGAAAATGATTTTTAAAACTTTATAAATTTAAAAAAAATAAATAAGTTCGAATATAATATGTAATTAAATACATAAGATTTTAAATTGGAAATATCAGAATCTCTTATTAATATAACTGAAAAAATTGGTAAAGATATAAATCTTGTACAAGGTCCAGGAGGAAACATATCTTTTAAAAATAATGGCTTTATGTATATAAAAGCATCTGGTGAAAAAATGTCTGATGCTAAAAATAAAAATATTTTTGTCAAAACCGATCATAATAAAATCCTTTCATCACTCAAAGAAAATGATCCAGACCCTATTAAAAATAGTTGGGACAAATGTTGTCTAATGCGTCCATCAATTGAGACAACTATGCATGCATTAATGCCTCATAAATATGTACTGCATGTTCACTGCGTTAATACACTTAGCTGGGTAATTCAGAAAAATTACCATGAAAAAATAAATATATTTTTGAAGGGAATCAATTGGAAATCAGTTCCCTATAAAAAACCTGGTCTAAATTTATCTAATGAAATAAAAAAAATAATTAAAGAATCAATTGTCGATGTAATTCTATTAGGCAATCATGGGATAGTTGCAGGTGCTGAATCTGCTGAAAGAGTTTTTGAAATAATTAAAAGTATTTCAGAAAAATTATATTTATCTGAATTAAATAAAAAGTCTCTTGATTTAGAAAAATTTAACAAATATCTCTTATGCAGAGAATATAAGCTGCCAAAAAATAAATATGTTCATCAAATGGCTTTTTCAAAGATTCATTCATTAATAGCAACAAAAGGAGATTTATTTCCAGATCAAACTATTTTCCTAGAAAATGGATTGATTATAATAAATTCTCTTGAGGAACTTATTCTATTATCTAAATTAAGAGCTAATAAATTGCCTGTTGTATTGATTCCAAATGTAGGGATAATAATTCCAAGAACATTTACCGAAGTTAATGAAGATACTTTAGTAGGCTTATCAATGATCATTTCAAGATTACCAAAAGATGCCTCAATAAATTATTTAACTAATAAAGAAAGAAATGAATTAATAAATTGGGATTTAGAAATTCATAGAAAAAAAATAAATAATTAGAGATTATGAAAATACAGCTAATTGTGCCAATGTCAGGAATCGGGAAAAGATTTAAAGATGCTGGATATAAGACGCCAAAACCACTAATTAAAGTAAGAGGTAAAGAGATAATAAATCATGTAGTAAATATGTTTGAAAAAATAGAGCGAGTTATTTTCATCTGTAATGAAGAACATCTAAATGATAAGAAATTAAATCTCCGCAAAAAGTTAAAAAATCTCCATCCAAAAACAACTATTATTTCTATAAAGCCTCATAAAAAAGGACCTGTACATGCCGTTTTAGAAGCTGAATCAATTCTGGACTTATCAACACCTACTATAGTTAATTATTGCGATTTCAATTCTTTATTTAATTTTCCAGATTTTTTAAATAATTTAAAAAAAGATAAACCAGATGGATATGTTTTTACATATACAGGTTTTCATCCACATATGTTAAAAAACACAAATTATGCATATGTAAAAAAATTTAAAAATTCTGTTATTGATATACAAGAGAAAAAGCCTTTTACAGAAAGGCCAATGTTGGAGGAGGTATCAAGTGGGACTTATTATTTTAAATCAGCTCAATTAATGTTGAAATATTTTAAAAAGACTATTTCATTAGATCTTAAAGTTAATGGAGAATTTTATGTTTCTATGGCCTATAAACCTATGTTAAAAGATGGTCTAAAAATAAAAACATTTCTAATTGATTATTTTATGCAATGGGGTACTCCCTCAGATTTAGAGGATTTCAAATGGTATTCAGATGTTTTCAATAATATAATTAATAAAAATTGTAATCATAACAATATATATGAAGGCAGTTTATTAATGCCTATGGCTGGAGAAGGTTCTAGATTTCGAGAAAAAGGATATAAAATTCCTAAACCCTTTATTAAAATTTCAGGTTCTGAAATGTATATAAAAGCAATTAAAGATTTACCTAGAATGGAAAACATAAAAATTGTTACAAGAGAAGAATTAATTAAAGATAAAAACCAATCATTCAATATTAAAGATAAGAACTTAAATATAAGTATAAAATCATTAAGAGCAAATACTGATGGTCAAGCTTGCACTGTTCTAAAAGGTATGGAAGATAATAATATTAAATTAGAAAAACCTTTAATAATAAGTGCTTGTGATATGGGAGTTATTTTTGATGAAAAAAAATATCAAAAACTTCTTTATTCAAAGGAAATAGATATTTTAGTATGGGGATGTAAAGGATATCCAGGTGCGCAACAAAACCCAGAAATGTATAGTTGGATTTACGAAAATAAAAATTATATTTCAAAAATTTCAGTAAAGAAAAACCTTCTCAATCCAATAGAAGATTATGTTTTAATTGGTACATTTACATTTAAAAAAGCAAAGGATTTTGTAAGGTCTGCAGAACTTAGTATTACAAGTAGGGATAAAGTAAATGGAGAATATTATGTAGATAGTGTAATTAATAAATCTATTGAAATAGGATTGAAGGTAGCATTATTTGAAGTTGATTACTTTATATGTTGGGGAACTCCTAATGAATTAGAAACCTATAATTATTGGGAATCATGCTTTAACAAATGGAAAGCTCATCCATATAAAAGAACTAAGAACTAAGATAATAATTTTATATAAATCTTTTCTAAATAATTATTTAAATTATATTTTTTATTTTTTTCTATTACTTAATATTTGCTATATTAAACCCTCATGTAAATAGGGTATAAGTTTCTAAAAAGATTTAATAATGAAATATTCTATCGTAATTCCTTGCTTTAATGAAGAAGGAACAATTCAATTAATACTTGAAAGAACAAAAACTATTTTTATAGATAATAATATTGAATTAATTCTAGTAAATAACGGTTCAACAGATAATTCAAAAGATATAATATCTGAAATTATAACTAATTATCCTCATGCAAAATGTATAAATTTAGAAAAAAATCTTGGATATGGTGGGGGAATTTTAAGAGGTTTAAGTAATTGTAAAGGGGAAATCATAGGATGGACTCATGCAGATCTTCAAACAGATCCACTCGATTGTATTAAAGCTTTTAAAGAATATAAAAATATATCTAGAGGAAAAAATACCTTTGTTAAAGGTAATCGAAAGAATAGACCTATAAATGATCAATTTTTCACTTTTGGAATGAGTATATTTGAAACATTTTTACTAGGAGAGTTGATTTACGATGTGAATGCACAACCAACAATTTTCCCTAGAACATTTTTTGAGTCCTGGATTAAACCTCCTGAAGATTTTTCTTTAGATTTGTATACATATTATTTAGCAAAGAAAAATAATTTTAAAATAAAAAGAATAGATGTTGAATTTCCTAAAAGGATATCTGGGCAATCTAAATGGAATATAAATTTTGTTTCAAGGATTCGATTCATATTGCGAACAATCAAATATAGCTTTAAATTAAAGTTAAATAAGGTAATTTAAATAATTGGAAATAATTGCCCATAGAATAAACACTATTAATGAATTAAAAAATTTAAATAGTAAATTAGGAGTTGAAGTTGATATTAGATCCAATGATAAAAATTTAATTATAGGGCATGATCCATTTTCAGATTACATCAATTTTAAAGAATGGTTATCCTTTTACAATCATGGAACTTTGATATTGAATGTAAAAGAAAATGGTTTAGAGGAAAAATTGATTAAAACAATGCAGTCTTTTAAGAAAGAGAATTTTTTCATTCTTGATCAATCATTTCCCTATATTATAAATACAATCAAAACTGGAGAAAAAAGATGTGCCATAAGGTTATCAGAATATGAATCTCTTAAAACTGTTTTATCTTTAAAAGATAAATTAAGTTGGGTTTGGATTGATTTCTTTACAAAATTTCCTGTAGATTTTGAAGTTTATAAAATCTTAAAGAAACATAATTTTAAATTGTGTTTTGTTTCACCAGAATTACATGGACATAAACATTCAACATGTTTGGATTTGAAAAATTATATAAAAACCAATGAAATGTACTTCGATGCTGTTTGTACTAAGAAAGTTAATTTTTGGACAGAATGATTATTTCAAATACAAAAAATTATATTTTTATTTTCTTCTTGGTTATTAAAATATTTTTTATAATTTTCCTTGTCCCTAGTATTCAAGATTTATGGTTTGTCGATTTTATAAGAAATTCGATTAATAATCCTAGCTTAGATCCATGGTCAAATTATTTATTAAATTATGGGGACTCATTAGGATTTCCATATGGACCAATAATGTTTTTAATATTTATACCTTTATCATTTATTTTTTGGACATTAGGACTACCTTTTGGCCTAGAAGATTATTTTTTAGGTATTGGTTTTAGATCTAACCTAATAATATTTGATTTAATTTCTTTATTCATTTTATCAAAACTATTAAATAATAAAAAAAATGAAATTATCCTTTTCTATTGGTTATCTCCATTAATATTTTATGTCACTTATATTTATGGGCAATTAGATATTATCCCAACAACTATTACACTGATTGGATATTTTAAATTATATAAAAACGATTTTAAAAATAGTGGCTACTTTTTTGGTTTAGCAATTGCAACAAAATTAAGTTTTGCATTGATTATACCTTTTCCAATAATTTACCTTTGGCAAAATAAAAGATTATCTTTTGGTTTTAGCCCATTTATAAAATCACTTTCTAAAATATTAATATTATTTGTTTTAACTCCGGTAATATCGAATGGTTATAGAGAAATGGTCTTATCTACACCAGAAAAAGCATCTTTAATAGATTTCAATATTTCTCTTAATGAAAACTTAAAAATATTTATTTTACCTTTAATATTTATTCTAATTATTTACTCAATATGGAGAGTTAAAAGATCAAATTTCACTTTACTTACTTCAATTACTGGTTTAGCTTTTCTTATTTCCACACTAATGATGCCTCCATCTCCAGGCTGGTATTTATGGGCTCTCCCATTTTTGATAATTTATCAAATAAAAACTGATATTAATGGGAAATTACTAATCTCCCTTTTTACAATCCTACCGATTTTTATCATATTCCCAAATAATTATTTTTCAAGATTTAATTTTTTTAATTGGAATTATGAGTACAATACATCATTTATAAATCCTCTTAATGAGGATTTAATTTATACACTTTTTATTAGTTTAGGGATACTTATTGCTGTAAGACTTTATAGAGAATCCATAAAAAATTCTGATTATTATAAATTAAATAAAAAAGCTTTTGTTATTGGCATATCAGGAGGTCCCTCAAGTGGTAAAGAATTACTATCAAAATCAATTATAGATTTACTTGGTGATCATTCCACTTTATTTCTTAGAGAAAGAGATTACTTTAAATGGAATAAAAAGTTAAGTAATTCAGAAAAAAATAATCCCATTAATATAAAATCAAATGATTTATTGAAATTAAATACAGACTTGAATTTAATTTTGAATAAAAATGTTCTTAATAGAAAAACTATTAACAACTCAATCACGAAATCGCAAACCATGAAATCCTTCTCTAAAGATTTTATAGTTGTTAATGGTTACCATATTTTTCTGCCAGACGCATTAAATAAATTATTTAATATAAAAATCTTTTTAGATCCAGAACCTGAACTTAATAAAAATTGGCTTAAAAATAAAATTAATTCTCAGCCTAATCTTTTAAAGATAGATAACTATGAAGAATTAAAAAAATATCAAGATTTATATTCTGAAAAGAAAAATTCATCTGATTTAATTTTTTCATTCTCTTATATAAATAAAGATATATTATCGTATAAAAAAATTCAAAATTTACCTCTAAAAATGGATGTTTTTCTTAAGGATGGTATTTATGCTGAAACCTTATCAAAAGCATTAATTTCTATATGCGGTGTAAAGTTAAATTTAAATATTTCAAATACTGATTTCTCAGCAAAACTTTCAATAGAGGGAGATATTTGGTCAGAGGATATAAAATTGGCAGCAAGTAGATTAGTACCTAATCTAGAGGAAATTATAGATTATAATGCTAAATGGCAATCTAATATAATTGGATTAATGCAATTAATAATACTTATGCAAATTGCATATGTTTTTAAATATAAAATTGAGAATTAAATGCCTCTTAAGATAATAAATGATAATAAGTTTAGGAAACTTCCTAAAGCAATTATATTTGATACGGATAATACTTTATATTCGTACGCACCTGCAAATCAATTAGCTTTAAAGTCTGTTTTTACAAAAGCAGAAACCTTATTAGATATAAACAGAAATTTATTTGAGGAAAAGTTTAAAGAAGCTAGACTTGAAATAAAAAAAAGAATCCATAATCAAGCAAGTTCTCATAGTAGATTGCTTTATATTCAAAGGACAATAGAACTTCTTGGTTTAAAAACACAGCTTTTACTAACCCTTGACTTGGAACAAACATACTGGAGAACATTTTTACAATCTTGTAAATTATTTCCTAACTTAATAGAACTTCTTGATAAACTAAATGATTTAAATATACAAACTGCTATTATCACTGACCTTACTTCGCAAATTCAGTTTAGAAAAATAATATTTTTTGGACTTGAACAATATTTTGATTTTATTGTAACCTCAGAAGAAGCAGGTTTTGATAAGCCAAACAGAGCACCATTTGAACTAGCTCTAAAAAAATTAGATTTACTTCCTAATGAATGTTGGATGATTGGAGATAATCTAAATGCGGACATTTTAGGTGGTGAAAATTGTGGATTAACAACCTTGTATAAATACGAATCAAAGGATGAAAGTAAAAAAGATGGTATAATTCCTGATGCGAGTTTTAATGAATATAATAAAATTTTAAGTTTAATAAAAAAGATTCAAATTTAATAGTTTTAAGAACCTCAGCTTTGAAGGTAAAATATTTAATTTTAAAAAGAAGAACTCTGTTAATATTAAGCTTAATTAAGCTAATATTATTTTGAAAAATTATAAAATTTCTAAAAATTTTCAGTTTTTTATATTTAAACCATCAAAATATTTCTATTTTTTTAGTCTTGTATCATTACTAATTTGGTTCTGGCTTGGTCCTATTAGTTATAGGCATATTGATGATTACGGTCCTATGTATGACTTTATAGAAAAATATGTATTAAAAACAGAATATGTTTTTCCAACTGATTTATCAAAAATAGATATATTTTCTACATTTCTATCTTCATTAAGAGATAACTACGGATGGGGAAGCTACCCACATCTTTGGTCAATTATTTATCTACCTTTATCCTTAAGTTTCATAAAATACGGAATTGACATAACAAGATATATCATTATTTTTATTGGTTTCTCTACTTGTTTATTAATTTCATTTTTATTATCTAATATTCTTACATTAATGATAATAAATAAAAAAGAACTAACTCATAAAAGCTTTAAAAAAATTAGATTTTTATCTGAATTTTTTTCTACTTTAATTGTATTCTATTGTCCCCAGATAATGCTTCATTCAATAACTTATATGCCTTATCAAATACCAGCAATATCAACATTATATATTTTTAATATATTCTTATGTTTCCAAAAAATTGAAATTAATAATACAAGTGGAAATATAATAAAAAATAAATATCTTTATTTTAGTTTTGAATATACTTTAATTTTATTATGGTTTTCTATATTATTATCTTGGCAAAATATATTTATAATTATTGGATTAACTCTTTATTTTATAAATTTTTTAATTATAAATAAAAATTTTTACCTCTTAAAAAAATTTGCTTATGATTTTTATTTTTCTATAAATAATTACTTAAAAAAAATAAGCCTAAATCCTAGGTATATTTTATTTCCATTTTGTTTAATTTTTTTATTTTATTTTTCAAGGATATATGTTATCAAATTAATTAATCTGAGCAAATCAGGTCATATAAATGGAATCCCTTTTGCTTGGGGTTTAGAAAATGAATATAATTTAAATCTTTTTAATTTAAATGTGACTCATATTCTACCAAGCGAATTCTTTCAAAATTTAATATTTGTAATATCTAGAATTTTTTCTCTTGCTTTATACCCATTTAGATTCAATCAAAATATCTCTGCATTTTTATGTCTAATTATCTTCACAATTTCTTACTATTTTCTTTTTAAATATTCAAAAATTGGATCCAAGCTTTCAATTTTAATTTTATTTACTTTTATTGTCCCTATTATTTTTTCTATATTAGGTGAGTTTATATTAGCTCCTTCGAGACACTCAATATATCTTTTCCCTTGTATATGGATACCTGTAGGAATTTTATTTGTACATCAATTTTCATTCAACCATTATCTTCAATCTAAAAATCTTTTGTTGATTCTGCAAATCATTTTAATAATTATATTTTTTAATGGATTAATATTGTCTCATAAAGCTATTAATTTATCTAAATCTCAAGAATACTCAATAAGAAACTTAGCAGCAAGAGCAGATTATTTTCCTCTAGGCAAATTAGCAGGACAATATGATTTAGTATCTCTTTACTGGACACATGGAACTAAGGAGTGGGAAGCTATTAAAAATAAAGAATGTTTTTACGAGGGAGAAAATTTAAAAGGTAAAACAATTTTTTTATATAGTCACAGAGAATTTTTTAAGGAGAATTCAAATCATATGCAAAACTTAGCTAATCCAGACTTTTTTCCTGAAGATTATGCATGTATAACGAAAAATACAAATTTAGAGATTTTAGAATCAATTATAATTGAAAAAAATTTAGGTATAGAAGTTGATAATTTAATAGATAATGGTGGATCTAATGCATATGCCTACTTATTAAAAGTTTCAAAGTAAATTAAAGCTTTTAAAATTGTATTTTTTCTTAAGAAATTATGTCTATGATAAAAAAAATGGTGCATTTAACCAAAGATAATTTTGTATAAAATCATAATAGATAGAGATAAAAACTTATTAACATTTATTAAAATTATTAAAAAATATGTTATTTGAAAATTATAAAAGTTTCAAATTTCAGAACACACAAAAACTTTACCCCCCATTCCATAAGAAAAGACCTCTCTAAAAGAAAAATTATACTTCTTTCTAAATTTTGAAAAAGCACCAGCTACTCCTTTCGAATTTGATCCTTTATAAGAATAAAAATCATCAAGTATTAAATAGGTTCCTTCAAAAATTAATTTTTTACAAAACTCAAGAGCAAGATATGAACTTGAGAAAGTATCTGCATCAATAAAAATTATTCGAGCTTTTTTAATTCCATAATTTATGGGATCTACTGAAAGAGTTTCTTCAAAGAAACCTTTTATTAGCTTAAAATTAGTCTCATTAGAACACTTCTCAATCCTATTCTTGACAAAGGGTAAAGAGGTTTTGAATTGTTCATCTTCATAAAAAGGATGATATTCTTCATCTTCTAATTTACCAAAACCATCAAATGAATCAAATCCAAAAAAATTAATTTCGTTTTTATTATTTGGAGGCATATATTCTTTTAGATTTAAATAACATCTTATTGCATGAGAAAAAGATGATCCTTCAAAAACACCAAATTCTAGGTAATCTCCAATGATATCTTCAATAGTTGATAAATAAAAGACTTTTTTAATAGCATAATATTTTTCTAAGTTATGAGTTATCGCAGGATTTATGTAGGAAATAACATTTGAGGCTAATATCTGTAGAAATACAAGCTTAGATAGACCTCCCCATCTTTGATCAGCTATTTTTTTTCTATCTTTGAATACCCATAATTTAAGTAATGTAAAATTTAATAATGCAGTTATTGCCGTTCCTATAAACCAGCAAATAATATTACCTAATTGGAAATTAGAACTTGCTATAAATGCAATTATTAAAGTACTTACGCAACCAAGAATATAACTAGAAACAAATTTAAAAAAAGTTGTCATTTTAAATTTGTATCTTGGACTTAATATCCATGCACGACCAAAATAAAAGGAGGAAATAAATCCGCATAAATAACCAGTTATTACAGCCTGCATTAATCCCGCAGATAATAAAAACATAGCTATGTTAAAAAATAAGAAATTAATTAAAGTAGAAAATATACCTATCAATGAGAATCTAGAAAGTTCCACAATATCAATCAGATAGCTAAAGCTTTTTAACTTTGTTTTTAGTTTTTTTGTTTTATTAATAATTGAGAAAAACTTTTTCATTATCTATTTAGTTTGATTATTAATTACTAATTCTATAGGAAAAACTTATATCCTTAAAATTATTAAAATTACAAAAAAATTCTTTAACATAAAATTAATATTTACAAAAACTGACAGATAATTTCCTTTTACTTAACTTAATACTTATTTAATGTATGTTTATTATTGATATATCAAAAGATTGAATGTGAATTCATTTCTGTTTGATAAAAAATTGAAATATATGAAAAATTTCCCCACTTGCCCATTATGCTCTTGCGATACTGCAACACAAATATGGAAAGCTTCATGTTCTGAACAGGCTTCTCATTTCTTAAGCCCATTAGTTAATAGAGATAAGTATGAGGAACTTAAAGAACATATTTGCTGTTTACAAAAATCCTCCTTTATATCTTTAAATAAATGCTCAGCTTGTAATTTTATATATAGTTTTCCAAATTGTGCTGGTGACAAAAAGTTTTATGATCTTATTTTTTCAGATACTAATAAATATCCTCAGGATAGATGGGAATTTATGAAGAGTATTGAAATTATAAAAAATTCAAAATTTACAAACCCAACGATTCTTGAAATAGGTTCAGGAGATGGTGCATTTATTAGAAAATTAGTAAAACAAAGAATAACTAAAAAAAATTCAATTACTGCAATAGAGTATTCGATATACGGTAAATCAAAAATTAAGGATTTTGGAATAGAATGTTTATCAATAGATATTAAAGATAATAAAAATAAACTACCGCATAAAAAATATGATTTTATATGTCTTTTTCAAGTTCTTGAACACTTAGATGATATCCATAATTTAGTAGCTAGATTAAAAAACTTATTAAGTATAAATGGAGAAATTTTAATAGCCGTACCTAATGACAAAATAATCGAATTTAATGAATTAAATGGAGCCTTACTTGATATGCCTCCAAATCACATAGGAAGATGGTCAAAGAAAACCTTTATTAAATATTGCGATCTTAATAATATAAGTCTTTTAGATCATAAAGTTGAACCCTTTTCATTCAAAAGATTTCTATTAATGTTTTATTCTTATCGTTTTTTGAGAAAGGCCCAAAAGCAGAATTCAATTGCGGCATATATAAAATACAAATTAAATAAAAATCTAACCTCAATTTTTATAATTATTTTTATTATTACAGACCTCTTATTTTCTCCAAAAGTCTTATTAAAGATAATTTTCTCTGCTGCCAAATTAGGAGGGGAAACTCAACTCGCACGCATATCAAAAGCTTGCAATAATTGATAAATAATTTCCTTATTCTTTAAAAGTCGGAATTTAGGAACTTTTTTTGAAATATATCTATAAGATTAAAGGTAACTATATTTATAAAAATTTCACCAGAAAAATAAATCTGGTATTGTCATAGAAATAAAAAGGGAATAATATTTTTAGGACCATTTATATTTATAAAAATAAATATAAATTTTAATTTCTCTTTTTTTTGAAGAATTAGAGAAATATTTCCAAAAAAAGATCCTAAAAATTGATATTACTTTATAATATATTTTAAAAATAATAAATATGTTTTTCTGGAGAAAAATATTCCCATACTTACAAAAGTACATCCCAAGGAATAGAAATAATAAATTACTTAAAATTTTAGATAAATTAGCAATAACTTATCACTCAATATATGAAAATCTTAATTATGATTGTAAAAATAATGGAGAATTATTTTTATTAAATAAATTAAATCATAGTAATAATCTTAATTCTATATTTGATGTAGGAGCTAATATTGGATCTTATTCATTACTAGCCAGAAAAATTAATAAAAAATGTTTAATCTTTGCATTTGAACCAGTACCAGAGACATTTGTTTATCTACAAGAAAACGTCTCAAATAAAAACATTAAAACCTTTAATATTGCTCTTGGCAGTAATGTAAAGGCTGAGAAGATGCTGGTTTCCAAAGATAGCAAACTTTCTACATTATTATTAGAGAATAGTCATCTAGCAAATAAAGAAGATAGTCATTATGTCTGTGTCAAAGTAATAACTGGATATGAATTTTTAAAAACTAATAATGACCTTAGTGAAATTTCATTACTTAAAATAGATACAGAGGGTTATGAATCTGAGGTATTAAAGGGTTTTAAGAAAATAATCTCACGAATTAATGTAATCCAATTTGAGTATGGTAAAGCAAACTTATTTGCTAAATATTTTCTTAAAGATTATTTTAATGATTACTCTAGTGAATATCATATTGGCAAGCTTTATCCTAATGGGGTTGATTTTCATGAAAAATACAGATGGGATTTAGATGATTTAATAGGTCCAAATTTTATTATGGTCAAAAAATCTCGTTCTGATTTATATGATTTACTTTCCATTAAATCTTAATGCAATAATACCAGAGGATCACCTTAAGAAAAAAGTAATAATATGTACGAAAAACAAAAGCCAAGATCTTATAAACAATCATAAAGGATGCTTTTGATTCAAAATAAAAATTAATTTAAACAGCGTAACTATTTATATATATTTATTTATTAATATAGGGGAATATTAATCTTGCCATACATAATATTAATGCGAGCTAGATGTCCTATTTGTAAAAAAATTGATTTTATTAAAGTAGTTTCTAATTGCAAAGAAAATATTCCTTTAACTGAAAAATCATATTCTTATGGAAAATGCTTGAATTGCAAAGTTATAAGTCAATTCCCAACGCCAGATATGCCAACTATCTCAAAGCATTATCAATTTTTAAATAAAGAAAAAGAAAAAAATATTTCAAATAAAAAAACATTAGCTCTTTTTTTTAAGATTAAAGATTATTATCAGAACAAAAAAAATATTAAAAACAATTTAAGAAATATTTTGAAATTTTGGGAAAAAGATTATCCATATTTACATATGATTCACGGAAGAAAAATACTTGATTTAGGGGCTGGTAACGGTTTTTTTTCGCTAGCCGCAAAAGAAAAAGGGTTTGATGTTATTTCTATTGAACAAAATAAAAGTTCAATTAATTTTGCAAAGCTAATTGGGGTAAAAATGATAGAAAGTGATATCAGTTCAAAAATATCTATGAAATACGCTTCAGAAGTTGATAATATTACTATGAATCATGTTTTTGAACATATTCTTGAGCCATATAATTTTCTGTCTATTTTGAAAAAGAATATATCAAAGCATACTAAAGTTTTTATTATTATTCCAAATGCTAACTCTATTTGGAGATATATTTTTAAGGAAAAATGGTATGGCTGGGATCCCCCTATTCATTTGCACTTATACAATAAGAGGGCACTAGAAATTATGATAAATAATGCAGGTTTTAAAGTTGAATATTTATCTTCAATAAATCGTATTGATTCTTTGTATGCTGCGATAAAACATTCATACAAAAACCTAATAAATTTAAAATTTATTTTAAGAATTATTATCTTACCAATTCAACCGTTTCTAAAAATATTTAATTTAGCTCCCGAACTACTATGTATTATTTCTAAGAAATAGATCATCATTACCTCTTAGCTATGAAGTTTGTTTATCTTTTTTTCTCAAAGATGACTAATAGAGCCATTTTTTTATAAAAAAAAATCTATTTTAAATCCAATATCTTTCTTGAAATATTTTCAGATAATATTTGACTATCCCGGAGATGGCTAAAAAGATCTTCAGGATACATAAATATTTCTTTTAATGAACTATTTTTTGGATAAGAATCTAAAGAAACATTAAATACATTTACAAAATCAGTAAATGGTCTAGCTATATTAAATATTAAATTGGAAATATTGTTTGGCATATAACCAATATTTTCTTTCGGTAAGTAATGTTGAGCCCAATCATGGGAAATTAAAATTATTTTTATATTAGAATTATTTTCCCTTGCTTCAAGAATAAAATCAGACATATTTTTTTTAAAATATCGCACATAATTTTGAACGCTTGCTCCATTAGGACTAAATTTCTTACCAAATTGATAAGGTAAGATGTCTTGATATAAACAATGTGTTATTCCAGGTATTTGAGATATTTCAAGTTTATTCATTAATGTAATTAACATCCATTTTGAAAAATATTCAAAGCCTGAATTTGTTCTTTCCCCTAAACGAAAATAATTCAAAGATCTTTTATCGATATGTTCAAAATTATGGTTACTTGTTACACCTATTAACTTACTTTGATTATCTCTGACTACAAAAGGTCTATATCTACAATAATCATCGCCAATATCAGTTTGGTCTAAGAAAATTACAAGAATATCGGGTACTTCATTATATTCATTAATTTTTTGTCTAAAAACAAGATTCATTATCAATGGAGACCAAGAAGAAACTCCCATAATTCTTAAATTCTTTGCCTTTTGATCTAATGTTCTTGTTATGTAAAATTTTTCTCTCTCATTTTTATTAAGAAGTTCTATCCAAGAGTCTCCCATAATCCATATGTTTTTATTGCCATTAAGTTTTTTATGAAACTCTGGATTAGAATTATTCATCGAATGATGGATATTATTATATATATCTTTATTCGTAAAACAGCCTTCGACTATATATTTACCAATATTTTCTGCTGATGAATTTCCTATATTTTTTTTACACGTTCTGCCCTGATTAGGCAACCAGTTAACTGCTGATGATTTCCATATATTCCTTGATCTATATCTATATTGTCTAAATTTAATTTCGCAAATAATAAATAAAAATAAGAAAATTGAAGAGACAAATCCTATCGATAGTACTTTTACTAAATTGATTCTACTTTTGCTTTTCATTGTCTTTCAGAAGAATAAATACGAGGATTGAGTAGATGTTTAATAAATAAATAAAAACTTTAAAAATTTAAGACTTAAAACAAACTTAAGTTAAGCATAATTATGTAGCCAAGAGAATTAAAACTTCTTAACTTCTGCACACCTTTCATATAGCTAAGTATTCTATGAATAGGTTTTACTCCTATTTTTGCTGGTTAGCTTGCAGAGAACTGATAAATTTGCATATTTTCTATTAATATTAGGTAATCAATTATAACGGACTATCAACACAAATAAATTGTATAAATTTCAAAAACTTACTTTAATTATTTATTTTTTTTAAGTTCTTTAAAGAAGAACCATTTGATTGGAAATTTTCATAAATAACTTTTCTATTAATTTAAGTCTAATAATCCTGCAATATCTATAAAAAAGCATAACTTTAAATCTCTTAATAAAATAAGAAAAATTCTTTATTATTTATTTTTAACTTTAATATTATATTAAAAATTTCTATATTTATTTATATATCTATTTATAAGAATATTAATAACTCTTAGTCAAATAATATTGATTATTTTTAAAAGATGTTTTTTTAAAAAATGATAAAATAAGTTTTTGATTATTGATAATTTAAATTTTTTGTCATAACATTAATAATTAAAGTCAAAATAATAAAAATTTAAATATATGCTTATTATCACTAAAAGCTATCTCCAAGTAATTTTATTATTAATATTAACTACCAGTAAAAAAAATAAGACCTTTCATGTTGTTTATGAAAATTATCCAAACTACATTTTTTTAAAATTTATATCTTTAATTAATTTTTTCTCTTTAAATAATTATAATATCAGCTCAATTAACAAATTCAGAAATAATTTCGTAGGGATTAACGACCAGGAATCTATGGATGAAATGAATAAAAATTTGGATAATTTATTTAATAATTCATTAAGGACAGGAGGAAGACTTTTTATCGAAAATAATTTAAGAGATATTCTATGGAAAAAATTTGTAATAGAGAAGATTTTTAAATATTATTTCTTCTTAGAAGATTTTGAAAAAGAAGAAAATCAATCATTTAAATATATATTCAAATTTTTATATCAAGTAAGAACATATCAAACAAATTTTTTAATTAGGTTTACTATTCTGAAAGCAACAATTAAATACTTTTTGTTTTTCATTAAAAATATATTTATAGAAAAGATTAAAAGTATTTTTAAGAAATCAGAGAAAATTAAATCATTAAATTTATCCTCATTAATATTACACCCTTTCTCAAGGGAAAATAAAAATCAAACACATGATTTTATATATAATGCTATTGATTTATTTGCAACGGATTATAAGGTTGAAAAAGTTATTAGCTACACAAGCTTTATAAATTTGTTAACTAAAAATATATCCTTAAATATAAATATAATAAAGTTTTTCAAATTAATTTATTATTTTATTATCTTAATAGTTAAGTTCATTATTTCATTTAACTTTGCAATAGATGCAAAGTTTTTAATTGAAAAATTTATATATATATGTTTAAAAAATCAAAAAATGAAACAGAAACTTAGGATTTTTAATATTGACCCTATTGAAAATAATGCTATCCCTATTTTTTACTTTTTAAAAAATAAAGGAGACAATATATGTTTTTTATCTTTTTCATTAGGACGTTTCTATACAAAATGTTTTTCAGATTTTAATGGGCCCTATAGTTATATTCTTTCTTCAAATAAAGGCTTTGAAGAAATAGTTAAAAGAAGTTTATTTAGTGGACCAATCAAAAATTCGAAATGTTATTTAAGTCTAGCTAATTTAAGAAATAAGGAAACAAATAATTCTTCAGATAATAAAGACTCTTTTATAAAGATAATCGTAGCTGAGGGAGTGCATGATTGGTTTAGAGATATAAGTGTATTTGATTCGATGTTATTTGCCTCAATTCTTTATCAACTTGATTCAGGATACAAAAATATAAAAATAGTTGTTAAGAAGAAAAGAAATATCTCTTATATTGAAAATTATTTATCATCTGAATTCCCGAATAATAATATACAATTTTCAGATGCTATTAGAGGTTACATGGGAGACTTTGAAAAGAGAGATTATATTTTGAGCCTTGGAATTAATTCTTTAGCGATAAAATCATCAGAATTATTTAATAAACCATATATAATTTTTGATAAATCTGATAATGCCAAAAATACATGGGAAGTTTTATATGAAAAATCAAAAGTCAAACCTATTTTTGCAAATTCAAAAAATTCAATTTCGGATTTATTAATAAGAAGAAAAAGATAAATAGCATAAAGTAAAATTGAAACTTTTTTAAAAGGAATATAATTAATATTTGATCATTTTTAAAAAACTATTATATTTCTGCCTTCTTATCTACTAAAAATTTATAATAAAAAACTTTATTTCTGAAATAAATTTATAAAAGAATTAAAAATAATTTATTTATCTAAATCATCAAATAAGACTAAATCACCTTTTTTTATATATTTATTTGTCTTTCTCCCAATAACTCTAGTTAAATTTGCTGCTGACAACCCATTCCCTGGTCTCATCATTGCTATTGACTCAGAATCAATTGTTTCACCTATTTCAATATTTCGCTTGGCGGTAATGCTTTTTGTAGCCCATTTTTTAGATTTATTTTCAATTTCTGATATTGTCTTTTCATGACCTCCCAATGCAGCCTCAAGAACTCTAATATCACTTACTAATTCCTTTAAGGATTCTGAATCGCAAGATACTTTCCAATCCTGAGCATTTGGAATATTTTTAAACAAGGTTATATGTTTCTCAATTATTGAGGCTCCTTTGCAAACGGCTCCAATCGGAACTAAATTTCCCTCAGTATGATCTGAATAACCAACCGGACCAGAAAAAAATTTTCTAATTTGATCAATAACGCTTAGATTTACTAAGTTTTTTGGTGTAGGATACATAGTTGTGCAATGTAAAATCGCAAGTTCTCTACAACCACAATCATATAGGAATTCAATAGTTTCTTTGATATCTTTCAATTTATACATTCCCGTAGATAATATTATAGGTTTCTTTGTTAAAGCTATTTTTTTTAAAAATGGGAAATTACCTAATTCACCTGAGCCTACTTTTATTGCAGAAACCTTAATTTCATTTACTAAAAAACTCAATACTTCCTCATGATGAGGTGTACACAAAAAGGTTAAATTATTTTCAATACAAGAATCTCTAGCGTACTTAATTATCGAATCTTTTACTTCTTTTTCTGAAATTCTATAAAACCAATCTTTATCTTTTTTTGAAATAAACTTCTCTGTATAAAAATGTTGTGTTTTAAATGCATCTACTTTGGCATCAAGTGACATTTTTATTAGAGGGTCTAAATTTTGCTTTTCTCCAAGATGCGAAACACCGGCTTCAGCCACAATGTAAGTGGGTTGATTTGAGCCAATTGTTTTTCCATCAATATTGATTGTTGATGAGAATTTAAGAAGTTTATCTGACAATTTTGTTATTCCAATAATGAGTAGGTTCTATAATATTTGGATCAATTCTTTCACTATATTTTTCAACTGTATTAATCATCCTTATAATAAAATCTTCATTTAAATATTCTGGTTCTAAACCAAGTTCAACTAATGCACTATGTTTAGCATTAAAGTAATGATTATCTGATTCTGTTCTTGGATTTGGGTACAATCCAATATTTACATCTTTACCAATCTTAATGCATGCTTTTTTTACCTTTTCAGCTAACTCAAGCACAGTAAATTGTTCTGTAAATTGATTAAAAACTCTAAATTCCCCTTTACTTGCTGGATTATTTAAAGCGATTTCAACACACTTAAGAGTATCTTTTATATTTAACATACCTCTTGTTTGACCCCCTTTACCATAAACAGTTAAGGGAACACCGAGATATGCTTGAACAATAAATCTATTCAAGACAGTTCCAAAATACTGATCATAATGAAAGCTAGTACATAATCTATCATCAATTATTGTTTCATCAGTTTCTATGCCATAAACTATGCCTTGATTCAAGTCTGTTACTCTCAAATCCCAAGACCTACATACAAATTCCAAATTTGCTGAATCATGGACTTTACTTAGGTGATAAAAAGATGGTGGTCTTTTAGGATATAAAACTTTGTCGCTTCTCCCATTATGATTTATATTTATCCACCCTTCTTCAATATCTATATTTGGAGTTCCATACTCACCCATAGTTCCAAGTTTTATAATGTGTATATCAGGATTATTCCTTTGGATTGCAAAAATTAAATTAAGGGTTCCTAAAACATTATTTCTTTGTGTTTCAATACAATTATATTGAGAAATCATCGAAAAAGGTGCAGAAGGTTGTTCTGCATAGTGGATAATAGCTTCTGGCTGAAATTCTGAAATTGTTTTATTTAAAAATCTATTATTTTCACTTATATCTCCAAGAAATAATTTTATTTTATTTTGAGTTAAGTTTTCCCATATTTTTATCCTTTTATTCAAATTATTTATTGGAGTAAGTGGCTCAACTTCAGCCTGACTTTCCCAAAACCTTTTAATATAGTTATCTACAACAGCAACATCATGACCTTTTCTAGAAAGGTACATTGCGGTGGGCCATCCAAGATATCCGTCACCCCCAAGAATTAAAACTTTCATTCAAACTAAATTTAGATTCATTAGGATTTCAAGAATTTTAACATCATCAATACCATCCACATCTATATTTCTTGGCCAATTTATTATTTCGTAGGCACTTGGTGATTGAAAAAAAGTTCCATTATTAATAAGATTTTTATATTTCGAAAGACATAAATTGCCAAAACAAAAATATTTTGGTTTTAGTTGTTTATTAAAATAAGTCTTTCTATCCTCTTCAAAAACAAACTCTACTTGACCATCTTCAATTCGCCTTTGATTCAAAGCGTGAAAGTTATGAGGAATATTTGAAATATTATGTGCAGTCAGGAATTTTTCATTAACTTTAATCGCTTTAAGTAGATTTATGAAATCAGATGGTTCTATAAGAGGGCTTGTTGGTTGTATCAAGAAAACATATTCATATTTTTCACTAGTCCTTTTTAAAAAATCCTTTACTACACAATGAACATTTACTTCATCTCCTGCTAAGTGTTCTGGTCTTAAGTCAATTTCACAACCTGAAGCAGATGCTATGGATGCAATTTCTTTGTTGTCAGTAGAGCATATTAGTTTATCTATGATTTTCGATTTAAGAGAAGCATCAATACAATATTTTATTAAAGGTACGCCACATATTGGAACAATGTTTTTTAAATGTATACTTTTAGAGCCTCCTCTAGCTGGTATAAATCCAAGTATTTTTTTTGTCATATTAGACTTAAAAAATTGATAGCTTTTTTAATTACAAAGGCTTCAGTTTCGTACCAAGCGTCAAAAGTAGAGCCCGCTATATGAGGAGTTATAATAAGGTTATTATTGCATTTAGCATAGTTAATAAGATCCTTAAATGATTGATCTAAAAATAAATTGCTTTCAAACTCTCCCTTGATAGTATCTAATGCAGCGCCCCATATTTGTCTATTTTTGAGAGCATTAAGAAGAGCAATATTATCAACTAATTCACCTCTTGCAGTATTTACAAATATTCCACTTGGCTTCATTGCATCAAAAAATTGTTTATTGATAAAGTTTGTATTTGAATCATTATGCTTAGCATGTAAAGAGATGACATCGCAAGTTTCAGCGATATCAATTAAAGATCTCGATTTATTGTATTCTCCTGAAGAACAATTTGGATCATACCAATTTATTTCCATCCCAATTGAAGAAGCTATTTTTGCTACCATTCTGCCAAGTCTTCCAAAGCCAATAATTCCTAACTTAGCTCTCGAAAGCATAAATGGAGAACCCCAGTTTTTTCTTTCCCACGTTCCTTTTAATACTGATTGATGTGCTCCTATTATACGTCTAGAGGCAGCGACTATAAGTCCAATTGTATGCTCTGCTGTTGGTGTGATAGTATCTAGAAATTCCATCTCATCATGTAAAGCACAAATTTTAATATTCATTAATTTTGCATCACTTTCATTAATATGCGGGATACTGGTTGTATTTGAAACAAGAATCTTTAGATTAGGAAATTTCTTAAATAAAATCATATTAAAATTATATCCAAGAGGTGCAAATATTATTTTTACATTTTGCTTCTCTTTTAAAGATAATAATTGAGAGGGATTCTCTAACTTTAAAATCTGGAAATTTTCTTCAATATATTCGATATTTTTATGAGAATATTTCAGTATTTCAAAATAAATCGCTAATGGTTTTTTTAATATTCTCATTATTTAGTGGCATAAGATAAATTTTTTAGAATTAAGTTTTTATCAATTTTTATTTTTGAAATATGATCAGCTATTTTTGAACCTGCTTTGCCATTTCCATATAAATTTGGAGAACTTTTAATAATTTGGAGATAATCCTTATCAAAAAGAATTTTTTTAATAGCATTCTCAATCTCTATAACATTATGACTTACCGATATTATATTTTGTGAACTTAGTCTAAGATTTTGTCTACGTCCAATATTAATTGTAGGCAACTTAAAAGTTGTTGATTCTATTATACCGGCAGAACTATTACCAATAAATAAATTAGCAATATTCTGAAGCCCCCAAAAAAGCGGTGCTTCTAAATTACTAAAAATTTCCATATCTAGAAACTCAGAATATTCGTTCAAAGCTTTTATGATTCCCTCATAACCAACATCGCTACATGGTTTAATTGCAATTATTTTGAAGTCGAAACTCTTTAATGCTTCTAAAGTTATTTTCATTTGTAAGTAAGATTTTTCTGGCTCAGTGGTCTCAGGATGTTGTAAAAGTATAGCTATCTTTTTTTTTGTATCTAATGACAATAAATTTTTAACTTTACTAGCAGTAAAAAATTTATTTGACATTATTTCATCTAAATGACAATCACCAACATTTAAAACTCTCCATTTTTCTTCTCCCATCATTTCAACATTTAATGCACTTTGTGAATTAGATACATAATGTAAATGGGATAATTTAGTAATAGAGTGTCTCATCTGTTCATCAACAGATCCACTTTGGTCGCCACCTTGAATATGAGCTATTGGAGTTCCTAAAGTAGTAGCAGCTAAGGCTGCAGATAAAACCTCTCCTCGATCTCCATAAAGTATGCAAATATCAGGTTTAGATTCTTCCAAAGTTAATGAAATACCCTTAACGGCATTAGAAAGAGCAATAGCTCTATCTAAACTCGAAGATCCTTTTTGATAAAGTGGTATTTCATATTGAACTTCAAAATCTTTCTTTATTTCATTCACTGTGTACCCGAATTTTTTATCTAAGTGTTGATCTGTAACTGCTAAAGAAAGATTAATATTTTTATTTTCATCAAATGCTTTTAGCATTTGTTTCATGGCTCCGTATCCTCCTCTCTTCCCTGTTAAAACATATACTTTCCTCATTATTTAAAAATAATCAATTAGTAGTTAAAATATCATAATTTTCAACAAATTTGTACTCTTAAGAATCCCTAAAATCAATTTTAAATTTTAAAAACAATATCTATTGAATTAGAAAAACTATTATTTTATCGAAAATAAATCTTATAAAATTTACTTTGAAGACTTAATAAATTAATTTAAGAAATTTTGTTTCTAAGTAGCCATTTTCCATCTTTTTTTTCCCATAAATGTTCACTTCTTCCTTTATCTATTAACATTTTGAATTCTGATTCATCTATGGAGATATAATCTAAGAAAAATTTATAATTTTTCATTGGGAATTCACCATCAAATTTTTTGACTAATGAAATCCCTTCTTCTCTTGTAATATGCTGATTCCTTATTTCCGAAGAAGCATCATAAGTTGCTCTACCTATTCCATATTTTATAAATGTTGTGTAAAAGTGGAACCCATCAATCTTATCGTCAAGTGATACATATGTTGAATAGGTCCCCTCAGACCTTATTGAATTATCTTTAAATCCACAATTATCAACTGCATAATAATAGTTTTCTTGAGGTATCCATTTTTTGTAGTAACTCATAAAATGAACTTCTAAATTATCTGATAAATCATTCAAAGGTTTATACATATTTAAATCATTTTCTGAAATACCTTTATTGCTCAATTCAGAAAGGTTTAAACTCCCAATCCTCATTTCATCAAGAGATCCTTTAAAGAAATCATTCGGCATTTTATTTTGATCCCAATCTAAATTACTCCCGCCTTCGGCTTGACTCTCTCCATAAAAAACTAAATCTATTCCATAATCTTTAGCTATACGAGGTCCAACATATTTTTGACCAATTATAAATGGCTGAAATGGATGTAGAAGATTTTTAAAAGCAAGTGAAGTAAGTTTTTTATGAACCGATCTATCAGGCGTTATTAAAATATTATCATTACCTGACTCTATCCATGAAATAAAATTTTTCCATCCAATATCAGTATAACTATGGGGAGACCAAGTAACGGTAAGAGGATTCATTCCATATTTGTTTTTCAGTATATGAGAAACATATGCACTATCTTTACCGCCACTTCCTGGAACAACAACATCATAAGATCCATCTGATCTTCTATGCTTATCTAGTAACTTTTGGAGTTCTTCCTCTCTTTTATTCCAATCTACAACGTTATATTTATATTCATGATAAAGACATGCTGTACATATGTCATTTTTAAACCCTATAGTGTTTCTCTTTCTACTTTGATTCTTTAAATTATTGTTTTTAAATTCAGGAATTGTACCAGGTCTTTGATTAGAAACTACACATTTTTTGCAGTAAATTACTTTTTCAGGGAGTCCCCAAAGTGCTTTCATAGAAATTTTTTTTTTATTTTAACTTAATAGAGAATTAAAATTAATAAGATAATTTATCCTAATAAAACTTTTATCAATTCTCTACCTTTTCTTCCTGATAATTCAGGATGAAATTGTACTCCAATTTTATTATTTAGAATTGAAACTGCAACAAACTTTTTTTCGTTAATTTCATAAAATGCTAGCTCATCTATCTCTCCAGTCCATAATATACCAAATGAATGAGAAAAATAATAATAACCACTGAGAAAAGACATCTCTTCATTAATGAATTTCACATAGTTCCAACCAGTATGGACTTTTTTTTGAATACTATTTGATGAAATAGAAACAACAGATTTTTCTCCGAAATTAAATCCTTTAATAGAGCCTTTCAAAGATTCTCTACTATCTTTTTGTAAAAGATGCATACCTAAGCATATCCCGAAAATCTTTTCAACATTACTTTCAAGAATTAATTTCGTAATACCTTTTTTATCTAATTCATTTTTAACAAATTGAAAATTACCTACTCCAGGCAGTACAATAATATCTATTTTTGTTGATAAATCCTGAATTTCGATTAATCTCTGATTGAAAACTTTTTCAAATAATCTTTTTACATTTGATGTGTTAGAAGAACTATAAGTTATTATTCCAATCCTCATTTTCTTACTTCCCATTTCTTTGATATTTCTTTTCTAATGTTCTCTATTTCTTTATAGTTATAAATATAATACTGAGATAAAGCAATTCCTTGAAATCCGTAATTTAGAATATTTTTATAGTTATATTTAATATGCATAGAACCTGAAATAATAGTATCAATATTTATTTTGCTGAAAATTTTTAGTTTAGATAAGGTTATATCATTTACTTTTTTATCAACTCCATCAAAGTCAATTAATCTTATCAAAACTTCGATCAAACCTTTTTCACACAGACTTGATATATAATCAAATGCACTAAGATTTCCAAATGGTTTAATTAATTCTCTACCTGCATTAATATAAAAATTAATCTCACCATTAGTTTCTACTCTTATTGATGGAGCAAAAACTATTGCTTGAGCACCAAATTCCCTAAAGAGAGTTTCTATTGGTATTTTATTTTGAAGAATTGCAGTATTTAAGGCAACTCTGCAAGCTCCTTTCTCTAAAAGATTTTCAATTTCCTTTAATGAATTTATTCCACCTTGCACAGTGATTGGGATATGTATATTACGACAAATAAACTGCAAAAGATCTAAATCAATGTGAGTATCGTATAAACTTCCAGTTATATTATTTATGTAAATTTCATCTGCTATAAAATCATCACTTCTATCTGCAAGGAATTCATCTATATCTTCAATTATTCTAAGTCCTTCAAATCTCTTCCCTTTAATTACATTTTTCCCTTTGATATCAATTTTAGCAATAATCCTTTTGGTGGTCATATCTTTTTGTAATTAAAATATTGCAATTTAAAAATTTCTTGTTTTAACTTTTTTAGAAAATAAAATAAACATATTATATTTAAATTATTTGTAAAGTTAGTGAAGAAATAATTAAAAATTACTTTTACAAATTCTTATATAATACATTATATTTTGTCCTTGGGATAAGAAAAAAAAGATTAGTTTTTTGCAGAGAAGATAGAATTGGGCACCAAGCTGGTGGATTAGACGTACAACTCCATAAAACTATAAGAATAAAAAATAAATTAAATATCAATACAATTTTTATTTTCTATGAAAAAGAGAACATAATTGCTAACAATTATTTAAGTAAATTATTTAAAAATCAAATAAAAAGTTTTGGATTTAAATTCTATTCAATCAACCATAAAATGGTTATGGCAAACTTTTTATATAAATCAATAATTTTTTTTATTATTAAACTTAAAACTAATTCAAGAATAAAATTTGCCAGTACTGATATTGGAAGGAGGTCAAATAGAAGTTTTATATTAAAGTCAAATAATCATTCAGAGATTTGTAGAAAACTGAAAATTATTCCTGATAAATATATATGTATTTACTCAAGGGATAATAATTACTTAGCAAATAAATTTAAAAATAGGAATTGGGATTACCATGATTATAGGAATTCAGATATCAATAATTTTAAAAAATTATCAAACTATATCGTTAATGATATAGGTTGGAGCGTAGTACGAATTGGTAGTGATCCTAAAGAGAAAATTTCATGGGAAACATTTGGTTCTCCTCGTATTGTTGACTATTCTTTTTCAGGTTTTCGTTCTGAACAAAACGATATTGATCTAATTTCTGGATCTAATCTTTATTTTAGTAATGGAGGTGGCCCTGAATCAGTTGCCATAGCATCTAGAAGAAACATTATAAAAATTAATCAAATTCCTTTAGGAGATGAACATCTTAATAACTTCGGAATATGGTTACCAAAAATACACAAAAAGAATAATTCAGAAAAGTACTTAACATTAACTGAAATATGCAAACTAAACTTGAAGAAAGGTAATTTTGCTAAAGATTATAAGAGAGAAGGTATTGATATTTGTCAAAATCAACCTGTAGATATATTACACGCCTTTCAAGACTATTTAAAATATAAAAATTCTGCTTTTAATGAAGATGAAAAAAAAATAATTGAAAAATATCATGAAGTAAGAAGAACTATTTTTGAAAAATGGGGTATTTTGAAAAATAAGAATAATTTTATTGCTCCAAGTTTCTTATTAAAATATATAGATTTATTGAATTTCTAATTTAATTAAAAAGCAAAAAATTAAAATTCTAAACTTACTTTAAACTTTTTACTTTTAATTTATTTCCCATTTAATTGCTTAAAAAAATTATTTAAGTCGCTATACAATAAACCCTCTGATGAGGGACATATAGTAGAGTTTTTTTTAAATGTTTTAAAATTCTTATCAAGAATAATAGATTTTTTTAAATCATATTTCATGATGTTGCATAGAAAGATTGCTATATCTAACCAACTATATTCTAATGGCTCACATAAATGATATATACCACTCAAGTTTTTATTAATAGCCATTAAGATAAAATTTGATATTTGATCACAGGAAGCTATCGTAAATATCTCGTTTTTGCTAATTATAATTTTCTTTTGCGTTTTAAGTTGTTCGTAAACTCCATTAAATAAGTTTCTTTTATGTATTAATTTCATAGAGTATTGTTGAGGTGTTCTCAATATTAAATAATTATTATCCGGTAGAATTTTTTGTATATTTAATTCTGCTTTGATTTTTGAAATTCCGTATAATGATTTTGATTTTAATTTAGTATTTATATTCCGGTAACGTTCATTCGAATCATCAAAAACACTATTTGAACTAATATGAATTAGTTTGGAGTTTGTTTCTAAACATATTTTTGCTAGATAAAAAGGAAAAGTTGAATTTATTAACTCAATATAAGATAGTTTATTTTGTTTAATCTTTTGATTTCCTACAATTGCTACGAGATTAATGAAAAAGGCATTTTTAAATTTATGAAAACTTTTACCTCCATTTAATATATTCTGAATATCTTCTTTATCTGGGCAATATAAATCAAAAGATCCATCTTCTATAATTTTTTGTTTTAGATGAGAGCCTAAATGACCAGATGATCCAAATAAGATTAATTTATTAGTCAAAATTAATAAACTTTAATCCTTCATTTAATGATGGAATAATAATTTTAGAACTTTTATTAATTTGCAAAATCTTATCAACAATCAAATTTTCAAAACGCCAAGCGCCAATAATAATTAAGGGCTTTTGATATTTTTCTAAAATTTTTGGTGATAATACGGGTACAAATGTATTTGGGGATAGAAGATTATGTCTTAATGTATTATCGTCTAGAAAACCAATAATATATTTTTCATATCCCAGTAGAAGACTATTTACTATTGATGTCGGAGCTGCACCATAACAAAAAACTTCTTTTACTTTATTTTTATTTAAAAAATCCATTAAATTTGTTTTATATTTACATATCTTCTCTTTTAAAAAGATAAATGAATTTTTTGAATAACAATTAATTGAATTTTCAAGGTGAATAAATTGATTTATTAACTCAGTATTTTCTAATGATTGTTTTTTAGAGGTTAAAACTCTTATACTCCCTCCTTTGGTAGGGATTCTTATTATATCTACAATATAAAGAGAATTATCCTTTAAAAATGGTTTTAATGATTTTATACCATGATAGCTAAGATGTTCATGATATATGTAATCTACAACATTTGAATATACCAGATCGTAAATATAAGATACTTCAAAGCAAAAATAACCTTCATTTGAAAGAGAAGCAGAAATAGATGAAAGCATTTCCTTTAAATTATCAGCATGAGCAAAAACATTATTTGCAGTAATTAATTCAAAATTTTCCAAATTATATTTTCTTTTAAATTTAACTAAATTAGTTTTATTACAGTAACCAGAAAATAACTCATAATTAGAATAATGGATTGAACTTAATATATTTGGGGCTGGATCAATCCCAAATAATTTTTTACTATATTTTTGAAGAAAATTTAAAAACAAACCATCATTACAACCAACATCAAGAGTAATTGTATTTTCATTTATACAACCTCTATTAAATAAGTATTTAGAATAATTTAAAAAATGTGTATTCAAGTCAGGACTACTAGAACTGGTATAAATATAGGATCCATAAAGAATATCTGGATTAACAACATCTAGAAGTTGATGATGGCCACAATTATTACACATGTATAAATCCATATTGAATCTTGGTAGATTCAAATATTCATGTGCATGGGGTCTAAAACCATCAACTGGTTGGGAAGGAGATATATCGAAAACCTTAGATAAGTTTTTATTACTGCATAAGCGACAAGAAGTTCTTTTTTTTGAGTTTATAAAATTCATCTTATTAAAGTTACAAATCTAGTTATTGAAATTTGATTTGTGGTATTTTTAATTGAAGTTATTTCTTCTTCTTTATTTGCTGTATATACTAAGTAATTTGATTTATTAAAATCTATTGACCTTTTAGTATTAAGTTTTAATTGTACATGATTTTCTATTATTGATACTGTTTTTATAGATTTATTTTTATCAATAATAAACTCTTGACCAGGCATGAGAATTAGAATATTTTCCTCTAAATGATCAGGTATTTGATTCTTAATATATAAAATAGTTGGTTTTATTAATGATTTTAGTGATTGGACCAAATCATAAGAAACAAATACAATTTCTCCTGATATAAAAACTATCTTCAGGTTACTAGTCTCAGAGATTCTAATTTTTAAATTATCTCTATAAATTTTCCTTGGATAATATGAATATTTTTCGTTTGATGTCCCAGAAATTTCTTTAAATTGATTCTCAAGATATAAAGTTGTAGATGTAGGACTAAAGTTAGAAAAACCTATTTCATGAGCCAAACTATATTCAGAATAAGGGATGAATCTATGGTAAGTATTCTTAGGTATAAAACAATAGAAGCAACCTTTATTTGAATATGGAGAAAGTAAAACATCTCCGAGTAGTGATCCAGAATCCAAATAAAATATATATTTAGCAACTCCGTTTAGTATAGTGAATGATTCAGGAAATAAATGAGTTGAAACCTCAACTATTGATTTACTATTAAACGCTATTAACATTTCTTGAGGTATTGTATTTGTATCTTCATGTATTAATATTCTTGATCTATTCCTAGGGTGAAAATTGGTATCTTCATATAATTTATTGATAAATAATTTATCTAGAAAAATCTCACCCGTTTTTTTATAAATACCCCTAGATAATTGCTTATATTTAGACATTTTTAAATTGAAATAAAGCTTCTCTTATCCTAGATTTACTTACTAAAGTATTATTTTCTGATTCCTCTGAAAAAGATATATTTTTTGATTTTCTACTAAGCAATTTATTAAATTTATTATGTGGGATATATTTCCAAACCTCATTAGCAATTCCACATTTCTCAAATGAGTCATCCATAAAAATTGTTGGGTTATTTGAAATTGATTTTATCGACTCTACGGTTCTTTGGGAAAATGTTAAATCCGTTAAAACATAAATGATTGGACAAAAATCATCAAAGTCAGATAATATCTCCATTAAATTATCAATTGTTGTGCCTGTACAAATTATATTTAATTTATTTCCATCCTTAATTTTATAAAATCCCCAAAATTCGATTGAATCTTTTTCTAAATTAGATCCATATTCATTAAAGAATGCTCCTACTGGAAGGAAAATAGCTGAAGGTTTCTTCTGCTTTTTGATTTCCAAAAAAATATTTTTACAATCGAATGAGTTACTAGGCATATATGTTGCAACCCCTAAGTGAGAAAGGATAGCATAAGGATTATCTGAATGGTGCCCAGCTAAACCTCCTCTTGTTCCAGTAGGAAGTATATAAGTTATTTTTAAATCAATATTTGTATTAAGCATTTCATTAAATTTATGCGCCTGATTAAAAATTTGATCTAGCCCTAAATAAACTAAGCCTGCAAAATTAAATTCAACAAATACATTTTTACCTTTAATTGCTAAGCCAAGTGAAAGGCCCGTAAATCCTGATTCAGAAATAGGCATATCTAATATTCTCTCAGAGCCAAATCTTGAGTGCATTCCGATAGATATTCCTCTATGCGCGTTTCTCACATCCTCTCCAAGATAAATTGCATCTTTATCTGACTGAAAAGTTTTAAATAATTCTTCTCTAAATGATTCTATTAAATTCATTTTCCTATAAGTTCCTTCGAATAACTAATAATTATTTCATCTATTTGTTCAAGATAATTTTTTAATAAATTCGTATCAAGCTTATTTAAATAACAATATTGAATTAAAGGATCCTTTAATAGCGATAAACTATGTAATTCTAAGTCTAAATAATCGACTTCTTTTGGTCTTTCAGATACAAAATGCCTATGAAATCTATAAGTATTGGCTTGTATAAGACATGGCTTTGAGTTCTCCCTAACATAATTTGTCATTTCACATGATTTTTCTGTAACCTTTTCAATATTTAGTCCATCTACTTCACAACTTTTGATACCAAATCCTTGAGCTTTTTTCGCAACATTTGTTTTTGAAATATCTTCTAATTTTGTTGATTGAGCATATTGATTATTCTCACATATAAATAAAATAGGCAAAGATAAAAAAGCTGCAAGATTAAAAGATTCAAGAACTACCCCTTGATTAGAGGCTCCATCGCCAAAAAAACAAAAAACTATTTCTTTTTTTTTATCTAATTTATTACTTAGAGCTAAGCCACAAGCTATCGGTACTCCTCCTCCTACTATCCCATTTGCTCCAAAATGATTTATGGATAAATCAGCAACATGCATTGAGCCACCATGCCCTCCATTACATCCTGTTCTTTTACCATGAAGCTCATCAATTAGTTTTGTTATATTTCCACCTTTAGCAATGTAATGACCATGCCCTCTGTGTGTACTTGTCAAAGAATCATTTTTTTGTGAATTTGAAAGAACCCCAGTTGCTACAGCTTCCTCTCCAACATAAGAATGTATAGGACCTCTAAGCACTTTATTTTTAGCTAACTTTACTATGGATTCTTCAATGCCTCTAATAAATAATGAAATTTTAAACTCTTTGGAGTAATTTAGACCTGTTAAATTATTTTCAGGAAACAAATTAATTTTATTTAATTGATTAAAAATAAGGTCAGCCAAATTAAATATTCATTTGTTTTCAGCGGTATACTAACACACTTCCATTTATAGGCATTTTATTTAATTTTTACAAAATATTCAATAATAACTTTTTAGAAAAAGTTTAAAAATTTTTTGTTTATTATTGATTAAAGTAAAATATTCCTGAGATTTTTGAATTATTTGATAAGATTTTTGATTATCTAATGTTTCATTTACTCTATTAAATAATGGATTTAATATGATACATGTCCATTTTATTTTGTACATTAAGAAAGTAATATATAGGCGTTTGTATTCATTTTGATTGAAAAAAAAATATTTTAGAATTTCATCCAATAAATAGAAATCGTTTGACTTAATACCATAATCTGGCTGTAAAACTAAATCAGATATCAGTTTAAAAGAATCATCCCAGCCAGCATATTCAAAGTCAAAAAAAAGTAAGTTATTGTTCTTATCTTTGAAAATATTGTGAAAACCAATATCTGATTGGGAAAGAACTTTTTGGTGGTAATTCACTTCTGCATTTAATTGTCTTTGAGAAAATTTAGAAAGTTGATTTTTATAAATTAAATCCATTTCTAAGTTTAATGTTTCTAAAAGCGACTTTAATTGTTTCTTGCATAAACTACTTAGATAATTTAAGTAAAAAATTTTATCTGAGTAAATCTGTAATCTTTTTTTTATTCCTTCATAATGATCAATAATTTTAAAAGAAGCCTCTGAAGCATTTTTAATATTGTTTGAAAATTTATTTTCTTTTAATTTTTGCAATTCAATTATGAACTTTAAAAGTTTTTTATAATGGACTATTTCAATATTTTTTATGTATTCTCCATCGAGAAAACTCATTAACATCCATTTTTTCTCATAATTCCACTTTATAGGTTTAGGGACGTTTTTATAACCACATTTATTTAAGAGATTTAAAAAATCACATTCACTTCCAATTCTATCTCTACTCAAAAACTCTCTATTTGGATAAATTTTTAAAATAAATTTCTTTTTGTCTTTCCAAATTTTATATATTTGACTGTTAGCCCCATTGGAAATCTTTCTTAATTTAAAATTTTCAATATCTAATTCTCTTAAATAATCATATATAAAATTTTTATTATCGCTTATTTCTCTTTTCATCAAAAAATTTCTAGTGAATCAAGATTTACCCAATTACTGAAACTATAAAAATTATTATTCTGTTTATAATCAATATAATTTTTATTGAAATGAATTCGAGTAACATTATTATTTATCATATGCAGAATTTCTTCTAAATCATCTATAAAAAAATTACATTTAATCGAATTTATTCTTTCAATTTTCTTTATTTTTGTAGGTTCAAAGTAAATATCTTCATTTTTAATATTTAAACCACCTTTATCAAGAAATTTATTTTTTCTTAACCAATTCATAGCAGATTTATGCAGATCATATTTTTTCCCAATTAATGGAAACTTTGTTTTATGACTTACTATTGAAAATTTGTAACCTTTTTCTTTTAATTTAATTAAAGCTCCGTTGACTCCACTTGAGGTTTCTGCAAATTGAATTCTATTTCCATATACTTCTCCTTGAATTTCCGTAAAAGCTTCTTCATTTCCTATTTTTATTAAGTAATCTCTAACTCCAACTTTTGACTTTTGAATATGTTCTGGAATCAAGTTAAATTCAAGCGCTACTTTATAGAATAAAAAATCATAATTTATAAGAGTATTATCAAAATCAAGACCTATTAAATTCATTTTTGTGTAATAAAATCAATAATACTTTGAGCATCCAATTTTAATTGTTTTCTTAAATATGATTGATTCCCAAGCTTATGAATAAATTTATCTGGAGCACCGAATCTTTTTAAATCAACAACTTTATTATAATTCTCATCTGATATCCACTCAAGAATTGTGCTTCCTAAGCCACCTATAATTCCATGTTCTTCAAGAGTAAACCATTTCTTAAAACCCTTATTTATCATTTTTTCTAAAAAACATTTATCTAATGGGCGTACAGAACTCATAGTTACAACAGCAAGACTTATACCTGCACTTTTTAACTTATTTGAAGCAATTAAAGCTTCATTTGCTATAGGTCCTATGCAAAAAATAATGTAGTCAGTGCCTTTGCATATTAAGTTTGCTCTACCGATACCAAGTTCATTTTTATCGTTAAATAAATTTGGCTCTCCTTTTTTGCCGATCCTAATGTATGTAGGTCCTTTTAATGATAACGTTTCCAATAACTGAGACTTTAATTCTTGAGAATCTGCTGGTGCTAATATTCTTATATCAGGGATAGATCTCATTATTGCAATATCTTCAAGAGAATGATGTGTTGGCCCCAATTCTCCATAGGAAAGCCCAGATCCAGTACCTACAATAACAACATTAGAGTTATGATAAGCAACACCTATCTTCACCTGTTCTAAACACCTAGTAGTAATAAAAGGTGTAATCGTATAAATAAATGGTCTCAATCCACAGAGAGAAAGTCCTGCTGCTACGCTCATCATATTAGCTTCAGCTATTCCACAATTTATATATCGATCTGGAGCAAAGTCTTTAAAATCATCAAACATTCTATTACCTATATCTCCAGATAAAAGAACAATATTTTTATTTACTTTAGCTAAAGATGTTATTTGATTTGCAAAGAGACTTCTCATGAAATAATTTCTAATTCTGTAAGGGCAGACTGTAACTCTTCTTCATTGGGTATCCTGTAGTGCCAGTTATTATTATCTTCCATAAAAGATACTCCTTTTCCTTTAATAGTATGAGCAATAACGGCACTTGGTTTTGATCCTTTTCCTAAAACTTTTAATGAATTATCTATTTCTTGAAAATTATGTCCATTAATTTCTATTGTATCCCATCCAAAACTACTCCATTTTTCATGCAAAGGGTCTAAAGACATTATTTCTTGACTTCTACCGGTAGCTTGCCATTTATTGTAATCAATAAATATTGTGAGTTTATTAAGTTTTTGCGCAGAGGCAAGCAAAGCTGCTTCCCAAATACTACCTTCATTACATTCTCCATCACTCAATACAGCATAAGTTCGAAATTTAAGATTATTTATTTTTCCCGCAAGTGCCATCCCCACTGCCATTGGTAAACCATGCCCTAAAGAACCAGTAGCAGCCTCAATCCCTGGGATATATCCTGGTTTAGGGGGATGTTCATGAAATACACTTCCAGGTTTGCCAAATTCTTTGAGTAGTTTTTTTTCAAAAAATCCTCTTTCAGCTAATACTTGGAATAAACCTGGAGCACCATGCCCTTTGCTTAGTAAAAATCTATCTCTATTTTTATCTAGCGGTTGACTTGGGTTAATGTTTAATTTTTCCCAATAAAGATACACCAATATATCCAAACAGGACAGACATGATCCAATATGAGGTATCCTCGCTTCTGCTGCGGTTTTTATTATTTCTTTCCTCAGATTATTTGAAATGATTTGTAAATCTTTTCGCATTAAAAAAAATTATTTTTATATTCTACACCAAATTAAATTTATAGTTTTTTAAATAATATTTATAAAAAAATTTTTTTCAATTTTTTTACTCAAAATCTATCATTACTCTTCCAATTGCCTTTCCCTCTCTAATTCTTGAGATGGCTAAGTTAATATCTTTTAATTTATATCTTTCTGTTATTATTTGATTAAGAGATAGTTTTTCTCTCTGATATAACTTTAAATATCTTGGGATATCAATTTCGGGCTTACACTCTCCCCCGAAAGAACCTATGATTTTTTTCCCGAAATGAAGAGGTAATGAAAATATGTTAATATTTTGGCCCTTTCTTGGAACTCCTACTAATATTAATCTCCCTAAATCATTTATTAGTTTATATCCTTTTTCTATTATTTCTGGTAATCCAGTGTTATCAACAAATACGTCTAAATCATTTCCTACTATGGATAGAATTTTATCTGAGAAATCAGTTTCCATAGTATTGATTAAATGCGTAGCACCAACTTTTTTTGCCAATTCCAATCGATCACTATATAAATCAACAGCAATAATCGGATATGCTGACACTAAATTTGCTGCTTGAATTATATTTAAGCCAATGCCACCTGCTCCAAGAACTACAATTGATTCTCCTATTTTAAGTTGCGCGTTATTTTCAACAACACCAAAACCAGTAGTTACAGCGCAACCAAATAATGCGGCTTCATCACTTGGGATTTCTTCAGGAATAGAAGTCATTCTATTCTCACTTACAACTGCATATTTATTAAAAGTTGTTACCCATCCTGCATTTACTAGTTTACCCTTCCACTCGTATTTAGGGACTTCCGAGTTAATACCATTACCCTTCTTCCAATGTAAGACAACTTTATCTCCTACTTTAACAGTAGTAACGCCAGGGCCTAATTCTTTTACTCTTCCACAACCCTCATGTCCCATTAGATGAGGAATAAATTTATCTGATCCCTTTACACCATCAATTTCTCCAAGTTGAGAACCACAAATACCACTTACATAAAGTTCAACTAGTACTTGGCCAATTCCTAATTCATCATTCAAGCACTTAATATAATCAACTATTAGAGGTTTGTTTTGCTCTGTTAAGATTGCGGCTTCAAATTCCATTAACAATTAAAAAAAAGAATATTTATTCAAAATAAATGAATGAATAATCACCAGTATATTTTGTATGTTTGAACCACCATTTCCATTCATCTGGTGTATTAAAAGCTTCACATGTAACTTGCCAATAAAGCAAATTTGCTTTTTCTAATTCATTTCTATAACTTTCAACACAAAGATATTTATTCTTACCAACTCTTTCTATCTCTTTTAAAGCTTTTTCTAAATCAAAAGCATAAAGATTATGAAGAGTTGTTATTGAAACCACTAAGTCAAAATAATTATCTTCCCAAGGTAATGATGTGGCATTTCCAAGTTTAATACAATCTTTCACTTCTTCTTTTGCGTTGTTTATTGCGTATTGAGATATGTCAATACCAAATAAATCTGTTTCAGGCTTAAGCTTTTTAAAATCATATAGAAAGAAACCTTTCCCACATCCTATATCAAGTATCTTTGCATTATCTTCCAATTTATATTGTTTAATAAGCTTTTTAATTACAGAATTCCAACGTTTTGGAATATATTTGTACCCTCCATAATTTATTCTTCTATCTCCGTCCCAATAATCGTAATCCCATTTTTTTGCCAATTCAGAAGCTATATGCTTAGGGTATTTCTTGTCATTTACTCTTTCCAAATAATTTCTTTTTGTACTTTTATGTAATGTTCTCATGAGATCTATCTCACTCATAATCTATAAACTTTTAATTTACAAACATTTTATAAAAATTATTTATAAAACAAATATAATTTCCAGCAAATTAAATATTTATTAATTACAAATATCAAAATATATTTTATTAAAAGAAGAAACTATAAACTCTAATTCTTCTTCTTTAAGAAATGGAAAGATAGGCAAGCTTATCATCCTTCTAGCAAACAATTCAGTATTTGGAAGATAAATTTTTTGATTAATTGAATTTTTATAACAAGCTTGCTTATGCAAAGGAACTGGATAATGTATTTTTGTTTCTATTCCTTTTGCAAATAATCTTGCCATTATCTCATCTCGATATTTCGCACTTACTCTAACTATATAGTTATGAAAAACATCTCTGAAGTTTATTTTTGTTTTTGGTTTAATTACTTTATCGGTAATGTTTTCTGAATAATATTGAGCAATTTCTATATATCTTTCAGTCCATTGCTCTATATATTTAAGCTTTAGGAGACCATATGCTGCTTGTAATTCATCTAGCCTAGAGTTATATCCCCATATTAAGGATTCATCTCTATTTACCAATCCATGATTTCTTAGTAATTTTATATTTTCAGCTAACAAATCATTATTTGTTGTAACAATACCTCCATCTCCATAAACCGATAAATTTTTTAAAGGATGTAAACTAAATGATGCTCCTATTCCAAAACTTCCTGCTTTCAAATTTTTATCATTAATAGCTCCAACTGCTTGAGCTGCATCTTCTATAAAAAAAAGATTATTTTTTTTACAGAAATCGATAATCTTTTCAACATCACAAAGTTTACCTGTAAGGTGAACTCCCATTACTGCTTTTGTGGAACTTGTAATTAGTTTTTGTAAAGATTCTATAGATATCAAAAGATCTTCTGAGACATCACAAAATACTGGTTCTGCTCCTGTCGCAACAATAGACCATGCGCTTGCGATGAAAGAATTTGCTGGGCATATAACTTGATCACCTTTTCCAATATTTAAAGATTTCATAATGAATGTTAATCCATCAGATCCATTCCCAACACTAATTGCATGTTTTACCCCACAATAATCAGCAAATGTTTGTTCAAATTTTTTTACTTTTTCTCCATCAATATAAATTCCTGACTTTATTACTTCATCAGTTTCATTTTTAATATCATCTAATAAAAAATTTGCTTCTCTTTTTAAATCAACGAATGGGATTTTCATATTTTAAAATTTAGTAAAAATTTTTAATTAATTCACTGACTAAATAAATTTGCTCTTCGTTTATAAATTCATGTACAGGGAGAGAAATAGTATTTTGGGCTAATTTCTCTGCGATAGGAAAATCTCCTAATGAATAGTTATATTTTTTTGCAGCTGGTTGAAGATGCATCGGTATAGGATAATGAATTTTTGCATCAACTCCATTTTCTTGAAGAAACAAAGCAAGTTGATCTCTTTTTCTTGCTTGAATGGAGTACAGATGAAAAACTTCTTTAATAATTTTAGATCTTTTTTGAAGTTTTAAATCCGTAACATCACTTAAATATTTATCATATAATCTGGCATTATCAATTCTTTTTTTTGTTATGTATGATAATTTCTTTTCTATTAAGTGTTTAGCCACAACAGCCTGAATTGTATCTAAACGAGAATTATAAGAAAACTCCTGACAAACGTTTCTTTCTACTAGACCGTGATTTCTAATAAGTTTTAATCTATTAGAGAGTTCAACATTATCAGTAACTATTATGCCTCCATCACCCCAAACATTGAGATTTTTTAATGGATGGAAACTAAAACAGCCTAAATCACCAAAACCTCCACATCTTTCCCCTTTGTATTCAGCTTGTAATGCATGACAAGCATCTTCCACAATTGGAATTGAATATTCTTGAGAAATTTGTCTTAATTCATCAATATTACAAGGTCTCCCAGACCAATGAATAGGAATTATAGCTTTTGTTTTAGAGGTTATTTTATTTCTAATTTTATTAACATCAATATTGTAATCTTCATCACAATCACAAAATATAGGCTTTGCGCCAGCAGTAACAATAGCCCCAACAGTCGCATAAAAAGTATAGGTGCAAGTAATTACTTCGTCTCCATCTTTAATTCCTAAGACTTTAAGACTTAGCATTAATGCATCTGTGCCACTACCTACGGCAATTGCTTCTTTGGTTTTACATTCTTTAGAGATTAGTCTCTCAACATCATCTACACATTTTCCTAATGTAAAATCATTATTTTTAATTACATCTTTAATCTTAGAAAATATTTCCTCATAATCTGAAAATTGCTCACTCAAGTAATTATGATTAATATCAAATATTTTATCTTTGGAATATTGATTAGGATAAAAATTTTTCATTAAACAATTTTACAAATTAAATTTAAATTTTATGTAAATATTCACTTGATTGATAATTAAGATTATTCAAATTCAAAGATATCCATTTATAAACTTTCTCCAATCCATCTTCCAATGAAATCTTGGTCTCCCAAGATAGTTCCTTTTTGGCTTTTTCGCAATCTAATCTATAAATTAAATCTTTACCCTCTCTATCAGGTCCAAATTCAACAAGTTCATCAAAATCAACATTAGTGAGCTCACTTATTAATTTAATTAACTCTTTAATAGAAACTTCTTGTTTACTGCTGAAATTATATTCTGTTATTGGTACTGCCTCAAAAAGTAATTTTTTAATAGCACTCACAATATCTTCAGAGTAAATAAAACTTCTAAAGCTTTTACCATCACCATCAATTTTAAATTTTTCCTTATTGAGAAATCTTAATATAGCTTTTGGAATTACTCTGTAAAGTTGTTGCCCCTCTCCATAAAAATTTGCAAATCTTCCAATTGTGTATGGAAAGTCATAGTTTCTACCTAAACATCTTATGTGATAATCAATTGCACAATGAGAAATGGCATATGGTGTGGATGGATTGAAACTATGATTCTCTTTTATACTTTTATTATCACTTCCATAAACTTCAGGTGTGCTTGCTCTTACATATTTTTGAAGATTTTTTAAAGATCTTATAGTTTCCAAAGCATATGATTTATTGGCTAAATTAGTGTTATACCACAGCATTGGGTTTTCCCAACTGGGTGCAACCATCCCTTGACCCATGAAATCTACAATATGAGAAGGGTTAATTTCTTTTATTAATTTTGTTAATTTTTCAGGGTTTGTATGGATATTTACTTCATGCCAATTATCACCCAATTTAATCTCATAATTTTTAATCCAAGACCAATAATACTTGTTTTTAGGTTTACTTCTATTTAATCCGAAAACTTCAAATCCTTCTTTTAATAAATCTGAAAAAACTGCCTGCCCAGCGAAAGACCCTGAACCAAGAATTAAAATTCTCATTTTATATTTTTCCTCTTCATCCAACTAACAGTATGGTACTCATCTTTATTATCTAGCTTACCTTCATTAAAAGCTAAAATTAATTCATCTATAGCAAAAGATATATTTTTCTTGGGAGAAAAACCTGTATTAAGAAGTTTTGTTGAATCTTGTCTATAACTTCTTGGATCGTTGGAATATTGAAATTCTATTTCGCAATTTGTTTTCTTTTGTATTAATTTAGCCATATCTGATATTGATATATTTTCAAACCCAGCATTAAAAAATCCTGACTCAATTAAATCTCTTCCTCTTATAAAATGAATATATACATCACAAATATCCTCAATATGTATATTTGGTCTTATTTGATTTCCTCCTAGAACAGTTATTTTTTTTTGGGTAAGTGCTTGAAAAGTAAGTAAATTAACTGCAACATCTAATCGCATTCTTGGTGATAATCCACAAACTGTCGCAGGCCTTATTAAATGAACTTTCATATATTCTTCATAACTGCGAAATACTCTTTCCGCTATCATCTTTGTTTGATTATATGTTGATATTGGAACTAAAGATAAATCCTCAGTAACTTTTTCTTCTACTTTTATTCCATAAACGCTTCCTGAACTTGCGAAAATAAATTGCTTTACTTTGGCCATCTTTGCTTTTTCAATTAATTGATGACCTGCTAAAACATTTATTTCCCAGCTCATACTTGGATTAAGATCTACTGCAGGATCATTAGCTACGTTGGCTAGATGAATAACAACATCAAATCCTTCAAGTGAAATTTTTTCTATATTTCTCATATCCCCTTTAATACAATTTAAATTGACGTGATCTTCTAAATAATTTCCAAACCAATTACTATCAAAAGATGTTACTTCATAACCTAAATCTAATAATTTAGGAATAAGGATAGATCCTTTATATCCATTTCCTCCGGTAACAAATATTTTCACTAAAAGTAAATTTTAAAAATTACTATAGTATAGCTTTAACTTAAAAGTTAATAAAAATTTTTAAAATAAATATTTTAAAAATGAATTCTTCTTTTAATAAAATTTATTAGTTCTTCTTTTCTTATTGGTTTGTTACCCATGCGCTCCACAGCCAAAGCTGTCATGCAGCAAGCTATTGCTGAGGTTGGCATCATATTTTGTGCGCTAGACAAACCAACAGCCATAACTGCTAGCAAAGAATCTCCTGCGCCTGTTACATCAACTGGATTGATAGATAGAGCTGGGTAAGGCTGATTGATTATATTTTTACCATTGCATTCATAGGCTATAAAACCATTTGAGCCTAACTTCATAATTAACATTTTAGAATTTGTTTCTCTGATAATTTTGTTACTAAGAGATTCAAGATCCAAATCTTTTTCATGTAATGCGATCCTTGCTTCTCTTTCATTAGGACTTAAAAAACTAAAATTTTTAAATTTTATTATTGAACCAACTTGACTACTACATTGCAAATCACCAAATAATAAAAGATTATATTTTTTTGCTAATTCATGAATTTTATTTATTATCTTTTCAGTGATTACACCATAAACAAAATCCGAAATAACTATTCCCGAAGCATCTTTGGCAGATATTTCTAACTCTTTAATTACCTGATCCTCAATCTTTTGATCTATCCCAGATTGATCTAATCTGGTGACCCTAAATAACTTTTGGTTTTCAACTAAGTATCTTTTCTTAAATGTTGTTGGTCGCGAGTGGTCAATAATTACTCCATCTTTAATTTCTTCATTAGAAAGTCTTTCTTTAATAAATTTAGAGTTCTTGTCATTTCCAGTAACTGAAATTAATTTACATTGGGCACCTAAATTTTTTATATGAGAAGCAACTATAGCCGCTCCTCCAACAAAATCTTTATTTTCAATTTCCTTAACTACAACAACTGGTGCCTCGGCACTAATTCCTAAAGCTTCACATGCAACATATCTATCTACAATGGTATCTCCAATAACAATAAGATTAGCTTTGCCCCATGATTCAATAGATTTTAAAAGATTTTCTTTATTCAAAGATTGTCTTTTGCAAGCTGATTTAAATTCCTTTAGCCTTTTATATTTTATTTCTTCTTCATCGCTTGTAAGAAGCTCTGAACCAAAGTATGAAATCTCTCCACCATGATAAATAATAGAGACCCCTCTTTTAGAAAGTAAACTTATAGAATCTTTGATACCTTTCTCTGCATTATTTTCATATTGTGAACCAAGAACTAAAAATTTTGGACTAGAATTTTTAATAACTTCTATTAATTCGTCATTTTTCAGGAGAATTATTGCATCTGCTAAATCAAGCATTGATAATGCTTCTGCTCTCTCTTTTTGATTAAATTGATACCTTGATTTTTCTTCATTAATTCCAAAATCACCTTTTAAAGCAATAACTAATTTTTTTGATAGACTTTTTGCCTTTTTTAAATATCTAATATGACCCACATGAATGGTTGAGAAATGACCGTAACCTAGAGAAAAATCTTGAAAGTTTTTAAGTTCTCTAATTTTAATTATTTTTGTGCTCATATAAACTAATCTACACTTAATAATATTATTTTAAATTTTAAGTCATTTTGGCTTCAAATTTTACTTTCATCTTTTGCCTTTACTAAAAATATTAATTATCTATCGAAGAAAAAACTTTATTTGCTTTATTCAGATTTTCTAAAGTACCAATATCTACTAATTTATCATCAGTATGGAATGTATATATCTGATTTAAAAATTTAGGAATTACATCTAAACTAAAGTTTTTAGCATTAGGCTTTTCTAATATTAATTTATTTAAAAAATTATTATCAAAAAGATATATAGCTGCATTTGCAATATTTGAAGGTGGATCTTTAATTTTTTCCATGAATTCTATAAGAACATTATTTTTATCTTTTCTTACTATTCCTGAACTACTTGGAGAGTCAGTACTAAAAGTTAACATTGTCATAAGACAATCTTTTGGTCTTTTCGTATCAGCTAAAATTAGTTCATTTAAATCAAAATTTGTCATATTATCAACATGAATCATTAATATTTTAGAATCCTTAAAAAATTTTGAATTTTTTATTAAAGTTCCTGCAGTTCCTAATAGTTCTTTTTCAAAAACTTCTTTAATAATCATTTCTGATTTATTTCGATTCTTTATAAAATTATGAACCTTTTCTGGAAGATAATGAGTATTTATTAAACAAGCATCGCAATTTATTGATTCTAGCCTAGATAACCAATGCTCCAGCATAGTTTTACCATTAATTTCAACTAAACATTTAGGAATTTCTTTAGTTATTGGTCTTAATCTTGTTCCATATCCACCACTAAGTAGTAAAGCCCTTATTTTTTCTTTCATGAAGTTTATTAATAACTATTTATATCATAAAATCAAGAATCAATTAATCTTTAAATCATTTTTTATCTCTTAAAAATATTAAGAGGTATCTCAGTTAAATTATTTATAAATTTTAAATTTGATTTATTTAAGTCAAGTAAATTATTTTCTAAATTTCTTTTTAATTCTTGACTTTCTCTTTTACCATGTCCAGTCTTCACGTGAAAAAGATTATTTATACCTGCTCTTATTCCTGTAATAATATCGCTTTTTCTATCTCCGATTAAAATTGAATTATCATTATTAAGACTTAAATCTTCCAAAGCTTTAAAAATCATTGTAGGATTTGGCTTCCTCCAATTTTCTTTAGGCAAATCATTGACGTAGCTGTTTGCATATATTGCCGAGATAGGGTTTGGAGTTCCTAGTTTTCTTAACATAGCTTTTGTAACGCAATAATAATCTTCCCAAGTGAGCAAATTTTTACTTATACCTGATTGATTAGTAATTATTATTACTGGGATATTTTTTTCAAATGCAAATCTAATTAGTTTTTTTGCACCAATGCAGAGTTTAACCTTATCGGGCTCTTTTATGTAGTGGAGATCTTCAATAATTACACCATCTCTATCAAGAAAAAGAACAGGAGATATTTTGAGTTTTTTTTGATTATTCGCTCTATTAAATATTATTTTTGATTCATGAATTGCGGTCATTTTTTTGATGATTAAAAATATTTATAAAGTTAATTTAGTTTTTTATAATTATATATTCAAATATAAAATTAAATTTTTCTTGAATTATTTTGCTATACCTAAGATTAAATTTATAGTATGATGATTGCCTGAATAATATTAGAGAAAAAAAAATATATGTTTAATAATGATAAAAAAAATGATAGAGAATTTTTAGATGATTATTGGAAACGATATCAAAGACTTTTTATCGAATCAAGGAATGATGAAGCGATAATTAATTTAAAGAATTCTATAAAAAGTACTAAATTAGCAAATGGCAGATTACTATTCTTTGGTAATGGAGCTAGCGCATCACTTTGCAGTCATGCGGCTACTGATTTTACAAAGCAAGCAAAAATACCTTCAATAGCATTTAATGACCATAATTTAATAACTGCCTTATCAAATGATTATGGCTATGAATTCTGGGTTTCCAAAGCTATAGAATTTTATTCTGCTAATGATGACATGTTGATTTTTATAAGTGTAAGTGGAGAGTCTAAAAATCTTATAAACGGGATTGATTTTGCTAAAAAGAATAATCTAAAGACAGCAAGTATAACTGGTTCAAAAGAAAATAATAACTTAAGATTAAAATCAGACTCTTCTTTATGGGTTAATAGTCAAGCATATAATATTGTCGAATCAATCCATACAATATGGATAACTCTTATAATTGATATGTTTGTTGGACATCCAGAATACTCTGTAAATGAATGATCTAAATGAATAAATAATTTCTCTGGTTAGTTAATTTTAAATATGATTCGTCCATAACAATTCCTTAATCTATATAAAAATACTATTGAGTTTTCTCAAACTTTTTAAAATTTTTAAAATTAAAATAAGATAAGAATAAATTAACCCAATTTTTTTATTGCTAACTGATATCCGCTATGGATAACTTTATAATCACCTTTTAAAGATTCGATAGTTTTATCGAATGTTTTCTTTAATTTACCATGATCACCTAGATAATCATCCATCCATATTATCCCATCTATTAAAAGTGAGTCCCACGAATGAATAATATCCTTTGGAATTTGTTCTTTAGTATGCATTCCATCTAAATAAATAAAATTATATTTTTTGTTGTTTACCTCAAAAAATTGGTCAGATGTTAATCCTAGATATTGAAATTTTTCAGGAAATGCAGATTTTGAAATATTAAAGAAAAAATTTCTAATTTGGACATGGTTCAAAATCGTTATATGATCATTTTCAGAATATAATAGGAAAGGGTCAACAGAAGTTATTTTTGAATTTGATTTACTTAAAAAATTATCTATAAAGTAAGTTGTTGATAATCCTTCGAAACATCCAATTTCAAGAATTTCAAATTGATTTTTATTTTGATTTCCCAATAAGTATTTAGCTTTTTGATATATTTCTGACTTATAAAACCAGTCCCTGCCATAGGTATATTTATATTTACCAAAATAATTATTAAACAAAAATTTGCTTTTATTTAATAAATAAAAGGAAATTCTTTTTAATAAAATTTTTATTTTTAAAATATCCATATTTTTAAGAACTAAATTATCATCATATCTATTTTTCTATCTGTCTATTCATGTTCTTTAAAATTATTTATCTAAAAGAAAGTTTCTTGAGATCTAGAAATGAATCCGTTGATATAAATGAGAAAATCCCGATGGAGCCATGCGGATTTGAACCGCAGACCCCCTGCATGCCATGCAGGTGCTCTACCAGCTGAGCTATGGCCCCATATAGTAAAACAACAGTTATATCAATAATCTGAAGATTTCATTCGTAACTGTCCTAGTGTCTATAGTACTTTATAGAGTTTGATTAATGGATTCTTTCCCTTAAATTGGACCTAGAGATTTACACGTTGTAGCATGCTTTCTGGAGATGTGAAAAAGAAAATAATGATTTAAATCTTAAAATTTAACCCGAATCAGAATTACTCACTTATTGTGATTTCATTAAAAAATTAGCTGATACAAAATAGTTCAGATTCAATACCTACAACTATATAGGTATTTTATTTCTAAGTTCTAAGCCTTCTTGAATATTTAATTCTTTATTAAAATTATTTTTCTTTAAGTCAATAAAATGAAGATTCTATAGCTGCGATATTTTTATATTAAAAAAAATAAATTGAACTATAAGCTATAAATCTTATCTTTTAATTAATATTTAAGACGGAATTATAAGCATCAACATACTTTTTAGCAATAATTCTTGAGTCCCAATATTTTTCAGCTTTTAGTCTGGCTTGTGAAGAAAGTTTTTTATTTCTTTCTTCGTCCTCTAGAGTCCAGTTTATACCATATGCTAAAGATCTGGGATCATATGGATCAGCCAAATATCCCGTTTGTTGGTGACTAACTATATCAATTAAACCTCCAATATTAAATGCTACAACAGGTGTTGCGCATGCATGAGCTTCAGAGGCAGTTTGCCCAAAAGCTTCTTGTATTGATGGAACCACCATTACATCGGCGGCTGAATAAACTACTCTAAGAGATAAATCGTCACTTAAAGAACCTAAGAAATCTACTGGCAAATTATTTACATTTTTTTTATTACTTGCTTCTCCAAAAACTAAAATCTTAATCCCATTTTTAATATTTTCATAATAAGAATCTCTCAAAATAATTAAGGCCTCTTCTAAGATATGGGATCCTTTTCTTGTATCTTTAGTACCACCAATTGCTCCGAATAAAAGTACTTTCTTCTTAGGATCAATACCAAGTATATTTTTTGCATGTATTTTATTTATAGGTTTCCAATTTTTAGTATTGATTGGATAAGGTATTAAATGTATTGGCCAGTTCTTCATTAATGAGCTTTTTTTGACGCACTCAAATAACCAACTAGAGGTTGCTACGATATTTATTGGTTTTGTCCAAGATCTTTTCTTTCTCTCCCATGTCCATCTATTTATATCAAATCCCTTCTCGTCAAAAATTCTACTTTTTGAGGAATAATTTTGTCTATATCTAAAATCATTAATTTGTACAACATTTTTATTAATAGGTGGATGGGTGTAATGTTCAGCTCCACAAAAAGGCCATTGGTCATGAAGTGTCCAAAAAATTGGGCCTTTTAATTTTCCTACTTCCTCAATTGAAATTGTATTATCCCCTAACCAGTGAAGATGGGTTATATTTTTAAATGATTGATTATTATTTATTTCCCTTAATAATCCAGTATTAGGATAAGCAATACTATGAGCTGACTTATTAGTTGTTTCAAAATTACTTTTTATAAATCTTGATATTCTTGGTTGCAATCTTTTCCAAAAATATGAATTATTATTTAAGCAAGTAACAGTTTGATCATTACTATACTTTTTAATAACCTTCATTGAAGAATTTACTAAATAATCACTTTTATTGTCTTCAAGACATCTATGGATTCTATAAGCAGCTCTGGAAGCTCCACCAACTATATCGTTATTGCTTAGATGAACTACGGATAACATTCTGTTATTAGAACATAATGATAATCTTACTCCATTCGCACCAACTAAAGTAGTTAAAACGACTTTTATAGAGTAATTCATATTATAAAAAAATTGAATTATCAAAAGAAAAACTTATTTATATACTTTTTATTTCTGTAAGACTTTTATTAAATTAGTTATTGTTCTATCCCAAGCAAAACTTTTATATTGTTTTAAAAGTTTTTTTCTTAAACTTATATACTTTTCATAGGGGCTAAAAATGTCCATAAGCCAACTATAAACAATTAAAGGACTTGGATTAGCATCGAACATCTTCCCAAAATTAGATTTAGGTAAAGTTGAAGAAATACCTCCAACATCGTGGCAAATTATGGGAACTCCTAGTATTAAACACTCTCTATTAGATATTCCAAAAGCCTCTGCTTTTGAGAATAAAGTTCCGAAGTGCCAAGATTTTAATTCTTTTATAAAAAGATCTAGGTTTAAAAACTTATCTATAAATCCAACATACTTTAAACATTGATGGTTAGGTAAAGTATCTTGTTTAGGACCAACTACTCTTATTTCAAAAGGTATATTATTTTCACTAAAAGTATCCGCCAACTTTATTAAGAAATTACCACCTTTCCTTTCCCAATCCAATCCTATAAATCCAACAATTATGGGATTATTAATAGATGGTTTGGGAGGGAAAGTAAGTAATTTACTTCTATCAATTTCTTTTATAGCTAAATTTGCTCCTCCTGGTACAAGAGAAATCTTAGATTTCTCAATCTGATAATCTTTTATTAAAGATTTAATCGCCCAATTTGAACGGCAAATAATTCTATTAGCTCTCAAATAATTCAATTTCTCACGCTTAATTATCTCCCTTTTATAAGAATTACTTATTAAATTTGATAACTTGTATTCATCAAGTATTTGTGAAATTGTAGCGTCGATATAAAAATCTACTTCCCATTTCTCGGGCCATGGATAACTTGGTAAAAGTGGATAAATACTTAAAATACTTAATTCTTGATCCTTTAAATATTTTATTTGTTTAATTAACTTCTTTGCATAAAATTCACTCCATTGAAATCCTTTAGGTTTTCCATACTTCAATAATTGAAAAAGATTCCATAATGATTTCCAATATCTTAATTTATGATAATCAAGGCTAATAGCGTAATCTATTAATCCATAATGTTTAGCGTTTTTAAACAAATTATATGGCAATCCTCCGTGCGTTATATAGGAATTAGCATCTCCATTGCATATTAAATATCTTTTATTTAAATTTTTCATAAAATATTATTATTCCTATAAAATTAGAATAATCCTTAAGGGCTAAAATCATATTACTAGAATTTTAAAAATTATTAGAGGCGATTTTTTTTAATCAATAATAAAAATTCAAATCTTAAGTTTTATATTAATCCAAGTTTATAAGAAATATTTATAAACACGTAATTATTTTTTAGTTTATTTAACTTAAATATAAACTGGAAATTAATTCCAGGATACTTTAATATAGACTCTTAAGCTAGCACGATTTATTTATAAAATTGGAAAAAATACATCCTAATTTAAGAATTAAAATTATAGCTCTTTCATTACTTAAATCTTGTCGGCCAAAACAATGGACAAAAAATATTCTTATTTTTGCAGTTATTTTGTTTTCTTTTATCTTTAATAAATTAGTTTTTATTAATTGTTTATTAGGCTTTATAAGTTTTTGTTTTATTTCATCTGCAATTTATTTATTTAACGATATAAAAGATATATCAAAGGACAAACTACATCCTCAGAAGAAGTTCAGACCCATTCCTAATGGAGACTTGCCCATAGATATAGCAATCAAAAGCTCAATATTATTGGCATTTACAAGTCTTATTTTTGGTTATTTAATATCATTTAAATTCTTAATAATAATTATTATTTATGGGATTATTCAAATCGCATATTGCTTAAAACTTAAAAAAGTTCCAATTCTAGATGTTTTATGCATAGCATCAGGTTTCATGTTAAGAGCTCTTTCTGGAGTTGCAGCCTCAGAGATAGGTTTTTCTCCTTGGTTTATTTTAACGATTGGTCTTTTAGCTTTATTTCTTGCTGTTGAGAAGAGAAAAGCTGAATTAAACTTCTATATCAAGGAATCTATATTAACGAGAGAAATATTAAATAAATATACTTTGCCTCTTCTTGAACGCTATGAAAATTTATTAGCCACAAGTACTTTTATTAGTTATAGTCTATGGGCTGCAGGACCATCTTTAAACGGTGCACAATCATCATGGATGTTACTTTCTATACCTTTTGTTTTAATTGGTATTTTTAGATATCAATTCATCAGTGATAATCAAATTTCAATCATCAGGAAAGCCAATGGCAAATATATTTCAGCAGAAAATCCAGAATTGATTTTGCTTAATGATAGAGGTATTCGATTTTCAATTATTGGATGGCTGATAACAATTATTTCTGTAGGATTATTTCTCCCTAACTAAAAACTTTTCTTCTAAATAGGATTAATCCATATTAAATTAGTTACAAACTTAAAAATACTTTATTAATGAAAATTTTTATTCCTGGCGGTGCTGGATTGGTAGGTATAAATCTAATCGCAGCAATTAAAGAAAGATATCCAAATTGGGAATTAATAGTTGTTGATAAGAAATATCAATCAATAAAAGTTGCAGAAGAAATCTTTCCAAATGTAAAATTTATTTGTGAGGATTTAACTAAAGATATTAATCAACAATGGCCTACAGAAATTAAAGAATGCGATGTTTGTGTAATGCTTCAAGCTGAAATTGGATCAAAACGATCAAATTTATTTGAATTAAATAATGTTTTGTCTACCAAAATTATATTAAAGCAGCTTAAGATTGTTGGTATCAAAAGAGTAATTCATGTAAGTAGTTCAGTAGTTAATTCAAAAAGTGATGATCAATATACTTTAACTAAAAGGAAACAAGAATTGCTCGTAGCAGAAAGTTTCCCAAAATGTGTTGTTTTAAGACCTACTTTAATGTTTGGCTGGTTTGATAGAAAACATCTAGGATGGTTAGCAAATTTTATGGTCAAATTACCTTTTTTTCCAATCCCTGGGAAAGGAGACTTCATAAGACAGCCACTTTTCGTTGGTGATTTTTCTTCTATAATTATTAGTTGTATTATTAATTCATCTATTTCAGGTAAATATAATATATCTGGTTTAGAAAAAATTAGATACGTAAGACTAATGAGAATATTAAAGGAGATTAAATCATCAAGAATTTTATTTATCCATTTACCAATACCAATATTTGCTTTTTTATTAAAAATTTGGGCTTTAATTTCAGAAAATCCTGCCTTTACTACTTCTCAACTTTATTCACTTATTGCTGGCGATCAATTTGAAATTATAGATTGGCCAAATATTTTTAATGTAAAATCGACTCCATTTAAAGAAGCATTAAAGATAACTCACAACCACAAAAGATATAGCAGAATAGATATACCATTTTAATAAATTACTTTAAATATGAGAACCATTTAAAAGAAAATTTGTATTACCTAACTTTCTCTTATCATCAAGATAGCCCATACAATAAATATTAAGTTAAAGTCTAAATTTAGTTAGGAAATATTTTTAAAATCCAGAAATACTATAGTAAGATAAATAAAATAATTTAAAAACAATTTAGAATACAAAGGATTTTTTTTAATAAGATGTTAATCATTTGTTTCTCTTTTAAACTCCTCAGATATCTAATAAAAAAAGATGCTTTTTTCTGGAAAAATACGTTCTAGTTTAAAAAATGAAAGGATAAGACAAGAATTACCGTTATTTATTTTGGCAGGATCTATTGCTGCTTTAGCAAATATAATAAGCAGAATTCTATTAACAATATTTCTAAATTTTCAAATTTCTGTTTTTATTTCTTACTTAATAGGAATGATTACTTCATTTTTACTGCAACGAAGATATGTTTTTAAGAGTACTAAAAAATCTTATAAGAGATCCTTTGCTGCATTTTCTCTAGTAAATCTTTTTGCACTAGTTCAGGTATGGATGATTAGTTTATTAATAAAGTTTTGGTTGGTTAATTTAATATCATCGATGCCTCTTGTGGAGTTTATAGCTCATTGTATTGGGGTCGGAGTTCCAGTTTTTACGAGTTATTTTGGTCATAAATATATAACCTTTGGTGATAAATTAAAATGAAGTAGGAAATTATTTAATTAAATTATGGACTAGAATATTAAAATCCTTTATTTTAAGAAATCATATATAAATTCTTATGAAGAATGATTATTTCAAGAGCGCATTTATACTGGGAGGGAAAAGCACTATAGCTAAAAAGATATGTATAAAATTAGCTGAAAATGGCTGTAAAAAATTCCATCTTGTTAGTCGAGATCCAGCAGCAAACAAAAAATTAATTGAGAGGTTAAAATTTTTCTATGAAGCAGAGGTTACCGAAGAAAAGAACGATTTGTTATTAAATACTTCTTTAGTAAATAAGTTCAAACCAAAGGTAGATTTTTATGACCTTTATTTAATAGCTTCAGGATTAATTGGAAATAATGATCTCGCTAATTCAAATTCAGAAGAGGCACTAAAAATTAATTCCGTAAATTATGCAGGTATTGTTCCATGGCTCATAGCAATAATGACTGAAGAGAGAATTAAATATAAAGGAAGTTTGTGGATCTTAAGTTCCGTAGCATCAGATAGAGGTAGACCCTCAAATTATCATTATGGAGCTTCTAAGGCAGCACTATCTATTTTCTGTGAAGGACTTCTTCTTCGATGTATTAATAAACCTTTTTCAGTAAGAATTTTAAAAGCAGGTTATATATCTACTCCAATGGCTTCTGGAGCTCCAAAGTTTCTTTGTACTTCTCCAAATAAAGTTGCATCTATACTAATAAAAGAACCTTATAAAAGAGGAATCGAATATCTTCCATGGTGGTGGAATTTAATAATGATAATAGTTCGAAGATTACCTCCTTATTTAGCCGCAAAACTATGACCGAAAATTTAAAAAATTGCTCTAAAACTCTTTCAGGATGGGGTCGAAACTCAAAAGCATTAGTAAAAATTTTAAACCCTAAAGGGAAAGAAGAGTTACAAGATATTATTTCGAATTCAAAAAAAAATTCAATTATTGCAAGAGGTCTTGGAAGATCTTATGGTGACGCTGCGCAATTAAATAATGGATCTGTAATTAATCTTGATTATTTTCAACATGTTTATTTAAATAAATCCAAAGGGATTGTGAATGCTGGAGGTGGTGTGAGTTTTGACGAGTTATTAAAAAACATAATACCTGAAGGATTTTTCTTGCCAGTTTCTCCAGGGACAAGAAATGTAACGGTTGGGGGTGCTATTGCTGCAGATGTCCATGGTAAAAATCATCATATAAATGGTAGCTTTGGAAATCATTTAATTAATTTGTTAATAGTCGATGGCTTAGGTGAAATAAATAGTCTAAGTCCTAGAAAAGATGCTGATAAATATGAAAAAGATAAATTTTGGGCAACCGTCGGGGGTATGGGGTTAACTGGAATAATTATTGAAGCGACATTCTCTCTTATCCCTATTAAAACTTCAAAAATTAGTGTAGATACTTCAAGACACAGCGATATTGATTCCCTTATGGAAGAGATGATTATATGTGATAAAAAATTTCAATATAGTGTTGCCTGGTTGGACACACTAAATAAAAGCGGAAGAGGAATTCTTACTTGTGGTAATCACGCAAGCCCTGAACAATTTAAAGAGAAATTTGAAATAGATAATTGTTTAGACTACAATCCAAAATCATTAGCAACAGCACCTTCTTTCATCCCTAATGGGATGTTAAATAGATTTACTGTAAATGCTTTTAATGAAGCATATTTTAGAAAAGCCCCAAAATCAAGAAAGCAAGAATTACAAGACATAGCAAGCTTTTTTTATCCTCTAGATGGGATTCAAGAATGGAATAGAGTGTATGGCCCAAAAGGATTTCTTCAATACCAATTTGTAGTTCCTGATAGCTCTGCACATTTAATAAAAGAATCTATAGAGATATTTAGAAAAATTGGGATACCTAGTTTTCTTTCCGTATTAAAAAGATTTGGTCAAGAAAATTCTGCTTTTCTATCATTCCCTAAAAAAGGCTGGACTTTAGCTGTTGATATTCCATTATCTATTCCTAAACTTGATAAAACATTATTTGAATTAGATATTAAGATAGCCGAAGCTGGAGGAAGAATTTACTTAGCAAAAGATTCTAGACAATCTTCAAATATTTTTTCATTAACTTATCCTAAATTAAATGAGTGGAAACTAATACAACACTCAATGGATCCAAATAGAATATATTGTTCTGATTTAGCGATAAGGCTAAATTTGATTTAATAAATTTAAATAAAACTCTGAAATTAAAATATCTTTTTTTATTTATTTGTTTTTTATTTTCTGTTTAACTTTCTTAAATTTGTCTCGATTTATTCTTTTTTGTGAATATCTTTATTTTTTTAAAAGTAAGACTCAAATTTTTATTATTACCTTTAAATAAATATTTTTTTATTTAAATTCTTATACTTTGAATTTACAAAATATTATTAATTAATTTTTAAAGATCTTTAAAAATATATAAGTATTGAATAGCTAAAATTTGGTATGATATTTTCTAAACTTTTATAAATTTTAGATTTGGAGACTGATACTAGTTTCAATCAAGTTTTAATTGGCTGGATAGTTGGGTTTATAATGATTTGGCTGCCAGGAATAATTAGTCCAGTACCCAGAGCTTTAAAGTTTCCATTAAGTGCTGTTTTTTATGTAAGCTCTTTAACAATTTTCAGAATATTCAACTTAAATTTTACTCCTTTTTATTTATTTATTTCTAGTTCTTTTCTAGCAATAATTTTTAAATTTTACTTAGGTAGTGAAATTATTAACCAATATAGCTACCTTAAAGATAAAGCTAGGTTGGTAAAATATAGCCAGTTATATAAAACAATAACGATAATTTTTCTTTCTTTATTTTTATTTATTGCTTTATATAAATTTATTATAAATCCAATGGGATGCTGCGATAATGGGTTTAGATGGGATTACTTAGCTGAAATGTCTATAAGAGAAAATAATATTAATTTTTATCCACCTATCAGTTCCTTAGATTACAGAAAATATTTTTATCCTGATGGTATACCTTTAGGCTTTGTCTCTTTATTAATTCCATTAAGGTGGTTAGGAATAGAAGGATATTTTGGAAGGCTAATGGCTTTACCTCTAATTTTTTCTCAATTCATATCAGGCATATTTTTAATGCAATCTTTGGCAACGGTATACAAAACTAAAACTGTGCATATATGGAAAGCAGCATTAATTGTAACGTCAACTGCTCTAGCAGCAAATTCTTTGATTCCTTCAGAAACATCTTTAATGATTTTAGGCTTAGGTTCTAGTTCCTTAATGATGCTAGATATGAAAAATAGAGGAATTACTTTTAAAAAGTTAGTTGTTTTTGGTCTATTAGCTTCTTTATGTTCTTTAGTTAGGGAATATGGCTTGTTATTAACAGCTTCTGTTTACTTAAGTATTTTGTATGGGATATTTAATTGGAATTCCACAAGAAGTAATTTACTAAAAGTTAAATTAATAAATACGGTATTAGTATCCATAACTAGCTTAACAATCCCTTTTTTTTGGTATTTAATGAATTATTTAAAATCAGGTAATCCATTTCTTTCTATACCTTTTTTAGGCTTTAGCAAGCACCCCGTTCATGCTGAATATATTCAGAGTGTATCAGAAATAAAATCATTAGCATCAATGTCTTTTTATGAGATTTCAAAAATGAATTTTTGGATTTTATGGTCATGCCTTCCTCTATTATTATTACTAGTGCCAAAATTCAAGCAGAAATTACTTTCTTCAAATAAGTCTTTAATTATTATTGCTTTTATACCCGTAGTTAATTTTATAAGGTCGTTAGATTATACATCAGCAGGTTATGGGTTTTCCTTAAGAATATTAATGCCAGGAATATTTATACTTTCAGCGATATTTATAGCTACTGTTGATATTAAACCCATTAAATTTATATTTTTAGCATTTATTAGTCTTAAGTCAATTTTAGACTTTGCTGTAGGACCAGGAGCAAGGTATCTTATTCAAAGTCCAATAAAAACTTTTTCATCAATAGTAGATCAAAAAAAATACGATAAAGGCTATCGGAATTATTTTGATTTGCAAGAACAAAAAGTTAAAGAAATTTATGAGATTTTAGATTCTCAAAATATAAATGATTCATTATTAGTTACAGATGATGCTGTTCTTGCTTCACAGATAAACAAGCTAGGTAAGAAAATTACAACAATATGGAGTCCAGAATTATCAATTCTTTTTGAAGAAAAAACGACTCCAAAACAATTAATAGATTTTCTAAAAGATAAAAGAATATATTTTGTTTCTAATATTAATTGGGAGTTTTATGGAATAGAGGGTGAACGACTAAAAATACTAAATTCAGCACTTAAATCTATACTTTAAAAAACTGCCCAACATGCAATTAGAACCTGATCGAAAGATAATTATTATTTAAAACTTTTTTAAAAAATAATTTGGTTAGAAAAGCTTTCTTAAAATAAAGCTAAATATTTTCTTATTTTCCCATCAAATGATTTTTAAATAATCTATTTTAGTTACTCCAATTTGATACAAATGTCCTCTAAATGTTTTCAGAGGAAAATTTTTTAGGGTAAAGTAATAATTATTAAGTAAGATTGTAGGCTATTTTAAATATTGAATAAAGAATACTATTAATTTGTTTATGATTGAGATACTTTACTAATGAAGGGTTAAATTATATTGATAAAATTTACAAATTAATTTAATGCATCGATTGCTTAATATGAATTCAATAATTATAGGTTTTTTAAGTTGGTTATTTAGTATTCTCATTTTTTCCCCAAGATTAACTCTATTCCTAGGAGAAGGTTCTGGGACTACTAGGCGTGATGATATTTTAGCTCAGTGTATTGATCCTTTCACAAAAAATCTTAAAGAGCCAATACTAGCCTATCGTATTATTCAGCCATCAATAGCAAAAGCGTTAGGATGGTGTGGTGAACGACGTGAAATTTTAGCCTTATTGGGATCTCCTGGAATTGCTTATATAGCCCTAATATTAACTCTAGTATTTTTTAATTTTTCTTTAAAAAAGAGATTTAGTAAAAGTTTATCGCTTTTAACTACATTCGGCTTGGCTACGACACATTTAACGCAATGGGTAAACACTCATTGGGGCCATCCTGATTCGTTAACATTTTTACCGATAAGTCTATTAATGATTTCTCGCCATCCAATACTTATAATTATTGCTACTGCAATTGGATGTATTAATGATGAGAGAATTATACTTTCATTACCCTTTATATTGCTTTGGTGGTGGCCTAAAAAAGAATCGTTGCGTGAAATACTTCAGAACATATTCCCAGTAATTTTTTCTTTTTTTCTTGGGATAACTATAGCTATTTTTATCAAAATTTCTTTACAACAGGGCCTAATAGGTCCGGGGATATTCGAACCTTATGAAGTAGAAAATATTAACAATTATGTTCGAATATTAAATCCATCAAGTTGGTTTAGTTTATTTTTTATGACTTTTCTTGGCTTTAGATGGTTTTGGACTGTACCTATCTTAGCTCTAATGGTTCTTTTAAAAGATAAGATATCTATACGTTCATTTATATTTATTTTTTCATCTGGAATATCAATATTGGCAACTTTTACTGTCGCTGATGTTAGTAGGTCGACTGCATTCTTTTTTCCCATGATTCCTGTTGCAATAGAAATTCTTAAAGATCAAAATAATTGGTCCGAATCAAAATTAAAATTATGGATTAGTTGGATTATTGGTCTAAATATATTAACACCTGCATTAAAGGTATATGGAATTCCTCCAGATTGGTGGGCAATTAATCCTCTAGAATGGGTAACACCTGCACTACCTCTTCCACTTAATTTATGGAAATGGTTTACTTCCCCAAATGGAGCAATTACTTGGTAAAAGAAACTTCTTAAAAGTAACTTTTAGTAGGTATTTTTTTCTTAAAAAAAAATTTGCTTAATTAAGACTTTTAAAATAACTTACAGTAAGCAAAGATATAAAATAAGCATGATTACATTATAAAATAAAAAAACTTAAAACCCAATAAAAATGAGTTTGAAATCAGATAAAGTTGCTGTTATTGGAGCAGGTCCAATGGGTTTAGCAGTAGCTTATGAATTAATTTTAAAAGGTTATAAACCAGAAATTTTTGAAGCAGATAATAGATTGGGTGGAATGGCCGCATCTTTTAATTTTGATGGATTAGAAATCGAAAGATATTATCATTTCCACTGTCTTAATGACTATGCATTTTTTGATTTACTTGATGAAATAGGTTTAAAAAAAGAATTAAAATGGAAAAAAACAAAAATGGGTTTTTTCTACCAAAATAAATTATATAAATGGGGATCTTTGAACTCAGTATTATTGTTTAGTAAAGTTTCAATATTTACAAGAATTAGATATCTTTTACATGCTCTTAGATGCTTAACTATCAAAGACTGGAGCAATCTAGATAAAATTTCAGCAATGGATTGGTTAAAAAAGTGGCTTGGCAAAAAGGGATATTCGATTTTATGGGGAAAACTTTTTGAATATAAATTTTATAATTTTTCTAGTAATATATCTGCAGCATGGATTTGGAGCAGGATAAACAGATTAGGGAAATCAAGAAAATATTTGGTAGAAAATCTTGGTTATCTAAACCAAGGATCTTTAGATCTTATAAATAAATTAGAAAACATAATAAGAAAAAATGGAGGTGTGATAAACTTGTCCGAACCAGTTTTATGTATCAATCCAATAAATAATGGAGGAGCGATAATAAAATCAAGTAATAAAACAGATACCTATCATAGTGTAATAACAACAATTCCAATTCCACTACTAACTAAAATATTTAAAACAAGTGGAATAGATAGAAGAATTATTAAAAATTATGAGAAAACTATTTCTATTGCATGCGCATGTGTGATTCTAAAAACTAGCAAAAAAATTACAGATAATTTCTGGACAAACATAAATGATAATAGATATTCAATCCCTGGGATAGTAGAAATGAGTAATTTAAGAGAATTAGATTCTCATATTATTTATGTTCCATTTTATATGCCAGAACAGCATCCAAACTATATAAAATCTGATAAAAACCTTATTGAAGAGGCTTGGGAATGTATAAAAACAATAAACCCAAATATAGAAGATAAAGACTTAATAAGTTCATGTTGTAATCGGTATAGATATGCACAACCAGTTATTGGCACTGAATACAAAAAAAACTTACCACCAAAACAACCATTTAAAAGGATATTCACAGTTGATACAACTTTTTATTATCCTGAGGACAGAGGGATTAGCGAAAGCATTAAATTTGGCAGAGACTTGGTTAGAGAAAATTTTAACTAGTAAACTATAAAAATTTTTTAAAATAAATTTTAAAAAAAGTTATGAAATAAATGATTCCTATGAAAAAAAATATATATAAAGAAACTAACTATTTTGGATTCATAATTATTTCAATTGCATTTTTTATTTTATTCTTTGGCCTAAGTAAAATTTGGAATTTAGATCAAGCTCAATTAGATAGTCTTTTAATAGCTATAAAAAAATTAATTAATTGGATACCAATTATTTTATTCATTTTAGGTTCAAGTTATTTTGCAAGATATCTAAGATGGCGAATGTTGTTAGGAGCAGCTTCTGTTGGAGAATTCAACTTATCTGATGCAATTTGGTGGTTCAGAGGCTTTGCCCTAACGGCAACTCCTGCGAAACTCGGTGAAATAACAAGGGTACATCAACTAAATAAATATCTTGGATATCCCAAAAAAAAACTTCTAACAATTTTCTTCTTGGAAAGAATTTTTGATTTTATTTCCGTTATTATTTGGATCACTTTATTATCACCAAATATATTATTTATAGAAATTAAAGATTTTAATTATCAAATTTTATTATTTGCGATTTGTACAATTGGGTTTTTTTTATTTATTTTTTTAATAAAAAAATTCTTCATCAAAATAAAAGCTAAACTTAATTCAATCTTTCCTAATTTAAATAGTAAAAAAATTATTAAAGTAACTTCCCTAGGTATTTTAATTAGTTTTTTTTTCTGGGGAATTGAAGCATTGATACTTTGGATTCTCGTTTTAGTGCTTGCACCAATAAATATAAATATTGGAAGAGCTATTTATATTTATTTAATTTCAGGAATTGCTGGAATATTATCTGGTTTACCAGGAGGGATAGGGGTTAATGAAGCTGCCTCCACAATTATGCTTCAAAATGCAGGATTGCCTGTAGTAATATCTTTTATTATTTCATTAATAAGAAGATTACTAACAGTTTGGACAATTACAGGTTTATCTATATTCTCCTCACTTCCATTAAGAAAATATTCATCTTTCAGAAAAGATAAGTAGAAAAAATTCTCTTATTAAATAAAAAATTTAGAATAATGTTTTTAGCTTAATTTTTAAAATTTAAAAATTTTTATTAGTAACTTATTTTAGCTATTATGATGTTCCTAAAGTCCAAACCTTGAAACCAATATCTTTTAATATTTCTTTTTCTAAACAAATTCTTGAATCAAAAACCCATGCAGGTTTTCTCATTACCTCGAAAATATTTTTCCAGTCTAATTCTTTGAATTCTTCCCATTCTGTTAAAACGATAATAGCATCAGCTTGTTGAGCAGCTTTTAAAGGCGAATCACTTACCGAAACATTATTTTGATTTATAGTCTCTTTAAATTCTATTAATATATCCTTTTCAACAACTTTTGGATCATAAAAATTTAACTTTGCACCTTCCTGCAGTAAATTTTTAGAAATATTTATACTTGGAGACTCTCTCGTATCATTTGTATTAGCCTTAAAAGAAAATCCAAATATTGCTAATTTTTTATTTGATAGTGTTCCAAATAAATTTCTAATTACCAAAGATGAAATTCTTTTTTGTTGCCATATATTAATATCAACAACTTTTTCCCAGTAATCTGCAACTTCATTTAATCCATAATATCTACATAAATATACGAGGTTTAAAATGTCTTTTTTAAAGCAACTTCCACCAAAACCAGGTCCTGATTGCAAAAACTTTCTACCTATTCTTGTATCAGTTCCTATTGCTTTAGCAACTTCATTAATATTAGCCTCAGTTGCTTCACAAAGTGCCGAAATAGAATTAATAGAAGAAAGTCTTTGCGCTAAAAAAGCATTAGCAACTAATTTTGATAATTCTGAACTCCATAGATTTGTCGTTATTATCTTTTCTGGATTAACCCAATTTTTATATATATCAGATATTAAATTAATTGAATCATCATCCTCTCCTCCAATTAAAACTCTATCAGGATTTTGGAGATCATTAATAGCAGAACCTTCGGCAAGAAATTCTGGGTTAGATATTATTGAAAAGGTCTGACTTTTATGATCTAAAGTTGAAGGTCTATTTTGTTCAGATGAATTTAAAATTGTTTTTATAGTTTCAGCAGTCTTTACAGGTAAAGTACTTTTTTCAATAACAATAGTATGGTTTTTAGAAAATTTGGCTATTTGTCTTGCTGAAGACTCTATCCACTTCAAGTCACTAGCGTAACCAGCTCCAATACCTCTTTTTTTTGTTGGTGTATTTACAGAAATAAAAATTATATCTGCTTTGGCTATATTTTCTTCAATTTTTGTTGAAAAAAAAAGGTTTTTCCCCCTACATTTTTTAACAATTTTATCTAAGCCAGGTTCGAATACTGGCAACTTAGATAAATCTTCATTATTCCAGGCATTTATTCTCTCAGAATTTAAATCTACTACGTTAACTTCCCATTCAGGACAATTTATTGCTATTACTGACATAGTTGGTCCCCCAACATATCCAGCACCAATGCAACAAATAATTTTATTTAGATTATTGTTCATTTATAGATAATTTTATTATGTTTTTCGATAAGTCCTTAGATTTGTTAGTAAAAGAAAAATATTTCATATCTAAGTCTTTGAAACAAATTAAACATTAAATATTCACCTAAATAATTTACTATAGTTTTAGGTCAAAAGAACTTACGTTACAAGTTAATGAAAAGAAATTTAGTTACTGGTGGTAGTGGATTTTTAGGATCACATTTGTCAAACAAATTATTAGAGAGAGGCGAAGAAGTAATTTGTTTAGATAATTTTTATACAGGAATAAAGAAAAATATTGAGCCATTGATGAATCATCCCAATTTTGAACTTATAAGACATGATGTCACAGAACCAATAAAAATTGAAGTTGATAAAATTTGGCATTTAGCTTGCCC
>MDTB01178629.1_pt1 | contig 62574 bp, 66 predicted proteins | sample 811161 | NCBI WGS metagenome assembly MDTB01 (sample SAMN05326650, study PRJNA326480) | marine metagenome | isolation source: seawater | place: Mediterranean Sea | collected 2009
TGGTGCCCAGAGGTGGAATCGAACCACCGACACAAGGATTTTCAGTCCTTTGCTCTACCAACTGAGCTATCTGGGCAAAAAGAAGCTTGGATTTTATATAACTTTGACATATAAACAAAGCATAGTTTTAGGAGATTAAAAAATTTTTGACGTAGTAATTATCGGAGCAGGAGTTATTGGCCTATCAATAGCAAAATCTATCTCAGAACAAGGGCGTTCAGTTTTAGTTTTAGAAAAAGATAAGCGAGCTGGAGAAGGCGTGTCTTCAAGGAATTCAGGAGTAATTCATGCTGGAATGTACTATCCTGAGAACTCTCTAAAAGCCAAATTTTGTGTTGAAGGAAATAAACTGCTTTACGAGTATGCAAACCAAAAAAATATTGCTCATAAAAAAACAGGAAAATTTATTATTTCAACTAGAAAAAGCGAGCTTCACAAACTCGATAAAATATATGAACAAGGACTTGCTAATGGGGTAATAATAAAAAAATGTTCAAGCAATGAAATAAAAAATAAAGAACCTTCTTTAAATGTTAAAGCAGGCCTATATTCACCTGAAACAGGCATCATTGATGTGCCGGAGTTTGTCACTGCTCTTGAAGGCGATATTCAGCATAAAGGAGGAATTATCTCTTTTAATACGGAATTTTTATCGGCAAATAAAATTAATGGAAACTTTTCTATCACTTGTAAAGATCAAGATGAGTTTGAAATAAAAGCCAAGACATTAATAAATGCTTCAGGTCTTAATTCAGATTTCGTATCAAAAAATATAAAATCTTTAAATAAAAAGTATATTTATAAAATCAATTATGCAAAAGGGCACTACTTTAAATATTCAGGAGAAAACCCTTTTAGTTGTTTAATTTATCCCTTACCAGATGAGTTTTCCCAAGGACTGCACTTGGGATTCGATATGGGAGGCCAATTAAGGTTTGGCCCAGATATAAGCTGGAGTGAGGAAATTAATTTTTTATTTGATGAAACTTTAAAGAAAAAATTCATTGAATCAATCCAAAATTATTGGCCAGAAATGAATCCTCAAAAATTACATCCAGATTACACAGGAGTCAGGCCAAAAATACAAAATCAAAATGAAAAGATGAAAGATTTTTCTATTACTAAATCAGAAATTCATGGAGTAGATAATCTAATTAACTTGCAAGGAATAGAAAGTCCTGGAGTAACAAGCAGTTTAGCAATAGGAAGATACGTTAGCTCTCTCCTATAAGTTTTATAGAAAATTTCCCTAACAAAACTTATACATAATAAAGTATGAATTATTTTAAATAATTAATATTTTAGAATTTTATGAATGATTTCTCTTTAAGCAATAAAGTAAGAGCGGGTTATGGAATAGGAGACTTTGCAATATGCCTTTATTGGAGTGGAGTAGGACTTTATCTATTATATTTCTACACCGATGTCGTAGGAATATCACCTATTCTTGCAGGATGGATATATGCTTTGGGCATTGCTTGGGACGCTATTACTGATCCCTTTATGGGTTATTTGGCTGAAAGAACAAGAACAAAAATGGGAAGTTATAGGCCTTATATGTTTTATGGGTCTTTTCCACTAGCCTTTTCATTTGCCTTGTTATTTTGGGCACCTCCTTTTGAAGGTAACTTGCTATTTTTATTTTTGCTAGTAGTTAACATATTTCATAGGTCTTGCTTCACAATCGTGAGCGTCCCTTATTCTTCTTTAACAGCCAGAATGACAGATGATAGCGATGAAAGAACCAAGCTTACTACTGCCCGAATGATTGGAGCTTCTTTTGGAACTTTAGCCATGTCAGCTTTAGGGTTTCCCCTAATCGCTTGGTATGGCCAAGGAAATGAGGCTTTAGGGTTTATTTTTTTAGGCGGTATTTCAGGCTTGATAGCAGTAATTATTCTTGGAGTTACAATCAAATCTGTAAGAGAAAGAAAATTTGAATTCAATAAAGAAAAATTACCAAGTTTCAATAAAGTAGCTAAATCAGTAGCAAATAATTATCCCTTTTGGATTGTCTTCTGCTCTATCTTGATTCTAGGTGCTACAGCAATTATGTTTAATAAAAACTTAATTTACTTTGTTAAATATTCTTTGAATATGCATGATTATCAGGGTTTGATTTTGGGCGTGCTTGGCGCAACGGCCTTTATTTCAATTCCGTTTTGGTCATTTTTAGCACTCAAAATAGGCAAGAAAAATGCATGGCTTTTTTCAATGAGTATATTATTTTCAGGACTTATAGTGTTTTATCTGTATCCCATTTCGAATATTTCAGAATTATTAGTAATTCTAGGGTTTATTGGATTAGGAAACGGCGCAACAGGAATTTTATTTTGGTCAATGTTGCCAGACACTATAGAGTACGGTGAATGGAAAACAGGTATCAGGACGGAATCTTCTTTATACGGTTTTATGACTTTTGCTCAGAAAGGAGCAATAGCTATTGCTGCTCTTGCTTTAGGTTGGGCTTTAACAGTTATAGAGTTTGAACCAAATACAATACAATCAGAAGAAACCTTGATGAATCTAAAATTAATTATGGTTTGGGTACCAACAGTTGGAATTTTAATAAGCTTTGCTTTGATTTGTTTTTATCCAATTGACTCAAATTATCATGAGCAATTAATTAAAGAAATTAATGAAAGAAATTAAATGGGGCTTGATAGGTACTGGAAGCATTGCAGCAGCTTTTGCTCATTCTATAAAAAAAAGCAAAAACTCAGATCTTATAAGTGTATTTGGTAGAAATAAAAAAACTCTTGATGAATTTTCGAAAAAATTTAATTTAGAAGCTTTTAAAGCTTTTGATGAATTTATATCTTCTAAAAATTTAGACGCAGTTTATATAGCAACGCCTCATAATTCGCATTTTTTGTACTCTTTAGGAGCTATAAACAAAGGAAAACACGTTTTATGTGAAAAACCATTAGCAATGAACTCGCAAGAAACAATGATCCTTATTAACGAATCAAAAAAAAATAATGTTTTCTTGATGGAAGCTTTTATGTACAGAGTTCATCCGCAAACAGAACTACTAATTAATCTAATTAAAGAAAATTTTTCTGATGAGAAAATTAAAATAGAAAGTTCTTTTGGCTTTAATGCAGATATTCCAAAAGATCATAGATTAAGAAATCTAAATCTAGCTGGTGGAGCTATCCTAGATGTAGGGTGTTATCCATTATCAATGTCAAGATTAATTGCCGGAGCTTTAAACAATAAAAAATTTATGGATCCTGAAAAAATAGATGTAAGCGCAGAATTAGATGAAACTGGAGTCGATAAAAACTCTATCGCAAAAATTATTTTTTCTGAAAAAGTAGAGGCAGAAATTAAAACTGCTATCAATGAGGATTTTCCTAATAACTTAGTTATAAAAAGCAAAACAAAAAAGATTGTAGTACCTCAGCCTTGGCATTGCGGGCAATTTCAAGAAGGAAAGTCATCAATTAGTTTAACTAAAGAAAATAGTGAAGAAGAAGTATTTGAATTAAGCGATTCAATAGGATTATTTACCAGAGAAATAAATCATGCGTCTGAGACGATCCTAAATGGAAAGATTGAATCAGAGTTCATGACTCATGCAGATACCTTGGGAAATATGATCTGGTTAGAGAATTGGTACAAAGACTCAGGAGTTAATTACCCTCAAAACTTAATAACAGAATCGCCGATATTAAACTCTTCCTTTACCTCTAAGAAATTAATAACCAAATCAAATATTAGCAATTTTAATAAAACTGGTTCACGAATAGTCTTCGGATGTGATAATCAAACTTCTTCTTTGCATGCCCATGTAATGTTTGATCATTTTTTTGAGCATGGTGGAAATATTTTCGATACAGCTTATATTTATAATGCAGGAAAATCAGACTCTCATCTTGGAGATTGGATTTTATCAAGAAATGTTTCAAAAGATATTATTGTTTTAGGAAAAGGAGCTCACACTCCTGAGTGCGAACCAAAATTTATTAGGCCGCAATTAGAAGAGTCTCTGGAACGACTAAATTTAGAAAGATTAGATATATATTGTTTGCATAGAGATAATATAGAAGTACCCGTCGAAGAATTTGTAGATGTGCTTAATGAGCTTAAAGATGACGGACTTATAAATTTTTTTGGTGCATCTAATTGGACATTTGATAGATTTAAAGATGCGATGGATTATGCTGAGTTTTCAAAAAAAGAAGGCTTTAAGGTATTGAGTAATAATTTTAGTTTGGCTGAAATGATAAATCCTGTATGGCCTGGATGTGTTAACTGTGATGAAGACTTTTTAACCTACTTAATAGAAAAAGATGTATTACTTTTTCCATGGTCTAGTACAGCAAGAGGGTTCTTTGTAGAAAAAGAGTTATCACCTAAAACAAACCACTTTTCAAATCCTACTTTAGAAGAAGAAAAAAGAGTTTGGCATAATCAAGATAATTTAATAAGAAGGCAAAAATGTTTTGAATTGTCTAAAGAGCTGGGATGTTCTTCAATTGAATTAGCACTTGCATATGTTTTGAATAAACATTCAAATATTTTTCCTTTAGTTGGCCCTAGAACATTATTTGAATCAGAGAGCTGCATGCAGGCAACTAATATAAAATTATCTGAAAATCAGATGAACTGGCTTATTTCTTAATCAAATTTTATAAGAATTTTAAAAAAATTTAATCAAGAGAGAAATCTTCTTTTAAATGAATTTGCTCGCTAGAAGATCCGATTAATAAACGATAATTGCCTTTCTTAACATCCCATTTTTTTAACTCGGTATTCCAAAAGGAAAAGTTTCTATAATTTAAAATGAAATCCACCCGAGAGGTTTCTCCTTTTTTAATTAAAACCTTATCAAATGCTTGAAGAGTCTTAACTGGTTCATTCTGATCGTTATCAAGGTAGCTAACGTAGCATTGAATAATTTCATATCCATCCATATAGCCAATATTAGAAATATTTAATGAACATTTTAGGTCGTGAGACTTGATATCTTCTATGACCAAATTTTCATAATTAAACTCAGTATATGAAAGACCATGACCAAATGGGAATAAAGGAGCTTTTTTCTTTTTTTCATACCATTTATAACCTACTAATAAACCTTCTTTATAATCCATTTGTAGATTTTCTCCAGGATATGAGTCATATGCTGGAGTGTCTTCTAAACAAATTGGAAACGTTGTCGGAAGCTTTCCTGAAGGGTTTACTTGGCCAAAGATAATGTCTGAAAGAGCATTTCCATGCTCTTGACCTCCGAACCAAGATTGAATCACAGCTGGAGAATTTTTTAACCAAGGCATCGAAACTGGAGCTCCAGAATTTATAACAATTAAAGTATTCTTATTAGCTTTTAAGATTTCCTCTATAAGTTGGTTTTGATTCGCAGGTAGTTCTATATCCTCTCTATCATTGCCTTCAGTTTCCCAATCAGAATTTGTACCAACAATTAAAATTACTACGTCACTTTTTTTTGCAACTTCTTTCGCCTCTTTTAATAAATTATGCGGATCTGGTGCCTTACAACCAAATTGAATGGCAGGGAACCTTCCAAAGAAATGATATTCAATTTCTATTTTATAAATTTGTCCCTTAGTTAAAATCTGTTTACTTCTCTTAGGTTTAGAGGCCATTGAAAAAAACGCTTCCCCAGGCTCGGTATTAGTCCAATTATCAATAATCTCAGTATCATCTATTTTTAATCTGCTGCTACCGATAGCGAACACCTCAAACTCATGTTCTCCTGAAATATCAGGTTGGTACTCACAAGAAAACTTAACGATAGTATTTGGCTTTTCAGATTTATTGATAATTTCTTTGGCAAACCCATCGAAAACCCAAAACTTATTTCCATCCAATACTTCAGAGCTAATAAAATTATTTTTATTTATTTCTTCTTCATAATATTCCACTAAGAAACCACTAGTATTTTTAAAAAGATTTTTATTGAATTTAGGGAGATATTTGTATGTATGAGCGCCTTTAGCATAATGAATAACAGAAGAATCTTTTGTAAAATTTTTTATTGCCTCTAAAGGATGAACCTCATAATGAGGTTTCAAGCTTGCACTTCCTCCTCCTATTATTTGGCTGTATTTAGCATTAGGACCAATGACAGCTATCGAATTGATAGAATCTTTTTTAAGCGGTAAAAAATTTTGATTTTTAAGAAGTACCATCCCTTCAGAAGCCACTTGTCTTATTAGTTTTTGATGATCTAGCCTATTATCTTCTTTTTCTTTTTCATTCTTTGGAGATTTAAATCTGCCCGAAAAATTTGCAATAGATAAAATTCTTTTTACTTTGTCGTTGACCAAATTTTCATCAACATTTCCTTGTTTAATTTCAACTATCAGTTTTTCACCCCATGTACCGCCGGGACCAGGCATTTCCATATCTAAGCCGCCATTTGCATTTTCAATTGTTTCAAGAGCTGCTCCCCAATCACTTACTACATAACCATCAAATTTCCATTCTTCTTTTAAGATATCAATTAAAAGCTCTTTATGAGAACTGCAATATATATCATTTAATTTATTGTAAGCGGACATTACGGATTTCGCATTTCCTTCTTTTATGCATATTTCAAAAGGCAAGAGGTATACCTCTCTTAAAGTTCTTTCATCCACATTTGAACTTACTGTATGTCTTTGATACTCAGTATCATTAGCAATAAAATGTTTAATACATGCTGCAACTTTCATTGATTGGACGCCTTTCACATAATTTTTAGCTAGATTTGCAGTTAATACTGGGTCTTCAGAGTAACTTTCAAAATGCCTACCTCCTATAGGATGACGATGAATATTAATTGTAGGCCCTAATAAAACATCTACATCTTTATCTTTAGCTTCTTCCCCTAAAGCTATTCCAACCTTTTTCATTAATGCTGAGTTCCAAGTTGCACCCATTAAAATAGGAGACGGAAAACATGCTGAAGTTTTATTTGAAGTTGAATCTCCTCTTACGCCATTAGGGCCATCCGACATTTTTATAGAAGGTATGGATAATCTTTCTACTTTATTTGAATACCAAGAATTAAAACCACTCAATAAAGAAACTTTTTCTTCTAGCGTCAATTCATCTATTAAATCATCAATATTAATCATAAATATTTTATGTTTTTACGAAGGGTTAAATCCTTCTGGCTGATCAGTCGATTTATTATCTAAAAAATTCTCCATTTGTTCATTGAGATATTTCCTTGATTTGCTATCAGCAAGGCTCAATTGTTTTTCATTTATCAACATAGTTTGAAAAGAAAGCCATTCTTGCCAAGCTTGTTTGGAAACAGTATTAAATAATTTTTCTCCATTTGGTCCAGGAAAAGGTGGTCTATCCATTCTAGGAAGATCTTTTTTATATTTTCGACAAAAAACAGTATTGTTCATAAATAATTATTGATAATTTCTTTAACGGGTTTAGGCAATCCCATCTTACCTGAATCACTTTTATTAACCCAAGCAAAATTGGTTCGATCTATAGGCAATCTATCTTTATTTTTAATAGAGTATTTCACAGTAGAAATAGATAGCTTCTGATGAGATAAATTATGAATCATTAAAGGAAGTTTCTCTTTATCTTTTAAAAGTCTCAATTTAGCTTTACTAATTAAGTCCTTTTCTGGGAAAACCCAAAGATTTTGCCATATGCCTTTTTTATCATTTCTTTTAAGCAAAACCTTATCTTTAGAAAAAATTAAATACCAATTGATTTCCTTTTCTTTTTTTTGTTTCAAAGGTTTTTTAAAAGGGATAATATCTTGAAAATTTAATTCGAAAGATTTGCAATTTCTATAGATAGGACACTTCTGACATATTGGATTTTTGGGTTTGCAAATCATTGACCCTAAATCCATCATCCCTTGAGAATATAGTCTAAAATTTTTCTTAGGTAGTAATTTTTCGCTGAACTTTATGAGTTCTTTTTGGGTCCTAGACTCATTAATAGGTGATTTATCTCCAGTGTATCTAAGCAAAACTCTTTTGACATTTCCATCAAGGATTATTCCTGGCTTTTCAAAAGCAAGGCTAAGAATAGCTCCAGCAGTAGATATCCCAATTCCAGGAAGTTTTATTAGATCTTCATATTTTTCTGGAAGTTGGTTATTAAATTCATTTTTAAGAATAATCGAAGTCTTGTGAATATTTCTAGCCCTTGAGTAATAACCTAGTCCAGACCATAAAGCTAATATATCTTCTAGATCTTTTTTAGCCAAACTTTCAATATTAGGAAAAACTTTAATAAATTTATGAAAGTAAGGGATGACAGTAGAAACTTGAGTTTGTTGCAACATAATCTCAGAAATCCAAGTATGGTATGGATTTTGTGTCTGCCATGGCAAATTACTTCTTCCAGCTTTTTTTTGCCAATTAATAATTTTTTTTGAGAATAGAGACATCTAGTTCATTTTAACCTTTTACGTCCGTTATAATGGCCTTAAGTTAAGAGAATAATTATGAGAAATATAAGTATTGAAAGAAACACTAAAGAAACGCAGATCACTTTAAGTTTAGAGTTAGATGGGTCTGGTAAAAGCTCTCAAGAAGTAGACATTCCTTTTTTTGCTCATATGCTTGATCAAGTTGCAAAACACGGAGTTTTTGATGTTGATCTAAAAGCCTCAGGAGATCTTGAAGTAGATGCTCATCATACTGTTGAAGATATAGGAATTACTATGGGAGATGCTTTTAACCAAGCTTTAGGGGATAAAAAGGGGATCACTCGCTATGGTTATGCATATGCCCCATTAGATGAAGCCTTATCTAGAGTTGTCATTGATTTTTCTGGAAGGCCAGGACTTTTGTGGAATGTTGATTTCACTAAAGAAAGTATTAATGATTTTGATTTGCAACTTTTAAGAGAGTTTTTTCAAGGGTTTGCAAATAAATCTTTGGCTACGATTCACATTGATAACTTAAAAGGAGAAAATGCTCATCATCAAGCAGAAACTATATTTAAAGCTTTTGCCTTAGCATTAAAGCAGTCTTGTTCATTGGATGAGGCAAAAACTGGACAGATTCCTTCTACGAAAGGATCTTTATAAAAAGGTTGTATTAATATGAAAATTGGCGTCATAGATTATGGTGCAAGTAATATTTTTTCTGTTGTCCGAGCTCTGAAAAGCTTAGGAGCAAAAACTGAGATTGTAAAAGATTCAGATGATCTAAAAAAAATAGACAAGTTAGTTTTTCCTGGTCAAGGCTCTATGGGATCTTGCATAAATAGACTAAATGAGGCTGAACTCTTTGAACCCATGAAGAACTTTGTAGAAAATAAGCCTTTTCTTGGTATTTGCTTAGGGCTTCAAGTACTTTTCGAAAATAGTGAGGAAAGTTTTAATCAAAAAGGATTAGGTATATTTTCTGGAAAGATAGAAAAATTTAAAAGCGATAATGAAACGAAATTAAAAATACCTCACATGGGATGGAATCAAGTTGAATTTAGTCAAGATCATTTTTTATGGAACGGATTGAAGAGTAAGGAAAACTTTTACTTTGTACATTCTTATATTTCAATAAAATTAGAAAATAGCAATATCTTTTCTCAAACTGTTCATGGTCAAAAGTTTAATTCTGCTATTGGAAATGAAAATATATTTGCAACTCAATTTCACCCAGAAAAAAGTGGAGAATTGGGTTTGAGATTTCTTCAAAATTTTATAAATTGGAGACCTTAAATGATCCCAATTCCAGCAATAGATATACAAGACGGTAAATGTGTTCGTTTAAAAATGGGAGATTTAGATAGTGCAATTACATATTATGAGAATCCTATAGATGCAGCAAATTTTTGGCTTAATGAAGGAACAAGAAAATTACATATAGTTGACTTAGATGGAGCTTTAGCTGGGCAATCTTCGAATTTATCAGTAATTGCTTCAATTAGAAAAACTTTTCCTGAATTGGAAATTCAACTCGGAGGTGGGATAAGAAATATGCAAACTTTGGAAAATTATTTTGATATTGGCATTAATTATTTAATTTTAGGAAGTGTTGCAATAAAAGATAAAGATTTCTTTTTTAGGGCTTGCAGAAAATTTCCAAATAAAGTTATTTTAGGAATAGACGCTAAAAATGGATATGTTTCAACTGAAGCTTGGACAGAATCTTCGGATATTTTAGCAATAGAAATTCTAAAAGAATTTTCTGAGTTACCTATCAATTCACTGATTTATACTGATATTAGTAAAGATGGAATGATGCAAGGTCCTAATTTTAAAGAAACTAAACAAATTTCTTCAAATACTAAAATTCCAGTAATTGCGTCTGGAGGAGTAAGGAATTTAAGTGACTTAAAAGAGTTATCAAAGATAGATAATATTTTTGGAGCGATTTGTGGAAAATCTCTTTACGAAGGAACTTTAAATTTTTCCGAAGCCTTAAACTATTTTAAAAATAAATGAGCATAACGATAAGAATAATTCCTTGTTTAGACGTCCGCGGCGGCAGAGTAGTTAAAGGAATAAATTTTGAAAATATTATAGATGCTGGTGATCCAGCTGAAGCAGCTCTTAGATATGACCAAGAAGGAGCTGACGAAATTTGTATGTTGGATATTGATGCTTCTTATGAGGCCAGATCTACAACTCTAGAAACAGTTGAGAAAATTGCAAATCAAGTTTTTATTCCTTTTACTGTAGGAGGCGGAGTAAAAAGTATTAATGATGTTGAAATTCTTCTAAAATCTGGAGCGGATAAAGTTTCCATCAATACGTCTGCTATCACTAATCCAAAATTAATCTCGGAAGCTTCAAAAGAATTTGGATCTCAATGTATTGTTGTAGCAATAGATGCTAAATATGATTCTAATAATTGGCTTGTTTATACCCATGGAGGCAAAAATAAAACTGCACTGGATGCTATATCTTGGGCAAAAGAAGTTGAACAATTAGGAGCAGGGGAGATCTTGATGACTTCTATGGACAAAGATGGAACTAAATCAGGCTTTGATAATCTGCTTAACAGTAAACTTTCTAATATTTTAAAAATTCCTCTTATTGCTTCTGGCGGGGCAGGGAATCTTAATCATTTGATTGAAGCTATAAAAATAGGCAAAGCAGATGCAGTTTTAGCCGCAAGTATTTTTCATTATCAAGAAATCTCCATTGAGCAAGTTAAAAAAGCTCTCTTAGAAGATGGAATTAGCACTAGGTTATAAATCTTTTCTTTTGAATTTATTCTCTTCATCTGTGTAACTAAAAATCATTGGCTCCCCAGTAGCAATTTCTAGCTTAACTATTTCTTCCGGTGAAATACTTTCTAATGACATTATTAATGATCTTAATGAATTTCCGTGAGCACAAACTAATATGTTTTTCCCTGATTCCACTAGAGGCTTAATTTGTGATTCAAAGTACGGTAGAACTCTTTCTGAAGTATCCTTGAGACTTTCTCCACCGGGAGGAGGGGTATCAAAAGATCTTCTCCAAATATGTACCTGCTCTTCACCCCATTTCTTTCTCGCATCATCTTTGTTTAACCCTGATAACTCTCCATAATCTCTCTCATTTAAATTTTTATTTTCTATAGTTACTAAATTTTTTTGGCCTAACTTATTAAGAATAATTTCTCCTGTTTTTTGGGCTCTAATAAGTTTTGAGGTGAAGTGCAAATCAAAATTTATTTTTAAACCTTTTAGCTTATCTCCAGCTAGATTAGCTTCATTTACTCCTTTCAGAGTTAATGTTGGATTCTTCCATCCCGTAAAAAGATTTTTTTCATTCCATTCACTTTGACCATGTCTTACAAGAATTAAATAAGAAATTTTTTTTTCCATTTGCGTAGTTAATAGGTTTGTTTCAGTTTATGATACCCGTCCTATGGATTATTTTGTTCAATTTTTAATAGATAATTGGTTTATTCTTGTACCATTAATAATTTCAATATTTGTTTTTTTTAGACAAGAAAAAATAAGAAATTCTTCAATTTTAGAGCCTCAACAAATGATTTTTTTTCTAAATAGAAAAAATGCTTTGTTAATTGATATTAGAAATAACAAAGATTTTTCAAATGGCCATATAAGTCAGGCTATAAATGTAGGGCCGGATATAGATCTATGTAAAAAGGAGATAAATAAAGTTTCTGAAAGGCCAATTATTATTGTTTGTCAGAATGGAAATTATTCTTCTCGGATGGCAACTGATCTAAAAAAAGAGAATTATGATGCCTATATTTTAAAAGGCGGTATAAATTCTTGGTTGAATGAAAAGCTGCCTTTAATTAATTAAAGATCAAGTTCATTCATTTTTCTAGCTAAGGTATTCCTTCCCCAACCAAGAAGGTTTGCAGCCTCGCTCTTTTTTCCTTTTGTCGCTTTCATAGCAACCCTAATCATAGTTTTTTCGAATATTGGAATTGTTGAGTTTAAAAGATGATCATCACCATTCGAAAGTTTTTTTGTGGCCCATACCTCTAGAAGATCATCCCAATTAAGTTCAGGCCCTTTTTTTTGAAGAATTAAATCGTCAGGCAAATCAGGAACTTGAATCTCTTGAGCAGAGGATAAAACTGTAAGTGAGTGACAAAGGTTCTGCAGTTGAAGAACATTTCCTGGCCATATAAGTTTTGCAAATAGCTCTTCTACTTCGGAAGATAAGAATTTAGATTCTGATTTAACTTCTTCTGAAAATTTTTCAAAAAAATAGTTGGTAAGCATAGGGATATCTTCTTTTCTATCTCTTAAGGGAGGGAGAGCAATTCTTATGACATTTAGTCTATGGAAAAGATCCTCTCTAAAAGCTCCAGATCTTACTTTTTCATTTAGGTTTTGATTAGTAGCGGCAATAATTCTTACGTCTACTTTTACTGGATCGCTACCTCCAATTCTATAAAATTCTCCACTAGAGAGGACTCTTAAAATTCTAGTTTGTGTCTCATAAGGCATGTCTCCTATTTCGTCTAAAAACAATGTAGCCTTATGCGCTTGTTCAAATCTACCTATTTTTTTATGATCAGCTCCAGTAAAGGCCCCTTTTTCATATCCAAAAAGTTCAGATTCAAGAAGCTCTATAGGAATATCAGCCATATTTAATGAAATTAACTTTTTATCGGCTCTATCGCTATGTTCATATATAGCTTGAGCAACTAATTCTTTACCGGTGCCGGATTCGCCAACCAAAAGAACTGTTGAGCTAGAATGCGATAATTTCCCGATAGAATTAAAAAGATCTTGCATTGCAGGAGACTTGCCTACAATTTTTCCCCTCTCCAGATGAATTTCTTCTTCACTAGAAATTTTTTTAGCTCTTATTTTTTTTTCTTCTAAAGCTTTTGAGATTTTTGAAATAGCATCATTTAGATCAAAAGGTTTTGCAATATAATCCCATGCGCCATTTTCAAAAGCGTCAACAGTAGTTTCTAAGTCTGAATGAGCGGTCATCATTATTACCGGAATATTGGAATATTCATTCTTAAAAGTATCCAATAGATCCATTCCATCTCTTCCTGGCATTTTAAGATCAGTCAAAAGAACATTAGGCTTTTCTATATCTAATTGATTAATTACTTCATTACCATCTTCAAAAACGGATACATCAAAACCAGCATCTATCAGACCTTTCTCTAATACGAATCTTATAGATTCATCATCATCTGCTATCCAAATTCTCTTTGATTTAGGCATCCTTCATCTCCATCTTATTACTTTTATAACTCTCTTCAGGAATTGGGATAAGGATTGAAAAATTGGTACCCGATGTATCGCTTGAACAATCAATGGATCCGTTATGTTGATTTATTATTCCTCTTGCTATTGCTAAACCTAATCCAGAGGCAACTTCTTTAGTCGATACTAAAGGAAAAAAAATAGAATCTATAAAGTCTTCAGGTATACCTGGACCATTATCAATAAAGTCTATCGCACAGGCTGTTTTGTAAAATTTTCCGTTAACTAAAACTTCGTAAGCCACTCTAGTTCTAGCAGTTATTTTATTTCCAGTATTCGTTTTTTTCATTGCTTCTAAAGAGTTTCTAGTAAGATTGTAAAAAACTTGTATTATCAGAGATGAATCAATATTCACTAAAGGAAGACTTGGATCATAATCTCTTTCAAATTTTATATTTTCACAATCTAAAGATCTCATAAAATCAGGAAGTTTTTCTAAAACACTATGAATATTTTTCATTGAAAGGCTAAGTTTGAAGTTTTTTTCAGAAACTTGATTTACGATATTAGTTATTCTGTCAGTTTCTCTTAAGATAATTTTTAAAAGATCTTGATTGTCATCAGCTTTTAGTTTGTTACCGAGTAATTGTGCTGCTCCTTTAATACCACTTAATGGGTTCTTTATTTCATGAGCTAAGCCTTTGGAAAAGGCTGCTGTAACTACTCCACCCGATGATTTTCTCCTAGCTTGTTTTTCAAGCATCTTTTTATCGGAATCAAAAAACTCAAAAACTATAAGATCATCTTCATTGATGTATGTTGCAAGAAAGGAGCTTTTCTTTTTTAAACCATTATTAAGAAATAATGTTGTTATGTGTCTTTTTAAATGAGTTTTAGATTGAAGCAACTCTAGAAGTTCAAGATTATTTCCAGGCTTTTCTGTAAAAACTTTATTAACTAATTGTCCCTTGCATTCTTCTATGGTGGTATTTAGAAAGTTTTCGGCTGCATCGTTTATAAATACTATTTTCAATTCTTTATCTGCAATCAAAATCTTTGAAGATATTTTTTTTAAAGCTGCATTGAAAGAATTAATCATTTGTTTTGTTTAATGAATTAGACGCTGTAATACATGTCAAACTCAACAGGACTAGTAGTTTGGTTCAGATAAGTAACTTCCTCAGACTTAAGTGCAATATAACCATCGATCAAGTCGTCTGAAAAAACATCTCCTTGTTTTAGAAAATCTCTATCTTGACTCAAAGCACTAAGAGCTTCTTCAAGAGAACCCGCTACTGTAGGATATTTTTTTGCTGATTCTTCCGCATGCTCAAATAAATCTTCATCAACAGGACCAACAGGCTCTATCTTATTTTTAATTCCATCTAAACCAGCCATTAGTAACGCTGAGAAACATAAATATGGGTTAGCTGTTGAATCAGGAAATCTTACTTCTATCCTCCTGGCTTTTGGAGAGTCTACCCAAGGAATTCTGATAGCAGCCGATCTATTTCTTGCTGAGTAAGTAAGAATTGTAGGAGCTTCAAAACCAGGAATTAATCTCTTATAAGAATTAGTGGAAGCATTAGTGAAGGCATTCAAGGCTTTTCCGTGTTTTATAACACCTCCGATATACCAAATTGCTTCTTGAGATAATTCAGAATAACCATCAGCATTATAAAATATCGGTTCACCGTCTTTAAAAATAGATTGATGTATATGCATGCCGCTTCCGTTATCTCCGACTAATGGTTTTGGCATAAATGTAGCTGTCTTTCCATATGCAGCTGCTGTGTTATGAACACAATATTTATAAGTTTGCACTTCATCAGCTTTCTTTACCAAGGTATTGAATTTAGCTCCAATTTCACATTGGCCTGCGGTTGCAACTTCATGATGGTGAACTTCAATCGCTAGACCCATTTCTTGCATAGTTTCACACATTGCAGATCTAACTTCATGAAGAGAGTCCATTGGAGGAACAGGAAAATATCCACCTTTAATCCCAGGTTTATGACCTAAGTTGCCGCCTTCATACTTTGATCCGGTTTCCCAATCTGCTTCTTCAGAACCAATTTCAAAAAAGTTGCCTTTCATTTGAACGTCGTATCTAACATCGTCAAAGATAAAAAATTCATTTTCTGGTCCGAAATATGCAGTATCGCCAAAGCCGCTTTCTAGCAGATACTTTTCTGCTTTTAAAGCAGTTGATCTCGGACATCTTGAGTAACCTTCCATAGTAGAGGGTTCAATTACGCTACAAGTAATATTGAGAGTAGGAGTTTTAAAAAAAGGGTCCATTACAGCGGTACTTTCGTCTGGCATGAGAATCTGATCTGATTTGTCAATAGATTTCCAGCCTGCAACCGAAGAACCATCAAACATTTTCCCTGTTTCTAGAAAATTGTTATCTACTTCTTCAGCTGCCACGCTGACATGCTGTTCTTTCCCTTTAGTATCTGTAAACCTTAGATCAATCCATTTGATATTATTTTCTTTGATGAGATCTAAAATCTTAGACATTTTTCAAGACTTTATTTAGTTAAAGTTCCTACAATATGGGAAAGTATTTTGTAAGGATCTGCATTAGAAGCGGGTCTTCTATCTTCTAAATAGCCATTCCAGTCATGCTCTACAGTATAAACAGGGATTCGAATACTTGCTCCTCTATCACTTACACCGAATGAGAATTGATCAATACTTTGAGTTTCATGAAGACCAGTAAGTCTTTGATCATTATCAGATCCATATGCAGCAATTCCATCTTGGTGTACTTTTCCTAACTTTTCACACATTGATGAAAATAACTCCTCAGAACCATTAGATCTCATCTCTTCATTTGAAAAATTGGAATGCATCCCTGATCCATTCCAATCTCCTTTTTTTGGCTTTGGATGAATATTGACACCAACTCCGTATTCTTCAGCAATTTTGAATAAAAGATATCGACTAATCCACAAATCATCAGCTGCTTTGATGCCTTTACCAAAACACTGATATTCCCATTGACCAAGAGCAACTTCTGCATTCGTTCCAGTTAAAGTAATTCCGAGATCTAAACAAGCATGAAGATGAGCATCAGAGATTTCTCTACCAACAACATTTCCTGCACCTACGCCACAGTAATATTCACCTTGTTCTTTAGGAGTTCCGTCTTCCCACCCTAAAGGTTCTCCTGTTTCTGGATCAGTGAAAAAGAATTCTTGTTCAAAACCAAACCACCATTCATCAGAGACTACTTCTGCAGCAGCTGCTCTGAAATTTGACGGGTGAGTTGTGTGATCAGCAGACTGAACTTGAGTTAGTACAAGATCATGCCCATTTGGATTTGAATATGTTTGCACTGGGAGAAGCAAACAATCAGAACTTCCTCCTTCGGCTTGTTGTGTAGATGATCCATCAAAGGACCAATCTGGCGGGTTTTGTTCATCTGTTGCCTTTACCTTGCTTCTCATGTTTGCTTCTGGTTTATAACCGTCTAGCCATATATATTCATACGTTTTAAAATCTGACATTATTTTCTCCTTAGTCTGTTTAAATAGATTCCTCAAGTTTTATTGAGCGAAAACAATATTATCAAAAAAAGTGTACTTTTATAGTGCATTAATTGTACTATTTTAGATCTTAAATTGCACTATATTAATGCAAAAAATCTAATATTATAGGTAATTTAGACTCGAAGCCTAAATATTCATGTGAACCCTCGTAATCAATATTTAAGTTACCTTTAGCAAAGTATTTAATAGCTTCTTTTTGATCAAGAACTTCGTCATTAAGCTTAATAAAGCAAAAGTGATTCAAAGGATTTTTAAGTTTTTTTACTTTTAATAAAAGAAGATCACTAAACATTTCTTTAGAAAATTCATATTTTTCATTTTTATGAAAGTTAACATGCTCTCCGATTAAAGTTTTCATATCTATCAAATGAGAGGGCACAACGGGGTTAATAGTTACTGACTTAAGATTGTATTTTTCTGATAAAAAAGTTGCATATAAACCTCCTAAGGAACTTCCTAAAAGTGCAACTTTTTTAAAATTTTCAACAATTATTTTTTCTATCTCTAAAATTGCTTTTTTTGGTGAATTTGGGAGATCGATTAAGACAATCTCAAAACCTAAACTTCTAACCAATTTAGATTTTTTTAAAACCTGAGCTTTTGTAGACTTAGAAGAGGAGTTAAACCCGTGTAGGTATATAATTTTCAAGCGATCTTCCAGAATTAATGCTGAGAGTTAAAAAATGACTCAAAAAGGAATTCCATTGAAATCTTTCGTCTTCAGTAAAGCCAAGTTTTTTATTGATTGGAAAAATTGAAATTAAACTATTATGAAAACCTCTAAATTTAATAACTTCGGCCATTTTTGCCTCAAAATATAATCTTGTTTCAATTTCGATATCTTTGTCTAAAGAATAATCTTTAAAATGTATTTTTACATCGGAAGTAAACTGAGAAACTTCATTTATAACAAATCTTATCTCAATTAATTTATTTTGTTCTGGAAGACCATACAGAAATTCATACTTTCCTTTTAATTCTGGTAATAATTTTAAAAATAATAAAAAGTTTTTTTCATAAGTAAAATGAAGTTCTTTTAAAGAAATATATTTTTGATTTGTTCTCATTAATATTAAGTCTACTCAGATAAGGATAATTTTCAATTAGTCATAAGATGCCCATAGCACATTAGCTACTATCGATCTATAAGGTTTCCATGATTCTGCCAGCAAGAACATTTCCTTTTCATCAGGTCTTTTCTTTAATTTTTTAACTCCATGCAGAGCCGCTTGCAAACCTAAGTCCTTAACTGGCCATACATTTCTTCTTGATAAAGAAGCAAGCATGTAGCACTCTGCAGTCCATTCTCCTATACCTTTAATCTCACATAGTCTCTTTTTTAAATTTTCGTCATCGAGTTTATGAAGAGATCTAAAATTTAGATCTCCTGAAATTATTTCGTTTGCAAGAATTCGACAGTAACTTATTTTAGGCCTACTTAATCCAGTCTTTTGAAGGTTTTCATCTGATAGATTTAAAAATTCTTCAGGATTGAATTTAGTCAATAATTTTTTTATTCTCAAAAAAATAGCTTTAGCAGAAGCGACTGATAGTTGTTGTTCTGTAATTAGTTGCACTAAACCTTCAAAACCTTTCGGTCTTTTAAATGATGAAAAATTAGAGTTTTCTATAAAAAGTTTTCTTAAATCTCTATCTCTTCTTGAAAGATAAAGTATTTCTTTCCTGCAAGGATGATCTTTAAATAATTTTGAAAGGGAGATATTTTTTTGCTTCATTTACGTAATTTCTTATGTGAGATTCTTCTTTAATAACAAAGTCATCAATCGCTGTTCTAAATCTTTCATCTGCTATCCAATGAGCTGAGAAGGTTTCTGTGGGTTTAAATCCTCTTTTAATTTTATGCTCGCCCTGTACGCCAGGATCAAATTTTTTAAGGTTATTTTTTATGCAGTAGTCAATTCCTTGATAATAACAGCATTCAAAATGAAGGCAGTCATATTCCTTTAAACAGCCCCAATATCTTCCATATAAATTTTCTTTGTCTTTAAAAAAGAAAGAGCCGCCAACAATTTTGTTTGATAATTTCTCTGTTGCCATCATTAAAACTATATTTTTAGAAAGATATTTAATAGCATCTTTAAAAAATTGTTCAGTTAGATAACCTTCATGACCGCTTCTTTTTAAATTAGTCGAAAGATAAAAAGCATAAAAATTATCCATTAAATTTTGAGTTAAATCAGCTCCAGAATAATGGTCAATCTGAAGATTTTGTTGAGATAGCTTCTCTCTCTCTTTTTTAACATTCTTTCTATGCCTTGCTCTAAAAAAATTTAAGTAGTCATCAAAATCTTTATAATCTTCATTGAACCAAATGAATTGGGCATTTTTTCGAACACTTAAAGAACATTTCCGATATACGTCTAGCTCTATCTCTTCCGGAAAAAGAATATGCCAAGAAGATATATTATTTGATTCTGCAACAGATTTAATGGCATCTATAATAATTGGCATCAGATCCTTTAAGTTGTATTTTTTATCTATTAAAATTCTTGGCCCAGTAGCAGGTGTATGGGGTATTGAGCTTACTAATTTTGGATAATAATCTAAATTATGTTGATAGAAAGCATTTGCCCAAGAATGATCAAAAACAAACTCTCCTTGAGAATGGTTTTTTAAATAAAGAGGAATTGCGGCGATTATTTTACCTTTTTCTTCTAAAGTTAAATGCATTGGGACCCAACCAGACTCTCTCCCAACTGAATTTGAAGATTCAAGTAGATTTAAAAAATCATACTTTAGAAATGGATACTCATTAGAAGGAATTAATTTATCCCAATCATTTTTTTTTATTTCACTCAGTGATTTATTAAAGATTATTTTCAATTAATTTAAACCTGCAATTAAAGTAAGAAATAGAAGAACGCCTATCCAGTTATTTCTTTTAAAAAATTTTAAACAAGAATCTTCTTTTTTAAAGTCAGTAGAGTTAAACAAATAAATAACATATAAGCTTGTTATAAAAAAACCTATATAAAAAAAGAAATTTATTTCTTCTTCAAGGCCTAATAAAAAAACTATTAACATAAAGGATAAACTTCCTAACCTTATAATTATTTTTTCTTTTCCTTGAAAATATATAGCCGAACTTCCTATTCCAATGGAAAGATCGTCTCTTTTATCAGTCATTGCATAAGAAGTATCATAAGCGATTACCCATAAATAATTTCCTATGAACAATAGAAAAGAAGAAGCGGGTAATTCATTCAAAGTAGCTGCATAAGCCATAGGAATTCCTCCAGAAAACGCTAAGCCTAGAATAAATTGCGGAACTTTAAAAAAACGTTTGGCTAAAGGATAAAGAATTACAATTAAAATTAAGCAACTAGCTATTTGTAATGATTTTTCATTTAAAAAGAGTAAGAGTAAAAAAGACATGAAGATTAATAAAATAAACAAAACCAGAGCTTCTTTATTAGATACTAAGCCAGCAGCAATCGGTCTCATGCTAGTTCTCAATACTCTTTTGTCAAAGTCTTGATCAAAGTAATCATTGATAACGCAACCAGCAGACCTCATGAACAGAGTACCTAAACAAAATATAATTAGGAGATCAGTTTTAATTAAACCATCACCAGCGAATAACAAGGCAATTAAGGTTGGCCATAGTAGTAAAAAAGTTCCAATGGGTCTATCAAGCCTTGTTAAATAATAATAGTTTTTTATAGAATTGATCACAGTGTTATATAATTTTGAAACAATAGCTTACCAAGAATTACATTATGGAAGAATATAAGAAATGGGAATGTATCGTGTGTGGATGGATATACGATGAAGAAGAAGGATTGCCTGAAGAAGGAATTGAACCTGGAACGAAATGGGAAGATGTTCCAGTTGATTGGGTTTGTCCTGATTGTGGAGTGGGAAAAGAAGACTTTGATATGATCCCTCTTGAGGGTGGAAAAAGTTACTAAAAATTATGTCTTTTACATCCAAGATTTTATTAGCAATGTTATTAGGCATATCGCTTGGGAGTCTATTAAACAGCTTTGAAAGCTTTGCCTTTGCAGATTTCTTTTTTAATTTCTTAGTCTTTGGTCTTTTTGATGGAATTGGACAGATATTTATAAACTCTCTTAAGTTGTTAGTTGTTCCATTAGTTTTTGTTTCTTTAGTATGTGGTGTAGGACAAGTAAATTCAGGTTCTCAGTTAGGAGCTATAAGCTTAAAAGCTATATCTCTTTATATAATGACAACTGCATTTGCTATTTTTAGCGCTTTATTAATTGCATCTTTTTTTAATCCTGGCTCAGGTATTAATATTGAAGGTGCTAATTCTTTTGTAGCCCCAGAAGCTCCTTCCTTAAAAGATACTTTTGTAAATATTTTTCCCTCCAATCCAATTAATTCAATGGCTGAAGGAAATATGTTGCAAATTATAGTTTTTGCTCTCTTGTTTGGTTTTGGATTATTGAAAGTAGGAGAGTCAGGAAAGAAGATAAGAGTTTTTTTTGATGATCTTTATAAAATAATTCTTGAAATTGTCAAAGTTATTATCTGGATATCTCCTTTAGGAGTTTTTTGTTTGTTATTCAATATTTTCGCTTCTTTAGGTATAAGTATTATTTTAGATTTAATAAATTATTTTTTAGTTTTATCTTCAATTCTAATTTTTCACGCTTTATTTACTTATAGTTTTTTACTCTCAAGTCTGGGGAAATTAAATCCTTATATATTTTTTACTAAAATGCGCGAAACAATGTTGTTTGCTTTTAGTACTTCATCTAGCAGCGCAACAATGCCAATCACTTTAAAAACTGTTGAAGAAAAGTTAGGTGTTGGAAAATCTATAAGTTCTTTCTGTATACCCTTAGGCACAACCATAAATATGGATGGAACTGCAATAATGCAAGGAGTTGCGACAGTATTCATAGCACAAGCATATGCAATTGATTTAACTTTAGTTGAATATTTAATGGTGATACTTACAGCTACTTTGGCTTCTATCGGAACTGCTGGAGTACCTGGAGTTGGTCTGATAATGCTTGCAATGGTTCTTCAACAAGTTGGATTGCCTGTTGAGGGTATAGCCTTAATTATCGGAGTAGATAGATTATTGGATATGTTGAGAACAGCAATAAACGTTTCAGGAGATGCCATGGTTGCCTGTGTTGTTGCAAAGTCAGAAGGTCAGCTAGATGAAATTATTTTTAATGAAAATACTAAAAGTTAATATATGAAATTGACTATATTTTCTGTTAAATTAGCCTTCTTTTAAGGAGAAATTTTATGGAATCGATGTTATTTATTCCTCCAGTATTTGGAGTGGTAGGTTTACTAGTTGCACTTTGCATTTACTTTTTAGTCCTTCAATATGACGAAGGAACGGATAAAGTAAAAAAAATAGCCGATCAAATACATTTAGGTGCGATGGTATTCATGCGTCGAGAATATACATATTTATTCTACTTTGTATCTGTTTTGATCGTACTCTCTTACTTTGCTCTTGGTGCAAATACCGCTATTGCAGTTACTTCAGGAGCTATTTCATCTGCATTGGCTGGTTGGCTAGGAATGTTTTCTGCCACGAAAGCAAACTCTAGAACTGCTACTGCAGCAGCAGATCACGGTGCCAAAACTGCATTATCAGTAGCTTTTTATGGCGGTTCTATTATGGGTTTATGTGTAGCATCTCTTGGGTTGGTTGGCTTAGGAGGTCTTTATTTTTATTTCGGAGGAAATCCTGATACTGCTAGATCCATTGAAGGATTTGGAATGGGAGCCTCTTGCGTAGCTTTATTCTCAAGAGTTGGAGGAGGAATTTTCACTAAAAGTGCTGATGTTGGAGCAGACTTAGTTGGAAAGATTGAAGCAGGAATTCCTGAAGATGATCCCAGAAATCCAGGAGTGATTGCTGATAACGTAGGAGATAACGTAGGTGATGTTGCTGGTATGGGCTCAGATATATTCGAATCATATTGTGGGGCAATGATTGCATCTATAGCAATTGCAGCAACTCTTGATGATTCTGGCAGAATGCTTTTACCGCTTGCTCTTGCATCAATAGGTCTAATCTCTTCTATTTTAGGAATTTTTATTGTTAAAGCAGTTTCTTCCCTAGATGCAGCAACTGCATTAAGAACAGGAACGATAGGATCAGCAGTTTTATTCATAATTGCAGCTTATTTCTTAACTCAAACTATGCTTGGAGCAGAAGGGTTAAATGTTTGGCTCGCTGTTTTAACAGGAGCTGTAGGAGGAGTATTAATAGGTTTGATAACTGAATACTATACTGGCAGTAAACCTGTAGAAGACATTGCTAAATCGGGAGAGACTGGACCTGCGACAGTTATGATCACTGGTCTTGCTGTAGGTATGCAATCCGTTGTTTTGCCTATCTTAGTTTTAGCTTCAATCATTTGGATATCAACTTCACTGACTGGCCTTTATGGAGTAGGGATTGCCGCTGTTGGAATGCTAGCAACAGTAGGTATAACTATGGCAATAGATGCTTATGGACCGGTTGCTGATAATGCTGGGGGAATAGCGGAAATGGCAGCAATGGGACCTGAAACAAGAGAGATTACTGATTCTTTGGATGAGGTCGGTAATTCTACTGCAGCCATTGGTAAGGGTTTTGCAATAGGTGCTGCAGCATTAGCTGCTTTAGCTATTATTGCTGCATTTGTTGAAACAGTAGCTCATAGTAGAGGTGGAGAATTTGTTCTACTTCTTTCAGATCCTAAAGTGCTAGTAGGAATGTTTATTGGAATTTCAATACCTTTCCTTATTTCATCTATAACCATGACAGCAGTGGGAGATGCAGCGTTTGAAATGATCAATGAAATTAGAAGACAGTTTAGAGAAATTCCTGGTTTGCTTGAAGGAAATGCAGAACCAGATACTGCTAAATGTGTAGACATAGCAACTTCAGCAGCATTAAAGAAAATGTTGCTTCCAGGGGTTATAGCAGTCGGAGCTCCGGCAGTTGTAGGTTTTGGTTTAGGAGCAGAATCTCTTGGAGGAATGCTAGGAGGCGGGCTTGTAGGATGTGTTTCTATGGCATTAATGATGGCAAATGCTGGAGGCGCTTGGGACAATGCTAAAAAGTATATAGAAAAAGGAAATCTTGGTGGTAAAGGAACAGATACTCATGCTGCCGCTGTAGTAGGAGATACTGTTGGAGATCCATTTAAAGATACTTCTGGCCCGGCCATGAATATCCTAATCAATGTAATGGCTATAGTAAGCTTAGTGATATCCCCTTTGCTTTAAAGCTAATCAAACTTAAAAAAACCGGCTTTTAGAAGTCGGTTTTTTTACTGAGCAGCAATTAAATTTTGTTTTTTACCGACCCACCTACTCATTAAAATATCAATTTCTATAGGCTGAGCAGAAATTATATTTGCCAATTCTTGAGCTTTTTCAAGAAGATGAGCATCTCTAATTAAATCAGCAATTTTTAACTCCATTCCTCCTGATTGTTTTGTACCAAGAATTTCTCCAGACCCTCTTAACTGCATATCTATCTCAGATATTTCAAATCCATCATTAGTTTTTTTCATAGCTGCCATTCTTGCTTCCGCTATTTCTCCAAGGCTTCCTTGATACAAAAGAACGCAATACGCATTCATATTTGGACCTCTTCCAACTCTTCCTCGTAGCTGATGCAATTGTGAAAGTCCAAGTCGTTCTGCATTTTCAATTATCATTAAACTTGCATTTGGTACATCCATTCCAACTTCGATTACGGTAGTACAAACCAAAACGTTAGTTTCTCCTTTTCTAAAGTTTTCAATGGCTAAATCTTTTTCTAACTTATTAAGTTTGCTGTGAACTAATCCAATTTTTAAATTCTTGCTTTTATTTTCAATCCATTCTTTTGCTGATTCAGCAGCTTGGACATCTAAACTCTCTGATTCTTCAATCATTGTACAAAGCCAAAAAGCTTGATTACCGTCTTTACAAATTATTTCTAAGCGTTCAATGAGATCGTCTCGTCTATCATTACTCATTACTGAAGTTATTACAGGATTTCTTCCTGGAGGCATTTCATCTATTTTAGAAACACTAAGATCTGCAAATATAGTCATTGCCAAAGTTCTAGGTATTGGAGTTGCCGTCATAAATAATTGATGAGGCAAAAGATTTGCTTTAGTCTTTTGAAGCATTTCATACCTTTGTTTTACTCCAAACCTCTGTTGTTCATCTACAACAACTAAAGAAAGATTTTTCATAGATACTCTATCTTGAAAGATTGAATGAGTGCCAATTAATATTTTAGTTTCACCAGACTTAAGGTTTTTGTTAATAGTCTCCCATTCTTTCTTTTTTGTTTTTCCAGTTAAAAGTTCAATCTTTATATTTTCTTTAGCAAACCAGTTTAAAAAATTTTTAAAATGCTGTTCAGCTAAAACCTCTGTAGGACATAAAAGGACAGACTGTAAATTTTTTTTTGCACATGCGAGCATCGTTCCGGCAGCTACAACCGTCTTTCCAGAACCAACATCTCCTTGAACCAATCTTCTCATTGGTTTAGTTTGCTTAAGATCGTTTAGAATTTCAGTTATAACTTTGTCCTGAGCATCGGTAAGTGAAAAAGGTAATTTATTCTTAAATTCTTTTAATGTTTCAGATGAACTATCAATTTCAGGAGCAATCATTTTATCAATTTTATCTGTAGATATTTTTACGCCTATTAAATTTGTAACCAATTCTTCAATAATTAATCTTTTCTGAGCTGGATGTTCAAAATTCTTTATTTTTAAAATATCATCTTCAACTGAGGGATTATGAATAATTTTTAAAGCTTCTTTTATGTTGAGATTAGATATTTTATTTTTTGAAAAAATATTATCAATTTCTTCTTCTTCTAAATTAGATTCATCAATTTTTTTTAAGCAATTTGATATAACTGTCCTTAATCTATATTGGGTAATCTTATTTGATCCTATCGAATATATTGGCGTTAGAGTGTCATCTAAAGGAGGTCTGAATTTTGAATTAAAAACTTTATAACTTGGATGAATTACTTCTAATTTGTTTCCTGAATTTCTTATTACTCCATAAATTCTTACAGATAAGCCTTTTTCAAAGGATTTGGCTTGAGCTTGAGAAAAGAAGAATAATCTAATTTGAAGATATCCTGTTCCATCAGTAATTTTTGCATAAAAAGATCTTCTTCCTGGAAAATATATTTTACTTTCAATAATTTCGCCTTCTATTTGAAAAGCTTGACCAGGAATGATGTCTTTAATTAGCGTTAGCTTTGTTCGATTTTCATAATTCCTTGGAAGCATAAAAAGAGCATCTTCTACATATTTTATTCCTAATTTTTCAAGCTGCTCTTTGATCTTAGGACCAACTCCTTTTATATTTTCAATAGGAGCTTTTAAAGAGTTAGTTGTCACTATCTTTAAAAGCTATAGTTTCTATTTCAATAGAACTATTTTTAGGTAGCTTAGAAACTTCATAAGCTGCTCTAGCAGGATAAGGCTCTATGAAGATTTCTGACATTATTTCATTTACTAACGAAAAATTTTCTAAATCGTCTAGTAGAATATTTAATTTAATAATATTAGAAAAATCCATTTCTGCTTCTTTTAAGATTGCAGATATATTTTGAAAAACTTTTCTTATTTGATTATCAACTCCTTCTACTAATTTCATAGAAGATGGTTCAAGAGGTATTTGTCCGGATATATACAAAAATTTATCAGCTAAAACTGCTTGCGAATATGTTCCGATAGCTGAAGGGGCATCAGAAGAGTTAATTATTTTTTTCATATTAAGAGCTCCTTAATTCAGTTGGATTTTGGTTGTGTATTCTTGAAACAGACAAAACTTGTTTAAGTCTTCTAATTCTTCTCATAACTCTTGCTAAATGGATTCTATCTTTAACATCTAAAATGATATACATCTGAACACTGTTACCAACTGGCGGATCCATTCTAAAGCTTTCAATATTAGATCCTATATTTGAAATTGAAGCCGATATTTCAGCTAATAAACCCGGTCGATCTTCTGATAAGACTTTAATCTCAGCAGGAAAGTCACCTTCAACTTCTTCTTCCCATTTAACTGGAGAGCAAAGAGCAGGATCTTTTCTTATTGAAACCATGTTTTTACATCGCTCTGTATGAATTACTATGCCTTTGATATTTGAATTGTGAGCGATAATATTATCTCCAGGTATAGGTTTACAACAAGCAGCATAAGTTATTATTAGACCTTCTGAACCGCTTATTTTAATATTAGAAAACTCTATCAAATCTTTCTGATCATAATCAAGAAACTGTATTATTTGATTTGCAACTACAAGGCTTGATCTTTGCCCAGATCCTATTTGTTCAAGCAGCTCTCTCACGCTTGCAACATTAATAGAATCTAATAGTTTACTCATCCTTGCTTTAGGAACATTTCTTAACTTGATACGGTGAGGTGCAAGCGATTGTTCTAAAAGAGCTTTCCCATATTTTCTTGACTCAGATGCTTTAAAGTTTTTCATAGAGTGCCTTATGGCACTCCTTGCTCTAGAAGTTCTGACAAATTCCAACCAAGCTGGATTAGATTGGGGATATTTATCGGTAATTATATTTACGGTTTGACCGCTTTCCAAAGGAACACTCAGTGGAGCTAAATTTTTATTTATTCTGCAACCTTTACAATGAATACCAATATCTGAATGAACTGCAAATGCAAAATCTAGAGGCGTAGATTCTTTTGGAAGCTCTACAATGTCACCCTTTGGAGTGAATACATATATTTCATTAGGAACCAATCCTGTTTTTATCACTTCTATAAAATCTTGCGGGTCATCTGCATTTTTTTGAACTTCCATTAATGTGCTGACCCATCTTCTTGCTCTAGATTGAGCAGGATTATCTTTTTGTCCAGTTTTATAAAACCAATGAGCTGCTACTCCAAACTCAGCTAACTCATCCATATCATTCGTTCTTATTTGAATTTCTACAGGCAACCCATCGAAAGTCATAATTCCAGTATGCAAAGATTGATAAGAATTAGATTTAGGAATAGCAATATAGTCTTTAAATCTTCCTTCAATAGGTTTAAAGGTATTATGGAGTATTCCAAGTGCTTTATAGCAATCCATTGCATTATCTAGGGTTATTTTAAAAGCATAGACGTCTAGAACCTCATCTAAAGATTTAGATTGTTTTTTCATTTTTTTAAAAATCCCATATAGATGCTTTCTTCTGCCAGTAACTTGACACATCAAGTTATACTCTTTCATCTTTTCAATAATTGAATATTCAATTTTAGAAAGAATTTTTTTTCTTCCTCTTGTTTTTTTATTAATAGCATTTTTTAAAACCTTGCTTCTATATGGGTTCAAAACCCTAAAAGCTAAATCTTCTAGCTCCCTATATATCTGATGCATTCCCAGTCGGTGAGCAATCGGAGCATAAATTTCAATAGTTTCTTGAGATATTCTTTTTTGTCTTTCTATGCTTAAAAAATTTAACGTTCTCATGTTATGTAATCTATCTGCAAGCTTTAAAACAATAACTCTAATATCTTGAGACATAGCTAAAACCATTTTTTGGAAATTTTCAGCTTGTTCTTCTTTTTTTGAATTTAAAGAAATTTTATCTAATTTACTTACCCCATCGACTAATTCAGCGACATTGGAATTAAATTCTTTTTTAAGGAATGATTTAGGTATACCTGAATCTTCTATTACATCATGAAGCATTGCAGCAGTTAGACAATCTTCATCCATTTGAAATTCAGCTAGAATCTCTGCAACAGCTACTGGGTGTGTAACATATGGATCTCCGCTTGATCTGAATTGACCAGAATGAGCATTTGTAGCATACAAATAAGCTTTATTAACTTGTTCAAGTTGAATAGTGTCTAAATACTTACTTAGATTATTAGTAAGGCGATTTATAGCTTTGTTCTTTGCAACCATAGTTAGCAAAGTTTAACAAATAAAGGATTTAACTAAAGACTAGACTTCGTCGTCTGATATTAACTGTTCTGAAAGTTCTTCTTCGAGCGCATCAAAATTAAAGCTATCAATATTTTCAAAAGTTACTGTACCTGCAGCAATTTCTCTTAAAGCAACAACTGTAGGTTTATCATCTTCTGGATCTAGCGTGGGTTGTCTGCCATCAACTGCAAGTTGCTTAACTCTTTTAGCAGCAAGTTTTACCATTTCATAACGATTTGGAATCTGTTTTAAACAATCTTCTACTGTAATTCTTGCCATAATAATTTTTTTGAATTTGGATTCTACTTAATTAATTAATATTAATCTAGTAAGTTCTTAATTAACTCTGAGGATACCCTTGAATTAAATTTCCTAGAATCGATATTTTCAAAAACAATCTTTTTTAACTCGATTAAAGCTTGAGTAAATTCATCGTTTAAAATTAAAAAATCGAAGTCTATGCATTTTGAGATTTCTTTCTTGGCTTCTGAAAGACGTTTTGTAATTATTTCTTCAGAATCTAAATTTCTTTTATTAAGTCTTGCTCTTAAATCTTCATAGGAAGGAGGTAATAAGAAAATAGAAAGAGACTTAGGAAATATTTTTTTTATAATTTCAGCTCCTTGCCAATCTATCTCCAAAAAAACATTGCTTATCTCTAACCTAGAAAAAATAGTTTCTTTATCAGTGCCATAGTAATTTTCAAAAACCTGTGCATGTTCTATAAAGTCTCCTTTTTTAACTTTAGTTTTGAACTCTTCTATACCTATAAAATAATAATCCTTTCCTTCCCGATCTCCTTTTCTTTTTTTTCTGGTCGTATGAGAAACAGACATCCATAATGAATTTGCTCTCGAGTCTTCAAATAAAGACTTGAGTAAACTAGTTTTCCCTCCTCCCGAAGGACTAGAAATTATAAAAAGTTTGTGGCGATTTTCATTCATTAATGCAAGAATTCTTAAAAGTAGATTATATGCAACCTTTTCTAGAAAAAGCTATCGAATTAGAAGCACTTAAGTTTGGTGACTTTACCTTAAAGTCTGGCCTTAAGAGTTCTTATTTTTTTGATATTTCTGAATTTTTTAAAAACGATGCTTTGAAAATGCTTGCCGATCTATACGTGAAAAAAATTCTTGAAGAGGAAATTTCATTTGATGCTATTTTTGGACCCGCTTACAAAGGTATTCCTTTAGCAAGCGCAGTTGGAATAAGTTTTTTTGAAAAGACTGGAAAAAAAATAGATCTTGTTTTTGATAGAAAAGAAACTAAAGACCATGGAGAGGGTGGAAACATAATAGGGAACCTAAATCAAAAAAAAGTATTAATTATTGATGATGTCTTGACAGCCGGAACTGCTATTAAAAATAGCTTAGAAGTGCTAAAGAATGAAAATGCCTCATTGGCTGGAGTTATCGTCGCGTTAGATAGAGAAGAAAAAAACGAAAAAGGGGTTACATATAAAAACTTGTTAGAAATTAATGGAATAAAAATTTTTTCCATCGCTAATATATCTGACTTAAATATTTAAAAAATGTTTACTGGAATTATTCAATCAGTCTCTCTTGATTCAACTTTTAAACAAAAACAATTTGGGGCAGAGCTGATATTAAAAGTAGAGTCGAGTTTTACAAAGGACTTAAAAATAGGCGACAGCGTTGCTGTTAACGGAGTTTGTCTGACTGTAACTCGTTTCAATAAAAATCAAATAAATTTCGATGTAATCCATGAATCTTTAAAAACAACAAATTTAAATAAAAATTTTAGAAAGTTAAATTTTAATTTAGAACGATCTTTAAAAATGGGAGATGAGATTGGAGGCCATTTAGTTTCAGGCCATGTTCATGAAATCGCTGAAGTTAAAAGTTTTAAAGAAGGGAAAGAAAGAATCTTAACTATAAATAAAACACCTAAAGTTAAAGACTACATATTTCAAAAGGGATATGTAGCTATTAATGGAATTAGTCTTACTGTTTCAGATTCAAACGAAAACGACTTTAGCGTCTCTTTAATTCCTGAAACTATTAAAGCAACAAATCTATCTTTAACTGATAAAGGAGATTTTTTAAATATAGAAGCCGATCAACAAACAATCGCAATTGTTGAAACAGTAAAGAAAATTAAAAATTAACTCAAAGACTTTTTGACGGCCTGGCTGATTAATCCAGCATCAGCCTTTCCTGCAGTTATTTCTTTAAGCTTGCTCATTACTTTGCCCATATCTTTCATTGAGTTTGCTTGAAGGTCTAGAATTACTTTTGCAACTATTTCAGATATTTCACTTTCACTCATTTGTTCTGGCATGAATTCTTGGATAATTTTTATCTCTTTTTTTTCTTTATCTGCTAATTCAGACCTTTTGGCAGCTTCAAATTGGCTGATGGAATCTTTTCGTTGTTTGATCATCTTTTCAAGTATTTGAATGCATTGATCATCTGAAAGATCTGATTTTATATTGATCTCTTCAGATTGAATTGATGAAACTATAAGTCTCAAAGTTGTAGTACGGAATTTATCTCCACTTTTCATAGAGATAATAACTTCTTTCTTTATAGAAGATTTAAGATCGGAAGGCATGGAAAAAGTTCTAGAATCTAGCTCTTAGAGGGGGCATAGTGCCCATTTTGCGTCTTTTGGAAGCTCTTTTAACTGCTGCTGCAGCTTTTCTTTTTTTAACAGCTGTTGGCTTCTCGTAAAATTCTCTTTTTCTTACTTCTGCAATGACACCAGCTTTATCACAAGATCTTTTAAATCTTCTTAAGCCTGCATCAAATGATTCAGTTTCTTTTAATTTAATTATTGGCATACGTTATCTTTTGAGGGGCAATTCTATCGATGATTGGAAATTTTTGCAAAATATTTAGAAGTTAATATCTATCTGTTAAAATTTTTAAATGTTGATATTAGGAATAGAGACTTCTTGCGACGAGACAGGGATAGCCTTATATGATGGAAAAAAACAAAAAATAGTTTTTGAGGCTTTGTATAGTCAAGCGGATCAACATAGTCTCTATGGAGGCGTTGTGCCTGAATTAGCTGCCCGAGATCATGTGAATAGACTTTTACCATTGTTACAGAATGAAATATTTTCAAGAGATATAAATTTAAAAAATATAGATGCAATTGCCTATACAAAAGGTCCTGGCCTCAGAGGACCTTTATTAGTTGGAGCAGCTTTTTCTAAAGCCTTAGCATTCGCTTTAGAAATCCCTACATTACCTATTCACCACATGGAGGCTCATTTGATAATGGCTAAATTTGATGCACCCGAATTAAAATATCCGTTTATGAGTCTCTTAGTTTCAGGAGGGCATTCCTTGTTAGCGAAAGTTGAATCTCCTGGAAAATATGAAATTATTGGAGAATCAATTGATGATGCAGTAGGGGAAGCTTTTGACAAAACAGCAAAACTTTTAGGTCTGAAATATCCTGGAGGCCCGGAAATTGAAAAAATTGCAAAAAAAGGAAAATTATCAGAATTAGCTTTTCCAAGACCTATGATGAATTCAAAAGATTTAAATTTTAGTTTTAGCGGTCTCAAAACAGCGGTTTTATATGAAGTTAGGCGTCAGCAGGAGACTAATTCATTGAATGATCAAAAAATAGCAGACATAGCTTTAGCTTTTCAAGATGCAGCAATTGATTGTTTGGTAGAGAAATCTTTGAAGGCTATGTTGCAAGAAAATTGCGACCAGTTGGTTTTGTCCGGAGGGGTAGCAGCAAACTCAGCGTTGAGAAAAAAATTTAAGATCAGATTAAAAGATAATCAAGATATATTTTATCCAGATATGGCTCATTGCACGGATAATGGAGTTATGATTGCTTTCACAGGTTTTGAAAAATTAAATTTTAAAAATGAAGAGCACAAAATTTTGGTAAATCCACGATGGAACTTAGAGGACTTAAATGAAAGATAGAGTTTTTATAGAAGATCTTAAAATTGAAACTATTATTGGAATATTTGGCTGGGAAAGAGAGGTTAAACAGGAAGTCAATATCAGTTTAGAAATGGAATTTAATATTGATAAAGCCGGAAAAACAGATCAAATTGAAGATGCTCTGGATTATAAAAAAATTGGTAAAGCTGTTATTGCTTTAGTAGAGAAATCATCTTTCTTCTTGGTTGAAAAAATGGCTACTGAAGTAGCTAAACTAGTTTTAAAAAATAAGAAAATAGATTCTGTTATGGTAACGGCATCCAAGCCTGGAGCCTTAAGGGGCTCAAAATCTGTGGGAGTTAAAATATTTAGAGAAAATTAAATATGGATATTTCGATTAGTTTGGGTAGCAATATTGAACCGTTTTCAAATATAAAAATAGCTGAAGATAATATTTCTGAAAATTTTACCATTTTAAAATCTTCAAATTTATATTTGAGCGATGCAGAAGGCTTTGAAGGTAACTCATTTATAAATCAAGTTATTCTTTGTGAAACTCATCTTCCGTTCATGGATGTTATTCAACTTCTTAAAAAAATAGAAAAAAAATTAGGCAGAAGAAAAACTAAAGAAAAGTTTTCAGATAGAAAGATTGATTTAGATCTTTTAACTTATGGAGATTTAGTTTTCAAAGATGATAGATATGAGATCCCTCATAAAGATATTGAAGAATATGCTTTTGTCTTGGTTCCGCTTGTAGAGGTTATGCCAGATAAAACTCATCCAAAATTGCAATTGAGCTTCAAAAATTTGTTAGCAAAGAAAAGTAATTTTTCGGAAAAAGTAAAAAAATTAGATTAACAGATCTCTCCCAAAGCTCTAGCTCTTTCATATTTTCCAGATTCTTCACTTGGAAGATATTTCATAGCAATAAGCAATAGAATAAGGCTTAAAATAAAGACTACACAAAGAACTGAAAGAGACAGGCCTAAAGCTTCAGCAGTTGTGCTTCCTTGCATAACGAATACATCTGCTACTTTTCCTGCTGTATATGGACCTAATGCTAGTCCAACTACGGAAGCCATTAAAATAAAAAACGCTGACGCCATCCCTCTCATTCTCGGTAACACAAGATCCACAGCAGTAGCTACACATAAACCTACATAAAAAGTAGAAACAAATGACCAAGTGATGTGATAAATATAAAATTCTATAATCGAATTAGCTTGAAACTGTAAAATTAGTGATATCGGCGCAGTGATCACTGAAATGATTCCCACAACTATTCTTCCATTAATTAAAAACTTTCTCAAATAATCTGATAAAAGACCACCAAATAATAATCCCAAGAAACCGGCTATTGCACTTTGAAGGCCGAGATTTCTTCCGGCTATGGTTTTAGAAACATCAAAAGTTTCCATAAAATAAGTTGGTAAGAATGCACTGGTGGCATATCCTATAAAACTGAATAGAGGGAAAGCAATCATTATCAAAACCATAGTTTTTGATTTGAAAACTATTTGATATGAAACAGGATCTTTTATTTTTACATTTTGTATCCAGCTAAAAAGAGCATACATTCCCAGTCCAAATGCAGACCATTGAAGCCAGTCAGAAGTTAAAAATCCCATAAGCGCTATCAATCCTAAAATTCCTAATTTAAATAAAATTTGAATATATATTTCTTTTGATGCAGATTTATTTTTTATTAAATTGATTATTGAAACTATTGGAATAATGCCAGCAAGTAAAATTCCTGCTTCTTTAAATGGCTTATCAACTTTTTTAATAGCTATTTCTTCAGTATGACCTCTTTGAGGTTCTTTAATTGTTAAAACAAGTAATGCCACTATCAATCCTGGGAGACCAACTGATATGAATGCTACTTGCCAACCAACCAAATCAAAAGGTGCAAGTTCTCTTAATGGATAGGTATTATTCCAAGAATCAGCAATCCATCCACCTAAAAAGATACCAATTCCCCCTCCGATATATATCCCGCTTGCATAAATTGAATAAACAGTAGTCTTAACTTTTTCAGAAAAATAATCTGCTAATAAAGAATAAGCAGCTGGACTAGCACTTGATTCTCCAACTCCAACACCAACTCTACAAACCGCAAGACCTATGAATCCTTTAGCAAGTCCTGATGCGGCTGTCATTAAACTCCACAAACCTACTCCTATGGAAATTAATTTTGTTCTATTCCATGAATCAGCCAGTTTTGCCAATGGAATGCCCATGATTGCATAAAAAATTGCAAACGCAGTTCCATAAAGAAAGCCTAAATCACTTAAAGAAATCCCTAAATCTGCCTGGATATCTGGTGCTAAAATGGCAATAATTTGTCTATCTAAAAAATTAAAAATATAAACAACTAATAATAACGATAGAACATAGAAAGAATAAGGACTATCAAGCTTTGGTTTGAATTCTGAATTCATTTTCTATCCTATGAGGGCAGAGGCACTGCCCGTTATAACTGAAATTTTATTTTGATTTTCTGTTGTCACATCTAAAGTCACTAATGCTTTATTAGATTCAATTTTAATATCACTGATTACAGCTTTTGTAATTAAAGTATCTCCAGGCCAAACTTGGTTAGTAAATCTAACTCCAAAATTTTTTAAATTGCCATCTCCTACTAAATTAGTAAGCATTTTACCTGTAAGCCCCATAGTCAACATCCCATGAGCAAATACTGAAGGGTATCCTACTGCTTCCTTGGCAAAAACTTCATCAGTATGAATTGGATTATAATCTCCAGAGGCTCCTGCATATTGAACGATTTGAGTTCTAGTCAAGTCTCTAACCACTTCTTCAGAAAACTCATCTCCAACAGATATTTTATTCTTATCCAGCATTTATTACCTCTTAATTTTCAACTGTTTTTTCAGTAACTACGCCAACAGATCTGGCAGTAACTACCAATTCACCTTCTTTATTTCTGAACTCAGTTATTGATTCACTGAACTTTAAAAGCCCAGCTCTCTTACTTTGCTTCTCCCATTTTTCTCCAGCAATAGACAAAGGAATTAAAACATCACCGGGATGAATAGGTAGATGATATTCAAAGTGTTGCTCAGCATGAAGAATATTATTGTTATTAGATGATTCTTCTTTAGAGCTTTGTTTTGACTTTAAAGCCCCAGAAGCTTCTTTTCCTGAACCAAACCATGGTTCACCTATTTTAGGTCTTAAAAAATAGTCAGGGTCAAATTGAGCGCCTGATTGAGTAAACGTTGGCGGAGCAATAATATTTTTATTATTGTCAGAAGAATAGTCCTCTTCATAATATATTGGATTTTTGTCCCCAATAGCTCTGGCAAACATCATGATATGACCTTTTTCAACAGGCATACTTTTTTTACTCATTTCTTTCCCTCTTTATTTTTAATTTTTATTGCTGGACTAAAGTCCATCCAAAATCTGACAAAGCTATAGTCTGATCGAAAAATGACTCTGCATTTTTACCCGCTGCAGTTCCATCTCTCACTCTGCCAGTAATACCTTGGCATATAGCTGCAAGTTTGAACATACTAAATCCCATATAAGTATTCCATTCATCATCGCTAATACTAAATTCTGAATTTTTCATATACATTTCTACGTATTCTTTAAGAATGGGAATTTTTAACTCCTTGCAATTATTTTCATCAGTTAAAATTGGGTTCATGAAATACTGAAGGCAGTGATAACTAAAATCAGCAATTGGATCACCTAGAGTAGATAATTCCCAATCCAAAATTGAAGCTACTTCATTATCTTCTGTATTTATAATTACATTTGAAAGGCTGAAATCACCATGAACAAGTCTAGTTGGCTTTTCTGAGGGTAAATTGTCAGGAAGCCATTCAATTAAATTATTCATAGATGGAATATCTTCTGTTTCTGAATCTCTATATTGCTTAGTCCATCTAGAAACTTGGCGGGCTACATAGTTTCCTGGTCTGCCAAAATCTTTTAACCCTATTGAGAATGGATCGATTGCATGTAATTTTGAAATTGTTTTATTCATGGATGAATAGATTTCATATCTATCGTTTTCAGTTCCATGAGGAATATGTGATTCCCAAATAACAGCTCCATCTATGTATTCCATTACAAAAAACTCAGTACCTAATATTGATTCATCTTGACAATGCAAATATGCTTTAGGGACAGGGACGTCTGTATTATTTAGCGCGGAAATAACTTTAAATTCTCTATCAACTGCATGAGCAGTCTTAAGAAGCATTCCAGGCGGCTTTTTTCTTAAAACATAAGAGTTTTCATTGGTTTTTAGAAAATAAGTTGGATTAGATTGTCCTCCAATAAATTCTTCTATTATGAGAGGCCCTTCAAAATCAGGAATATTCTTTTCTAAATAAGGGGTAAGTTCTTTTGAATCAATAAAATGCTTTTCTGACATCTTTTTAGTTCCATTAAAATCACTTTCAAATTTTTTAATCATTTTCTATTCGGTTATTGATGTAGCTTACTTTATCAAATGAGTAGCGACTATCAATTCTTAAAATTCTTCTTAATCGAGAGACCTCCCCCCGTCAACTCTTAAAATTTGCCCAGTTATGTAGGAATTTTGGGACAGGTGCAATACAGCTGAAGCAATATCTTTTTCAGTTCCAAGTCTTCCGAGCGGGATTTGGTTAAGAAGTTCGTCTTCATCAGTTGATCCATCAGAAGGAAGAAGAATAGCTCCAGGAGCGACTCCATTAACTCTTATTCTTGGAGCAAGTTCTTTTGCTAGAGACCTTGTTAAGGTTTCCAAGCCGCCTTTGGCTGTTGAATAAATTGTGTATTTTTTCATACCTCTTATAACCATAGCATCAGTTATGTTAATAATAGTGCCTAAATTTTTATCTAAATTATTTTTTAGCAATTCAGAAATGAGATAAGGGCCTCTTAAATTTGAATTGTGTAAAGTTTCCCAGTCCTTGCTAGAACTATCTCCTAAAGAAGTTGCGTAAAATGCTGATGCATTATTTATCAACACATCTATGGAAGGATAAAGATTATTAATATTATCAATAAAGGTTTGATAATTATGAATATCGTTTAAATCAAATTTAATTATTTTGCAGGACCCATTCCTGATGCTATTTAGTTCATCAGATAACTTTTTTGCTTCATTTTCTGAAGAATTATAATGACAAATAATATTAAACCCCTTTTTATGAAAGGTTTCACATATTTCTCTACCAATTCTTATTGCGCCACCTGTAACTAGTATCGTTTTATTCATTTTAAGTACTCTTCAATTTTTAAAAGCCTTTCTTTGTAGATTTTTTCTTTGATTTCTATGCCGTTATTAAGATTATTTATTTCTGGTTTTAATTTATGTAAATCATTTATTAAGGAATTCCATTCTATTTTTAAATCTATCCTTTCATTCAAACTAAAAATAAAATCTATTACTTTCAGAGCATGATTTAAATCTCTAAACGTATTAATTTTCATTAATCCTTCAAGTATATTTTTGGCGGAAATTTTTCCATTTAAAGACTTTTTAAACTCTTGAGAAGACTTTAAAAAATTTTTAAATTTATTTGGAATAGGAAGGTCTTCTAAACTTCTATTATTAAAATTTAGAGCAGCCCATTTTAGTTCTTTGTCATCGAAAATTTTCTCAATTTTTTCTAGTCGCCCGATAGATTCTTCAAAATTATCCTTTAATTCAGGAAAAGTAGATAGAGCATTAACTTCATTTAATATTTTAAAATATTCACTAGAATTTTTATAACCTAAGCTTTTTTCAGTTTCTTTCCATATTCTTTCAAAAGAAAGCGCTTCCAATTCTTTAGATTCTGAAATAGAGGTCATTAATCCTAAAGTTCCCTCATCAATTGTAAAATCAAAAACTTTTAGTTTTGTAGCAAACCTGGCAACTCTATAAACTCTTAAAGGATCTTCAATAAAAGCATTAGAAACATGTTTTATTATTTTTCTTTTTATATCTTCTTGGCCTCCAAAAGGATCAATGAAGTTTCCTTCAGAATCCTTAGCAATGGCATTTATCGTTATATCTCTCCTATATAAATCCTCTTCAAGGGTAACTGTTTCTTGAGTTTCAAAGCTAAAGCCTTTATGACCAGGTAATATTTTTTTTTCTCTTCTAGCTAGGGCATATTCTTCTTTGCTTTTAGGATGAAGATATACAGGAAAATCTTTTCCTACGGATTTAAACCCTTTCTCTATCATTGATTTGTCTGTTTCTCCTACTACAACCCAGTCTTTTTCTTCTACTTTTAAACCAAGTAAATTATCTCTGACAGCACCGCCTACCAAGTAGAATTTCATTTTTTTATTTTTTTTATGTAATATTTTTTATTATCTTCTAGTCTCATTATTGTCAGTTTCCCCCCCCATACACAACCTGAATCTAGTCCTATTATATTAGTTAACTTAGTATGCCCATTCAACGCTGCCCAATGTCCAAATATAATTTGAACATCTTTTGATAAAGACTTTGAATAAAATTTAAACCAAGCTTCATATTCTTTCGGAACACTCTCTATCCCTCCTTTGAAAGAAAAGTCTATTTCCCCATTTTTTTTCCCAATTCGTAACCTTGTCAAAGCATTAGCAAAAAAAATTCTCTTCTCCGCACTGGTCAAACTTTCTTCATATTTTTTTGGACATTTTGAAAATAATTTATTTAAATTTTTTTTTGGATTTTTCATAATAAATTTTTGGAATTTATTATTTAAATTTAAACATTTTTTTATGCTTAGATTTGAAGGAATCCCAGCATGTATCATTGCAACCTTTTTTAATCCAATTTCAGTTTTAATTTTTTTTACAAAAATTAAGGGTTGCTCAAGAAGGTAATTTGCATAAACCTCGCAATCTCTAGATTCAAAAAGTTTTTCCAAAGTATCGGTTTTTGAAGATTTTCTGCCGGAATAAAAACAAGATAAAAAATGCAAATCGTGATTTCCTAAAACTACATGAATTCTATCCTTTGTCTTGTGAATATATTTCAAGAGCTTCAATGAGTCAGGACCTCTATTTATTAAATCTCCCGCTAACCATAAATAATCTTCTTTGGGATTGAATTTAATTTTTTCCAAAGCTGCTTCAAATTCATCAAAGCAACCTTGAATATCCCCAAAAGCATAATTAGCCATTCTTCTGTTTTAATCTAGCAAGATCAATGAACTGTTGGATATTCATTTGATCGGGTCTTAAGTTTAAGTCTAAATCTATTTCATTTAAATCCTTGTCTGAATATATTTCTCTTAACGTTTTAGCTACTTTTTTTCTTTTTTTATTGAACAGTTTTGGAAGAATTTTTTTTAAATTTTTTAATTCTTCTATTTTATTTTCTCTTATTTTCGGAATAAATCTCACAAAAGAACTATCAACCCTCGGGATCGGCTCAAAAAAATTTCTTTCAACTTCGCTTAAGATCTCTACTTTGCATAAATATTTACACATCACGCTTAATTTTCCGTAAGAATTTGTTGTTTCATCTCCAGCGCATCGTTCTGCAAATTCTTTTTGAAACATAAAATGCATATCTTTAATCATTTCAATCTGATCAAAGCACCATTCAAGAATTGGGCTAGATAAGTTATATGGCAAATTACCTATTAATCTTATGGGATTCGATACATCTGCAAATTCTTTTAAATCAATATCAAGAATATCTTTATTAATAATTTTAAAATTGCTCTCATTAGAAAATTTACTCTCCAAATTATCAATCAAATCTTTATCTAGCTCTACAGCCACATATCGCCTTGGCTTTTTATACAGATAATTGGTAAGACCTCCAATGCCTGGTCCAATTTCTAGGAAAAAATCATCTTTTGAAGCATTTATATAATTTGCTAATTTATCTAAAAGCACCGCATCAGAAAGAAAGTTTTGTCCAAACCTCTTTTTAGGAAGATGGTTTTTAATCATGCCTCTTGTTAGAAAAAAAATTTGTTAAACGCATTGCTTCGTCAAAACTAGAAAAATCAGCTAAGCCTTTTCCTGCAATTTCATAAGCTGTTCCATGATCTACAGAGACCCTTACAAATGGAAGACCCAGCGTAATATTTATAGAATCCCCGAACCCCATAGACTTTAATACCGGCAATCCTTGATCATGAAACATGGCTATATACAAATCAAAGAAATTTAATTTTTCTTCAATGAATGCAGTATCTGCTGAAATAGGACCTTGAACATTCAAGCCTTTATCTTTTAACTTTTCAATCGCAGGCTTTATCACTTCAACTTCTTCAGAGCCCATAAATCCTCCTTCACCAGCGTGAGGGTTTAAACCCAAAACGCAAATTTTAGGGTCTTTAATTTTCCATAATTTTCTTAAGCTTTCATCCGCTATCTGAGATATTTTTATAATTTTTTCGATAGTTATAGATTCAGATACTTTTTTTAGGGGTATGTGAGTAGTTAATAGAGCAACTTTTAACTTTTTATTAGCTAAAAGCATCACTACATTTTTTGAATTAGAAATATCAGCTAAAAATTCAGTATGACCAGAAAACTCAAAACCATATTCATTTATTATTTTCTTATTAATTGGACCGGTAACCAATCCAGAATATTCTTTACTTAAACAGCCCAAGGCTCCAGTCATTAGAACATCTAAAATATATTTCGAGTTTGATATAACAGGGCTACCAAAATCTACTTCTGAAATTAATGGAATATGTTTAACTAAAACACTTCCTTCTTGCTCCGATGATTCAGAAAACGTTAAATTTAAATTTAATTTTTTTGAAAGGCTTTCATAAAAGTCAATATCTCCTATAAGTTCATATTGAGATATTTCTGATCTATTTTTAAATAAGGATTTTAAACAAACTTCTGGACCTATCCCAGCAGGATCACCTGGGCTAAGAGCAATTTTTTTCATGTATTCTTTTTTATTTCAACGAAAGATTCAGCTCTAAGCTCTTGAAGAGTTTTATCAAGTTGTTCATCAAATTTTCTATCGTATATTATTCGATAAGCCTTATTTTCAAGAAGTTCACCTGAAATATCTTTTTTTCTTTTATCTAGCACTTCTAATATATGAAACCCAAAGGAGCTCTCGAAAGGCTCACTAACTTCATTAAGATCTGAGCTATCTAAGACCTCCTTAAATTTTTTGTCATAAACTTCTGAGGTTGACCAACCTAAATCTCCACCGTCTAGTTTAGTTCCTGGATCATCAGAATAAAGTCTGGCTAGTACAGAAAAATCTTCTCCATCATCTATACGTTTTTTTATTTCTTCTAATAACGATGTTGCTTGTTTTCTATTTCTTATTTCTGATGTTTGTATCAGGATATGTCGCGCTAACAATTGTTCTTCAATTTTGACAGTATCGCCTCTTTTATCCTTAATTTTTAAAAAATGATATCCTGCACCACTTTCAATAGGCCCTTCTACAGAATCGATTGACATATTTTTTACCCTGTCAGCAAATAAAGATGGAAGTTGACTCAATCTAACCCATTGAATTTCTTTTAACAGCTCTGCTTCATTAAATTCTTCTACCAGACTGGAAAATTTATCACCACTAGAAAGTTTTTCTAATACAGTATTTGCAGACTTTTCAGATTTAACAAGTATCTCTTGAATTTTGTATTCAACTAAAATTAAATTTTGACCTTCTGTAGAGTCAATAAAATTTTTAAGCTCTTGATCTGAAATAAAAACTTTAGGGCCTACCAAACCTCTCTGAACTCTAGACAATATTAACTGCTGTCTAATTTCTTTTCTAAAACTATCTACAGTTCTATCTGTTTTAATCTTTTCAATAAAGTCTTTCAAACTTAAATTATTGGCTGCTGCAATTCTTCCAATATATTGAGTTAATTCTTGGTCGCTAATTCTTACTCCTGCTCTTTTGGCTCTCTGTAATTGAAGTTCAACCAATATCAATCGTTCTAGTATTTGCTCTCTTACAATCTTTTCAGGAGGGGTAGAAGAATTCGGATTATTAATCTGAAAATTACTTAAATACTCATCATATTTTTTATTTAATTCCGACTCAAGAATTATCCCATCACCAGCAATAGCAGCAACTTTGTCTATTATTAATTTTTCTGAAAATACGAATGAGGATAATAAAATCCCAAATAAAAAATATAAAACAGTCAAATAAATTTTCATTAGTTTAGTTCTTTGTTTCTAGTATATTGATTTAAAGGTCTACCTAATGACCCTAAACCTTTTAACTCAAAATAGATTCTAAAGCTTTCCTGACTATATTCATCAAATTTATTTTCATTAATAACTTTAAACCAATCTAATCCCTTTGAATTTATGACAGCAGCACCAATTTTTAAGCCTGGATTTTCATACTCAACACCAAGAACAAAATTATTTAAGTTAGAATTTTTTAAATCGTAATCTATTTTTGATTGTATAGAGGTTCTAGAATTAATATAAAAAAGTTCTTTAAGTTCTATAAAATTAATTTTTCTTATATTCTCCTTGTTCAAAAAATAAGAATTTATATTTTTAATCCAAATATAATCAAAACTAAATTGATTTGAATTAGAAAAATTTTTATTAAATTTAAAACTAAAAGAATCAAAGCTGTCGTTATTATCTTTATTTAGGGATGCAGAGAAGGAAAGATTTTTATCATCCGCATAGGACCATTTTGCTTGATATGGTTCAGGCAAATTAAAAATAGAATCTGATATTTTTAAGTCTCTATCTTTCAGCCCTATGAGTTTAGAAATTTTTATGTTTTGATTTTTTTTATTTTTTCCAAAACTTTTATAAGTTATGCCTATTAGAAGATCATTCCTCATAGGAATATATCCATCTCCCGAAATCATTAGTTTGGAAAAATTTTCTGAATCATTAAAAATTCCTGAATTAATTGAAGGCAGATTAGACTGATCATTATCTTTAGAATAAATAAAAGAAAGAAATGGCTTTAGCATTAAAGTTTTATTTGGATTTCTTTTAAAAAACTTTGATGAAAAGTTAGCTTCAAAATTGGGAGTCATTCTAGAGATTTCTTTATTTTTAGTATAAAAAACATCATAGATATAATTAAATTTTATTTCAGAATATAAATTTGAATAATACTTGCTAAATTTGATTTGGGGGTTGAGGCCTAATCGCTCTATTTTTTGTTTTGAATTGTCAGAAAAAGAGCCTCCTTTTCTGAGAGATTGGAAATTAAAATTTAAGTTATATTGAAAATTTTCTATATTTTTAAACCAATTAAAATCGACTTCCGGTACTTCTTGTAACTGGTTTAAGCCTATAGGGTTAATAATTTTGAATGCATTAATTTTAAGATTTAAATGATGATTTTTTCCAAAGCTAGAGATTTTTAAAACTTGAGGAACAAATAATGATTCTGCTTCTCCATTAAAGCCGCCTCCAAAATCTCTTAAAAATAAATCATCTCCTATATTTGAATATTTAATATTTAAAAAAGTTTTTGAAAAGATTTCAGCGTTATGGACAGAGTTAAATGACCATCTGAAAGAGCCTTTATGAAATTTTTCATAATATTCTTCATCTTGAGCTAAAAAAGAAGATTTTATATAACCATTATATTTTTTATATAGATATCTAAATTCACCAGAAGCTCCAGCGCCTCTTTTAGAAATTAATCTTGGCTCTAAAGTTAAATCAAAGTTATTTGCTAAATTTAAATAATAAGGAACTGAAAAATCTGTTCCAGATTTATTAGAAATTGATATCTCAGGTAAAAGAAAACCACTTCTTCTTCCTCCAGAAGAAGGAAACGAACCTTTTGGGAAGTAAAAAATGGTTTTATTATCTACGACTAATCTTGCATTTTCAAAATCTACATTTTCATTTAGTAAATCAAGATTTACCTTTTCTGCTTCAACCCACCATATTTTTTCTTCACAAGGACACAAAGAAAACTCTACATTTCTTAGGACAGATTTATCTTTAGAAGCACTTATTTTTTGGGCATTGCCCCAAATCAATTGATCTTTTACTTTGAAAGAAATATTCTCAGACGAAAGATTTTTATTATCACCGTCGATGAAAACTTTATCAGAAGAAATAATCAAATTTTCATATATAAGTTCTACATTATTCTCAAAAACAATCTCACCAGTTTCATTGTTAGTTCTTAAATTTTCAGCACTGTAGCTAAAATCTTGAGCATGCGATGTGATAGAACTCAGAAGAAGAGCAAGCCCAAGAAATAAAAGATTAGTGTTATACATATTAGCTTTCCGCATAGCAGTTTTTTTTGATAACAATCATTCTAATGATAATAGAAGCGTTTGGGGGTTAAAATACCTCTTTTAATTTAAATAAAGGATTTTGGTGAAAATTATGAATAGTTTAACTAACAAAACTCTCTTCATTTCTGGAGCAAGTAGAGGTATTGGTCTTGCGATAGCAAAGAGAGCAGCAAAAGATGGTGCAAATATAATATTGGCAGCAAAGACTGCAGAACCCCATCCCAAGCTTCCTGGAACTATTTATACTGCCGCAGATGAGATAGAAAAAGCTGGGGGAAAAGCTTTACCATTGATTTGTGACATTAGATCTGAAGAGCAGGTAGAAGAATGTGTTGAAAAAGGAGCCGAGCATTTTGGAGGTATAGATATTTGTATAAATAATGCTAGTGCAATCCAGCTTACAAACACATTACAAACTGACATGAAGAGATACGATTTAATGAATCAAATAAATGCTAGGGGAACTTTTTTAACCTCTAAAAAATGCTTACCTTATCTTTTAAAAGCTAAAAATCCTCATATTATGAACCTATCTCCTCCATTGGATATGAGCCCTAAGTGGTTTGCTAATCATGTTGCATACACAATAGCTAAATATGGAATGAGTCTATGCGTTTTGGGAATGGCTGAAGAATTCAAAGATCAAGGAGTAGCTGTCAATGCGCTTTGGCCCAGAACTGCAATAGCTACAGCCGCAGTACAAAATGTTTTAGGAGGAGATGAACTAAGTAGAATTTCCAGAACGCCTGAAATAATGGCAGATGCAGCGCATGTCATTTTGACAAAACCATCTAAAGAATTTACCGGCAACTTTTGTATTGATGATAATCTTTTAGCAGAAAATGGCGTAACAGATTTTTCTATATATGCTTCTGTTCCTTTTGCTGAACTAGCGCCAGATTTTTTTGTTCCAGATGATATTTTGCCGCCTGAAGCAGCAAAAAATAGTTAAGTTATTTTGATAGCCGAGGAACTTTCAATCGATCAAAGACAATGGGTCTTTGAAATGATAGGCGGCTTACATAGTTCCTTAGTAAAAAAAATCTCTAAATTAAGAATAGAATCAAGTCAGAGAAATTTTTATAGAATTTTTGATGATAAAGAATCATCATATATTTTAATGATTGTTCCGGATGGAATTGAAGAAAGCATAGAATCTTTTTGTAGAAAATCAGAATTCTTATCTTCCATGGATGTAAAGGTTCCAAAAGTTTTATCAAGAAATAATGATTTAGGATTATTAATAGTTGAGGACTTTGGAGATAACCTATATCAATTCAATTTATCCGAAAAAAATGCTGACGAATATTACAAATCAGCAATAGATCAAATTATCAAAATACAAGAATCTGAATTAAATAGATCAATCTTTAATGAATTTGATCAAAATGTCTTCGACCAAAACTGGTATATGTTTCAAGAATTTTTTTTAGAAAAATTGCTACATAACAAGGTATCTCATGAAACAGTAAAAATTATGAAAAATAAATATAATCAAGTTTGTAAAGAAATTGATAACCATTTAAAAGTGATATGTCACTATGATTTCGAATGCAGAAACATAATCTTTTTAGAATCCAAAGAGGCGGGCATCCTAGATTTTCAAGATGCAGTGATAGGATCAATTGGCTTAGACTTAGCTTCTTTGTTTAAAGATTTGTACTTTTTTTGGCCAGATAAAAAAATAATTTCTTGGTATGAATATTTTTTAAAGAATTCAAATCTAGCAAAGAATAATGATATTTTTTTAAGTGATTTAATAAAAATGATTGATTACTCGAGCATACAAAGACAGTTTAGAATTTTAGGAAAATTATCAGAAGTCTACTTAAACTTAGGAAGAAATGATCGTCTTAAAGATTTTCCTGTGGTGGCAAATTATTTAATAAATACTTCAAAGAAATACAAAGAAATAAATGAAATAGGAACTTGCATAAATTCTTTTTTACCAATTTTAAATAAAAGAATTAAGGAATTATCATGAAAGCATTTCTTCTTGCGGCTGGGTTAGGAACTAGATTAAAGCCGCTTACTAACGAAACTCCAAAACCATTATTGGAGGTCAAAGGTAAGGCTTTGATTGAGTGGAATTTATTAAAACTGAAGGATAGCGGTTTTGAAGAGGTAATAATTAATACACATCATTTTGCTGAAAAAATTGAATCTAAGCTTGGAAATGGCAAACGATATGGTTTAGAAATTAAATATTCAAATGAGACTGAAATCTTAGGAACTGGAGGAGCAATTATAAAAGCTGCCAATCAAATTGGCATGGACGATTTTTTATTACTGAGTGCTGATTTATGGACTAATTATCCTTTTAGACGATTGATTAATATGAGTTTGACAGACATTGCTCACATGGTTTTGATAAGAGATAACAAAAGAGAAAGAGGTGATCTTGATTTGGAAAGAAATAATGTTTTAATTAATAAAGAAAATAAAGAATTTACTTACTCAGGTATTGCAAAAATTAGTCCTTCAATTTTTTTAAAAAAAGAAGTAAAAAAAATGGAGTTATGGAAAGATTTACTTTTACCTTATGCTGCTGAAGGAGCTGTTTCAGGTGAAATATTCAATGGAATTTGTTTGAATATTAACTCAAAAAAAGATCTAGACGGATTAGACGAAGCAATTAGCGAAAGGTAAACTCAAATTATGTCAAAGCAATCTAATATTATCGCTCCTTCTATATTGTCAGCTAACTTTGCTTCTTTGGGGAAAGAAGTAGAAGAGGTTATTGCAGCAGGAGCTGAGTGGGTTCATTTTGACGTTATGGATAATCACTTTGTGCCCAATTTAACAATAGGTCCTATGGTGTGTAAGTCTCTCATAGATTATGGAATCACTAACCCAATTGATGTTCACTTAATGGTTGAGCCTGTAGATGATTTAATTAAAATGTTTGCTGATTCTGGAGCATCTTCGATAACTTTTCATCCTGAAGCTTCAAAGGATGTAGAAAATTCTCTTCAGCTAATAGAAGATTTAGGATGCAAACCAGGTTTGGTAATTAATCCAGATATTTCCTTAGAGGTTTTGGATCCATATATCTCCAATCTTTATATGGTCTTATTGATGAGTGTATTTCCAGGATTTGGAGGACAAGAATATATTCCAGAAGTAACAAAAAAGATTAGCAGCTTGAGAAAAAAAATAGATTGCTTGGCTAAAGATATTCGCCTAGAAATAGATGGCGGAGTTAAGGAAGACAATATTTCTGAACTTTCAGCTGCAGGAGCAGATACATTTGTGGCAGGTTCGGCAATCTTTAATAAACCTGATTATAAGGATGCTATCGAAAATCTTAAAAATAAGCTTAGCTAGTTTTTTATCTTTAAATTTTCATGCATCTGGTGCTTTAGAAAAAGACTATTGCAAAAAGGGGTTTGAACTTAATGACTCTGGATATTGTCTGAAAGTATTAGATAATAACGTTGAGAGAAGAAAAGGTCTGATGTTTGAAAATAACTTGCCTAAAGGGCATAGAGTTATTTTTGAATGGTCAAAAGTTAAAAAAATATGCATGTGGATGAAAAATACCCCTTTACCTTTGGATATTGAATTTTTTAATCCAGCAACAAATCAAGTAATTGTTGAAAAAGGCATTCCTTTTTCTGAGAAAAAAATTTGCCACAGAGCAAAAATAGTAACCGAGGCAAATAGAGGAGAGCTCGTAAAAAATTCTAATGATTATGGTCTCTCATTAAAATATGTTAAATAAAAAACCTTTTTTTAAAGAAATTTCTGATAGCTTAGATTCCCCTTTAGAAATTTATCTAAAATTTTATGATGAAAGAAATTCTTACTTTTTTGAAAGTGTAGAAGGTGGAGAGAAATGGGCAAGATACTCAATTATAGGCCTTCCTACTGATAATAAAATCTCTTTAAAAAATAATCCTTTAGAAGAAATAAATGAATTTTTAATTAAAAATAAAACAGAAAAAAATAGAGAGCTCCCAGAGTTTCATGGCGGTCTTGTTGGATATTTTAGTTATGACACTATTCGTCATATAGAGAATAAATTAGAGAATTGTTCTAAACCTCAATTAAATTATCCTGATATTTCTTTGATGATTTCAGATGAAGTTATTATTTATGATAATTTAAAAAAATCTGTTTTTATTATTGTTCATGGCTCATCACAAGATGAAAACTTGTGTATGAAAAGAATCGATGAAATACATCAAAAGATATTAGAACCGATAAAAGAGATAAAATTAAATAAAAAAAATAGTATTAAATTCTCTTCATCAGTGACAAAAGAAGATTACTTAAAATCAATTAAAAAAATTAAAGAATACATAGTTGAAGGAGATGTGATGCAGGTTGTTTACGGCCAAGAGCTTACAACTTCATTTGAGGGTTCCCCAATAGAGCTATATAAATCTCTTAGAAAGCTAAATCCATCACCTTATATGTACTTTCTTAAAATTGATGATCTACATATAGTAGGAGCCTCTCCAGAAATATTGGTGAGGTTACAAAATAATGAGGTAACTGTCAGGCCTATAGCAGGGACTATAAAAAGAGGCTCTTCAGAAGAAGAAGACCAAATTTTAGCTGATCAACTTAAAAGCGATCCTAAAGAAATCGCAGAGCATTTAATGCTTATTGATTTGGGAAGAAATGATGTTGGTAGAATTGCTAAAATAGGTTCTGTGGAAACAACAGAGCAAATGAAAATAGAAAAATATTCTCATGTTATGCATTTGGTTTCTAATGTAGTTGGGGAGCTCAAGGAAGGTTACTCTTCAATAGATGTCTTGAAAGCAACTCATCCAGCTGGAACTCTATCTGGAGCTCCAAAAGTAAGAGCAATGGAAATAATAGATGAATTAGAACCTGATAGAAGGGGAATATATGGAGGAGCCATTGGATATTTATCATGGACAGGAAATATGGATTTAGCCATAGCCATTAGGACAGCAGTTATTCAAAATAAAATCCTAAGCGTAAGAGCTGGAGGCGGAGTGGTTTTTGATTCAGATCCAGAAGCCGAATATCAAGAATCAATGAATAAAGCTCAAGCAATAATAAAAGCTATTGAGGATATGGATTAATGTTATTAATGATTGATAATTATGATTCTTTTACTTATAACTTGGTTCAATATTTTGGAGAATTAGGTGAAGATGTCATAGTTTACAGAAATGATGAAATTTCTTCAGAGCAAGTAAATAAAATTAATCCAGACTATCTAGTAATATCTCCTGGGCCTTGTTCGCCAAAAGAAGCGGGGATTTCAGTAGAGTTAATTCAAGAATTTAAAAATAGTATGCCTATTCTTGGAGTATGTCTTGGTCATCAAGCTATTGCCGAAGCATTTGGGGGAAAAATTGTTAAGGCAAATAAACCAATGCATGGAAAAATTTCACAAATTCAACACGATAATAATTTTTTGTTTAAAAACATAGAGGCAAATCTTTCAGTTACTAGATATCATTCATTAATTGTAGATCCTAACTCATTATCAAAAGATTTTATTATCAATGCGAGAACTAATGATGGGATCATTATGGGTATTCAACATAAATCTATGAATATATCTGGAGTTCAATTTCATCCCGAATCAATAATGACTAAAGAAGGAAAAAAAATTCTACAAAACTTTTTGAGCTCAAAATGAATATTAAAGAAGCAATTAGAATTGTGAATGGAAGTAAAGATTTAACTTCGCATGAGATGTCAGAAGTTATGACTTTAATTTTTAAAGGTGATTGTTCAGAAAATCTAATAATTGAATTCTTAGATAATTTGCAAGAGAAAGGTGAATCTATTTCTGAGTTAACAGGGGCTGTTGAAGTTATGAGAAACTTTTCTTTAAAAGTTCAAACCGACATAACAGATCTAGTTGATTGTTGTGGAACAGGCGGATTGGGTAAAAGCATGATGAACGTTTCTACTTCTTCAGCATTTGTAGCAGCCGCATCTGGAATAAAAATAGCTAAACATGGGAATAGAAGCGCTACAGGAAAAAGTGGAAGTGCAGATTTGCTTGAAGCAGCTGGACTCAACTTATCTCTTAACCCTCAATCAATAGCTGAATGTATAAATCAAATTGGAATAGGATTTATTTTTGCTCAAAACCATCATCCAGGAATGAAATATGTGATGTCAGCTAGAAAAAAAATAGGAAAGAAGACCATTTTTAATTTATTGGGTCCTTTAACAAATCCAGCTGGAGCTTCTATACAAGCCATTGGTGTTTTTGATACTAAATGGGTTGTTCCTGTAGCCGAAACTCTTCAAAAATTGGGAGCTCAAAGAGCTTTAGTCTTTCATTCTCTTGATGGATTAGATGAAATAAGTATTGCAGATAAAACTTATTTGGCAGAGCTTAGAAATAATCAAATTAGTGAATTAGAACTTGATCCAAAACTTTTCGGGATGAATTATGATGATCTCGAGGCTTTAAAAGTTAAATCACCTGAAGATAGTTATAAGAAAGTTATAGATGCTTTAAATGGTAGTTTTGATGAAGGCTCATCAATTATTAAATTAAATGCAGGTGCAGTTATTTATTTATCTGGAAAAACAAAAAGCATTGAAGAGGGAGTTTTAAAAGCTGATGAATATATAAAAAATGGACAAAGCTTGAAAAAACTTGATGAGCTTGTTTCTATATCCCAACAACTATTCTAAACATGAATCATCTAGATAAAATTTTAATAGAAAAAAAAATCAGCATTTCTTTTTTAAAAAAAAATAACTCTATTTCTAAGTTAGAAGAAAATTTTAATAACTTTTCTAAAAGAAATTTTGTAGAAGCTTTAAGTAAAAAAATTTCAGCTCAAAATATTGCTGTTATAGCAGAGATTAAAAAATCATCTCCAAGTAAAGGAGTAATAAGAGAAAAATTTATTTTGGAAGATATTGCTAAAGATTATTCTAAAAACGGAGCTTCATGTCTGAGCATTTTAACAGATGAACCTTTTTTTAAAGGAAAAATAGAATATGTTGAGCAAGCTAGAAACGTTGTTGATATTCCTATTTTAAGAAAAGATTTTATTATTGATGATATTCAGATATCAGAAACCAAAGCTATTGGAGCAGATTGTATTTTGTTAATAGTTGCAGCTTTAGATGATTATCAGCTAAATGACTTTTACGCACATTCAAAAAATATAGATCTAGATGTTTTGGTGGAAGTTCATAATTTTAAAGAATTAGAAAGAGCTTTAAAAATTTCTCCAGAATTATTAGGCATTAATAATAGAAACCTTTCTACCTTTGAGGTTGATATTCAAAACTCAATCGAACTATTAAAAGAAATCCCTAATGAAGTGACTGTAATTTCTGAAAGCGGTATCTTAAATCAGGCGCACTTAAAGAAGTTAACTGAAGCCGGGATCTATGGATTTTTAATAGGTGAAAAATTTATGCGTGCTGAAAGTCCAGGTCAAGATTTAGCTGAATTGATATCTCTTTGACCAATATCTCTCCTATAAAAAGAATCCTTCCAATTGATCTTGCTAACTGATTCATAGGCATTTGATATTGCATCGGGTAAAGTTTCTCCTAAAGCTGTAACACAGAGGACTCTCCCCCCGTTTGTTTTAGTAAGATCTCCATCTTTAACAGTTCCGCAATGAAACACTTTCAGATCTTCCGTTTCTTTAGGAATTCCACTTATTTCGTATCCTTTTCTATAAGATTCAGGATAGCCTCCCGAAGCCATAACAACGCCAATAGATTTTTTTTCATCCCAAATTATTTCACAATCTTTCAGATTGTACTCACAGGCTTTTAAGCATAGCTCTGCAAAATCAGTTTTCATTCTCATTAAGATAGGCTGAGTTTCTGGATCTCCAAATCTACAATTATATTCAAGAACTTTTATTTCATTTCCATTAATCATTAACCCAGCGTATAGAAATCCTTTGTATTCAATTCCTCTGTTTTTTAATTCATTTAAAGTTGGAGTGATAACTTTTTCCATTACCTCATCATGCATTTTTCTAGTTACCAAAGGGGTAGGGGAGTAGGCTCCCATTCCACCTGTATTTGGACCTTTATCACCATCATCTCTTTGCTTGTGATCTTGTGAAGTAGCAAAAGGAACAATATTTTTTCCATCTGTCAAAACAATAAAACTAGCTTCCTGACCTGATAAAAAATCTTCAATAATTATTGAATTTCCCGCATCTCCTACTTTTCTTTCATTCATGATGGAGTTAACTGCAGCAATTGCAATTTGCTTTTCGTGAGCGACAACTACCCCTTTCCCGGCAGCCAAACCATCTGCTTTAATAACTATTGGAGCATCAATTGTTTCTATGTACATTAAAGCTTGCTTAGGATCGTCAAAAACCTCGTATTTAGCAGTAGGAATTCCAGCGCTTACTAAAATATCTTTCATAAAGGCTTTAGATCCTTCTAATTGAGCTGCAGATGCATTGGGGCCTAAGCAAAGAAGATTTTTATCACTAAATCTATCTACAATTCCATGCACTAAAGGATCTTCTGGACCAACGATAGTTAATTTTATTTTTCTGGATAGAGCAAAATTTAGAAGCCCCTCAATATCTCCTGAATCAATTGCAACATTTTCTATTTTTTCTTCTGAAGCTGTTCCAGCATTACCAGGTGCAACATAGACTTTCTTTGTAGAAGAACTTTGAGCAAGCTTCCAAGCTAAAGCATGTTCTCTCCCACCAGAGCCAATAACTAATATATCCATATTAATGACGAAAATGCCTCATTCCAGTAAACATCATAATCATATTAGCTTCATCTGCTGCTTGAATTACTTCTTCGTCTCGAATAGAACCACCTGGTTGGATTATGCAAGAAATACCATTCTTTGCTGCTTCATCAATACTGTCTCTAAAAGGGAAAAAGGCATCAGATGCCATACAAGCTCCCTCTAAGGAAAAACCCGCTATTTTTGCTTTTTTAACTGCAATTTCAGCACTATCTATTCTGCTCATCTGACCAGCTCCTATACCAAGTGTTTTATTATCATTAGCATAGATAATTGCATTAGATTTAACATATTTACAAACACTCCATGCAAATAAAGAATTTCTTATTTCCTCTTCACTAGGTAGTTTTTTAGAAACTATTTTTAAATCATTTGAAGTTATAGATCCGCTATCAATGCTTTGAACTAGCAAGCCACTATTTACTGTATGTAATTTTACTCCCGAAGATATTGTCTTAAGATTATCTACTTTTAAAACTCTTAAGTTTTTTTTCGAGGTTAAAACCTTTAAAGCATCTACGGAATAATTTGGAGCAGCAATAACCACTATAAATTGATTGTCTATCATAAAAGAGGCAGCTCCTTCATCGACTTCTGTATTAAAAGAAATAATTCCACCAAAAGCCGAAGTAGGGTCACAAGCAAAAGCTTTTTTGTATGCATCTAAAGCTGTAATAGAAGAAGCAACTCCACAAGGATTAGCATGCTTAACTATTACACATGTAGGCTCTTTAAAATTACTGACACATTCAATGGCTGCATCGGTGTCAGCAATATTATTATAGGAAAGCTCTTTTCCTTGAATTTGTTCAGAAGAAGTTATTCCTGCTGAGGTTTGGGATATATTTTTGTAGAAAGCTGCTTCTTGATGAGGATTTTCGCCATATCTTAAATTTTCAGTTTTCTTAAACTGCCCAAAAAGGGTTTTAGGAAAATCTAGCGTATCTTTTTTCTCAAAATAGTTAGATATAGCTTGATCATATTCTGTAACTAGGTTGAAAGCTTCTCCGGCTAAATTTAATCTAGTTTGATAGGAGCATTCGTTCGTTTTTAGTAATTCCTTAGAAAAATCTTCATATAAATGAGGAGATGAAATTACTGCGACATGAAAAAAATTTTTAGCAGCAGCCCTTATCATTGTAGGACCACCAATATCAATATTTTCTATAGCTTCATCTACTGTCACATCATCTTTAGAGGTTGTTTCTTCAAATGGATAAAGGTTAACAACCACAAGATCAATTTCTTCAATTTTATTTTTTTTTACTTCATCAGAATCTAGATCTCTTCTTGAAAGAATTCCACCATGTACCTTAGGATGAAGTGTTTTTACTCTCCCTTGCATCATTTCTGAAGAACCTGAGAATTCGCTTATATCTTTAACTTTAATCCCTTTTTCTTCAAGAACTTTTAAGGTTCCTCCGGTAGAAATTATTTCTACCTCTAACAGCTCTAGAGTTTTAGCTAAGTCTACTATCCCAGCTTTATCAGAAACGCTTAACAAAGCTCTTTTAATTTTTATGGCTTTATTTTTCATGAGTTAAATAAGTTTATGGCTTTTTAGTTTAGTTCTAAGCGTTCCTCTATTAATACCAAGAATTTTACAAGCCTCAGATTGATTTCCCTTACAGTGCTTCAAAACTTCTTCTAGCATTGGACCCTCTACTTCAGTCATGACCATTTGGTAGACTTCTGAGGCTTTACTTCCATCAAGTTCTTTAAAATACCTTCTAAGAGCTATACCCACCTGATATCTTAAAGTTTTTTTTTCTTCATTACTGACCATTTAATTAATTAATGATAGTTTGCAATTGCGCGCCTAAATTTATTAATCTAATTTCTCCATTTTCTTTTTCAATTTTTGTTATCGAACAATTATCAGGATAAAAACTAACAACTTCCTTATTGTTTGTGAGATGACTAACTATAATATTTATTACCATGAAATGTGAAAAAATTATTGATGGTTTTTTTATTTCTTTAAGTTCACTAATTATTTTTTGGTACCACTTTTTTTGTGGCGTCTCAAGATCAATTAAATTTTTACTAAAAATATCTTGCAGCCAAGCCTTCCTGTCTTGAAGATTTATCCCAGGAGAAGGTATTTCAGCAAATAAAGGTTTAATAATAATTTTATCATTTAAATTTTTAGATAATGCTTCACCAGTCTCTTTTGCTCTAGATAAAGGACTAGAAATTAATTCAAATGACTCAATATTTTTAATTTTCAAAAGAGTATTTGCACATTCTTTTGCTTGTTTTTTTCCTAAGTTACTTAATCCCGGATCAGTTGACCTTTCCCAAGATGCTGAAGCTTCTCCATGCCTAACTAAGATAATTTCCATCTGATATCTAATTTTTATATAAATTAATGTACGATTTACTGCATGAGGATACCACGAATATTTTATCCATTTGAATTGGAGCCAAATTCTGAAATTAAACTAAATATTTCCAGCTCTAATCATTTAAAAGTCATAAATGTAAAAATTAATAAACATATTGAGGTATTTAATGGAAAAGGATTTTTTTGCAAAGCAGTTGTAAAAAAAATAGAAAAAAAAATAATTTTTTTAGAGCTTAATTCAAAGATTAATTTTTCTAAGATAAATAAACTACAAATAAATTTAGCTATTTCAGAAATTAAAAACTTCGATAAGATTGTCAGAGAGTCATGTCAGTTAGGCGTAACAAAAATCTCTTGTCTTGAGTCTGCAAGAAGTAAATTTAAAAATTTGCCCAGTACAAAAAAAATTTTAAGGTGGGAAGCAATATCTATCAGCGCCTGTGAACAGTGTGGACTAAACTGGAAACCAGAAATATCATCAATGACTTTAAACGAATGGGTAGAGAATTCTAATTCCGAAAGTAAAATTTTATTAAACCCAAAAAGCTCTGATACATTAAAAAGTATCGAAGCCTCAAATTCATTTGATCTTGCTATAGGTCCGGAAGGGGGTTTTTCTGAAGAGGAAATTATTTTTTTTGAAAAAAATAATTTTAAAAGTATTTCATGTGGGGATCTAATTTTAAAAACCGAAACTATGCCTGTAGTAGTATTATCAATGGTTAAAGCTTTGTTTGGAGATATTTAAAAATGAAAATTGCAGTTGTAATGGATCCCATTTCAAAAATTAACTTCAAAAAAGATTCCACTTTGCTCTTGCTGCAAGAAGCGCAAAATAGAAATCATTCAATTTTTTATATCGAACCTCAAGATTTATTTTTTAAAGGCAATATACCAAGCGCTTTATGCTCTGACATATCAGTTCAAATGAATCCAGAAAAATGGTTTGATTTAAAGAATATTAAAGAGCTTCCTTTGATAGACATGGACGTTATTTTAATGAGACAAGATCCACCTTTTGATATGGAGTATGTAGTTAATACATACATTCTTGAAGCAGCAGAAAAACAGGGAGTTAGGGTAATTAATAAACCGTCTTCACTAAGAAGTTTTAATGAAAAAATTGCAATTTTAGAATATTTAGAGTTCTGCACAAAAACTATTGTTTCTTCAAACGAAGAAGTGATTATAGATTTTATTAAAAAAAATCAAAAAGTTGTGTTGAAGCCGTTGAATTTAATGGGAGGACAAGGAGTTATTAAATTAAATTTTAATGATTCAAAATTAAAGGAAGCTATAGATATTTCAACAGAACATTTTAAACAGAAGGTTATGGTGCAAGCATTTATAGATAGAGTCTATGAAGGGGATAGAAGAATTTTAATAATCAACGGTAAAGCATCTGAATTTGCGGTAGTAAGAACGCCTGCAAAAGGAGAGTTCAGAGGTAACCTAGCTGCAGGAGGAATAGCTACAACCGAACCTTTAAATAAACGAGATAAAGAAATAGCTGAGTTTTTAGGTGAAGATTTAGTAGCAAAAGGTGTTTCCATCGCTGGGATAGATATTGTTGGAGGTTTTTTAACTGAAATTAATATAACTTGCCCAACTTGTTTTAGAGAGCTTCAAGATCAACAGGGAATTAATTTAACTGCTAATTTATTTGATTACATTGAAAGCATTAATAAATGAGTATTCGTTTTAATATCTTTTTACTCATTTCATTTTTGCTTCACCTTTTTGTCTTATTTATTATCTCTTTTATTTCAGAAAGTAATTATCAAAATAATGACTATGTTAAAAGTATTAACCTTGAATTTTCTAGTTTCCAAAAATTCGATTCAGTAGCTAATCAAAATAATTTATCTATGTTAGAGAATTCTATTGAAACGAAAGAAAAAAACTCAAAAAAATTATATACCGATAATATAGTTTCTACTTTTGCCGAGAGTTATGTGAGCGCTTGGCAAAGAAAAGCAGAAACTATAGGAAATTTAAATTACCCAATTTTTTTAAAAAATAATAAGAACAAAGTTAAACTAACCCTAGCAGTAACTATTGCAAAAGATGGGTCACTTTTGGATTATGTTTTAATCAATTCATCAGGAAATAATACGCTAGATGATGCTGCTATAAAGATAGTTAAATTAACATTTCCTTTTAAGGGCTTCCCAAAAGAGATGGAAAGCTTTTCAGAAATTACAATTATCAGAGACTGGCAGTTTGGGGATCAAGATATTTAAGTGAAAGTTTTGGGAATAGACTATGGAAAAAAAAATATTGGATTCGCCATTGGAACTAGTATTTTAGGTAACTCTTCAACTTTTTTTTCAGAATCATATAAGAACCAGAAATCCTTAATTCTTCGAATTTTAAAAATAATAGATGAATGGGAAATCAATGAATTAGTTATCGGACTTCCGTTGAATATGGATGATAGTGAGAGCGAAATGAGTAAAGAGGTAAGAGAATTTTCAAAGATCTTGTCTCAAGCGATAAATATAAATATTCACCTAGTAGATGAAAGACTAACTACAGTTGAAGCTAAATCAATCTTGAAAGAACAAAATAAAAAAACTGACTATATAGATAAAGAAAACCATGGAATGGCAGCTAAGTTAATTGTAGACTCATTTTTAAGAGAGAAAAGATAGAGATGGCTTTTATACCAGACGAATTTATTCAAAGATTATTAGATGAAACCGATATTGTTTCGTTGATTGATTCATTTATTCCTTTAAAAAGAAAAGGCAAGGATCATTGGGCATTATGTCCTTTTTGCGAAGATGGAAATAAGCCATCTTTTAGTGTGAGTCAGCAAAAACAATTCTATTATTGTTTTAGATGTAGAGCATCTGGAAATGTTATTGGGTTTTTAATGAACTTTCAGTCGAGAGATTTTCAGGGAGCTATAGAAGTATTAGCTAACAACGCCGGTATGGAAATTCCTTCTCAAGCTAATGACAAATCCTACGAAAAACATAAAAAAATCTTTGAAGTGAATTCACAAGCAGCTGAATTTTATTCCAACAATTTAATTAATCATGCAGACTCAAAGCATATAAGAGATTATTTATTGAAAAGAGGAATTTCAGAAGAAGTTTATAAAATTTTTCAAATAGGTTTTGCTCCAAAGGGCTGGGATAATTTGTTAAAACATTTTGATAAAAACCTTCAAGAAGAATTAAAAGAAATAGATGCCGGATTATTTAAGACTAGTGAAAAAAATAACAAGCAATACGATACTTATAGAAACAGAATAATTTTTCCCATCAAATCTAAAAGAAATCAAATTATAGGTTTTGGTGCAAGAGTCATAGACCCAGAAGATAACCCTAAGTATTTAAATTCTTCAGAATCGGAAATTTTTAAAAAAGGCAGGGAGCTATATGGGCTAAATGAAATTTTAAATAGCAAAAGAAAACCAAATAAAATTGTTGTGGTTGAAGGATATACTGACGTGCTTTCATTATTCTCTAAAGGAATAAACTATGCAGTAGCCACATTGGGAATCGCAACAAGCAAAACTCACGTTGAAAAGATTTTTAATCATGTAGATGAGATGGTTTTCTGTTTTGATGGAGACGAAGCCGGAATCAAAGCAGCAGAATCTGCTTTAAGCATTTGCTTACCCATCTTAAGAGATGGTAAAAAAATGAAATTTTTATTTTTGCCTGAGGGCGAAGACCCATCTAGCCTTTTAGAAAGGGAGGGTAAAGAAGACTTTGAAAAAAGAATAGATTCTTCAAAAGTTTTATCCGAATATTTATTTGAGATGATTTTAAGCAAGCATGATGAATCAATAGAATCAAAAGCAGCCGCATCTCAAGAATTTATGAACACAGTAAGAGTAATGCCCTCTAGCAATTTCAAAAACATTTTAATCCAAGAATTTTCAAAAAAAATTGGCATTAACCTGTCTGATAACTCTAAACCAAAGACTAAAGGCAAAATTAATTATGACCGAATAAATTCATCCACTGAAAAAAAACAGCTTGAAATGAATAAAGTAAAAAAAAGCATTATCAAAACATTATTAGATAATCCTAATTTAGCAAAAAACGAAGTTTTAGATTTTTTCAATGAAGATGATAGTTTTATGAAGGAATTTTTAGATTTCTTAAGAAGCAAGGAAAATTTGACTTTTCCGATGATTCTTCAAGCTTTTGAGGGAAAAAAACAGTTTTTAATAGATTTGGCTGAAGATCAAAACTTAATTGCAAGTGAAGAGGCTGAAGCTTTTATCTTGCAAGCCGTAAATTATCTAAAAAAATCTAATAAAGAAGATTTACTCTCTAATTTAAAGAATGATTTATTAAATGGCTCAATTACGTCTCAAAATAAGATTGAATTGAAAAAATTATTGATGAATAAGTTTGAGAACCTTAATGAATCTGAAATTAAAATGCTTAAAGATATTTGAATCTTATTGAAATTCATAAAATTAGCTATATTTTTTAATATGATTCAAACCGACAAAGATATATAATTCTTTTCCTTTTTTATATAGAGAAAATATGTACGACGAAGATATTGAAAATAATGGTCTGAGAGAATTAATTGAAAAAGGCCGTGAACAAGGCTTCATAACATACGCAGATATAAACGATTATCTGCCTGATGATGTTTCTGATCCAGATCAATTAGATGAAGTCATTCAAATGGTTAATGACCTTGGGCTGCAAGTCTTAGAAAATGCTCCTGAAGAGGGTTCAGAAGCCATGGCAGCTGCTAATTTACCGGCTCAACCAGCTATCACTGAAAATGAAATGGGAGCCATAGAATCAGAAGTAGGCAGAACCACTGATCCAGTTAGACTTTATATGAGAGAGATGGGTTCTGTTGATCTACTAACAAGAGAAGGTGAAATTACTATAGCAAAAAGCATCGAAGAGGGTGCAAGAGACCTTCTGCATGCTTGTGCATATTTTCCAGGAATCATTGAAGAAGTATTATTAGAATATGCATTAATTAAAAAAGAAGACAAAAGAATGTCTGACTTAGTTGTTGGGTTTATGGACGAAGAGGAAGAAGTTTTGCCTGGCCCTCAAGCGGGAGAATCTTCAGATGACGAAGAAGAAAATACAGGAATTGATTTAGAAGAATTAAACAAAAGATTTTCTAAGCTTAAAAGACAATATAATAAAACTGAAAAGATCTTAGCTTCCAAAGGAAGGACGAGTCCAGAAGCTATCAAAGAATTTGATAGATTAGGAGAAGCTTTTAAATTTTTAAAACTTTCACCAAAGAAATTTGAAGTAATTTCCTTAAAGCCTAGATTGCTAGCTAGACAGATAAGAGCTGCTGAAAGAGAAATTTATAATCTTTGTGTTCAAAAAAGTAAAATGCCCAGAAAAGAGTTTCTTGACGCTTTTAGAGATAACCCTACTAATTTAAAATTCTTAGATCCTATTTTTAAAAGTAAAAAAAACTACGTTGGTGAATTAGTAGATTACAAAGATGATATCAAAGCTATACAGAACAAAATTAAGTCTTTAGAAAAAAATATTGGAATGACCGCGGTAGAATTAAAAGCTCTAGCATCAAAGATGACCAAAGGCGAAACAAAAATTAGAAGAGCAAAAAAAGATATGATTGAAGCTAATTTAAGATTAGTAATATCAATCGCAAAAAAGTATACAAATCGAGGACTGCAATTTTTAGATCTGATTCAGGAAGGAAATATTGGATTAATGAAAGCTGTAGATAAGTTTGAATACCGAAGGGGGTATAAATTTTCTACATACGCAACATGGTGGATAAGGCAGGCAATAACAAGATCGATAGCAGATCAGGCAAGAACTATTAGAATTCCTGTGCATATGATCGAAACTATAAATAAGTTAAATCGAATCTCAAGGCAAATGCTTCAAGAAAATGGACGCGAGCCTACGCCGGAAGAACTCAGCGTGAGAATGGAAATGCCTGAAGATAAAGTTAGAAAAGTATTAAAAATAGCCAAAGAACCTATTTCAACTGAAACGCCAATTGGCGATGAAGACGATACTACTTTAGGAGACTTCATTGAAGATCCGTTGCTAGATTCCCCAATCGATTCTGCAACTGAATCGAATTTAATAGAAGCGACAGGTGGAGTGCTTGGAAGTTTAACTGCAAGAGAAGCAAAAGTTTTAAGAATGCGTTTTGGTATTGGCATGAATACCGATCATACTCTTGAGGAAGTAGGTAAACAGTTCGACGTAACTCGAGAGAGAATTAGACAGATTGAAGCTAAAGCATTAAGAAAGCTTAGACACCCGTCAAGATCAGGACATTTAAAAGGCTTCTTAGACGAATAATTCAAAAAAAGGGCCTGTAGCTCAGTTGGTTAGAGCAGCGGACTCATAATCCGTTGGTCGGAGGTTCGAGTCCTCCCGGGCCCACCAATTCAAA
>MDTB01029674.1_pt1 | contig 62403 bp, 51 predicted proteins | sample 811161 | NCBI WGS metagenome assembly MDTB01 (sample SAMN05326650, study PRJNA326480) | marine metagenome | isolation source: seawater | place: Mediterranean Sea | collected 2009
AACGAGTTGAGGTCATGGCGGACAGGGTGGGATTCGAACCCACGGTACGCTCACACGCACACACGCTTTCCAAGCGTGCTCATTCGACCACTCTGACACCTGTCCTTTTAGAATTTGCCCTTTGGCCGAGGCGGGCGGAAGCTACCGCGTCAACATGGGAGTGGCAATACTGAAATGTGATTTCTTGTCAATCTGAGCTCTTCTGGTGGGGAGATAAATTGGGCGCCATATCAGAGCCCAAAACGTCGAGAACGGTTTTGAAACGGTTTAAATTAGACTCATCCGCAATGCATAGGTCTTCGTGGCACTCTAAAACATGGTCCTCCCGGTCGACTTCACTTTTCTGATCCAAGAGAACGAGAGCTCCACGAATCTCTTCCATTTTTTCGATCCAAGGTCCATCAATTGGCTCGATAGTCATGAGGTATTGGAGGCCTAACTCTTTGAGAGACGAACTTGTTTTCTCGGTTGTGCCAACTATTGAAATTCCGCCCCTCTTGGTTTTGCGAAACCCAATCCCTAAACCCGCCAACATCCCCATAAATGTGGAATCCATTCCCGGACAAGCCTCGAGGTCGATGACGAAATTGCTGGCCCCATCTGCTACTGAGCGTTCGACGAAGTCCTTAATAATGGTACTCTCGAGGAAAGTCCCTCTTCCCTCAGGCCTGATCCAAACGTAAGACTCGAAGAGTTTGGCAAAGATTGGGGACGTGCCTTTCATTAGAAGTACGGGACCATAGCTACCGTCTCCATTAGGTCAACGCTAAGAAGAGGTGTTGTGCGGTGACGAATAGGATTAAATGAAGCGCTGAGAGTCCAAGCAGACGTGATGAAGTGCCATTCGGTTTTAAAAGCTTTAACTCGATAAAGAGGAAGATCAGAGCCAAGACGGAAGCAGCAATGAACCATGGCTGGGAATCATCAAATACTAGGACAAGTAGTGATGGTAAGATCGTCATAAAAAAGATTAAAGAGGCAACTGGCTTTCGGCCCCAGCGAACGACAAGTGTTCGTTTGTCTGCAAGCTCATCTTCTTCCAGATCTCTATAGTTGTTCACCGCGATGAGGACTGCAGAGAGGCAGCCGATTTGAAGGCCGAGCACCCCCCCTTGCCATAGCCAAAGACCGGTTTGAATAAAAATAGTTCCCATCACTGCGAGCAACCCGAAAAATAAAATCACAAAAAGTTCTCCGAGCCCCCGGTAGGCTAATGGAAATGGTCCACCAGTGTATCCGTAGCTTAAATAAAGAGAGGGAATCCCTATCGCGATGACTGGCCAGCCCCGTGCATTAAGCAGGAGGAATCCGCATACTAAAGCCTGTGAGAGCATGAAGGCTGCGCCGATATACATCGCCTTTGGGCTCAGTAATCCACTGGCAGTCGCCCGTGTCGGTCCGGCCCTTTCACTCGTGTCAGCACCCTTGGCTGCGTCGATGACATCATTAAAAAAGTTTGTAGCTATTTGGATGAAGATCGCACCCATTAATGTTAAGATTGCAAGGCGGTAGGAAAGGTCGAATCCAAGCGCCACTGTCATTAAGCAACCTGACCATACCGGCACAATTGCGGCTGGAAGGGTCTTAGGTCTGGCTGCTATTAGCCAACTTTTCCACACCGTAACCATCTCTTAATTTTAAGGCACTCGAGGGAATTTTGAAAAGTCAGGCTTTCGCTTTTCGATGAAAGCCTGTTTGCCCTCCTTCGCCTCTTCACTCATATAGTAGAGTAAAGTGGCGTTACCCGCGAGATCTAACAAGCCCATCTGGCCGTCACAGTCAGCATTGAGAGCTGACTTCAAACAACGTAAAGCCAACGGTGAATGTTCGAGCATTTCCCGGCACCATTTGAGAGTTTCGGTTTCGAGGACAGAAAGAGGTACTATGGTATTCACTAGGCCCATGTCGAGAGCTTGGTTTGCATCGTACTGACGACAAAGATACCAAATCTCCCTAGCTTTCTTTTGGCCAACGATGCGAGCAAGGTAGCTTGAACCAAGCCCACCATCGAAAGACCCAACCTTGGGTCCTGTCTGGCCAAACCGCGCGTTATCTGCCGCTATCGTAAGATCACATACAATGTGTAAAACGTGTCCACCACCAATTGCGTATCCAGCTACCATGGCTACCACAGGCTTTGGCATTCCGCGTATCTTCTTTTGAAGATCTAATATATTTAGACGGGGAACTCCATCCTCCCCTACATATCCAGCATGCCCCCTCACCTTCTGGTCGCCCCCTGAACAGAATGCCTTCTCACCTTCTCCTGTTAGGATAATCACACCGACTCCCTCATCTTGATGTGCGAGTTCAAATGCCGAGAGTAACTCCCTAACTGTTAGCGGCCGGAAGGCATTACGAACCTCCGGACGGTTAATAGTTATTTTGGCAATAGCGCCATCTTCAGTCTTCTCGTAACGAATATCCTCGTAGTCCGCAGCTGTTTTCCACATGCCCCACCCTCGGGCCGGGATGTCTATGACGCAACGCCCTAATTTAACTTATCACCACACTTACGGCAAAATTTCGCGTCGGCTAGATGGCCGTGGACGCCGCAACCGGGGCAGGCTTCGCTTGAGGGATCGCCTAGATGACTCCGTAATAATTCTGAAGTTACAATTCCTGTTGGGACCGCAATAATGGCATAGCCCGTTAAAACATAAATTGCGGTAAGCATTTTTCCGATCGTAGTGAGAGCTACCATATCCCCGTAGCCAACCGTCGTGATCGAAACAATCGCGTAATAGATACTAATCGGGATATTGGTGAAGTGCGTCCCCTCTACCCCAGATTCCACGAGATACATGAGTGTTCCGGCAAGGACAGAAAAGAGAAAGACGGTGAAAAAGAACACGAAAATCTTAGCGCGACTCTGCATAAGGCCCCGCATGATTGTTTCCCCCCCTCTGACATGGCCTACCATCTTTAACACACGGAACATCCTCAGGAGCCTGAGAATCCGAATCACCATTAGGGAATGCGCGCCGGGAAGTAAGATTGCGAGGTAGGTTGGTAGACAAGAGAGTAGATCAACGATTCCGTAAAAGCTGACGATGTAACGTAGAGGTCTCCTGACCAAGATGATCCGTGAAATATATTCTACGGAAAAAAGAATGGTGAACCCCCACTCAGCTATCTTGAGAAGATCTCCATATTGCTCACGAATGCTATCGACACTTTCAAGTGAGACGGCTGCTACACTAAGTACAATCGCCCAGAGTAAGATGACATCGAAACATTTACCGAGGGGAGTCTCCGCTTCAAACACGATGCGCCACATTCGTTCCTTTAGACTTTCAGGATTTTTCTCTTCCACGCGACCGAGTGTAGATGTTTCATCCCGATAGCGCCAGAAGTCTCTTATCGCTCAGAATGAGCCTTCCGGATACTTTTCCACCACGTGAAAATCCTTATTTTCCTCCTAATCATAGCGAATGCGCTAGCTCTTCCTTCCTTCGAGGAGGCTTGCGAGGTTTTGGGGTCTCGTGAAACAAATCGTCGGGAGGTTCTTACAAATGAAATCTGGAGCGCTGGTCGAGAAGCGATCCCGCTTTTGCAGAAGCTTGCCGAGGAGGAAAACCCTGAGGTTTTTAGGCGGGCGCTATTCGTCCTTCAACGAATTAGGATGGGGCTGGAGCCAGATTCTCCAGCCGAGCTTTTAAAGTTGGCCGAGGCAGTAAATCTGGCCACACCTGAATTTCGAGCGTCGAAGCTGGCGGAGCTCTTGGATTATCCTCAAGGAATAAAGGTCGCTCTTGTTTTTCTAGACGGCTGGTCTGCTGATCCACAGATGCCCCCAGAACAAGTTTTCAAGCTGTCTGAATTAGTCACGAAAGTAGTTCTTGAGCGCCGAAGTTCTTGGAAGATTTTTCTATCAACTGATGTAAGCTCCCGCTGCCGTGGCGCTCTTATTGCAGCTTTGTCATGGCAGGACCATCCCATAAAGCTGCAAATGATTGCGAATTTGGCAAGTCAGCAGACGAAGGAGGTTTACGAGATGTCGATCACTTGTCCCGATCGAATCGCAAGTGAGGCTTACCTAGCAATGGCTCGAATTGCTACTGTCCATGGAGATATTCCCTTGGCTCTCCAGATCCTTGCTTCAGGACTTCAGCAGGACAGTTCACCTAATTTCGCGAGGGCAATCGCTTTTTTAGAAGCCGGAAGTGGTCTCCCGCCTATCAAATACAATGGGAATTGGATTCATGAACTTAATCTTTTCCGAGCCCGTGCTCATAAAGATTTCAAGGGGGTTCTTCGACTCGCATCCAAGCCTGATCTTGATCCTATACTAGCTTATGAGAGCAATCTCGTATCTGGTTCGCTAACCCTTCCGTCGACTGAAGGCAGTGTCGAAATCCCAGCAGGTAGTGCGCTGGCTTCTCTTCATCAATCTTTTGGTAACCCGCCTGGTGAGCCCGATATCGAAGCCCTTACTTCTTCGGTATTGATTGACTGGTCAGAATTGGCGCGGACTCTAATGAATCTCGCTTGTCCCTCAGAAGCGGCTGAGAAGTTATCATCTGAAAATCAAGTCATCACAGCGACGAGCCTCCTCTGGCGAACCAATCATCGTGATAAAGCCCTTAGTCTCTCGCGGGAAGTGCTAAACGATCCTGCTAATTCCCTTCAGACCCGCATGCGGCTTACCTTGGCCTCCCTTTATTTTCAATCAGGTGATCGTGAAAAAGCTCGCGAGTTTTTTAAGGAGGTGATTCGGACAGGTATCCAACAAGACACGAGACTTCAGTCGGCATTAAAGTTAGGGTTAAACTTTTTCTCACGCGAAGAGCTTCTTCAGCTGGTAACGGGATTAACGGAAACTCAAGCCTACCAAAGAGCACCATCGATTGTTGGGCTTCTCCCCTATCAATCTAAGGTTTCAACCTATTGGTATGAATTCTTTCGTGAGAAAGATCCAAGTCAGTCACCTCTTGCCATTTTTAAAAGTGTTCAATATTTCCTTACGAATCAGCGCGAACAGGCTGAAGCGATCATCGCTGAGCAACTCGCTACATCAAAGAAGCTATTGTTACCAACAGATGTCATTTACCAGCAGGCTTTATTTCTCAAGGTTCCATCTGCTTTAAAAATGACCAAGGCAGCCGCTTGGTATCAGCTATCCATTGATGACTTATTTTCTATCGCTCGAGATAGTTCGTGGGATCGTGAAGCTCGCAAAGAAGCTCTTGCGACGGCCCTCTTGATTGACCCCTCAAATGTTGTTTTGCACTGGTTAAATATGAAGCTGAACCAAGTTGAATTACCTGTGCCGGCTCATCTACCAACTCTTGGGGATCCAGGGTTAGCGTTACAACTTGTTGCTCATACTAGAAGGCTCGAGACAATTGCGCTAATTTCTGAGTTGGTTGATCTTCGCGACCATCGAGGTCTCCGCTGCCTGACGATTCTTGGTGATGCTCATCTCCAAAATGGACAGCCGGGGAGAGCGGCGCGCTTTTTACAGGCTGCTATTTGCGGTGAAATAGCGACAGGACCCCAGCCAGCAACGCCAATTGAATCGTCGCTAGACAATCTCGCAAGATACTTTAAGGCACGAAAACTTATTTCGAATTCCTCTGACGAGAAGGAGATATGGACTGATCGCCTGATCCGGATTGGGCGTGACTAACGCCCAAGCAGGCTTTTAGCCTGCCCCATCGAGATACTTCGGTATTCGTCGCTCTCAATAATCTTCAATCTGCGCCAGCCATCACGAGTCTCTTGGTCTACGTAAGAACTTGATCCAGTTGATATTTTTCTTCCGCTCTCGGAAGAACTTCCAGTCTGGTAAGAGCCTGTTCCGAACCCCTTCTCCCCTGCGTTTGCAATCTTGTTTCCTTGCCTTGCCTTACGATTGCCGAATTTAGATTTTTTACCTGACTCACGGAACCCGCTGGTTCTGTAAGATCCTGTACTGTAATCCTTCGGACCAGCCCAAGCCTTTTGATTGTATGATTTTTTCAAATAGGCAGGAGTATTTGAGCCAGCGTCGGCATAAGCCGAACTCGCCATTTCCTCAAACTGGCTGCGCTTACCCCCGGTGATCAGGCCGCTATCACCCTGCTCAACGTCGCCCTTTTTGAACGCGAAGGGATTGTTGTTCCCGTCTTTTTCTATTGTCACAATGCGGGCCCCCTGATCATCAGATTCTAGTCCCGTTTCTTTGGTTGAACTCGAACAAGAAACGAGCCCAACTCCTAGGATGACCAAGTAGAAAAAACGTTGCACCCCAGAAAGTTAGGGATGCAAAGCGAATAATTCAAGGCCGGAGATACTGATCTAAATATCCAGCTTCGTCCAACTTGCATTCTTTTGTGAAGATTCGACACACGCGGCAATAAAAGCGACGCCTGCGACACCATCGTCAACAGTAGGAAAGTCGTATCCCTCATCTGGAGCAGGAGTCCCATCAATCTGGTCACTAATTGCTTTCGCTGCAGCCAGATAGACATTGGCAAAGGCCTCGATGAACCCTTCGGGGTGAGCAAAAGGAGTTCTTGAGTTTTCCTGGGCTGACGCCCCGAGATAGTCGTTGCCTCGGCGATAGGTTTTCCTAGGAGCGTTAGCGAACTTAACGATTAATTCGTTTGGATCTTCTTGGTGCCACTCAAGTGAAGCCTTCGTTCCATAAACACGAATATTTAGATTGTTTTCATCACCATTAGAGATTTGAGAAGCATAGATGATTCCTTTTACTCCCTCTGTAAAGCGGACAAGGCAATTCCCGTCATCGTCTAGTTCACGGCCCGGAATGAAAGCTGTCAGCTCGGCAGCCAATTCGTCGATTTCAAGTCCGGTAATGTATTTAGTCAGGTTGTGAGCATGGGTCCCGATATCGCCCATGCAGTTTGATTTTCCGGCTATTTTAGGATCAGCGCGCCAATTAGCAATTGCTCCAGAACCTTCGCCCTCTACGTCGCCGACGGCATATCCCTGAGGATATTCCGTTACAATCTTAAGTAAGCGGCCTAATTCACCGTCTTTAATCATGCGGCGGGCCTCTTTGACCATCGGGTATCCAGTATAATTATGAGTAAGAGCAAAAATCAGCCCCGAGTCTTCAACGATTTTCTTTAGTTCCTTCGCTTGCTGAAGATCAACCGTCAGTGGCTTGTCACAGATGACATTTATTCCAGCGTCCAAAAAACATTTAGCGACCGAAAAATGGAGATGGTTCTGTACTACGATTGAGACAAAATCGATTCCATCCTCGCGGGCGGCCTCGGCCTTAGCCATTTCTTCGTAGGTCCCATAAGCGCGGTTCGGATCGATAAAAAAATCCTGGCCTGAAAGTTTGGATTTTTCGGGGTCGGACGAGAATGCTCCGGCCACCAATTCGATTTTACCATCTAAATTGGCCGCCATCCGATGAACTTGTCCGATAAAGGCTCCGCGTCCTCCGCCGACCATTCCCATTCTTAATTTACGATTCATAACTTTTTAAAGTGAAATGGCGCTTCCTGTGTTAGACGACTCATAAATGGCGTCGATGATAGTCATAAGATGTAGAGCCTGCTCTGGTGTGTTAAGTGGCTCAGCCCTACCCTCAAGTGTCTCCACAAAATTGGCAGCTGAATCAATCCTTCCCATATCTTCGCAAAATGGATGTTCAAGAACCGTATCCACAGCTTTCTCTCCGTCCTGTGTGTAAAGTTCAAAGGTGTCGATGGCAGTTTCATCAATCCCGTCCTCTTCAAAAAGACGCTCAATTTTGCCACCAGCTTTTGTTCCCTGGAATACAACCGAGACCTCCTCTCTTTTAATCATCTCCGCCCAAGAAACCTGAAGGGTAAGAGCTTGTCCTGTTTCGAAGGTCACAAAGCCATGTGCAGCGGCCTCCACGTCTGTAACCCCATCAGCTCGATCAGGAATCCCCCATGGCCCTTTGAAGCGGGTGTCTCCCATAAAAGTGTCAAAGGTCTTACCTAATACATTAGTCGGCTTTGGGTAACCCATGAAGTAAAGTGTGAGGTCGATCATGTGTAATAGATCGATCGTTGCACCACCACCGGCCAGCGATTTGGTTGTAAACCAACCGCCAAACCCAGGGATGCCGGTGCGCCGGATCCATTTTGACTGCGCCGAATTAATTTCACCAATCTCCCCTGCATCGATCCGCTTTTTAAGATCGACCGATTCGGGACGTGCGCGATTATTGAAATTAAACATTAAGGTTTTACCATTCGTCTCGGAAGCTGAAATCATCTCTTTCACTTCTCCTGCATTAAGAGCTGGAGGTTTTTCGCAAAACACGTGTTTCCCTGCATTAAGACACTGAATAGCAAGTGGGGCATGAAACTTGTTTGGGACAATGATACTGACCCCATCGAGTGATGGATCCTTAAGCATCTCTGCGACATCGGTGTATGTCGTGGATACACCATATTTTTCGGCCGCTGCTTTTGCTGCTTCTTCGCTCATGTCGCAAACAGCTGTAACTTCAGCGCCTGCTTTCACGAACCCGGCGTGATGATATTGGAGCATTCCCCCTGCTCCTATGACTCCAATTTTAAGTGACATAATTCTCTGATTTCTACTGGTTATCGCCGTCGAAGGCTGAATCAAACATTCCACCCTCGTTGCGGGGGAAATCTAATGATTTTGTGAAGGCACAACTTTCAGCCGCGCCGTGGAAACGCTCCATGCGGCCGTCTTCCCACTCTACGGAGAGTGGGCCACTGTATCTTGTGTCGTTCAAGGCTACAATGATCTCCTCGAAATCGATATCGCCACGCCCAACGGAGCGGAAATCCCAATAGCGGCGGGCATCCGTAAAATCAGTATGGCCACCAAAAACTCCCACCGTGCCATCGCCGTGGCCCCACCAAACATCCTTCATGTGGACGTGATAAATACGGTCAGCGAACTCGCGAATGAAGCGAACGTAATCAACACCCTGGTAACCCAGATGACTTGGATCGTAATTGAAACCGAATCGCTTATGACCATTTACGGCCTCGATAGCACGGGCTGCTGAGGCAATATCAAATGCGATCTCGGTCGGATGAACCTCAAGAGCAAAATTCACATCGACAGCTTCAAAAGCGTCCAGAATTGGATTGAATCGAGTTGCGAAATCATCGAACCCTTTTTGAAGGTAGGCTTGATCGGTTGGAGGGAAAGCATACAGAGCGTGCCAAATACTGGAGCCAGTGAAGCCATTCACAACAGCCCCGATGCCCACTTGCTCGCGAGCTGACATGTAATCCTTGCCTGCATCTATAAACTTTCGGCAAGCTTTCCCGGTATCGATTAGCTCTTGAGCTGCGCGTTGGCGAACACCTTCGGGGTCTCCATCACCGTAAATCTGTGAAGGAAGAATAGCAGCGTGGCGCTCATCGATGTGATCACAAATCGCCTGCCCCACCAGGTGGGCAGAAATCGCAAAGCATGAGAGATCATTCTGCTTGAGAAGCTCCCAGCGGCCTTCGACATAACCCTCTTGGTTGAGGGCGGCTTGCACGTCAAAGTGATCGCCCCAACAAGCGAGTTCCACTCCATCGTAGCCCATTTCTTTTACTTTTGGAAGAAGTTCGGCAAGTGGCAGGTCGGCCCATTGGCCGGTGAATAGTGTGACTGGTCTAGACATGATTTTTTTTAGTTTGGGATTAAGCTTAATTTTTATCAAGAAGTGAACTGCTCTGCCAGAAACGCTTTATATTTTGGAAGAACTTCATTGTAAATATGGCAAGCAGTTGGATCAGGTTCAAGTGTTCGCCCTTTTTTGGGCTGGCTAAACTTGGATTCAAGTTCGTCCAAATCTTCTCCAAGCCCGAGCGCAGCTCGCATTCCAGCCCCAATCGTGGCTGATCCAGGGACATCCAAACGGTCGACTGGAACGCCGAAGATATTAGCGATGACTTGAGCGATTCCGTCATTCTCGGAAGCGCCACCGGTGATGAAAATTCTACTTGGACTTACGCCGAGCCAATCAGAATGGGTCCGCATATTAAGAAATTGGCTTTCGAGAACGGCGCGGACAGCCTCGTCAGAGGAATAGTGATGTTCAGACGAAAAAACCGGACCTTCGGTATCAATTACCGGAGTGATTTCGGGCTCATAAAACGGCAGCATCATTGCGCCGTTATTCCCAGCTGGGGTTTGGGATAAAGCATCCTTCTCGAACGACTCCCAACTTAGTCCGTATTTTTCTTTTATTGCTTCCCGGGCCAAGGAGCCATTCTTAAAACAAATCAGGCTCATATAGCCGCCCGCCGGGTTACCAAAAACATGGCCGAAACCGTTTGGGTCGGTTCTAGGAGCAGGCATTGCTGCGAACAAGGTGTCACTTGTCCCAAGGCTAATGACAACCTTGCCGGGAGAGGCTGCTCCCATCCCGATGAGGCTGCATGGGTTATCACCCGACCAAATGATCGTCTCACAGGTCGGAGAGAATCCGTATTTTTCCACGAAATAATGGTTAATTGGCCCCGACTTTGAGTCTGAAGGAGCGCATGGTGGAAGTTTTTCAGCAAGGCCTTCAGCTGTTGCGCTAAGTAGGTCTTGATCCCAGTCCAAGTCGGCAAGGTTCATCAGATTCATTCCGGCCCCATCACCATGGTCAATTGCAACCGTCTTGCCAGCGAGGATGCTAGCAAAGAAAGAGCTCACCAAATGGATGGTTCCAGTCCCGGCATAGCTGTCAGGATCAGTTTTGGCAAATTTGCGAATCTGCGGACCAGTAAATCTCTCGACTGCAACCGATCCTGATTTTGAACAGACGATCTCGTTACCACCGACGGCGTGCGCGATCTCGGCACATTCTTTCGAAGTAGAGCTATCCATCCAAATTGGAGAACTCAAGCGAGAGAGGCAATTCGTAAGCTGAGTTTTGAGGTCCGACTGTCCTGTTAATCCTTCAAGGGCTTCGTTGAAATTCGCCTTCAGGTAAACGCTTCCGTGTTGTTGACCTGAACCGGAAACAGCTTTGATCTGAGAAAAGTCGATGTTTTCACTAACCATTTGAGCTAGTAGAAGATCCAAAGCCTCAAGCCACATCAAAGGATTAGAGTGAATCTCACCTCTCGCGCCAGCTTCGTCATAACCGTGAGGTTGATTGTAGTGGGAGAGACTCTCACCAAAATTCACAGAGTGATTTGCCACTACAACCCCTTTCTCCGTATCAAGGATAACTGCCGAAAGACTCTGTGTTGATGAGTCGAGACCGAGAACGAGAGACATTAACTTCTAAAGGTAGTCGTTTAAGAGGTTTTCAAGACGTTCTTGTCGTCCGCTTGAGAGCTGAGGGGGTGCGATTCCTTGCGCATAACGGTCGAGAGATTCCAGTGTTGCTGCCCCGGACTCGATGTCAGCTCCAATTCCCTCGTCGTAAGAGGAGTAGCGAGTCTTCACGAATTCATCGAAGCGTCCTTCCTCGATGATTTTGGCCGCGATTTTGAGGCCACGAGCAAAGGCGTCCATTCCTCCAATATGTGCGTGAAAAAGATCCTCCGGCTCGTGGCTTTCACGTCGCCGCTTGGCATCAAAATTAAGACCTCCCGTCGTAAATCCGCCCATTTTCAAGAGCCTTAACATGACGTTGGTTGTCCCATAAATATTAGTCGGAAATTGGTCGGTATCCCAGCCAATGAGTTCATCACCGCGGTTGGCATCGATTGACCCTAGGGCGTCGGCATTCATCGCCACTTCAAGCTCATGTTCCATGGTGTGACCAGCTAGAGTGGCGTGATTAGTCTCGATATTCAGTTTGAAGTGTTCGAGTAGTCCATATTCACGGAGAAAATTTAAGCATGCTGCTGAATCGGAATCATACTGATGAGTTGATGGCTCGCGAGGCTTGGGTTCGATATAAAACTGCCCAGTGTAGCCGATACTTTTAGCGTAATCGACTGCCATATGAAGAAAGGCCGCCAGATGATCCACCTCGCGTTTCATGTCGGTATTGATCAGTGATCCATAGCCTTCCCGACCGCCCCAAAAAGTATAACCGGGACCGCCGAGTCGATGAGTGGCATCGATCGCATTTTTAACTTGGCTTGCGCTGTAAGCAAAAACATCTGCATTTGGCGAAGTTGAGGCACCATGCGCATAACGAGGGTGACCGAATAAGCAAGCCGTTCCCCAGAGGAGTTTTTTACCGGTTTGATTTTGGAAAGTTTCCATCTTCTCCACCACTTGATGAAACATCTCGTGCGTTTGTGCCAGAGTCTCTCCCTCAGGGGAGATGTCTCTATCGTGGAAGCAGTAGTAGTCGATATCGATTTTACTTAGGAATTCGAAGAAAACTGGGACTCGATTGAGAGCGTTTTCTAAGGTCTCCTTGCCATTGTCCCAGGGCATTAAAGCAGTCCCCTCTCCGAAAGGATCACCGAGGCCGTTTCGCATGCAGTGCCAATAGGCGGCACCGAATCGGAGGTGTTCCTTCATCGACTTTCCTGCCACAACCTCCTCTGGATTATAATGGTGGAAAGCGAGAGGGTTGTCGGACATCGGCCCCTCATACTTAATGGCGGGGATATTGGGAAAGAATTCAGACATAGGTAGATTGTGGCGGTGATGGGCAGGATTACCTCTGCACACGAAAGAGACTAGCAAATTTTTCTTTTGTCAGTCTATGATCCAAGCCATCGTTTTTTTGTCTTAAATCGTCAAATCTATATGTCGTCATTCTCTCGTTTTCAGGATCTTTCCGCGAAACTGCGTCCCGGACAAATTGCAATGGGACTTTTTGAAGCGCTTCCCGATATTATGTTTTGGGTCAAGGATGAATCAGGTGTGATCATTTTTGCGAATCGTGCTTACGCTCAGCTTCTCAATCGAACTCCCGAAGATTTGGTGGGTGAAACAGACGAAACGCTATTTCCGCCAACAATGGCTAATTTCTTCCGCAGTGATGATGAAACGATCATTAAGACCTCAAAACCACTTCAGAATAAGCTGGAAATCGTCACTCGACCCGGCGGAGGAATCGAATGGCGAATGACCTCTAAGATCCCCCTGTTCGACGGGAATGACAAAGTTCTGGGGACTGCTGGGGTTTCACGGCGACTTGAACACGGTGAGGGGCCTCCGCTCCCGACTCCACAGCGCGCAATTTCCGATCTCATTGATCGCGTGCACGAAAATCTTGGTGAAGACATCACTGTCCGTGATCTCTCCCGGCAAGCTGGCATGTCGGTGAGCAGTTTGGAGCGAAGCTTCCGAAAATTTCTTGGGACGACTCCAAAGAAATATTTAGTCCGAGCAAGAATTGCGGCTGCGTGTGATAAACTTCTTAGTACAACTTTGAGCGTGGGGCAAATCGCGAACTCACTCTCTTACCATGAGCATGCATCTTTTACTCGAGCGTTCTCATCGGTCATGCATATGAGCCCAAAAGACTACCGAAATTTCTACCAGTCTGCTGAACACTAGGGATGAAATAGGAAGCCTCTTCAAAAGAAGAGTCAAATCAGCCGTTTAAAGCAATTGGATCTTTGGAAGCTTCTGGTTTTTTGGAGCGCTGCGTGAAGTGCTAGATAAGAGGTGATTCTACAAGTTGGTATATCGGATCAAAAACTCCACCCGTTGTTTTTAGGCAGCACTCATAACACGCAACCGCCCCCTTGTATCTCCGGACCCTTTCAAAAGCCTTGCCGCATTTTGGGCATTCGTATTTCCACCTCCTTTTCAAACTACGGGTTGGCAAAGCTAATTCATGGGTTGCTCTTTCGTCCGGAATCCCAAGATCCTTACAGGCACGTTGCCACTCTAGGCCATGGCTTTTTATAGCTCGATAGGGGTTTCTTTCATAAGCAATCAGATGAGCCAACTCGTGAAGCAAAGTTCTTTTGATCTCTGACTCTGAAATGTTGCTTAGCTCGGGATTCAAATGAATTAGCCCACTTGGCCAGAAGGCCCTTCCGGCACATGAACGCATTCGTGGATTCCACTCAACAGCTACTCTCTTCTCGAGATCTATTAAGCCAAGGTTGCGGACAAGCTTGCGGCACCAATGGGAGAATGTTGCGTCAGACCCTTGCTGGCGGAATGAAGGTTCGCGATTGCTGCGAGAAATATCAGAAGATGGCTCAGCAAAGCTGAACTTCATCTGACGAGCGGAACGAAACATGAATGAGATTATTTCGGGTTTCTTAACAATTACAAGATCCTAAATAAAAAAAATTAAATAATTCCGCACCTTTAGCGGAAAAATCATCTTGTCGCTTTCGCATCACGCCGTGAACGTTGTTTCATGCCCGAGTTAAACCTTCTCGCTACCCTTCTCGTTGTAGCCCTCCTTGTTCTCTGGAACCTTGATTTCCTGGCAACTCTTCTCACTCTAAAAAATCTCAAACCTGAGCTACCGGAGGAGTTTCGTGGGGTTTGGGATGATGAGAAGTATCTAAAATCTCAATCTTACGAGAAGGCCCAGGCCCAATTTGGAATCGTTTCCTCAATTTCATCTCTCACTATTCTGCTGGCCTTTTGGTTTTTTGGAGGATTCGGCTGGGTGGATGGGCTTGTGAGCGAATTAGGGTTTGGCAAAGTTGGAACCGGCCTGTCTTTCATTGGGCTCGTATACCTCGGTTTTTGGTTAAGCTCTCTTCCGTTCGACCTTTACCACACTTTCGTTTTGGAAGAGCGGTTCGGCTTCAACAAAACCACTGTAAAAACTTATATCATTGATCAGATTAAATCTCATTTACTCACCGCTATCCTTGGTGGCGGAATTGTAGCGCTTATTCTTTGGATTTTCGATTCGGTGCCCAATGCGTGGATCTGGGCCTGGTTAAGTTTTACCGTAATCTCGCTTGCGCTGACTTATTTGGCTCCTTCCTTTCTTCTTCCTCTCTTTAATAAGTTTACACCATTGGAAGATAAAGAATTGAACGAAGCGATCCAATCGATGGCTGTGAAGTGTGAATTCCCGCTTACCGAAATTTCGGTCATGGACGGATCTCGGCGCTCCTCCAAATCAAATGCCTTTTTTACTGGATTTGGTAAGCGCAAAAAAATCGCGCTCTTCGATACTTTAATTGAAAGTCAGACTACTGAGGAGTTGGTTGGAGTGCTTGCCCACGAGATTGGCCATTTTAAGCGTAAGCATATCGTCCAGCGTCTCGTCATTTCGATTATTCAAACTGCTATAATTTTCTTTTTGCTTGGAATGGCGACTAATCCAGAAAGTTCTTTGGGGAGCCAACTCTATGCCGCGTTTGGAATTTCGGGAGAATCCAATGGATCCATTGCAGCAGGGCTTGTCTTGTTCATGATTGTATTCAAACCGGTGTCCCGTGTTCTCTCAGTGGTTATGAATATGCTATCTCGAAAACATGAATTCGAAGCTGATGAATATGCAGCTGTAAATCAAGGCACACCAAACCATCTGATTTCAGCACTCAAGAAACTTTCGGCTAATAACCTTTCCAATTTGACGCCCCACCCACTTGAGGTTTTTCTTGATCATTCCCACCCGCCTGTTTTGACAAGAATACAAGAGCTCGAAAAGTTAAACTAGTGGTCTTTGATCCTTGAGTTGATTGGCAAACCTTTGTAACCGAAAGCAAAGAGGGTTAGAGCGAGACAATTCATACCGGTAAGAACGGCCCAATAACCCGACCATCCCCATGAGGGCGATAGTAAGTGGTAGAGTCTGTCAACCGTCAAGATCCCCAGAACTGTTCCAAGCCCTCCGGTGAAGAAGCCTAAAAGAGCCTGCGCTTGGGTCCGCATCCCTTCATCGACTCGGCGATGGACAAAAACTCGTCCCGCTTCGAAAAAAAAGGTCCAACAGAACCCATGCAGGGTGATTCCAATAACCAACCAAGTGACTTCATCAAAGGCATAGAATGTGTAGCGCAACACTCCACTTCCGATCGCAAAAAGCAGGATAGTTTTAACCCGAAATCGTGCGATCACCCAGCCCATCAAAAGCATCGCTATGGTTTCCATAACTTGAGCTGTCGCCATGAAAGCGCTGACTGATTCGACTCCTAGTTCTTTGAGGTGTTTTGGCGTATGTAGATAGTATGCCCCGAGGGGAATGCTGAATAGGAGTGCGGTAGAAAAATAGATAAATAAATCTCGATCGTGGAGTAGCTTCAGCGCTCCCAGACCAAGATTATCGGTCCACTTTTTTGGCTTATCGCCCTTAGGTAAGGTAACGGGAAGAAGGAAGCAGCTAATTCCCGCGAAGACTCGGACCCCTGCGCCAAGTTTTCCCGTCTCTGCAGAAAAATCGAGACCCCATAAACTCACGAGTAGGCTGGAGGCCATCCACCCAAGGGTTCCCCAGACGCGGAAAAGCCCGAAAGTCTTTCCCGGATCAGCCAAGCTTGATAGCGTGATTGTGGTTAAAAGGGACCATGCCGGAGCAGATATTAGAGCGTTAATAATAAAGAACGAAAGAAACCACCACCCTCCCCAACTTTGCTCAAGTGAGTGGAAAGCCATGTAAAGAAATCCAGCTCCAAGAAGCATAATCCAGCCGAGAACTTTTTGTGCTTCAAGTCTTTGATCAACCTGAGCCCCGAAAATGAGTGGCGAAATCATACCCGCAAGAGGCGGGACCAAAAATGCCCATACAGCCCAGCTACCCAAACCATAATTTTCTAGGACATTGGTGAGGGCTGGAAACCAAAATCCTGGGGCAGAGGCGAGCAGGAAGAAGACCACCGCCAGCCAGTAACGGTGGCCTTTCATAGATCTATTTTTTGGAGCCCCACGAATCTCTCAGGGTGGAAATTCGGTTGAAGACCGGTTTCTCCAAAGTGTGATCTTCAGAATCACTACAAAAGTATCCAATGCGTTCAAACTGGCATCGTTCCCCTGGTGTCGTTGTTGCTAGACTCGGCTCAACTTGAGCGTTGACCACAACGGACAGGCTATCTGGATTTAGGCAGGACAAATAACCACCTTCGGCACTATCAGGGGCCTCTTCCGTAAAAAGTCGATCGTAAAGACGGACCTCGGCACTCACAGCTTCTTGGCAAGAAACCCAATGGATCGCTGTGCGACATTGCACTCCTTCAGGCGCTGACTTGCCGATCGTGTTTGGCAGGAATTGGCAATGAATTTCAGAGACTTCTCCATCATCGTTGAGAGTATGGTCAATATATTGGATGATGTATGCGCCTCGGAGTCTAACCGCCCCGCCGGGTTTGAGTCGAAAATATTTCTTCGGTGCATCTATCATGAAGTCGTCACGCTCGATCCAAAATTCCCGCGTAAAAGTAAGTTCTCGGGTTCCATCATCTTCATTTTCGGGATTATTGGGCACAGTTACTTTTTCGCTATCACCTTCCGGATAGTTGGTCACAATAACTTTAATGGGATCCAAGACCGCCATTTTACGGAGTGCAACTTTGTTGAGATAATTCCGCACTTCAAACTCAAGTAGTGCAAAATCAGAAAGCGAATTCTGTTTTGTTAGACCGACCCTATCAACAAATGCGCGAATTGCCTCGGGTGGATAACCTCGGCGGCGCATTCCGCTTAGTGTCGACATGCGTGGGTCATTCCAGCCTACGACATGCTTCTCATCAACCAACTGGATGAACTTACGCTTACTCATGATGGTGTATCCAATATTAAGGCGCGCAAATTCGATTTGTCGTGGTTTTGATGGAACCGGGCAGTTTTCCACAACCCAGTTGTAAAGTGGTCGATGATTCTCGAATTCAAGTGAACAAAGAGAGTGTGTGATTTGCTCCTTCGCGTCTTCCAATGGATGAGCAAAATCATACATTGGATAAATACACCACTTATCCCCTGTGTTGTGATGGTGAGCATGAACGACACGATAAAGCACTGGGTCGCGCATATTCATATTAAAGGATTCCATGTCGATATTGGCTCGGAGAACTGCCCCACCATCTGCGAATGCACCTTCGCGCATTTTTCTGAAAAGATCCAAATTTTCGTCCACGGAACGGTCTCGATGAGGAGAAGGAGTTCCGACGATGCTAACATTCCCCCTCTGAGATCGGATCTCTTCTGATGTCTGAGTGTCTACATAAGCGAGACCCTTCTTGATTAAGGAAACCGCACAATCGTAAAAGAAATCGAAGTAGTCGCTCGCGAAAAAGAGATATTCACCCCAATCGTAACCAAGCCATTCTATATCGTGTTTGATCGATTCAACATACTCGGCGTCCTCTTTTACTGGATTGGTGTCGTCAAAGCGGAGATGACACCGTGCTCCTAACTCGGCATATTCGTTCGCGATTCCGAAGTTCACGCCGATCGCCTTCGCATGTCCAATATGAAGGTAACCATTTGGTTCGGGTGGGAAACGGGTAATTGGGGCAGTATGTTTCCCACACTCCAGATCGTTGGCGATGATTTCCCGGATAAAGTCTTTTTTCTCTTCGCTCATGAGCTTTTAAATCTTTGAAAGTTCTTTGAGAAGTTCGCAGCTCATTTCGATCCCTCTCTCGAAATTTTCAACTGAGTAATTCTCATTGGGGGCGTGTATTTGGCAATCCGGCAAAGCCAATCCGAGCATTAGACTATCTGCGCCAAGGATCTCCTTCATATCCTGGATGATAGGGATGCTGCCACCCTCACGAATAAGGACTGGCTCGCGTCCGAACGCCGTTGTCAGTGCGGCCTGAGCGGCTTTTCCAAATTTAGAATGAGGATCGTTGTGATATGCCTTTCCTGAGTGTCCCTTGTAAACCTCAATTGACACTCCCTTGGGCAGATGTTTACAAAGATGATCTTCGACTTGTTGTTGGATTTGTACCGGATCTTGGCCAGGAACGAGTCGGCATGAGAGTTTGAATGTTGCTTCAGCAGGCAAGACGGTTTTCGAGCCTTCTCCTTGATAGCCGCTTCCGAAGCCGTTCACTTCGACAGTAGGTCTTGCCCAAAGACGTTCGGCCATCGAATAGCCAGGCTCCCCAAATGGCTCAGGAGAACCCGTTGTTTTCAAAAAATCCTCGTCACTCGTCCCGGGAACTTTAGACCACATCTCCCGTTCCCAGTCCTCGAGAGGAACGACATCCTCGTAAAATCCTGCGATCGCGATCCTGCCTTCATCATCATGCAAGCTAGCGATCATCCGAGCTGCTGCTGTTGCTGGGTTGGCAACACATCCACCGTAAACCCCTGAATGAAGGTCACCACTCGGCCCTTTGACTTTAACTTCCAGGCAAGTAATCCCACGCAAACCGTATCCAAGAGTTGGCACGCCGGGAGCAACCATTCCAGTGTCAGAGACCGCAATGATATCGCAAACGAGTGATTCCTTATGTTCGACCAAAAATGGAACAAGATTTGGCGACCCAATCTCCTCTTCTCCTTCAATGAGAAAAATAACGTTGAGGGGGAGCTCACCGTTTTGCTTCATCATTTTTTCGGCACCGAGTATATGGACAAAGTGCTGACCTTTATTGTCTGCTCCGCCCCTACCCCAAATTTTGCCATTGCGGATTTCTGGTTCAAATGGCGGCGAATCCCAAAGTTCCAGAGGGTCGACAGGTTGAACATCGTAGTGACCGTAGATGAGAACGGTCGGGCGTCCTTCCACTTTCTCATTCCGAGCTACAATCACTGGGTTTCCAGCAGTTTCGTGGAGTCCAGTCTCGAGCCCCAGGTCTTCGAGTTGAGATTTTAACCACATAGCATTGGCACGGACGTCCTCGACGTGGCGAGAATCCGTAGAGATGCTAGGGAATCTTAAGTGTTCAAAAAGGCGCTCAAGCTCTGAAGTCATATCAGAGGGATGAGGCTGGTCCGGCAAACTCGCAAGTCACAAATCTAATCATGCAATGATTCTTCGTCTTTACATGATCTCGTTAGGCCGAGTTTCCGTTTTTCTTCTCCAATGACAGCTAAAGCGTCAAAGAGTGCCATGAGGATCATGAATAGGCACATTAAAGCAAGAAATCCCCAGAAAATCAACATGCGCCAGAGTCCCTGTGAGAGCCACGAATCTAGTGGCCAATTGCCCATCGAAAAATATGCGACAATGAACATCAAGAGTCCGGTGATAAATCGACGGCGCTTACCTCGGTCACTGAGGGTAACAGTGGCTATTGCGAGGGACATTTGCCACCAACCGGAGCTTTTCATGATCCAAGTGTAGCGAATCCCGTTTGCTATCGCAACGCTATCATGCAAACTCAATTCTTACACAAGTATGAATATTCTGATCATCCACTACCATCTTCGTGCCGGAGGTGTGACACGGGTGATCGAATCACAGGCTAAAATTCTTCGAGAGCAAGGTCATGAGGTCCAGATTGCTTCTAGTGGCCCGCTAGAAGAGTGGGCTAAGCCCGGGTTGATTGTTCCGGAGTTGGATTATGGGACCGAGGGGACAATCCCTGCCGAGAGATTACTCGAGCTGAAGTCTGATCTTTGGATTATTCATAATCCAACCCTCGGACTTAATGCGAATTATCCAAAAATGATCGAAATCGCGGCTCTAGCTGAAGTTCCTATTTTAATGCAGATACACGATTTCGTGGAAGATGGACGGCCTGAAAATTACCAACTTGTTATAGGAAATAAGCGGCTCTACCCCACTGCTCGGCACGTTCATTATGCTACTATCAATCGCCGCGACCTTGAGGTCCTAAAGACCGCGGGTGTTCCCGCATCTCGTGTTCATTTCCTTCCCAATGCTGTCAATCCGCCTGAGATTAAAAAGAGGATCTCGGAAAATCCCTTTCTTTTTTATCCCGTCCGTGGGATTCGCCGAAAAAATCTCGGGGAGCTATGTCTTTTGGCTGCTCATGCCCCACCCAAAACCCGCTTTGCGGTAGCTTTGCGATCTGGTCCGGAAGAACCCGCCTTCATCCATGACGATTGGGTTAGCTTTGCCGAAAAAGAGCAACTCCCGATTGACTTCAATGTTGTCAGTAATCATCCCGATTCCTTTATAGATTTGCTAGAAAAGGCAACTCATCTCGTTACAACATCAATCAGCGAAGGTTTTGGACTTACTTTTCTCGACCCCGCTTTTTTGAATAAACCGCTGATCGGTCGTGATCTTCCACAAATCACCTGTGACTTTGTCGGCTATGGCACCCTTTACAAATCCATTCCCGTTTCTCTTGATACCCTGCCAGGCCTTGAGAAGGAATATCGTGAGAAACTCTCACAGACCATGCTGGATTACGGTCGAACTTTGAATGTCGCAGAACTTGATTATGCTTGGTCTCAATTCTCGGCTGGCGGAAAAATTGACTTTGGGAATCTTCCAGAGGAATTCCAGCGCAAAGTTATTTTAGACAACCCTCTCCCAGAGTTGTCGGCATGGCTAGAGAGGGCCCTCCGCAAAAAAGCCAAGGAGGTGGACATATCTCCCTGGACCTTAAAGAGCTATTCCAAAAATCTGGACAAGATAGTAAATGCTATCGGAGCACCCAGTGATCTTGGTTGGATTTCTCCCGAGCGGATTCTCACTCAATTTCTTGCGCCTGAAAAATTCCACTTTTTACGGTCGCGGCTCAATCCGCCTGATACTCCGCCCACCAACGATTGATCGCCTTCTCATCGGGCTTTCCGTCCGAGACTATGATTCGATACCGCCAAGTTAGTAACTGATCTGGCAGAATCACCAACGGTCTTTCCTGGATTGGGGTCCAGCATAGAAAGACTTTCCCGTCCGGCCAAGTCCGCAAGCGCTGGGGAGAATCAAAATTTTTGGGATGCCCCATCATCGTGATGGTGGCATCACCTTTTTCGGTTGGCCCAAAAATAGCGCACCAGTTGGCACGAGTGGCGTGGCTGTCTCTACGCATTTTTCCAGCAGAAGTCAGGTAGTTGCTGTTCTTCGAATTCCACGAATGGGGACCACGGTAAGCGAGCGGCCCTCCATATCGATAGATAGGTAATTCTAACTTTTCACTGGATACATTTTTCTGAGTGAGGTGATAGTCGATAATATTAGCCTCATTCGTTGTTCTTACCGAGATTGAGAGTGCCTCTTTGAGAATGACGGTCTCTTCCCTCTTGCTCCCTTTGAACGCAACTTGCTCTTGTTCCACGGTGAATCCAGTCGCGTTTTTGTTGAGTAATTTCAGAAAGCGGACCTTGCCGCTTTCTTTTCCCAAATTCCAAAAATCCGGCTGATCCTTGCCGTGTTTGCTCTTTACCCACGCATGCCACAATCCCAAATGATGAAGGTGGTCGCCTGGGTGAATACCAGTAACAATTCCACCCTTGGGGCTTTTAAGAGGGTGGATGAACCCACTCCGGCGATAAGCTTTCTTGGCTCCTTCTGGCGGTGCAACTTCAGATTTGTGGTAAGTCAGGATATCTCTATTACCTCGGAGGATCACAATATCCTTTTCTGAGTCAACAAGTCTGACCTCCTGGGCCGATGCCAAGATGAAACTTAAAATGAAAACGCTAAATTTTAGAGCCATGATTTTAGAACTTTTACATCTTTTTTAATATTAGCGACAGCCTCCATTACAACTTGTTTAGGGTAAATTGGGGCCTTTCCCCATTCCATATGCAAAGACAAAGGCATTGTTGAATGATCATTCCTCACATCATCAAAAATCTGTTTATTTACGATACCTGTGTCGAGTGGAACATTTTTAATGTTTGTAGTTCGCTCATTACTCCACCTGGCGTCTTTCACAAAAATTGACCGGACGTGCTTTCCCATTGCGGCTAGAGCTGCTTGGAACGATAGACCGGAGCCCGCCCTGACATGACGAAGGTCGAAGGCAATCGCAGCTTGAGCTGGATCCACGTTTTCAAACATCATGGCTGCGTCCCAAGCTAATGAGCCGGCATACTTGGCCCCTGCGTGAATTTGGTAAAGAGCCTGCACGCCGATTTCGCGGTTCATTGCCTCAAGCTCTTTCAGCTTAGCGGTATTCTCCGCAACTTGCGGAAGAAGATCCTTTGTCAAGTCGTAGCGGAAATAGTCCATGCGGTAGCGTGTGATGCCATTTGCCTTTAAAATACGAAGGAAATCAGCATTTTCCGAACTTGCGGAGTTCACATTACACGTTGCAATTAATGCTTTTTGGCCATTCTTGCCGAGGGACTTCACCATTTTGGGAACTTCAGCTTCCGCGTCCTTGGGCTCAATATGTCCGCCCTTTCGAATTGTCGCCTCAATCCCTTGGACCCCCATTTTCGCTAGCTCTTCACCCATCCGATCGTAATCGAGGTTCTGGATTGGCTTTTCGAAAACCGCAATCGGCCATGGTTCAACTTTGGAGGGTTTTCCCGCACTTAGCCTTGCCCCTATCGAGGCAAAACCAGTTTGGGCGATAAATTGACTTCGCTTCATATCCAAAACATAAAGCCCAGCCCGATCCCTGATGACAACCTGAAATGTCAAAAACAAATCAAAACGCTTTCGCCGCTTTCTTTCCAGACTGACTGGCCTATGATTCCCCCATCGATGAAATTAGTGTTTCTAATCGCAACCGCGCTCGTTCTCCGGCTTTCCGCTAATCCGGTAGCTGGTGAAGGATCTGATCTTAAGCCAGATGCCAATGCTATTTTCGGCTCAATGGATAATGGGTTTGAATATATCATCTATCCAAACTCTGAACCTCCCGGTAAATTCTCGGTTCGACTTCACATTGCAGCCGGTTCTCTGATGGAAGACGATGATCAACGTGGTTTGGCCCATTTTTTGGAGCATATGGTCTTCAACGGATCTAAGAATTTCACGCCTGCCGAACTCATTCCACGGATGCAGCGGTTGGGTATTCAATTCGGAGCTCATGCCAACGCCTACACCTCTTTCGATGAGACTGTGTATATGCTGGATTTACCGAATATGGATGAAAAGACAGTGGATCTATCCTTCACTGTGATGAGGGACTTCGCTGACGGAGCTCTCTTGACTAAGGAAGAAATTGAGAATGAGCGTGGAGTGATCATATCCGAGAAGACTTCCCGTGACTCTGTCGGTTACCGGATGATGTTGAAGCAGTTCGAATACCTCATTCCGGGCTCGCGTTTAATGAAGCGAGTTCCCATTGGAACTGAAGAGGTAATTAAAACAGCTCCTCGTGAGCGCTTCATTGACTTTTACACCCGCTACTACACTCCCAAACGGATGACATTCGTCGTAGTCGGTGATGTTGAAGCAAAGGAGATGGAAAAACGGATTCGAGAAACCTTTATCTCTATGCAAAATCCGCAAAATCCGGGTCAAAATCCGCCTAAGGATATTCCACCTTCGGGTTTCGGGCTCCGATCCGAAGTTTTCACGGATAAGGAACTTCCTTCAACTGATATCTCCCTCTACTCCCTGCGCCCCTATACCCAGAAGCCAGACACCAGCACTAACCGTATTAACCAATACCCACTTGCCATTGCCAATGGGATCTTGAGTAGGCGTTTTGGAATTCTCGCTAAAGAAGAAGGTTCATTAATTCTATCTGGTTCGGCTAGCCGAAGTGCCTACTTCAATATGATTGAACAAGGCGGAATCGAAGTGACTCCTACTGAGGGGAAATGGAAGGAAGCGGTTCCCATTCTTGAACAAGAGCTCCGCAAGGCGGTTCAATTTGGATTTACGGAAGAGGAACTTAAAGAGGTGAAAGCTAATCTTATCAATGGTGCTGAAGAAGCCGTGAAGCGCAAAGATACCCGGCGCTCAGATGGAATTGCAATGCAGTTCATAGGGGCGATTGGCGAAAGGAATGTCTTCACCACTCCAGAGACAGACCTAGAACTTGTTAAATCTGCATTAGGAAAAATCACAACTGAAGATTGCCAGAAAGCTTTCAACGAGTTTTGGGACACTAAGGATATTTCTCTAGTTCTTACGACGCCGACGGCACCCGCATCGGCGGCTCAAGAACTTAAGAAGATCTTTCTCAAGAGCGGTGCTGCAGAGGTGACCCCTCCCACCGAAAAAGCCTTGACTCCCTTCGCTTATACTAACTTCGGGAAACCAGGCACCGTTGTTCAGGAGACTAAAATTGAAGATCTTGATGCGACGCAACTGATGCTTTCTAACAATATTCGCGTCAACTATAAGCAAACTGATTTTCAGAAAAACTCGATTAGTATTAAAGCCCGCTTTGGATCGGGTCAACTGAGCCAGCCAAGTGGGATATCGGGGCTTGATCGATTCGCAAGTGCTATCTTTGAGGCGGGTGGTTTAGGGCAACATTCGGCTGACGATCTTCAGCGTCTTCTCGCTGGCAAGAATGTAAGCGTTGGCTTCGGAGTTGGTGAAGGGAGCTTCTCCCTCTCTGGACGGACTACCCCCGAAGACCTAGAGCTCCAGTTGCAGTTAATGTGTGCTTACCTAACTGACCCGGGATTTCGCCCCGAAGGCGAGCGTATGTTTAAAATGGCTCTTCCAATGCTTTACAATCAGCTCGAACACTCGATGCAAGGAGCCATGATCAAGGTAGCCAGCCATATGCATGGGGGAGATTTTCGTTTCGGATTCCCTGCTCAGGAGACGGCTATGTCTTTTGATAATGAAATGGTTAAGGAATGGGTCATGCCTTCTTTTAAGGATGCACCACTGGAACTTACCCTTGTTGGAGATTTCGATCCAGCTCTCGCATTACCACTGATTCAAAAAACCTTTGGAGCATTGCCAGAGCGCAAGACCGCGAAGCCCAATTACGAGAAGCGCCGGAAAATCAATGTTCCGGCGCGTCCGGACAACAAGAAATTCACATTCGATTCAAAGATTCCTAATGCAGCCGCCATGGTCGTTTGGAAAATTCCTGCTACCGGAACCGACGTGAAAAGAACAAGACGATTCAATATTCTGGCCTCAATCCTCAGTGACCGGCTTCGCGAGGAGATTCGTGAAAAGCTCGGAGGGTCTTATAGTCCGCGAGCTAGCGCCTCCCCAAGCCAAGAACTGGATATGGGGGTGCTGCAAGCAATGGCCCAAGTGAAGCCCGAAGAAACGAAAAAATATGGCGATCTTATGATTTCACTTGCTCACAAGATGGCAGAAAACGGGGTCACTCAAGACGAACTTGAGCGGTCTCTTAAACCGATTCAATCGGGGCTCAAAGAAAGTCTTCGCGACAATGGCTATTGGTTGGGGGTGGTCCTTGGGAGTAGTCAGGAAAAGCCCTATATGCTCGATTGGGCGAGGACCCGTGATGAAGATTATAGCAAAGTAACGATTAAAGAAATCAACGACCTTGCGAAGCAGTTTCTCAGGAAAAGTAATGCGATTCTTTACGAAATTGTCCCCGATCCGAAAGAAGAGTAGTTTTTGACGTCTATTAATCGAGCTGCCGGTCTGTTTTGAGGGCCCGCCTTACTAAGTCTAATGCTCGCTGACTGACTTGTTGTTTGAAATCGCGTCGGCTTCGTGGATGCATTTCACGGAATGTCTTTATTCCTTCTGGTCCAGCAATTCCGAAGCAGACTGTTCCTACGGGTTTGTCTTTTGTGCCACCGGTTGGTCCGGCAATCCCCGTGATTGAAATGCTATAGTCAGAACCGCTTGTTAGGCGCGCCCCCATTGCCATCTCACTTGCTACCTCCTCGCTCACCGCGCCATGCGCCGCGAGAGTACTCTTTGAGACCCCGATCAGCTGTGCCTTTGCTTTATTTGAGTAACTTACAAACCCGTGTGTGAACACAGAGCTAGATCCTGAGACATCTGTGAGGCGACTTGCTACCAAGCCTCCAGTGCAGCTTTCCGCTGTGGTAACGGTCTTCCCGAGTTTAATTAATTCGCGCACGACCACCGATTCTAGGTTGGCCCCATCATCTGAAATCAAAAATTCCTTAAATTTGGATACCGTTAATATACGTCCCTGAGCGATGGCAGCATCGGATCCTATCAGTCGAAGATCCACTTCTCCCAGCCGGGCGCAATACCCAACTTCAAGACCATCAATATTCGCCAGCTCGTCGTCGAGTTGATCGTGAAAATCACTCTCGCCTATTCCGACAAACTTTAACTCTTGCACATGATCGATCTCATCAACGCCAGCGAGAGCCTTGAGTCTAGGGACTACCTCGTCGTGAAACATCGGATAGAGCTCCCTTGGAGGACCTGGGAGAAGAAAAATAGCGCATTTGGGATCCCCACCAAGCTGTGGAGGGGCATATATCCCGGGTTCCGTTCCGTTATTATTCGGCAGAATATCCGCACCCACCAAGTTTTGCGCTTGTTTGAGATTTGCATCTACCATCGGTTTGTTGCGCTTCTCAAAAAATTCATGCAGCGACCTCAAAGCAGCCTCATCTTCAATCATCTCAACCCCCAGCACCTCAGCTAGTGCCTCTCGAGTGATATCGTCGCTAGTCGGCCCAAGCCCCCCAGTTACGAGCACTACGTCAGAGCGTCTGCTGGTCTCTCTAAGGGAATCAAGGATGGCCTGGCCATCTGGGACGGTCATCTGACGCTGAACTCTAAGTCCAAGCTTTACCAATTCCTGACCCATCCATGTCCCATGTGTATTGGCGGTCGATCCGAGTAGTAACTCAGTTCCTGTATTAAGTATTTCAATCCTCATTGTGGTCATTCCAGACCACTTCCTTGGCATCGCCCCACAAAGATTCAAGAGCATAATGCTCACGGAACTCCTCATCGAGAACGTGAACCATAACGTCAATGAAATCGATTACGACCCAACGGCTAGCCGCTTTTCCCTCAGTGTGAAGGGCCGGATCAGATCCTTTTTCTCTAACACTTCCTTCGACTTCCCTAACGATTGCCTTCAAGTGGGGAAGCGAGTTGCCGGAACAAACCACCATAAAATCGGTAAGTGTCGAGATACCCCGGAGGTCGAAAACCCGAACATCTTCGGCTTTTAATTCATCGGCCGCTTGTGCGCATGCAAGGGCAAGGTCGGTTCCGGTTAACATAGGATTAGATAGCAGTTTAACAAAACCTTGAGCCGGTCATCGTCCGTGAAATGGTGGAGCGTAGCGGATTCGAACCGCTGACCCTCTGCATGCCATGCAGATGCTCTACCAACTGAGCTAACGCCCCCTACCTTCTCAGGACGCGCGAAGGGATATGCCCCACCCTCTTCGGTGGCAAGCGAAAAAGATAAGAACTTGCCCTTGTTCCCTTGGGTCTTTCGGGTATCTGATTCAACTAAATCATTTACCAGATTTGGTTAATGGGGAGATCTTTTTCCCAGGACTGAATGCACGGTTATCGTTAGATTTGTGTGGGTAAGCTTCAGAGTCGTGGGCATTTTCCGATTTGAAACAACCAGTCCTTCTAACAAGGGGCAATTCTTCGGCGGGGATAGAATATAAGTTCTATTTTGGAGATCATGATTCCGAGTTTAGTAGGAAATGCCTCGATAAAGGTCAACCATCCCCGTCTTCCATCTCCTTGGGCTATTGCTTCATTTGAGCATCTTTCGCCCCATGCCCTCTTCCGGTAAACCACACCCCTTATTTTTGACGAGACGTTTTCGGTTTTTGGCTACCCACTGATAGCCCCAATCTCGCAGGACGATAGGCAGCGGCATGATTAAGCACGCAAGAAAGACGCCTCCACCCCCTGCATTCCAAAACGCACGTCCCGCTGCTTCACTCGCTCGATAGATTTCTCCTCGCTCTGCGAAAGCCATTGAATCGTCAGATAAATCGATTCCATATCGCTTCGCTGTCTCGCCCTGCAAAGGAGCAAACTTTAGACGATCATTAGCATCCATCCGGTTCAACCATTTCACTGCACCCTCACAAAGTAAGCAATCTCCATCAAAAAAGACGATTAGTTCCTCATCCACGGTGGAAGCTTGCCACATCCGCTTGAAAAATCGAAGATTCCTTTCGATGGACGATCATCAGCGTATCCACGATCTCCCTTCCGAGCAAAAACCCCGGGAGAAAATGGCTGCACTCGGCGCTGAAGCACTCTCAAACGAGGAACTCCTCGCTATTTTTCTCCGCAGCGGAACGAAGAAATCGAGTGCTATTGAAATTGGCCGAAAACTTATCCGAAAATACGGAGGAATCGTCCCGCTTGCTCGAATCGATCTCAAGGAACTTTGTAAAGAACATGGTTTAGGCCTTGCAAAGGCCTGTCAGCTTCAGGCCGCTTTTGAACTCGGTTCCCGCGCTGCTCGCGACAGCAGCTCAACTGTTAGCCTTTCGAATAGTTTAGCGATTTATCATTTCCTCGCCCCTCAACTTGCACATCTTCCCAACGAGAAATTGTTTGTGCTATCTCTTCACAGCAATGGTAGATTGATTCGTATGCGTGAACTCTCGAGTGGTTCGATAAATCAAACTGTTGCCTCGATCTCTGAAATTCTCCGGCCTGTTCTTATCGATCAAGCTCCCAACTTCGTAATTGCCCATAATCATCCTTCTGGCGATTCCACCCCCAGTAGGCCTGATCGATTACTGACCAAGAATCTAGCGAAGGCAGCCCATACGATGAGCCTCCAGCTTGTTGATCATCTAATCATTGGTCGCCCTGCGAGGGGTTCGCAGGGTTATTATTCATTCGCCGAGGAGAACCTGCTCTAGGCTTTGTCAATTCAGAGATGATGCAATCCGTCCTCACGTCCCGAAAAAGAAAGAACTTTTAAAACACAGCTTCCGATAGCGCATAATAGATCAGTCATCTCTAAAATTGAAAATTGCGCAATTGCCCCGCAGTCTTTTCAAGTCACTTCATCAGTAATATTGGAAACTCCCTATCTCTTTACATTTCCCGAACAAATGTCCAATCATCCTCAATCTATCGTCTCTGAATCTGCGCAACTTGCCGAGAATGTCGAAGTGGGACCTTATGCAATTATCGAACCCGGGGTTTCAATTGCTGCAGGTTGTCGGATACAATCTCACGCCAAAATTTGTCGCGGCGTCAAAATGGGAAAGAATAATGTGGTCGATCACGGGGCCGTTATTGGCGGTAATCCTCAGGACCTTTCCTTCGATCCTCAGATCAATTCGGGCGTAATCATCGGAGACGACAATAACTTTCGAGAGCACGTTACCATCAGCCGGAGCACGGAGCTTAATGGAAATACTATCATTGGTAACCGTAATTTCTTTATGGCGGTTTCCCATATTGCCCATGACGTCATTGTCGGGAATGATAATATTCTCGCCAACAATGTCATGATTGCGGGTCACGTTCGAATTGGAAATAAAGTCTTCCTTGGTGGCGGCACTGCGATTCATCAATTCACTCACGTTGGAGATTTCGCCATGAGCCAAGGAAATAGTACTCTTACGCAAGACATCCCTCCTTATTGCGTCGCTCACAAAATCAACCAGCTTTCTGGCCTCAACGTCATTGGTTTGAGACGTGGTGGATTTAGCCCCGGAGATCGAAAGGAAATTAAGCTGGCCTACTCTCTTGTTCTGAAATCAAAATCCACTCGAGAAGATGCTCTTAAAGAGGCCGACAGTAAGGATTTTGGACCCGTAGCAGCAAGGTTAGTCGAAGCTGTGCGCTCTCCCTCTTCTAGAGGGATCCTCACTCGCTAGTTTCGTTTTGATTGCAAAAATTCAGATTCTCCACTAGCAAGCTGTCACACAGGTTTACCTCCCAGAATCATGAGCAAACGCGTTCTTCTTACCACCACCTCTTTTCAGGATACCCCGGGGACCCACCAAGACCTTTTAAACTCCCAAGACTGGGAAGTCGTCCGAGTCCGTGGTCCGCTATCGGAGGCCGAAATGCTCGATTTATCCGGTGATTTCGATGCTTTCCTTTGCGGAGACGATGCGATTACCCAAGCAGTAATTGATAAATCACTTCCCCGACTCCAGATTATTTCCAAATACGGAATCGGTCTCGACAAGATCAACGTCGATTATGCGACGGAAAAGAAAGTGCCCGTTCTTTTCACTCCAGGTGTTAACCACACAACGGTAGCCGAGCATACTTTCGGCCTCCTTCTCGGTATAACTAAAGATATCCAATCAAACTCCGTTGCCGTTCAAAATGGCGAGTGGGTCGCTGGTTGGAAAAAACCTGTTGGAAACGAAATTATGGGGAAGACGATCGGGATTCTTGGTCTCGGGCGTATTGGTAAAGAGGTCGCAATCCGGGCCCGCGCATTCGGGATGATCATTATTGCGTTTGACCCCTACTTTGACGATTCTTTTGCGTCCGAGAATAGTGTTAAACGATGCTTATCCATGGACGAAGTTCTTCACAATTCTGATATTGTTTCACTTCACTGTTTTCTCAACGATGAGACGGAGGACATGATAAATGCCGCTAAAATCGCTGAAATGCGTGACGGGGTAATCGTTCTCAACTGCGCTCGAGGAGAACTCGTTAACACCAACGATATGGCTGACGCTCTCAAGTCTGGCAAGGTTGGGGGCTACGGAGCCGATGTCCTCGACGCGGAACCGCCTGCACCTGGTCATGCTCTCATTGGTGCTCCGAATTGTATCGTCACAAGCCATATCGGCTCACGTACACATGAGTCCGTGCAACGTCAGGCTAACCGCTGCTTAAACAATGCCATCAACTTTTTCGCCGGAGCTGACGACGTCCTCTGCGCGAATGGCGTCCTTTAAATTTTCAATTAGAAATCCCTTAAAATCTCATGAGTCTCGAAATTAAATCAGCCTCCGAATGTGCCTACGATATTCTTTCGATGGGTGAAATCATGCTCCGGCTTGACCCCGGTGATGGTCGGGTTCGCACCACACGGCAGTTTCAAGCCTGGGAAGGCGGCGGCGAATATAACGTTGCTCGTGGCCTTCGTCGTTGCTTTGGTAAACGAGCTGCCGTTCTTACTGGATTTGTCGATAACGAAGTTGGACGCCTTCTGGAAGATCTTGTCCTCCAAGGCGGGGTCGATACTCAGTTTATTAAATGGGTTGATTTTGATGGTCTCGGTGTTGCTGCCCGGAATGGGCTCAATTTTACGGAGCGTGGTTTTGGCGTTCGTGCCGCCAAAGGAACCTCGGACCGTGGCCATACCGCGGCATCCCAACTTACTGTTAAAGACTTTGATTTTGAACATATTTTCGGATCCCTCGGTGTTCGATGGTTCCACACCGGTGGGATTTTCGCGGCTCTCTCGGAGGGTAATGCTGCGCTCACGATTGAGGCCTGTAAGATTGCTAAAAAATATGGCACTATTGTTTCCTATGACCTGAACTATCGACCGAGCCTTTGGAGATCAATCGGGGGACAGGCCAAGGCGCAAGAAGTCAATCGTGAAATTGCAAAGTATGTCGATGTCATGATCGGTAACGAAGAAGATTTCACGGCCTGTCTCGGATTTGAGGTCGAGGGGGTAGACGAAGAAAATATTACCGGGATCGACATCTCGAATTTCAAGGGAATGATCGGAAAGGCTGTTAGTGAGTTTCCGAATTTCAAGGCCACTGCCACGACTCTTCGGGAGGTCCACACTGCCTCCGATAACGACTGGGCCGCATTAGCTTGGCACGATGGCGAGTTCTACAGTTCCACCAATCGTGAGCATCTTGAAATCTTCGACCGGGTTGGCGGCGGCGATTCGTTTGCTTCAGGACTAATTTATGGGTTTCTTGAATTTAACGATGCAGCGAAAGCTGTGGAATGGGGTGCTGCTCACGGGGCCCTTGCAATGACAACCCCTGGAGACACTACGATGGTGACCAAGGAGGAAGTCGGGAAACTAGTTGGCGGAGGATCAGCCCGCGTCGACCGCTAACGGAAAACTATCTTTTATGGGTCAGAGTTTATTGAGTGCGGTTCGGGCTTTTTTTGCTGGGACTCAGAATCAACTTTTAACGATGCGGTGTTGGATTATTCCACTCCCTTTTTTTGTAGTTATTTCCTGCACCTCGAAAGACCTTACTTCCCCCAGTAGTCCTAGCCTTCCACCGCCAGGAGGTTCACCTAACATTTTCAAACGTTATTCGATCAGAGATGATGCAGAAATGATGGGTGGATGGTCACGGAATTTTGATATGTCCGGAATTTCATTCAATGAGAAGATGACCCTGACTCTGGTGACACGTCGTCACGTTGTGATGGCTTACCATTATCGTCGTAAGCCAGGGGCTAAAGCGGTGTTTCACAATCGCGCAGGGGAGAAAGTTGAGCGCACTTTGGTGAGTGTCACCAGGGTAGTAGGAGATGTCGCGGTTGGGCTTCTCGATTCAGATGTCCCCCTAGATCTGAAGGTTTATTCTCTTCCTAGACCACGTGAGAATTTCTCTCATCTTAAGGGAGCAACGGCTGCGGTAACTGATCAGAATAGACGTATTTTCTTTCATGAGATCGATCGAGTAAGCCCTACGTCGATCGCTTTCCGTCATCCCAAGCTAGGAAAGCATGGATGGGGTAAAAACCTTGTTAAGGGTGATAGCGGAAATCCCTCCTTTTTAATCAGTGGGGAGGAACTTGTCCTTATCGAGACTCACACCTCCGGGGGGGGTGGTTCAGGTCCATTTTATGGGAGTCCCCTGATTCAGAAAAAGCTTTCAGCAGCCATTAGTAACTTAGCTCCCGGATACCAGCTCCGCTTAAAGTCGCTTTAAAAGGTATTGTGGGCGATGTTAAGCCTACAACTGCAATTTCTATGGTCTTCCAAGAGACTTGTAATTTCTTTATAGCTCAAGCTCGGAAGGAAGCAAAAAAGAGTTCGAGGCTAAAGAGCAGTAGCTTTTCAGTATTGCTTCACTCGAGGAGGGCGGTCACCCTCTAGGCATAACAAACAAAAACGCCGTGAAATTATTGATATCCACCCTTCTACCATTTCTCTTTATTTCTTGTGCCAACTTGGCAGCAGATAGGTGGGATGAATTGGAAGAACAGGAAAGCAAGACTCAAGGTGATAAGGCTGAACGATCAGATAAGACTATTAAAACTCTTGAGGACGTAATTCCTATCTCAGAAGCTGGTGACAAGCTCCAACTACTGGATCCCGATACCACTTCCGAGCTCATGAAGGACGAAAATAAAAAAACTGTCAGTGGCCCCACTTCAATTAAAGTGGTCGCTCCTGAATCTGACAGCGTCATTGACGTTAAGCCAAGTAGCACTGCTCCGGCGGAATAATAACGCAGCGTGTCCTAAACTATGGCTCAACAGCGACCCCGCAAATTTAAAGCGGAACCCTATGAATGGCATGAAATTGTCGAACTCAAGATTGAAGGTCTCTCAAATCTTGGAGCTGGCATTGCCAAACCCGACGGCTGGGTCGTTTTCGTTCCTTTTGCTCTACCGGGTGAAAAGATCCTCGCTAAGGTTTGGCGAAATGAGGCAAATTGTTCCCACGCTGATCTAGTCGAAATTCTGGAACCATCGCCAGATCGTATCGAACCTCGCTGTCCCCATTTTGCGACTTGTGGTGGCTGCCAATACCAGCATCTACCATACGAGAAGCAGCTTGGCTGGAAAACAAAACAGGTTCAGGAGCTCCTGTCCCATATGGTCGGAATCGAGGCTAAAGTTAATCCAACCGTCCCCTCGCCAAAGCAATGGGGGTATCGTTCAAAGATTACGCCACACTTCCAACGACCGAAACCTGGGGAGGATTTCCCAATTGGCTTCCTAGAGTTTAATCGGAGAACCCGCCTCGTTGATGTTTACAATTGCCCGATCGCGATGGATGAAATTAACGAGGCTCTTCAGCCAATCCGTGACGATGTTAGGAGCCGTGCCGCAGAGTATAAAAAAGGAGCTACGCTTCTTCTTCGCGCAACCGAGGACCGCGTCGAGACAGATCACCGTGCTCCTGTTTCCGAAAAAGTCGGAAACCTGAAGTTTCACTTTCTTGCCGGAGATTTTTTCCAAAATAATCCCTTCATCCTAGATTCATTCACCAAACATGCCGCTGAGCAGGCGGAAGGCCCGAATCAAAAATACCTTCTCGATGCTTATTGTGGTTCTGGACTATTTGGCCTGAGCTTGGCGAAGAACTTTGAACGAGTGGTTGGGATCGAACTCTCCGAAACTTCAGCCGACTGGGCCCGCCGCAATGCCAAAACAAATGGCATCGAGAATGCCAGTTTCATCGCATCGTCGGCAGAAGATCTCTTTGCTGATATAACCTTTCCACCTGATGAAACTTCCATCCTTATCGATCCACCGAGAAAAGGCTGCAGTCTCGATTTTCTAAATCAACTCTTTGCCTTCGGTCCAAGCCGCGTCGTTTATGTCTCATGTAATCCTGCAACTCAAATGCGGGATCTCAAAAGTTTTTTAGAAAAGGGTTACGAAATCGAAAGTATCCAGCCATTCGACCTATTTCCGCAGACCCGCCATCTTGAGTGTGTAATCGCATTAAGTCGGCAATGTTGAACGAGCTTCTGAAAGCGCATCAATAGTAATTGATTTTTTGTTTTCGATCTTACGCTCCAGCGGAAGATCGTGAAACTTGATGGTAGTTCTTCTTAGGCGCCTGATGTCCCTTTGTTCCAATTCAAAAGACATTTGTAAGTCACTCCGGTTCCTCCGAAAAGATCTAGCGCACTCCCCACAGTGGCATCCAGACGCCCGTCACTCGCATCGTTAATTAGCTTCAAATCATCAAGCCCCCTTACCCCCCCTGCATATGTGATAGGACAGCCGGTCCACTGCCCCAACAAATTTACTAAAGACACATCTACCCCAGCGCATTGACCTTCTACATCAGCTGCGTGAATCAAAAATTCACCACAATATTTGGAAAGTTTTCCGATCGTTTCTAGATTAATTTCCATCTCTGTCAGAGTTTGCCAACGATCCATTGCCACGATCCAGCCGCTTCCCACTTGCCGGCAACTGAGATCAATAATGATCTTTTCAGTTCCAATCCTGTCCGCCAATAAGGCAGCCCTATCATCTCGAAACTTCCCCTCAGAATCGAAAAGCCATGAAGTCACAATTACGCCACTTGCTCCTGCTTCGAGCCAATCTTCGGCATTCTCAGCTGAAATCGCTCCTCCAATTTGTAGTCCTCCTGGCCAAGCCGCAAGGGCTTCGCGAGCAGCTTGATCGTTCCCCGGGCCTAATTTGATCACATGTCCTCCCCGTAATTTATCCTTCGCAAACCGCTGAGCGTACCACGAGGGTGACTTCTCTGAGACGAAATTCTCAATTGCTCCGCTGTCGTTGAGCGTGCCTCCAACGATCTGCTTCACTTTTCCTTCGTGAAGATCAATACATGGGCGAAACATAGTAGTAGCCATACCCGTAGATAAATTGTCCTCTTTTGGAATCCAAGCCTCATGAATCGACTTCTTTGCATCATACCTACTATTTCGCTCCTGAATGCCAATCCTGAGTCAAAGGAAATTACAACCAAAGACAAGGCCCCTAAAGGAATGGTGTGGATTGAAGGCGCCAGCTACACACGCGGGACCAAAGAAAATCCAAACATTCCCTTTAATGATGAAGAGCGTCCCGTGCACAAAGTGACAGTGAGTGGGTTCTATCTCGATGAGCACGAGGTTACTAACGCGCAATTCAGGGATTTTGTCGATGCCACCGGCTATAAGACTCAGGCCGAGAGAGGTTGGTCAAAAAAAGATTTTCCGAAGGCTCCTCCAGAGGCACTGAAACCTGGGGGCATTGTTTTCTCCGGTCCTTCAAAGGCGGTTGAGCTTCGTGGCCAGGGTGCTGAATGGCAATGGTGGCAATTTAAAGAAGGCGCCTCCTGGAAACATCCTTCAGGCCCTAAGTCGAACCTCGATGGAATGGAAAATTATCCTGTTGTTTGCGTCACTTGGGAAGATGCCAATGCTTATTGTAAGTGGGCTGGTAAACGATTACCTACAGAGGCGGAATGGGAGTTGGCCGCCCGTGGAGGAAACGAAGGACTCGATTACATTTGGGGCAATAGCCCAAAACCAGGCAAAAAGTGGCTAGCCAACGTCTTCACCGGAGAGTTTCCCCATAAGGATACTGGTGAAGACGGCTTCAAGGGGACTGCCCCTATTAAATCTTTTCCACCCAATGGATTCGGACTTTATGATATGGCGGGGAATGCTTGGGAACATTGCTCTGATTTATATCGGCCGGATGCATACTCGCTCTTCGTTAAATCCCCGAAGAAAGATCCAAAGGGACCACGTGGTGGCGTGAGTCAGATTGAGGTGAATTGGTTTCTGCAGAATGGCAAGTGGCCCTCGCCTCTGATCTTTGGGAAACAGCACGCGTTGAGCTTTCTCCACGTCACAAAGGGCGGATCATTCCTCTGTCACGAGTCATACTGCTTACGATACCGCCCCGGAGCACGGCATTATTCCGAATCACTGGCCCCCACGAACCACACGGGCTTTCGTTGTGCCAAGTCAAGATAGGAAAGTAACATTATTTAGGATCCTTTCGAAGGGTCGGCGGCTTTCGCTAGACAATTTCATGAGGATGGCGGCCGCTCCCCTGTAAGCCGGATTCTGTTCCATCCATCCTATATGGACTTCGGCAGTCATTTATCTCTGCGACTATTACCCGGGGATCAATCGGACGAGCAGTCCTTCCCCTGTTCTGTCTTGCACTGCGAGAGGTTTACCCTGCCACCTAAGTTACCCTCGGCGCGGTGGGCTCTTACCCCACCTTTTCACCCTTACCTTCCGAAAAAGGCGGTTTGTTTTCTGCGGTACTATCTGTCCAGCGGCTCTTTCGACCCACTGTCCCTCCCTTTCAGGAGGCACACTGCTCTGTAGTGTCCGGACTTTCCTCCAATTTCCATACGAAAATCAGCGACTGCCCGGGGAGCGGTAACAAAAACTATAAAATAACCAAAGAATTAGCTAGCCTGAAAAAATCCTATGACAAACCCGGTTGACCACTGGCGTAAAAAGGTCACTGTATACACGATTTATGAAAAGATTAGCTCTTCTTCCATTTCTCCTTAGTTCGCTCTGTGCTAAGGAAGCCTACAATGTCCTACCTGAAGCCACTTCCGATTGGAAAATGGCCGGGCCCGGTTCTTTCGAACAAAAAAATGGTGTTTCCACCGCAACAGGAGGGATGGGTCTCTGGTGGTATGGTAAAAAGGAATTCACCAATGCCTGCTTCACCGTCGAGTTCTTGGCCCCTGAGGACTCTGATAACTCGGGTATCTTTGTCCGGTTCCCAAATCCGGGTAATGATCCATGGGTCGCCGTCAAAAAAGGATACGAAATTCAGATCTGCGGTAACGAGTCCCACAAAAATAAAACTGGGGCGATTTATGACATTCAGCCAGCCATTGATCCGGGCATGAAGGTTGGTGAGTGGAATACCTATAATATTATCACTGCGGGTGATCAGATCGCGATTATCCTCAATGGAAAACTTATCAACGTTTACGAATGTCAGGACGGACGAGGTGACGTGGGTGGCTACTTTGGGCTGCAGAATCATGATGACGGATCTCCAGTCCAATTTCGTAAGGTGAAAGTCCGAGAGCTTGCTTCTGGATCACTTCTTGCGGCTATGGGCGAACTCGGAATACCGCGATCTGCTCTGATCGCTTATAACTCTGCATCCAATACCAAGGAAAAGTGGTATCATCTCGCTGACCACGGTCCTGCTTTTTTTCAGACGTATGGCGATTACTTCAAGGGTAAGCTGCGTCGCGAATCAGCTTTGAAAGGGATTGCCCTCAATTACTCTGCATTACCAGGTAGGGTTGCTCTTTTTAACACCGAAAACCTCTCTCTTGTCTCTGCGACAGATAAGGGTGTTAACTTAATAAACACTCCTTGGGGTGGTGGTCACCAAAAGGTTAATGAGTTTAACAATAAGGATTCCTACCTCTTTACTGCAGCTGAAGGTCCAGTTTGGGCAGACGACTCAGGCGCATTTAAAGATAATCGACCCCTCAAAGGTTACGGTAATTTCTCACACCTCGAATTCAATGGGTATTTCCGTAGCGGTAACCAGGTTGTCCTTGATTATTCGGTTAATGGGACCCGGATTCTCGACGCTGTCAGCGATCATAATCATGGGATGGCTCGCTATTTAGACGTTGCTCCTCACGATAAGCCTCTTACCGTTCGGCTTCTCGACGACTCGAGTGAAAAGGGCTTTGCTTTAAAGGTAAAATCCATCAATGGAAGTGCCAAAACCACCTCGAAAAATGGTTCCTATTTTCTTCGTCTTGATGCCTCCGCTAAGCAGACCAGAGTTACCCTTCTTTACACCGGGCATTCAGATGCTGAAGCTCCTACTCCAGTCTCCCTTAGTTCTCTTACCGAAGGTGGCCCTGGCATCTCGCCTGAGGTCTTCGAGGTCGAAGCAAAGGCAGACGATTCCAAGAAGGCGTGGCTAGTTGAACAAGTGCCCCTTCCCCCGGCACTCAAGGCTTCTCCCTACAAAGGTAAGGTTCGCATGTCGGATGTAGATTTCTTCTCTGATGGCAACCGAGCTCTTCTCTCAACCTGGGATGGTGACATCTGGATGCTCACTGGTTTAAAGGACTTCAAGAAACTCACTTGGAGACGTTACGCAACCGGCTTTTTCGAACCACTCGGTCTCAAAATTGTTAATGATGTGCCGCACATAGCCGGTCGCGACGGTATCTATGCAACTTACGATCTCAACAACGACGGAGAAGCAGACAAGTTCAAAGTCTTCAACAATGATGTTTATCTTTCCAATAACTTCCACGAGTTCCAGTTCGGTCTTGAAACCGATAAGGAAGGAAATTTCTACTTTGCTAAGGCCTCACCAGTTCGCGGTGGTGGGCGTGGTTTCGAAAAGATCCTTCCCCACAACGGGGCTTTTGTTAAAATTAGTTCAGACGGCAATCGTCTTTACACTATTGGCACTGGCCTGCGTGCTCCCGGAGGTATTGGAGTTGGACCAAACGGTGAAATTACGTCAGGGGAAAATGAAGGAACTTGGCAGCCCCGTTGCAAGATCAACTATTATGAGCCGGAAAACGGGACTCCGTTCTTTGGTGTAGAGGACGCTCGTCAGGGAAATAAATCAAATTTCACAGAGCCCCTCTGCTACCTCCCAATGTCGGTCGATAACTCCGGTGGCGGGCAAATTTGGGTTCCTGAAGAGGCCAAGATTGGTATTGCTTCGGGCGAGCTTATTCACCTGTCCTATGGCCAATCTTCGATCTACCACGTTCTTCGTCAGAAGGTTGACAATGGATTTTATCAAGGCGGTGTCGTGAAACTCCCTGTCAAACTCTCATCTTCTGCTCAGCGCGCTGTTTTCCACCCGGATGGTTCAATGTATGTTGTCGGATTCCGGGGTTGGCAGACTAACGCGGCCAATGAGGCTGGTCTCCAGCGGATTCGTCGAAATTACAAAAAGGTCAATCCCCTTCCAACTGCGATGGCCGTCACCAAGGAAGGCATCAAGCTGACTTTTGATGTCGAACTCGACGATGAGCTAGCGACGGATCCGACTTCCTTTACTGCCCAACGCTGGAAGTATATTCGCGGCCCTCAATATGGTTCAGGTGACTTTTCGGTAGACAATCCTGATAAGGCAGCTGAGGCAAGAGCGATCAAAAAGGAATCAAAGGGGCATCGTAAGCGTGATAATGTGAAAATTACCGCTGCTAAACTCGGAGGAGATAAGAAATCGATTCTTCTGACTGTTGCAGGCCATAAGCCCAGCCAGCAGTTCAAGCTTGAATACGATCTCGAGTCCTCCGATGGTGAAGAGCTGATTGGAACGATTCATAGCACCATTCACAAGGTTCCTAGTAGTTAGGCTAGACCTTTTTAAAACTTAAAAAACGCTCTTGAGTTTACTCGGGAGCGTTTTTCTTTTTGCCCTCTTCCAATAGACGTTTAACATTAAGCCAATGAAGTTCACTTCGCTTCCTCTTCTTCTGATCAGCTTGATGATCCCAGCCCATGCTGAGTTAAACGCCTCTTTTACATCATCTGGCAAGTCCAAGACCAAACAAGTTGCGGTACCAGCACTATTCGTTGACCAAGGCGAATCGCCAGCGGCGGGACTTCCTGTCGGCCCTTTTAGTGCGAGCTACACTGGGAAACTTTCTATCCCGAAACGCTTTCGTATCTCCTTTTCTGTTGAATCAGAGGGCGAAGTTCAGCTCAAGGTCAACGAGGAAGAAGTCGCTTTTAGTGACGGCAAATCGGATCGTATTCGCCTTAACCCGGGGGAAGTCCCGATTGAAATCACCTTCACCTCTCCAGACAGCGGGGCTGGTTACTTCCGCCTTTACTGGGAAGAACGTCGCGAATTTCCTCGCGAACCCATACCCGCATCGGTCTTCACCTCGTTAAATAAGGCTCCGATCGATGCTGCTCACCTCTTTGCTGCTCACAACTGCATCCAGTGTCATAAGGCTAACCTTGGGTCTTCTGCCATGCCGGAGCTGAAGTATGCTGGCCCAAATTTAACTGATATCGGTTCTCGAGCAAACCAATCTTGGCTGACTCGCTGGATTGCCCAACCCGATAAATTAAAACCAACGACTACCATGCCTGCAATGGTCGATCATACAAAACCGGAAGGTGCCCAGGCTGCTGCCGATATAGGAGCCTATCTCGCTTCACTCATCACTGAGGAAAAAGCCACTAGCGGCCCTGATCTCTCTCTTGCTCAAAAAGGTGGAGAGCATTTCCACAAACTCGGTTGTATCGCTTGCCACTCAAAGCCAGACGCTGATGAGCCGGATTTCGAAAATGGCCGCATTCCACTCAATAATGTTGCGGCTAAATTTAAGGGGGGATCTCTAGTCAGCTTCCTTAAGAACCCCCAAAAATATCACGAGGCGATTAAAATGCCCAATTTTGGCTTCTCCGACGAGGAAGCGTCCTCTCTCGCTTCCTACCTCACGCAAACATCTACTGGTGAGCACACACCGGATCCCTCTGAGTTCCCTCCAGGTGATGCCGTTCGCGGCAAGAGTCTCGTGGCGTCCCTAAATTGCTCTAGCTGTCACGAAGGCCTGGAACCATCCAGGACTTCTGCCCCTAATCTTGCCGATCTTAAGGACTGGACTAAAGCTTGTCTTGGCCCCGACGATCAACGCGGAAAATCACCTCGACTGATCCTCACTGATGAGAAAAAAAAGGCAATCACTCCGGATATTCTGCCTGCCTTGCGTTACGACACTGTTGAGGCCTATGCCAGTCGACAGATCGAAGCCCTCAATTGCACATCATGCCATGATTATAATGGTCGGGATGCACTCCTTACTAAAATCCATGGGGAGACCAAGTCACTGCTCGATCACATCAAAACAGCAGACGAACGCCTCATCCAATCCCGGCCGCCCTTAACTCACATGGGCGCAATGTTGCATACTGGATATGTAGAGAAAATGCTTCTCGGTTCCGCAAAGCCTCGCCCCCGCCCATGGCTTGAAATGCGCATGCCCGCCTTCCCTCTCCACGCGAAACATTTAGCTCATGGGCTTGGCCAGCACCATGGTCTTCCAGCGTCAGAACCATCAGAAGAGAACCCCGCGTCTGACCAGGTTAAAATCGGGGAGCAGCTTGTTAGTCTAACTGGATATGCTTGCGTGACGTGCCACGGCATCAATGAAAAGCCAGCTGTTGCTGCCTTCGAAATTAAGGGAATCAATTTTGGAATTACACACGAACGGCTCCGCTCAGAATACTTTCATCAGTGGATGTTTAATCCTGCCCGTCTCGTACCTGACACCAAGATGCCCCGATATACAAATCCAGACGATGGAACAGGCCTCCGACCTGACATTCTCGAGGGAGATTCTTATAAACAGTTTGAAGCAATTCGGCAGTATATTCAATCGGTCAGCGCTTCTGCAAAGTAATTTAGAGCTTCTCTCGTAAAGTGCTTTATAAGGTCACTTTTAATAATCTCTCCATAGCTGCTCAAAACCCCATGAAGATTAATCCCTTTCTCATCACATTTTGCGCAATCCCCTTCCTTGGCTTCACGCAAGCAGAAGAAGTAGAGCGCCAAATCCTCGCCTGTGTTGGAGATAGTATTACCCAGGGAGTAGGGGCAGAACGTGGCCAGTCTTGGCCTGCGCAAGCCCAGAAGGTTCTGGGCAAAAAATGGCAGGTCAAAAACTTTGGCCTTAGCGGAACCACTTTGATGAATAGCGGTAACAAGCCCTACCAAAAATCTCAGCAATTTAAAGACGCGCTCTCGTCAAATCCTGATGTCGTTGTGATCATGCTGGGCACAAACGATACCAAGCCGGTGAATTGGAGGCATTCTGCTAAAGATTACGAAGCCGACTACCGTGATTTAATCTCTGATTTTCAAAAGATTGCTTCCAAACCTCGGATCTATCTTTGCCTGCCGCCCTACATTGCAAAAAAAGGTCGTTGGGGGATTAACAACGAAGATACCAAGGCACAAATTCCCATCATCAAAAAGATCGCGAAGAACCTCAAACTTGGAATCATTGACGTTTATGCGGCTCTAGAGGGCAAAGATGACCTGATTCCTGACACGGTTCATCCAAGCACGGGTGGCGCCACCCTTATCGCAAAGGCCGTGACAGCTACTTTGGCCGCCAAATAGAGCGATCAAGTCGAACTAAACGGCTTGGAAGTCGCACCATTGATTTAGGGATCTTTAAGTAGGAAATTCCTTGCCAATTTCATCTTTCCCACGTAGATCCGACCTTCTTCCCAAGAGCTGCTCTATCAACAACAAGAAACCGGGAAGCGTCATTGCAGCAATTTCTTACAAAAGCGCCTTCGTGCTTTAACGGAGGACTAAACACAATGATTAACGAACTTGTCAAAGATATGGTCGAAGCTGGTGTCCACTACGGGCATCAGACGAAGAAATGGAATCCGAAGATGAAACCTTACCTCATGAAGGATAAAGGCGGAATTTACATTATCGACCTAATAAAAACGGTTCAATGCCTTGATAAGGCGTCGGACTTCCTTGCAAAGATTGCGGGCAAAAATAAAAAAATCCTTTTCGTCGGCTGTAAGCGACAGGCCCAAGACGCAGTTCGCGAGGCGGCTGAAGCTACCGGCCAATACTATGTCAACTACCGTTGGTTGGGGGGAACCCTCACAAATCTTACCACCATTCGGAACTCGGTAAAGCGTCTCAAGTATCTTGAGGACATCGAGCGAGCGCCAGAATACAAATCTATGTCGAAGAAGGAGCTTTCTGCTCTGAATCGTGAGAAAGATAAGCTTCACCGCAACCTCAACGGTGTTCGTGACATGGAGAAACACCCAGATGCTGTCGTGATCGTCGATACAGCACGTGAATCCATCGCGGTAGCTGAGGCAAGGCGCTTGAAGATTCCCATCATCGGGATTGTTGATACGAATGGAGATCCATCCAGGCTTGAATACCCAGTTCCTGCAAACGATGATGCAATGCGTTCAATACGAATTGTTCTTCAGAACCTTGTTGACGGAATCGTTGTGGGAGCCAAGGGCTAAACTTTAGAACCTGAGAAAGAAACGAACATTATGATCACCGCATCTCTCGTTAAAGAGCTCCGTGAAAAGACCGGTGTTGCCATGATGGAATGCAAGAACGCCCTTAAGGAAACTGAGGGCGATATCGATGCTGCCATCAAGATCCTCCGTGAGCGGGGCGAAGCGAAGGCCGAGAAAAAGGCTTCCCGCGACGCTAACGAAGGAATCATCGTTGCTGCCCTGGCTGAATCTGGAAAATCAGGAGTTCTTGTTGAAATTAACTGCGAGACCGATTTCGTAGCCAAGAACGAAAATTTTCAAGCATTTGTCGGCGAGGTTGCCGCAACTGTTCTTGCTAGCGACGTTACTGACCTCGAGGCAGCCAAAGCACTTCCAAAGGGTGATGAAACACTTGAGGGTTTCATTAAGACAAAAGTTCTTGAAATGGGTGAAAATCTGCAGTTCCGCCGTTTTGAGCGTCTTACTTTGAATGGTGAGGGTGCTGTAGCTTCCTACATCCACCTTGGCGGCAAAGTAGGTGTCCTTATCGAAGTAAGTGCTGAAAAGGCTAAGACTGCATCTTCAGATGCCTTCAAGGACCTTGTTAAGGATCTTACTCTTCACATCGCTGCAACCTCACCAGCTGGACTCAAGCGCGAGGATATACCAGCTGAGCTCGTTGAATCGGAAAAGGATATTTTCCGGAAGCAAATGGAGGGCGCAGGAAAGCCTGCTGACATCCTCGAGAAGATTATTGAAGGAAAACTTGGTAAGTTTTACTCTGAGCGCTGCCTTCTTGAGCAGGGTTTTGTTAAGGAGCCAGATACTTCGATTAAAAGCCTTCTTGAAGCCAATGGTAAGGACCTCGGTGATACCATCACCGTGAACAGTTTTCTCCGCTTCGGACTCGGCGAATAGCTTCAATTAAGAAAACTTAAAATCATTTAAGCCCGGAAGCCATAAGGTTTCCGGGCTTTTTTTCCGCAAAAAACGAAAGAGGGAATCTTCACCCGGAACCAAGCCTTATTTACGACTCGGGGCTTACAGTTCCCGAATTTTGAGGTTTTTCCATGCCACATCAAATGGCCCTCGATTACCTACCCCGTGGACCTGAAGGCCGATAAATCCCTTAGGATAGGCCTGATACTTCGGGACATCAGTGAGATCAGAGATCTGAACATCATTGATCCAGACCTGAATCCTGGGGCCCTTGGCGAGAATGCGGTATTTGTTCCATTCCCCATCCTTAAAATGTTTGTGGGGCTTCAAGAGATTTTTGGGAGTCATCCAACCTCCACAAGCTTCACCGTAAATATAACCCGATTCAGCCCCTTTTGCACCACTGGCTTCAATCTCAACTTGGGGACCATTTACCCGCCCTTCGGGAGTATTTCCCTTAGTTTGGGACCTTATCATTACCCCTGAATTCAAGCTGTTGTGAACCTTGACTTCGAAAGTCAGCTCGAAATCTCCATAGAGTTTATCAGTGCAAAGAAACGAATTAGGGCTGCCTTTTGCGGTTATTCCGACGATTGAACCAGCTTTGGCTTCAAAAGTAGCAGTGCCATTTTTTTGTGAGAATCCCTTGAGATCCTTGCCATTAAAAAGATCGGACCACCCCTTGCTCTCCTTGTGGTGGTTGGAGAAAGCCGGAGAAATCATCGAAATCGCAAGGCAAACAGCTTTAATTGAATAACTTTTCATAATTAAGTGGAAGTTGTTACGGGGTTAATTCCAAGAAACTATCCAATAATCCATCTTTCAACTGAAGGATTTAAGAGAATAGCAAGTGAATGGCCAGCCCTGTCAACGCTAGGGCAAAAAGAAGGTCGATTGATCGACTAAACCTTTCATAGCCGTGACGGATCTTTGGTATCTGCAAAAGCCAAACCCAGAGGCACCAAAAAACAAGAGCTTCAATAACCACAATTAGCCATAGCGCAAAAGGCCACCAATCAGGATAGGGTTGAGTTAAAAATGTTGCGACCACACTGGCAAAAAATACTAAGGCCTTTGGATTAAGTAAATTGCAGAAGAGCCCACGCAGATAGGGATTCCGTTTGGGAATATCAACCTCTCCCGTAGGCACCGGTTTCTTGATTAACCCAAACGCTAGCCAGAGGAGATACAGAGCCGCGAGCCCCTCTAAAACACTGGCAATGGCTCCACCCTTTGCAAGCACTACAGCAATACCTCCGATCGCAAGAGTGGCATGTAACGTGAGCCCCGTGCTAATTCCAAGCACCATCATCCAGCCCGAGCGCAAGCCCTCCGCCAGGGAGGTTCGTGTTAACAAAAGCATATCTGGACCTGGGCTGAATTGTCCGATCAACATAATCAATGCAAAAGCCCAAAGCTCACTGATCATTGATCGAAGTAGTGCTTCATCACTTCCATTACCCCAACACTGCCTGGATTAGCAGCCACTTTGCCACCTCGCTCCGTTACATAATCCCTTACTTCTCGGATGGCATTTGAAGGACACCCGCAGGCCTCACAGATTTCAGGCTGTAGCATACTCAGATCATTATAATTATCACCAATTGCGAGAATCTTATCGCATTCAAGTCCCCAGCGATTCGCAGCTTCTTGAAGACAGGTTCCCTTGCGATAAGCGCGATGACTGAAACGAAGGTAAATTGAATTACGCTCAAAAGTAAGATCGCTATGTAAAGTGAGACTTTCAATTATCCTGAGAATTTCATCCATTTCCTCCTCGGTAGAAGAGACGATACCTGCAGCATCTCCTTCGACTGAAACCCAGCGGGCATTGGTATTGCCCTCTACATGATCTCTGATTTTAGCAAGCACTCGTTTGCACTTTCGAAAGAGTCGATTGTGATCCTTTTCACACTTCTTATTCCAATTCTCATCAGGAACCCAACGCCCAAATTGACCGGGGAAGAAAATCTCTCGCTCGCGAACAATTACAAAATCAGGGAGAAAGGGGAAACCAGCTTCGTTCAGCCCCTCGATTAGCTGATACAACGATCGGCCAGTGGCTATTCCCCAAGCTGCACCGTAGGTAGAGCGAACCCATTTTAAGCACTCGAAGAATCGCTCGTCTACTTGTGAAGGCCCATCTTTCATCACCAAGGTGTCATCGAAATCAAATCCGAGAACGGCCTTCCAGACTGGGGGTTCGGTGAGAATCTTCAACACGGCTTCAATGAACTAGACTTCACTCCTTACGACAAGCTCGACTATTCACCTACGGGAATTGCCTTTGGTACGTTCTCATCATCAGGGACCAGAATCGCCCTTGGGATTTCTCCCCCTTCATCATCCTCAACTGGAACACCCCGTGGAATTTCCTGAGGGGGCTTTCCTGGTTTAACCAAAACTCTTTCAGCGGTATTGTTTGGTGGAATCTTACGCATTTTGATGTCAACTCGGCGGTTCGCGGCCTGTGCAATTTGGTTGCCTTGCGTTACAATAGGTTCAGATTTTCCAAGCGCGCGAACCACAATAAATTTTGGATCAAGTCGAAGTGATTTCACTAACCAACCCTTCACCGCCTGACCACGTTTCAAGGAAAGTTGAAAGTTAAATTCCTCGCCGCCGAAAGTATCAGTATGCCCTTCCACCCAGCAAAACATGCCCGGGTTCCGATCTATTAGCTGGGCGACAGTTAGTAACGTGATACGGGCATCATCCTTTAATGTCGTACTGTTGAACTCAAAAAGAAGATCACTTCCAATCGTTGCTTTGTTTTGTTGCAATTCACCCGGCGACATATTGGCATAGGCGTAAAGACCGGTGTAACCCTTAATCTCCCCCGCTGCGTCATTTCCGTTCCCACCTTTTAACTTCCCCAAATCTTGAACGACTTTGTCGGGATCAAGGACATCTGCAAGTTGGGTCCCCTCGTCGACGATAATCTGGCCTTTCCTAGCCTCTTGAAAATCTATGCGGATTTTGCCAGGATCAGGAATATCAGTGTCCTCTTGCTTGCCAACTGTAGGTTTGAGTAAATCCCCAATATTAGCGCCGGCTAAAATTGGCTTTTCAATCCTCATCTCGGGAAATGACACCTCATCCACGTTAGTATTGATGTCGATATCTATCTCCTGAAGCTCGGCGATTGCCGCCTCCGGATCATCGACCAATTCGCTATCATCGATCGGTCTTTCAAGGGCCTCCTCTGGAGGAACTTCCGCGATCTCCTCGAGCTCGGTTTCCGCCATGCTTAGTCGGACCGGCTGAGAAACCCAGTCAGTCGCCTCGGGAATTTCGGATTCGTAAAAGGTGTTTCCTGCCCTTACAAGAGCAGCGACGTGGATGATTAAGGCCAAAATAACCGCTACGAGAACATACCAGCCAAGCCCCTCACGACGTGGAGGAGAGTAGGTGCTGGCTGTTTCCCAAGGGTATTCGCGTTCCATCTGCTATTACTATAGCGGCACCAAGAACAGGTGCAATTCAAGGTTCAATCACATTTTTGCTGTTTTTGCTCCCCAACCCTCTTAGAAAGCCGGTGTGAGCTGCTCAGTTTCAGGAATTGGTTTGGCCGGATTTGGCACTGTTGGGTCGGGAGTTTGGAAGATCCTTGAGGAACATGGGCGGCTTATCGAGTCTCGCTCACAAGGATCTGCGGCCATGGAAATTCGCAAGATCGCGGTTCGAGATTTATCAAAAAAGCGTGAAGGAAATACTCCCGCTGAACTTTTCACCACGAGTCTAATGGAAGTGGTCGAAAATCCTTCAGTCGATATCGTGGTGGAATTAATTGGAGGTACAGAAGCTGCTTTCGATCTTGTTACAGGAGCTTTGAAGGCTGGGAAACCGGTTGTAACAGGAAATAAGGCTCTTCTAGCGGAACGAGGAACCGAGCTTTTTGCTATTTCGAAAGAAACGAATACCCCAATTTATTTCGAAGCGGCTGTTGCCGGAGGTATCCCGATCATAAAAGCGGTTCAGCAATCACTTGTGGGCAACCAAATTGAATCTATCGCTGGAATTATTAACGGAACTTCCAACTACATTTTGCAGCGTATGACGGAGGCTGGCTTAGGCTACCCCGAGGCACTTAAAGAAGCTAAAGATCTCGGCTATGCAGAAGCAGACGAGACTCTAGACGTGAATGGTTGGGACGCTGCTCACAAGGCCATCATTCTTGGCTCAATAGCTCATGGATTCCTGATCAACTACAAGGACGTTTATGTTCGTGGAATCGAGAAGGTTACGCCTCTTGATATTCAATTCGCCTCAGATCTTGGCTACGTTGTCAAACTACTCTCCCTTGTCATCGCGAATAAAGATGGTGGAATCGAAATTCGGACCCAACCTTCCTTCCTTTCAAAAACGCACATTCTAGCTTCGGTCCATGGCGTCTTTAATGCTGTGGCAATCAAGGGCGATCATTTGGGTGAATCGCTTTTCTACGGCCGCGGCGCCGGACAGGGTCCCACCGCCTCTTCCGTAGTATCCGATTTAGTCGAAGCCACTCGCGGTTCTGAAACCAATATGGGATTTCTCCCTTATAAAGAGACTGGTAACTTAGTTGATATCGATGATACCGCGACTTCTTACTACGTCCGATTTTCGGTAACAGATCGACCTGGTGTGATCGCAGATATTGCGAGCGTTCTCGCGAAGCATGAGATCGGAATTTCAGGGACTCACTCACCCGTTGACGCAGATAACCCCGATGCAGAATTCGTTGAAATGGTCTTCCTTCTCCATACCTGCCCGTTTGGAAGACTGAAACTAGCTCTTGCCGAAGTTGAAAACCTTGACTGCCTCACCAATAGGCCTGTGGTATTTCGAATTGAAGCGCTCTAAATGAAATAAAGGATCTAAACACCGACCAAAAACCTGGTTTCAATAGAGTTCATATTGAGCAATCAGCCACCTCGATCAGAAGTCAGCCTTTTCAGTTCACACCTGCAAAAAAATCGCGCTTAACGATAAACGCTAGCTCGACTACTATCGGCTAAGAGAAGATTCATAATCATCGGTGACTTTCGATCCTTTTCTTAGATTTACGACTTTTCACCCTAATCGTAGTTTTTTGCTTCTGCTCTTGCTTGCCATAGTTCCTTTCAAGCTTTAAAGCACTATCCTCCATGGCACTCATAGTCCAAAAATACGGCGGAACCTCGGTTGGGTCCATTGATCGCATTAAAAATGTGGCCAACCGTATTAAGGTTGAGCGTGAAAAAGGCCACCAGGTTGTTGCTGTCATTTCTGCTATGGGTGGTGAAACTGATAAACTCATTTCACTTGCTAGTGAACTCTCACAGCACCCGATAGAACGTGAGCTTGATGTCCTTCTCTCCTCTGGCGAACAACAATCTATAGCCCTTCTTGCAATAGCGCTTAACGAGATGGGTATCAAGGCTGTCTCAGCGACTGGTCGTCAGGCTGGAATCCTGACCAGCGGATCACATACGCGTGGAAGAATCGAGCGAATCGACCCAGCTCTGATCAATCGCTATCTTGAGGCAGACCAAACTGTCGTTATTGCCGGATTTCAAGGGATCACTGAAGAAGGGATGATCCATACGCTTGGGCGCGGAGGCTCGGACCTTTCAGCCATCGCAGTCGCCTCCTCTATTAAAGCCGAGCTATGTCAGATCCTGACTGATGTTGATGGAGTCTACACCGCCGATCCCAGAGTGGTTGAAAAAGCGCGAAAGCTCCCCGAAATCTCTTACGACGAACTTCTCGAACTCGCCTCTGTTGGAACTAAGGTTATGCAATCACGTTCGGTCGAATTCGCCAAAAAATATGGCGTCAAATTTGAAGTTAAATCATCACTCAATAATAACCCGGGGACCATTGTCACCGAAGAACACGAAGCCATGGAATCAGTTGTCATTCGCGGAGTCTCAATCGAGCGCTCCCAAGCCCGAGTTACCATTACCGACATTCCTGATAGGCCCGGAATGTCCGGTCGCATTCTTGGAGCGCTTGCTGAAGCCGAGGTGAATATCGATATGATCGTCTCAAATATCGCAAGTGATAAGTTGGCTCGGCATTCCTTCACCATGCATACAAATGATCTTGGCCGAGCGCAGAGTGCTCTAAAGCCAGTGCTTGCCGAGCTTTCTGGCGATGCCGCTATTGAAACCGAGGCCGGGATCGCCAAGCTTTCGTGTGTAGGTATCGGCATGCGCAGCCATTCCGGAGTCGCTGCCCAGATGTTTGAAGCGCTGGGTGAAGCAGGAGTCAATATTGGTATGATTTCGACATCGGAAATTAAAATCTCGGTCACCGTCGAGGAAGATCAGATTGAGAAAGCAGCTAGAGTTGTCCACACTGCCTTTGGACTAGATGCATAAAAGTTCAACGATCAAAAGATTTTTGAGACCCACTGTGAAAGTGCGCTAAGTCAAATCGGGTGAAATTGTTTTTTAAAATTTAAGGGAAACCTAACGACCCCGGCGCTTTGGTTTGTCAAATTCAAGGTAAGTGATCCCCTTAACTTTCCGTTCCTCATCGAACCTGCTTACTTTCATAGTTTCGACTGTGAAAACTCCGTTTACTTTCATTACATCAATGATTTCAAATTGCTTAAGTGGCCGACGATCTGGCCTTGGGCCGTATCCGACAACTCTCGCAAGAGCCCGATGTTTTTTAGTCACCCAAATACTTACTTCGCGATAGCTCCCGGTTTTTTCAGGATTGATGACGTGGATTCGCCAACAGTTCTCGAACCCGATTTTTTGAGTTCCCGCATGTTGTGGGTTAGGCCAATAGAGAAATTTCAAGGCAAGATCTTCGTATGTCACATCAGTGTCCGCGATTGATGCCCCTATCTTGTCGGCGGGAAACCGTTTTGCCTTTCCATCCTTGATGTCCCAAAATTCTTGCTCATTTTCTTTTAATCTAAGATGAAAGCCCTCAGACCCTCCATTTAGGGTGAACTGGATATCTTTACCCCGGAGAAACAAGTTAAGGGGAACCTTATCCGCCCCTTTGCGTAGAACCCCAGCAAGAGTCTGATTTTTCTGAAGAACAGTTGCTTGCCGGACGGACTCCACAATCTCCTCTGCAGTTTGTGCTGATGCAAGATTCGATAAAATTAGCATTAAATTTATTGTGATAACCCCTTTCATTTTCCTGTTGTTAACAGTTCGCAAATTGAGACCACAAGTCGAAACGATTTATTCAAAGAATACTTCAGAAGTCTAAATATTCTTTTCGAAATTACATCACTTTTTTTGGTTTTGATCGACTTGGAGCTTGCCCAAGCTACATATCATCCCGTTGCATCTAGCGTCCGATCGCATCTTTGCAAAAAATTGTCTCATGAGTCTCCGTAATCAACTTTCCGATCTTCTTGCCGAAATCCTTCCCTCTAACCCGAAGGATTCGATTAAAGGCACGGAATTGATTCGCCTGCTTCGGATAGGCCTTGATGGAGAATATTCTGACGCCTCGCTGCGTTATCACTTTTCAGTAATGTCATGCGATCCAAGATCTCCCATCGCAAAGGTCGAGAAGGGACAGGGATACTACAAACGAGGGGCTGCCGTTCCGGCCCTTTCTAGCGCCAAGGGTTTGCTCGCGATGACTCAGGGTAGACTAGATGATCTCGATGATAGCTCTTCGGTCGATACAGCGATGCTACGTCTCAGTAAGTTTAGGGCAATCGTTCAAAAATATGCCGAAACCAAGAGCGTTTTTACTTTCGAATTTCGTGAGTCCCTTTCGGTCGAGGCTCCTCTTGGAAACCTTTGGAAATTCCCTGAGATGGTACTCATCGACTGGGAGCATGGTGAGTTTGATGAAGATGGTCTTTCCCTTAACCCCGCTCACCTCGCGCTCAAGCAAACCCTCGGACTTCCTCCCTACCATCTCAGCTCAATTCGAATGCGCGTTGAAACCAGCCACGATAACTTTCGCGAAGATTTATTTCAAACTATGAGCGGTTCGATGTGGGCCAACGAGGGGGTTTTATATTTAGCCGATAGTATATCTGATGAGTCATTGGGTGATCAGGTCCGAGCTCTTGCCAGTGAATTAGGAATTGGAGTGGTGAGCTTCGGTTTATCTCCAAATGATCTAGATGATCTCCCCCATCCTGCACAGATTCAAAATGCCATTGATCGTGAAACAGAAGCGCTAATTGGAAGACTTCATGTCGAAAAAATTACCCCTGCAAAGCGTCGGACGCACTGCGGATGGGAATCGCTACAGTCACTTCGTAACGACCATCTTGAGATGAACCAGCTACTCGCTTGGTTGGGCGGATCCTTGGAAAATGGTAAAGTTAAGCCTTTCCAGGCTCTCCGGTAAATTCTCACTAGAGAAAGCTTGTGAAACCCTGGACCGTGTCTTCATCGAGTTGATTCACCATAGCGATCGCCAGCTCTACCATAGCATGATAATCAGAGGCGCAGATGATCGCGTTATGAGAATGAATATATCTTGCTGGGGTACCTAAAACGACACTGGGAATGCCTTCGTTGGCTAAAGTGAACGAGCCTGCGTCTGTCCCACCACTCGAACGGACGGTAACTTGATGTGAAATTCCCTCACGACGGGCGGTCTCGATAGCAAACCGAGCTAAACGCGGGTTCATGATCGCGCTAGGGTCATGCAGGCGGATCTGCACGCCTCCTCCTAGAGCACCCTGAGACTCACTTAGAGGCATTCCTGGCGTGTCATCGGCTGGTGGCCCCTCTAAAACAATTGCTACATCTGGAGTAGTTATATTCGCGAGGGTTTTAGCGCCTCTAAGTCCAAGCTCTTCCTGGACTGAACCTGCGCTGATCAACTGGCAATGTGAAGCTTCAGCAAATTGCCCTACCTGAATTGCTCCTGCCATTCCGACCCGGTTATCAAAAGCTTTCGTCATATACCAATCTTTTTGACGCATCGGAGTCCACGGGCTCCATGGCGCTATAGGATCCCCAAGCTGGATCCCCCAATCCGCCACTTCATCCCTGGAACGAGCGCCAATATCAACGAACATATCAGGCACCGTAATGACGCGGTTGCGCTCTGCTTCGCGTAAAAAGTGTGGAGGTTTCGATGCGATCGTCCCGATGATCTTAACACCCTCTTGGTTTCTGACTTCAACCCGCTGAGATAAAAGAGTGTGTCCCCACCAACCTCCAACAGTTACTATTTTTAGATAGCCATTCGGAAGAATATTCTGAACTCGAAACCCTACTTCGTCCATATGTCCCTCTACCATCACTTTTGGTCCAGCAGAATTTCGGACGCAATAAACCGAGCCATTCTTGTCAGCTCCAAACTCACCGTAGCCATCTAATTCATCCAGGAAAATTTTCCTAACTTCATCCTCGTAGCCAGGAACACTGTGAGCTTGAGTGAGAGATTCGAGTAGTTCTAGGCCTGGGGCTTCCATCACGACTTTGTATCAAGGTGGACTTGATAATTAAATCCGAAAACTTAAGTCTCTCTTCCAGAAAGAGAAAACCTCCGGAATTGGAGTTTTGAAAGCAGGATATAATTTTATCACCCTCTAGAATTAGATTCTTTTACGCTTTTCGAATAACCCCTAGCTCGCTGGATTTGAGGCCTTTTGCCATCTTATTTTAGATCAACTCGGGTCGAAATACTCCCTTCTAGTTACAGCAGAATAGCCAAAGATTTTTTCTTCAATCGAGCGATTTCTTGCTATTACTGTCTTTCTGAGGCAAGGAGCGCACGTTGTGCCTTATCAAGGCTCAGCATAACTCCACCCGCCAGCACCATGTCTCAGTTTCGCAATCTAGCAATCATCGCCCACGTTGATCACGGAAAAACCACCCTTGTCGACGAACTCCTAAAAGCTGGTGGTGCTTACCGAGAAAACCAGGCCGTCACCGAACGCGCAATGGATTCAATGGATTTAGAAAGGGAAAAGGGAATTACGATTAAAGCGAAAAATACCGCCGTTCATTGGGGCAATCATATCATTAATATTGTCGACACCCCGGGCCACGCCGATTTCGGCGGCGAAGTTGAACGGGTTATGAAGATGGTCGATGGCGTCATCCTCGTTGTTGATGCCTTCGGCGGCCCTCAAGCCCAGACTCGTTTTGTTCTCCGTAAGGCTCTCCAGGAAGGACTGAAACCTATCATCGTCGTCAACAAGATCGACCGGCCTAATTCAGACCCACTCGGCGTCCATGATCAGGTTCTCGAACTTTTCCTCGAGCTTGAAGCGACTGACGATCAGTTCAACGCTCCCACCTTATACGGGTCCGCTAAAAACGGATTCTTTTCTAACTCACATGACGCTACCGAGGGCGACTGCATTCCTCTTCTCGAAGCGATTATCGAAAACATTCCAGCACCGAAGGTTCTCTCAGATGAAAGCTTCAAAATGCTGGTCTCTAATATCGACTGGGATGACTATGTTGGTCGAATTGCTATCGGTAAAGTTCTCTCCGGATCAGTCAAAAAAGGTGACAACGTCTTCCGTTTTCTTAAAGACGGAACAAAAGTGCGCTCTAAGATTGGTAAGGTTTTTGAATACACTAACCTCGGTATCCAAGAGGTTTCCGATGGGGTCGCGGGAAATATCGTGGGGATCGCAGGATTTGAAGATGCCGATATCGGCGAAACCCTCGCCGCGGAAGAGGAAACCGAGGCCCTTCCTCCAGTTAACATTGACCCTCCTTCGGTTCAAATGCAGTTCTCTATTAACGATGGTCCGTTCGCCGGCAGAGATGGTAAACACGTGCAGTCGCGTGTGATACGCGACCGTCTCTATCGTGAAATGAAAACTAATGTTTCCATTCATGTCGAAGATTCAGAAATGGCTGGTGTGTTTAATGTTTCGGCCCGCGGTGCAATGCAAATCGCAGTTCTAGTTGAAACGATGAGACGCGAGGGATTTGAAATTCTAGTTTCTCGGCCGACTGTAATTATCAAGCGGGACGAAAATGATAAGCGACTAGAGCCATGGGAAATCCTTTACCTCGAACTTCCCTCGGAATATGCCAACCCTCTCCTCAAAATTCTTAATGATCGCAAAGGGATGCTTCAGGACATGACTACCAACGATGCCTCTGGTCGAACCTTAATCACCGCTAGCATCCCAACCCGTGGAATCATTGGCCTTGAATTTGAACTCGTAAATATAACTTCTGGACACGGAATCATGTCCCATCTTTTTGATGAATATAAGGCATGGGCGGGAACGATCCAAACCCGTCAGGCTGGAACCCTTGTTTCAATGGACACCGGCCCAGCCACCGCTTATTCGCTCCTTGCACTTGAAGGTCGAGGCACCCTCTTCGTCAACCCAACCGAGGAGGTCTACACTGGTATGATCGTTGGTGAAAACTCTCGAGCTGATGATCTTCCGGTGAATCCAGTCAAAGCAAAGAAGCTCGATAATATTCGTTCAGCGACTAAGGAAAATACAGCCAAACTGGCTCCCGCTCTTAAATTTTCACTTGAGCGCGCTATCGAGTACATAGATCCTGATGAACTTGTCGAAGCAACTCCAAATTTTCTTCGTCTCCGAAAGCGCATCCTTGATCCTAATGAGCGGAAGCGCGCCAATAAGGCTGCTAAAATGGATTCATAGCTTTCTGCTCCACCAAACAATACTGCTTGTTGTTCTGTCGCATAATATCATTCAAGCACCTACCTCTATCTTAGGATTGATTACTCAATTACTGATTTACGAAGATTAAGAGATCTAAACAGCTAATCTTTCTTGAGGGGTCGGAGAATTAAAATTGAGCGGAAGGCATCTTGCCTGATCCAGCGAATCGTCTCCTTATGGTCGGTAGGGAAGAAGTTATCCATGACACCAACTAACTTTACATTATCAATCTCGCAGTAGCCTACCCCGGCGACTTCGTGAGGCCATGAGAGGTGGGGTTTATGGGCTACACGAACCATGCACGACAGCAGTGCGGGCCGTGACTTATCAATTTCCTTTTTTAAAAGTGGAAAAGAAAATCGCCCCAGCCCAACTTGAATCGGTAAATCATAGGTCACTGTTTCGGCCTTTAAAACTTCAAGAAGTTCACTTGGATAAGCTCCAGCCAAAGCCATTCGATTAGGCGTAAAACCATCAACATCTGGAAATAACGTCATATTAAGCTTGCTGCGCAAACGTAAAACAAGGTCCTTTGGTTTCTTTCCATCGTGACCGCGCCAGCTAGGGAATCTTTCGCTGGCCCAATAAGAAACAACACTGGCTGCCGCGGTTGGAACGCAACCCGAAGCAACGGGTTTCAGATCCTCACCCGTAATCGGGAACTGCTGGAACGATGGAACCCCACTAATCGCCCGTCCGGAAACGCCCTTAATCTGAAATTTGTCATCTAGCGAAAATTCGACTAGTTTCCCCTCTCCTACGCTATCCCAAATCAAATGTCCGGATGCCCCATCCGGACCCGAGATCAAGGCAGACCAAACTGGCGGGAGATTCAAGGGTTGGCGAAGATCAGGCTTTTCGGAGATGAGACGAACGTTTTTTAAGGTCGCCGACTTCCAGGATGCCGCCCAAGGTTGGGAGACGATTTCCTTTAGAATCAAAGGGCCACGCTCACCAAGTTTGGGGATAGCATCAACGAGCTGAATGCTCGCTATTAGGAAAGAAAACGAAATCCTGATTCCCATCACCTAGCCTAGTTTTTGGAGCGTTTTTTGAATTAATTCCTTGGTCTTCAGGACACCAGATACAGGGTCGGCGGCACCTTCAAATTCGATTCCAATAAAACCATTGAAGCCCCCTTTTTTAATAATCTTAAGCATCCGTGCAAAATCAGTATGAGCTGCCTCGCCGTCTGCATTAATCTGATGAACCTTCGCACAGATTGCCTTGGCCCATGGCAACATATCTTCAACACCTTGATATTTGTCGTAGTCTTTAAAGTTTCCAAAATCTGGGAGGGTTCCGCAATTTCCTCGTTTTACCATACTCATTACTTCCTTTACCCAATCTCCCCTGCTTGACCAATTTCCATGATTCTCAACAATAGCACTCACCTTCATTGGTTCGAGTATTTCACAAAGTTGATTGAGTCCGTCGACCGCCTGCTTCTTCACTTCAGCCCGATTACCCTTTGAACGACAATCTACTCGGATTGAATGACAGCCTAGCTCTTTCGCGAACTCACCCCAACGCGCAAGGTATACAGCTGCCTTTTTTCGCTCCCTAGCATCAGCTGCATCGAGAGCTAGGTCTGAACGACAAAGCATCAGCTGATTCTCAACTCCAAGATCACCACAACGATTTTTAAGCTCCGAAAGAAACTTAGCTGATCCGAGTTTTTCTTCAAAGAAACCGTTGAAATACTCGAGTGCCTTGATCTTTGTTTTTTGAACTGCAAACTTTGGGTAGTCAAGAGGGTCCAGCTTCTTTGAGCGGAACATACGGTTGAAAGAATATTGCTGAAGAGAAATCTGGAGCCAAGGCGCCCTATTTTCGGCAGCCTTTAGGAGGGAAGCCGAAAGAGTAGCTGGAATGATATTTGAGAGAAACGAGCGTCTAGAAGTTGGAGTATTCACAGTTATGGTTTTAATATTAGCATCAAAAGGATAGGGATCGGTAATGGACCAGCCAAGGCGGTTTTCGACAGTCTAGCTAAAGGCAAGTCAGACCCTTCACTCACAAGGTTATTAAAGCATAACTACCTTTGCTGGAACCTAAGCCGCATATAAACTTTCGTGGCGTTCGGAAGTGCGCTTTGGTAGGTGACCTCGGAGATGTTCTCCCCAATTGATTCCTCACTCACAAACGAGACCCTATCACCGCTGCTCCAATTCTTAAGATCGGTGGAAATTTCGACTATGAAATTCACATCGCCAGCGGCAGTGTTCTTGGGATAGGTGATCCGCAGATCCCCGCCACCATCTACTCGACTCCTGATAGCCGCCTGGCCTGACGAGCTATCTGAATCGGCTGTCCCCATGGCATACTCCGCAAACGCGGTTAGACCATCATTATCTAAATCCGCATTAGGATCACCGGCAAAAACAGTTTTATTTTCACTAATTCCCGGAGTTCCGCCCTGACGGCCAGTCGACCAGCTTTCAGGAAGACTGTGATCGGGTGCACTATTTGGGGAATTAAGAACAAGACTAAATCCATCGCCGTCCGCCGCTTCTGGCCATGGCGATTTATCATCGTAGGTGAATTCTTTAATAGGACTGCCATCGATCCCAACAATCAAGATACGCTCACCGCTGTTGGCTAATTTTGTCCCATCTTGAAATTGGCCTACAACAAAGCTATCGAGAGCAGGACCATACCTTGCTCTGAATGCTGCGGTATCACTAACAACGAGTATCCGGGCTCCGGCAGCAAGTTTCATCCCCACTGGGAATATGAAACTCGCACCGGCATCGAAGCCGACTCCCGACATATCAATAGTAACCTCACTTATGTTGACGAATTCGATGAACTCAAAAAGATCCTGATCTTCATATCCCGCCGCGATTTCCTCTGCTGAGGGCTCAGCTGGGTGATACATAATCTCTGAGATCATTAGATTCTCGCTATTAGCTGGCGTACCCACCGCATAGGGTCTGATTGTGGGAGCTCCCCAGAAGTCCCCATCACGGACACGCGCAGTCACAACCTGGCTCTCGTTCAGGATCAGTGGGCTAGCAGCCACGGTCTCGTTTATCTCAAGCCCTGCCCTGATTAGGAAATCAGAACCGTTGAGAGTCGAATTCATTGCGTGAATCGCTAGTACATTCTTGCCATTACGAAAAGAATCAAGGGAGGCTGCAAGGTCGATTTGCCGACCTTCAACAACGTTTCTATCTGTGGTGGATCCCGATGCCGTACTATTCCAAGCTGCTGGATCTGGTGCGTTAGCTGAGGCTATTTCCACACCATTCAAGTAGGCTATGAATCCATCGTCGGATTGAACATTTAAAGTCCCCCCATTTACAGCTCCGGCATTATTAAAGTCAAATTCCCACCGGAAATAAGCCCCACCATTAACCCCCTTTAATTGGGTGGAAATATTCGTAGAAATCAGAGGCTCAAGGGTTCCACCAGCCGATTCCCAACCAACACCTGAAGCAGCTTGAGTCCACTTTGACGAATCAAAATTTGCTTGGGTCCATGTTAAACCTAACGAGCCGTCGGTTGGAATAAAGTAACTCACGGGACTATCAACCGCCAATAAGGTAGAATCAATTGCACCTCCATCAAAACGTTTTGCTGTTGCTGAGACACCGCCCCCCGGAGCTCTCGGATCGCTGCCGTCTGTCGTGTAGTAGGCCTGGCCCTCTGGGAAGTTCATGATTAGGTTGCTCCCGATTGGGACGCTGCCGCTTGCAACGCTAAATTCAGGCTGTGAAGGAAATTGTGCATCAATCCATTCTGCCCGTCTTTTCAGCCAACCCTTCATGTGGGTGATCTCGCCAGTCCATCCTCGATCTCCCCCTGAATACGTGCCTCCGTTTGGCGCGACATTCCATCGCGCAAAATTACGATCCTGGGGCGTAGGTCGGCTTGGATCGTTCCCTGATTCGACATTGAGAGGTGAGGCATATTTGTCGACTGTTGCATTTAGGTTTTCAATTGATAAGACTGATTTACGAAGGGAAAACCAGCGATCAATCCACCTCTGCATGACGTCTGGTCTAGAGCTTTGAGCTGTTGGTGGACCTTGTGTATTTCGACGGTAGCCCATTACTTTGCCATAGTAGGGGTATCGGCTATCATACCACGTCCGACTTGAATCTCCTGTTCCGTTCCATTGGCGATCTGGGGTCCGGTCTCGGCCGTCTTCTGATCCCATATTACGGTCAAAATCCCAAATTGGCCCCCCCACTAATTTCCCGCCACGAGGCTTATGTAAAAAAGCACTGAGACGTCCCCAATCTACATTCATTGCAAAATTATTGAGCATGATATGGTCAATAAAGGAATCAACGTCAATATAGTCAGAAAAATGCAGCCCGGTTTCCGGATTAATACCGTCCGCCGCGTCAAGAGCATCATCGGCCTCCTCGAGGTATTTTGTGAGCCATGCTGTCTCGTTGCGATTTATAAAAAAGTCATCCGGTCTATTTCGATCACTAGCTCCTCCGGGATAGACATACACAAAACTGCCCATGCCAGAGGACGAGAATGTTGGGTTACCACGATCTCGTTTAAAAATATACCCTCCTGAAACTTGTGCATCAAATGGTGCCAGATTACCGGGACCTCCATTCCCGAAATTATTTTCCAAAATGGTTGGGTTTAAACGATCGACATCGATTCGAGACTTCCCACGATCGAGCCGTTCGCCGAGAGTATAGACTCCAAAGTAATCGTTGCCCCCTACGTTGTTTCTTAAGTTATTCCAAAGCTCGACATGTTGAGTCCTAGCGGCATACCGACCGATCTGCCGGCTAACATCGTAGATGAACGGGTTTCGAATCAACGCCCTGTCAAACTGATAAAATGACCCTAGAATCCAATCATTATCTGCTCCGAATCCAAGTGGCTTGATATCCTTCTCTTCGTAATCATTCTCGGTCCAAGCTTCTACCGAAAAATGATTTTTCGGCCATCCTCCTGAGCTTGATCCACGCTTCCGGCTCCCCATGCGGGTAATTAAGTCAGGAGGGTTCAGCATCGATGAGCGCATAACTCCTCCTCCGATATCTTTCGGCTCAAAGATTGCCATTATCATCGGTAATCTGTTGGTTGCTCCAGCAGACGGAATATTCCCCCTCCCAAAGTTGTCGATAAGAATTGTCGGAAGGTTTGAAGTGAATTCAGCAGCGTCGCTTTCAAGGCGAAAATAGGCGTGAGTCTCGATAGGCCCAGCCAAGGCTCCAGGAAGAAACGCTCGCGTTCTCAGCAAAGTGTTGTCTGTAATTGTTAGTGATCCGGTGTATTCTGGCGAGGCAGAGCCAAGATCATTAGTTGGGATACTCCCATCAGTAGTGTAGCGGATGGTTGCATTAGTGTTTTCAGATGTGAGTCCGACGCTTATCGATCCAGATGTAAAGGTCCTCGTAGGAGTATCGACCGTCACGTAGGCTGGGGCTAGTTTTCCGGGGCTATTAGGTGTCCCTGGGGTTGGTTCCTCAAAGAAAGCTGCGACATCCCCGTTTGTGGCGTCCTTAGAGACAACTGTCAACTTAGGCAGTAAGAGAAGATCAGAACCATTCGGAGAAGTGTTCATGACCTGGAACGCCAGGATATTGGTCCCGCTTACGAGCTTCCCCGTGAAATCTACTTCATAAGTGTCGGGAACCACAGCTAGGCTATCTGTATGTGAGCTAGTTGCCCTCGAATTCCAGGCGATCGGGTTTGGAGCATTTTCGGAAAGGATCTGCTCCCCGTTGAGATAACCCACAACACCATCCTCCCAATTCAGATCAAGCACCATTCTTTGAACAGCACTGGGATCATCAATCGTAATG
>MDTB01005435.1_pt1 | contig 62388 bp, 66 predicted proteins | sample 811161 | NCBI WGS metagenome assembly MDTB01 (sample SAMN05326650, study PRJNA326480) | marine metagenome | isolation source: seawater | place: Mediterranean Sea | collected 2009
AAGAAGAAAGCGCCTGTCAAGAAGAAAGCGCCTGTCAAGAAGAAAGCGCCTGCCAAGAAGAAAGCGCCTGCCAAGAAAATTTCTGCGAGAGATCGTTTTAGTCCCGAGTGGCTGAAAAAGCAGCGCGCAGCGTTACTCGATGAGCGAGGAAGGTACACGCAGCACGCTGAATTTCTTGAAGCGGAGGCTGATCAGCTAGCAAGGGATCGCGAACCGGGCGACGTGCAGTTCGATGAAGAGTCGGGTGAAGGTGATTCAATAGCGGTCGAGCGTGACCGGGATCTGCAACTCTCTGCTCAAGCCCGTGAAGCAATTCTAGAAATCGACGCTGCGCTCGAGAGAATTAAAAAGAATACTTACGGTATTAGCGTGGTGTCGGGACTTCCAATCCCCAAGGAACGCCTTGAGGCAATCCCACACGCTGACAAACGGGTAGAGGAGAAAGCCACTGGAATGTCGTGGCGATGATTCTGTGTCCAATTTCCGCCGAACCGACGCGACTATTCCAATTTGGGTCGCTGCCACAGTATTAGCACTAGACCAACTCACTAAAGTTTGGGCTGCCGCTGCGCTTGACGGCCAAGTAATTGACATTTTTTGGAAGCTTCGTCTCAATTTGACCACAAACACTGGCTTTGCTTTTAGTGCAGCTCAGGGCTTCGGGCCATTTCTTGCGGTTTTGGCATTGGTGGTAACCGTCGTTCTCTGGCGGATGCGGCAGCGATTTTCTGGTGCCCTGTCAAACGCCGCTTTGGGAATGGTGGTAGGTGGAGCGCTTGGCAATGTCGCTGATCGATGTTTTCGCTCACCTCGCTGGGGTCGAGGTGCAGTGATCGACTTCATCGATTTGCAGTTTTGGCCAATCTTCAATGTAGCTGACATGGCGATCGTGATTGGGGTGGCGATTCTCAGTGTAAGAATGTGGGTTGACCAGCGAGGAGAGGTACCTCTTGCGTGACAGCATTCCTAACGCCCTTCACGGCGAGCGACTAGATCGAGCAATAGCGATTATGACTGGCTTGAGTCGCAGCGCCGTCTCAGCGCTAATCAAGTCGAATCAGGTGTTGAGAAATGGGCAAATTGCTCAAAGCATTTCGGAAAAGGTTGTTGAGGGAGATGAGCTTGAGGTCCACTTAGAGCCTGGGAATAGCGACATTGCCTCTTTGGATGGCGATAGCGAAGTCTTGTTTAGAATCGTTTATTCGGATGAGGACATTGTTGTTATAGATAAGCCGGTAGGTCTAGTGGTGCACCCAGGTGCTGGAAACAATCAGTCAACTCTTGCTAACGGGTTGATACATCATTTTCCGGAAATGGCTGCCGTGGGCCCAATCAATCGTCCTGGAATTGTTCATAGGTTAGATAAGGACACTACGGGATTACTTGTCTGCGCCCGAACTCAAGAAGCGTTAGAAACGCTTACGGTGGCCCTGGGGGAGAGAGAGATTGAGCGCGTCTATCTCACCATTGTTGCCGGTAGGCCCGATGCGCCTAAAGGAACAATTGATGCTCCAATAGGGCGAAGCAGGCGCGCTAGGACGAGAATGACAATTTCTGAAGAAGGGCGCGAAGCGAAAACGCATTACGAGTTGCTGGAAAGCTGGGCAAACCCCAAGGAGGCCTCTCTGCTTCGTTGCAAGCTTGAGAGCGGGCGAACGCATCAAATTCGCGTGCACCTTCGGGCGATCAACACTCCGGTTCTGGGGGACTCGATCTACGGAAAACCTGATCCATTTGGTATTGGTCGCCCATTGCTCCATGCCGCTGAGCTTTCTTTTCAACACCCGGTAAGTAAGAAAAACATGAGTTTCCTGGCTCCGATGCCGCCAGACTTCGAAATGGCGGTCGACACTTTCAGAGCCAGAAATATTTAACCTAAAGTGGCCGGAGTCCGTCGATGTTGCTGCTAACAGATTTTGGCTTTGTGCCGGCCCATAAAAATTCGCAGAGCGTTGTTTGCTCGAAACTCGCTTTTCGTCGCGGAGTCGAAAAATGAAAGAGATTTCCGAAATTGTTGCACCCACGCATGATGATTTGTGCGTCTCGTCGATCGTACCGGCTGTTGTGGGCGGACGGTCCACGCAGCTTGTTTCGGATGAAGTGGTTAGGGCGAAGTCTGTTGTGCTTTTGGTCGTCGATGGCATGGGTTGGAACCAGGTTCACGAGAGAAAAGAGGAGCTGTCCTTTTTGAGAACGACCTCGATGAGCCCGATTAGTACGGTTGCCCCGAGCACCACCGCAACGGCATTGACGTCAATCTGCACCGGGGTTCCACCAGGAGAGCACGGAGTGGTGGGATATAAGATCCCGGTTGCGGCTGGTTTGCTGAACTGTCTGCGTTGGACTAGTGGCTCGCGATCTCTAACTAATGAAGTGCCACCAGTTGACTTTCAACCTGTCGAGCCGTTTTTGGGTACTAGCCCATCGGTCGTTACTCGCGCTGAGTTCCGAAACAGTGGCTTCACGCAAGCTCATCTCCGTGGCGGCGAATTTTGCGCGTGGTGGTCTCCAGCGACGTTGGTCACTGAAGTGATAGAGCAGGTAAACCTTGGTCGTCCTTTTGTGTACGCCTACTACGATGGTTTAGACAAGGTTGCGCACGTCTATGGGCTGGGCGCCCATTATTTGGACGAACTTAGATTTGTGGACGCGTTGATAGAGCGTATTGCTGAGCAACTTCCTGAGGGCTCGGTTTTGCTAGTCACTTCCGATCATGGAATGGTTGAAGTAGGCGACAACTTGATTTCGCTGGATGATGAGCTTGTGTTGCGCACATCGAGTACGTCAGGGGAAGCACGATTCCTTTGGCTCCACGCAAAAGACAGAGAAGCATATTCTCTCCTTGACACAGCGCAATCTCTAGCCGATGTGGCTTGGGTCGCTTCTGTGGAGCAAATTTTAGATGAGCGTTGGTTTGGTGCTGTCGTAACCCCAGAAGCTCGGTCAAGAATGGGAGACATCGCCGTTGTTGCGAAGGAAGATATTGCCCTTCTCGACCCACGATCGCCTGACTCGCCAAATTTGGTAGCGCGCCATGGCTCTATGACGGCTAATGAAATGTTGGTGCCGTTTATCGAGGTCATCACATAAATTCAAAGTCGCGTCTTGCTGCCCCGCCGATAGCATTTGATTATGGCCGAGCAGCAATCGACACCTGCCAGCACTCCGCAGGACGACATCGAATTGATAGAACCGGCTCTGCAAGGTACGGGCGAAGAAGATCCCCCAGCGATAGCTGAGCCAGCCAAAGTAATGAGGATTGGCGCGATGATTCGCACTTTGCTCGATGAAGTTCGTGAAGCTGACCTAGACGAAGCTAGCCGTGATCGTATGAGAGAAATATACGAACAGTCGGTTGCGGAGTTGTCCGAAGCACTGTCTCCTGACTTGAAAGACGAGTTAGCCCGGCTTGCATTACCGTTTAGCTCCGAGTCACCATCCGAAGCTGAGCTCCGTGTCGCTCAGGCACAGTTGGTGGGATGGCTTGAGGGCCTTTTCCACGGCATTCAGGCTGCTGTCGCCGCACAGCAAATGATGGCGCAGCGTCAGCTAATGGAAATGCGTCAAGGGGCATTACCTCCGGGCGTCGGTGACATTGCCGGTGCTGAAGCCGGACAGCAGGAATCCCATCCTGGAGGCGTATACCTGTGATCACCGAGATTATTTTGCTCAATCGTGAAATATCGACTGGACTGGTCAGTCGTCGTTCACTCGTGGAGGAATCTTTCTAATGGCTGTAACGGTCGAGACTAAGGATTGCACTGCTTTAAGTGATGCTGAGATCGAAGAAATGGCCGAATTGATCGAGGATGAGCCGATAATCTTCGATGTCGGTGAGCTGTCAAAGCAGCGTGACGCTTGGGTTTTGGTCACACAAGTACGAGATGGAAGTAAGCTGGCGGCTTACGGCTTTTGTACCTTGGAGAGAGTCGGCGGGGACCCGACTGTGCTAATCGGCCTTGCCGCAGTTCGGCGAACCAGTCGTCGCGACGGCGCTCTGAAAGCGATGATTACGGATCAAATGAGAAGGGCTGTTCTAGCTTTTCCGGACGAGGATGTCTTGGTGGCATCTCAAATGTCGGACCCGGCAGCGTTTGATGCCTATAAGTCGTTGAGTAAAGTTGTGCCTCGACCTGGCTACGAAGCGAATGGTGAAGATCGCGCTTGGGGTCGCCGCTTGGCGAAGAGGTTCGATGTACGGGGCGAGTACAAGGCTAAAGAGTTCCGCGTGTATGGAGAAGGTTTTCCCTCGTTGGTGCTTAATCACAATTCATCCAAACCTGAGAGCATCAAGCCAGAAATAGCAGCACTCTTTGACGGTCAAGATGCCTCGAAGGGTGACGCTTTAGTGGCTTTTGGGTGGGCGACGCGCGAAAAGCTAGCCAAGCTTCTCTAACTCTCGGCCAGTCCAGTGGAATTCGAGGAAATAATTCGCAAACGGAGGATGACACGTAACTTCACTTCGGAAGCAGTTGATCGAGAAATCCAAAGACGCATTCTTGACCAGGCTCGCCGTGTGCCGTCTGCCGGTAATTCGCAAGGGTTTGATGTTTTGCTTTTGGAAGGAAACGAGACTTCGCGTTATTGGGATATCACTCTCCCGGAGGAGCGACGAGAAAACTTTCGTTGGCAAGGGCTGTTACGGGCCCCGTTGATGGTGTTGATTTGGGCTAATCCGGATGCTTATGTTGACCGTTACAGCCAGTCGGACAAGGCTTCCACGGGCCTAGGCGAGGGCGCTGATGCTTGGAGCACCCCTTTCTGGCTTGTCGATGCAAGTTTTATGGCAATGACGCTGCAGTTGGCGGCCATCAATGAAGGTCTAGGAGTTCTCTTTTTTGGAATGTTCGATCACGCTGATGCGCTCGCTGATGCCTTCGGTGTGCCGCCAGAACGGGTGCCGGTTGGCAGTGTCGCTCTGGGCTGGCCAGACGTATCGGCCGACGAAGTGGGTCGTTCAGCTAATAGGGCTAGACGCCCATTGGAAGATGCCGAGGACAAGATTGTTCACCGTGGGTCGTGGTAGATCCGCTGTTGTTTAGGAGCAGTAAGAATGGAATCTAGCCAGCACAAAGAGTCTGGATACAGAGCGGTTGCTGAAATTTTTCATCGTTACCTCACGGGTCTAGTTCTGGCCCTCGTAAATGAAGTGGGCACTGAGCGCACTTCAATCATTGTTCGTCGTCTATTTCGAAGGCAACAGGAAGAGCGCTTTCTGGAGGGTTTAGAAAAGTTAGGGCTATCGAATGAGCCGGACGCAGTTGCATGCGCCAAATATCACTATCTCTCCAACCACTTAGGTGGGGTTTCTGTCGCTTTCATTGCAGAGTCCGATACGAAAGCTTGGGTTAGGTACTTGCCTCCTCGCTGGATTTTTGACGGTACTGCGATAGCCGGCGTACCAACTGAGGTTGCGCGAGCGATGCTTTGGGGGTGGCATGCAAATAACGGCGTTCTGCTGAATAATCCTCGCTTAGGCTTCGTGTGTACTGGACAGACTGTGGACGGGATGGCCGGGCTTGAGGGCTATTACATCGAGCAAGAGCAGGCTCTCGAACCTCAAGAACGCCTCCGGTTTCGATTCGGTGAGCAATGTCCAGCAATTAAGGAAGCTGATTTACCAGTTCTGGACAGTTCGAATTGGCCCTCGGAACGCGTTCAAAAAGCGTCACGCAACTACTCGATGGACTACATACGCAACATTATTCCCGTTATGAGCGAAGAGCTGGGCCCCTTAGTGGCGCAAGGAATCCTGTTCAGAACCGGCCGCAAGATTGGGATGCAATACTCATCGCTGATAAAAGAAGTTTTGGAGACTGAGGAGCCACTCAACATTCTCCAGCATTTGTTTGAAGCTCAAGGAGATTCGGTGGTGATGCGTGACAACGAACTCTCTCAATCCTCATGGCGCCTGATGAGAGGTCGTGAATCGGAAAGTTCGCCGGAGTGGATGGATGGTTTAAAAGGGCTTTGGGAAGGTATTTTGATGGTGTCTAATCCGAAACTTCGCCTTGACTTGGTTGAGAGGCTTGACGGTGGCGGAAGTAGCTTCAGATGGAAGCTCGCTGAAATAGGTAATCCTGTTGGTTATTGACCACGGAAAGCTTCCACGGTTCCTGTGAGTTCGTCTAGGTAGCGCAACGTTTCGTCTGCTGATGGCAAGTCGAAATTGACGGGTGTGAAAACAAATTGTGTTACGCCCGCCTCGGCGTAACTCTCGAGTCTCTCTAAGCGTGGGCGTCCCCAAATATAGAGAGAAATAGGAATCGAGGAACCGTCGCGCCCCGCCTCATCTGCAAGCCGGCGAAAGCGCTCGATACCGCCGAATACATCCGGTTTCCCGTCTGTGTTCATTACGCCGATATCGATGGGAGCCCACTCATCCGCATATTGAGCAGCGTGCTGAATTCCGAGCGGGCCGGCATTGCCTAGAGCGATTGGAACACTTCCATTAACGGGTTTGGGGTAAACCCAAGAGCTGGAGAAATTGTCCCAAGTGCCTGCAAAAGATGCTTGTTCTTCTTGCCAAGCGACTCTCAGAGCTTCGACTCGTTCTCGCATGGCTGAGTAACGTTTTTTGAATGGTAAATCAGGTCGATGGTTTTCGAGCTCCTCTTCGTTCCAGCCGACGCCTATGCCCATCACCACGCGCCCTTGTGAAAGGACGTCAGCAGTTGCTACAGAACAGGCCAAGTCTAAGAGATCATGTTCAAGTAGGAGGCAAATGCCTGTTCCGAGAATCAATTTTTTTGTTCGCTCAGCTGCGGCGGCTATGGAAACCCAAGGATCCATCATATGGACGTAGCTAGCGGGGAGAGTCCCTCCGTTGGGGTACGGGCTTCGTCGCTCGGTCGGAATATGGCTGTGTTCGGGAAACCATACGGAATCGAATCCGCGGTCTTCGAGTTCGCGAGCAAGGTCGCCCGGAAGAATGCCTTCTGCGTGATTGCCTGTTAAGTAGCCAAATTTCATAGTTGGATCCTAGAACGATCAACGAGCTGAAATCGCGGACATCACGGGTTGCATAGTAAAATTTGTTTCGTAAGTGAAATCTTAGGAGACCACTTTTGTCTGTTTATGGTGTTTGGCTAGCGGGAGCAAGGCCGCGGACTTGGCCTGCGGCGATAGTGCCAGTCATGGTTGGGAGTAGCGCTTCGCAAGCCGCACCGGAAGGAGTCAGGGTAATTTTGGTTCTAGTGGTCGCGCTTTTCCTTCAAATTGGGGTTAATTACGCAAACGATTACAGTGACGGCATTCGCGGCTCCGACGACTCAAGAGTCGGACCCATGCGGCTTGTGGCCTCGGGGGCGGCCAAACCTCTATCTGTGAGACGTGCCGCGTTATTGTCATTTGTGATAGCAGCGGTTGCTGGCCTCTATTTGGCTGTTCTGACTAGTTTGTGGTTAGTGCCAATCGGGGCGGGAGCAATTGTCGCTGCATGGTGTTATACCGGCGGACCACGTCCCTATGGTTACAGCGGCTTGGGTGAGTTATTCGTCTTTGTATTCTTTGGTTTAGTAGCGTCGGTGGGATCGACCTATGTCCAAGATGAAGAAGTCACTGCATTAGCGGTAGGCGCTTCTATCCCTGTTGGTTTGTTGGCGGTTGCGTTGCTAGTCACCAACAATTTGCGGGATCTCCCTAAAGATGCCCTCGTCGGTAAAAACACGCTTGCAGTGCGAATGGGTGATAAGCCAACGCGAGTGATGTACGTGTTGTGCATCGTAATGTCTTTGCTCTGCTTGCCTTATTTAAGCCTTTTGCGCCCCGCGGTCCTAGTTGCTCTCCTTAGCGTCTTTTTGGCAGTGAAACCTATTCGCCTGGTAGCTCGTGGAGTAACCGGTCAAGAGCTAATTGCTGTCCTTGGCGCCACGGGTAAGTTGCAAATGTTATTTGGCGTTCTTTTGTCGGTAGGGCTTGCTATTGGCATTTAGTCAGGGCTCCAAAGTGCCAAGAAACAGCTGAGTAATACCCCCGCTGAGCTCTGTCCTGGAGCCATCTGCGAAACCTACTCGTGTCAAACCTGCAAGTAGCTCCTCAGTGCTTGGGAGATACTCTACCGATTTAGGCAAATAGCGGTAAGCACCACTATCGGACAGCAGAGCTCCAATTTTCGGAACTACCTTGCCGAAATATATGTTGTGACCGGCTCGCAAGAGTGAGTTTGAAGGTTCGGACACATCGAGTAATCCGATGCGTCCGCCCGGTCTCAGGACTCGAGCTATTTCCTCAAAAAAATCTGGGAGATTGGTGAAGTTTCGCAAAGCGAAGCCACATGTGACCCCATCTACCTGATTGTCTGCTACCGGTAAGCAGAGCGCGTCAGCCCTGACGAGCGGAGCGTCGGTATTTGCGGCTCCGAGCATCCCGGCGCTGAAATCCATTCCGATAGGTTCGTGTTTGTATCTAAGCAAGTCGTTACAGAAGTCTCCAGTTCCGCACGCTAAGTCCAAAACCGTAGAGCCTGTCGGAAGCCCTAGAGAACGAACTGTATGCCTCCGCCAGCCAACGTCCATGCGAAAAGTCATAAGCCGATTTACGAGGTCGTATCTCGGTGCAATTTGGTCGAACATTTGCTCGACAATGGCTGCTTTTTCTTCGCCTTGCGGGAGATCGTCTGAGGAACTCACTGGAGCAGGCCGGTTTGCTGAAGCATCACGCGTATACGCGATATATGCACTCGGCTACGCAGGCAGGCCTCTCGGAACCTTCAATTTCGAAGACCAGCTCTGTGGTGTATTGGGCCCCGCCATCGAATCTAGAAAATTCCTTTAATGACGCTCCCATTCGCACATTGGAACCGACGGGCACAGGAGCGGTAAAGCGAATTTTGTTAGCTCCATAGTTGACCCCCATTTGGACATCGCCACCAATAATGAAGGCCTCTGACATGCACATCGGAGCGAGGGAGAGCGTTAAGTAGCCGTGGGCAATTGTTGTTCCGAACGGACCAGCTTTTGCTTTCTCTTCGTCGAGGTGAATCCACTGAAAGTCGCCTGTAGCTTCAGCAAATTTCTGTACTTGCTCCGGGGTGATCGCATGCCATTCGCTGTATCCAAGGTGCTGGCCGACTCGACTTTCGAGGTCGTCTATTCCGTCAATATGAGTAGTCATGGCTGAAGCTTAGGGCGAAAACTTAACTGAACCAGATTCGCCGGTACTCTTTGCTTTGGGGATGGAGCAACAACACAACCAGCACTATGTCGAACATGAGCCTTAGGAGTAAACCCAATAGTTGAGGGTCGTACCGGATGCCAATCCATAGCGTGGCCACAACCGAATAAATTGCTGCGGACACTGCTAAACGAAAGCCGATCTTCTTTTCGTTGGCAATTCCTAATCCTCCGCCGATCAGAGCTACTAGCAGAATTAAAGGGAAAATTCTTGACGCAAAGAGGCCGAAAAGATCGTAGGGCAGTTGTCGGTAGTAGACACTTCCAAACAAAATGATGCTAGCCCCTCGGAAGTAGGCAAGCATTGCGGCGCTATACAGGGTTTGAGGTTGACTGGGATTCAGCCAACGAAGATTATTCACAACCTCAGTGTGGCAGACTTCCAGACGAATACCTCAAGCTTTGCGGCGCTTTGAAGGTCGAATTATGTGCTCGGCGCGTAGTTGGCCGCAAGCAGCATCGATGTCCGTTCCCCTATTGGATCGAATGGTGGCATTGATTCCAAATGATTCGAGTTGCTCTTGGAATTCGGCAATTCGCGCAGGGGAGCTTCCTCCGCCCTCAAAACCTGGCGTCGGATTAAGTGGAATGAGATTGATGTGTGCCCCCAAGGGTCGCGCGAAGGCTGCCAATTCTTGAGCTGCGCTTTGTGAATCGTTTAGAGAATCGATCATCGCCCATTCGAGGCTAACGCGACGATTTTTTGCTCTTCTATATGCTTGGAGACTCTCGGCAAGCTTGCGCAGCGGATATGTGCGGTTGATGGGCGCTATTTGATTTCTTAACTTGTCATTCGCCGCATGCAAAGAAACAGCGAGGTTGACCGGGAGTGTTTCTAAGCTTAAGCGCTGAATTCCAGGCACTACTCCAACAGTGGAAACTGTTATCTTCCTCGCTCCTATTCCAAGATCGCTGTTTATGCGTCTTACGGCCGGCCAAACATTGTCGAAATTAGCTAGGGGCTCGCCCATTCCCATGAACACAACGTTACTTACGCGCTTTGTCTGCGACTGTTGCACAGCTCTGACTACCTGTTCGACTATCTCCCCGGTGCTTAGATGGCGATCAAACCCCATTTGGCCAGTAGCGCAAAAGCTGCATGCCATGGCGCAACCGGCTTGCGATGAAATGCACACAGTGGACCGGTCCTTGTAATGCATTAAAACAGATTCGACTAAATGCCCGTCATGGAGCTGCCACAGTTGCTTAACCGTGGTTTCCCCGTCGCTGCTGATATTCCGGATAGGGGTGAGAGCTGCTGGGAGTAAGTCTCTAATTGCGCTCCGAAGCTCTTTCGGGACGTTCGTCAAGTCTTCCGGTTCGCGGAATTGGCCGTGAATCCCGTGCCATATTTGGTCAAGTCGATATTTAGGCTCGCCTTCCAATAGCTCAGCCAATTGGCTTCGCGATATGTCATAGCGAGTCATCAACACGTCTTCATGGTACGGGTAGCTTGACTAGATCCGTGTTCATGGCTCTAGATCGGAGTAGCGTTCTAGCTGTGGCGAGGCATCGTTATGACGACCACCATCGAGATGTCCAGGGTAGCGGCATTCGGGCAGCAGTCTTTGGAGCTTCAGATGGACTGGTGTCAAACGTGCTCTTAATAGTGGGGCTCGCTGGCGCTGATTTATCGGCAGGTGCAGTCCGCACCGCAGGGATTGCCGGATTATTGGCCGGGGCAATTTCGATGGCGGCCGGCGAATATGTATCTGTAAGCGCGCAGAATGACCTCGTTGCGAGGGAACTTGACAAAGAACGCAAAGCTATCGCTGAAGATCCAGAAGAGGAAACTGAAGAATTAGCCGAGCTCTACGAAGAACGCGGAATGAATGCGGATCAGGCTCTAGAAATGGCTCAATTAGTTATGCAGAATCCCGATATGGCCTTAGAGGTCCATGCTAGGGAAGAGCTCGGAGTGGCTCCCAACGAGCAAGCCTCGCCGCTCAATTCGTCCTGCTGGTCGTTTCTGGCTTTTGCGGTTGGAGCTTTAGCGCCTCTTATTCCCTGGTTTTTCTCATCAGCTTCCAGCACCGTCTGGTGGTCGATCGGCATCGGAATGCTCGGTGCGGCGACAATCGGCTTTGGGCTAGCTGTGGCTACGGGGCACTCTATTGTCCGGGGCGTACTTCGTCATGTCGGTATAGCTGTCTTTGCCGCAGCGGCGATCCATTTAGTGGGCGTGATCATTGGCTCTGTGGTCGAACTGTAAGCCACTATCGGGCAAACTGATACAGGCGGCGAATGGTCTTGACCTGTAAGCCAATGTCTCTATACAGCGTGACTGCTGCGTTATTATCTGCATCCACGTAAAGCATCGCTCTAGTGATGCCTTTGCTTTGAAGATGTTGGTATCCGGCCAATGTGAGCGCTCGACCAAGTCCCAAGCCATGAAATGCGGGGTCGACGGCTATGACGAATACCTCGCCAACAGGAGGTGTCTCTTCGTGATGAACTTTGGTCCAACAGAAGGCGGCAATCCTATCGTCGCGTTCGTGGATCAGGAATCCCTCTGCATCGAACCAAGGTTCTAGCTGGTGTTGCGCGACTTGCTCGACTGTCCAGCCGCTCTGCTCGCGATGCCAGGCGAATGCCCGATTGTTGACTTCGCACCACTCAGCTTCGTCCTGGCCAACAACAAAGGGTCGTGTCGTTACATCAGTTGTTTGTTCCAGCGGAATCGAACGCTCCATGCGAAAAAGATCTCGTTGGGGTTGGAGGCCAAGCCTGCCAACAAGCAGATCAGTGTCTTCAGTTGGGTGGTCTACCCACAAAGACACCTTGGTAGGTGGGGTAGTCAGCACATCTCGCAGGGCCATTGATAAAGAATCATTACTCCAAAGGGAGGCGTCGAGCTCTAGCACTTGACCTTCGCGATCTTCGCTGATGCTTATAGTCGAATCTTGGTCTTTGGATGTGCTCACAACATTGAAGGTACCGCTAGATCTTCTTAATAGGCTAAACAAGCTGTATGGGTAAGCCGCGATCACCTAAGGGTCGTGCACGTTTGGTGCATGAACGGCTAAAAAATGAATATGAGGCGATCTGCGAGTTAGACCATGGGAACGCTTTTGAGCTGCTCGTCGCCACGATCCTGTCGGCCCAGTGCACGGACGTGCGCGTTAATAAAACGACGCCTGACTTATTTCGTCGTTTCCCGACTCCATTGGAGTTAGCAGCTGCGGACCCAATTGAGCTTGAGGAGATGGTGCGCTCCACCGGCTTTTACAAAAGTAAAGCTAGAAACTTACTTAAGATGGCGAACCAGCTTTTGGATGATCATTCAGGTGAAGTGCCTAAAGATTTAGAAAAGTTGGTCCGTCTGGGGGGTGTAGGTCGCAAAACAGCGAACGTCATTAGATCTGTGGCATTTAAATTGCCTGGCCTGCCGGTCGACACCCACGTAGGTCGCTTGTCGCGACGTCTCGGCCTTACCAATGAAGAAGATCCAGTAAAAGTAGAGTTAACTCTTAATCCAATGGTCCCACAAAACGAGCGAGGAGAGTTCAGCCTTCGGGTCATTCTCCATGGCCGGCAGGTGTGTTTCGCGCGCAGTCCTAATTGCGATGACTGTGTTCTCAACGACTTCTGCCCTGCGGCGTTTGCTATATGAGTCGAAAGGAAGCTAATCATGACAATTCGAAGAGCGGCACACTTTGTGCCAGGTGCCAACGAGAAAATGCTTATGAAATCGTTGGACACAGCAGCGGACGCCCTAATTTTGGATCTTGAGGATGCTGTGACGCCTGAGAATAAAGATTCGGCGCGTGTGACCGTAGCTAGTTGGCTCCGTGAAGTTGATTTTGGTCGACAGGAGCGAGTGGTGCGAGTAAATCCACTTGATAGCCCTTGGTTCACGAAAGATATCGAGGAGACAATGGTCACGCCGCCTGACTCTTACTTGATTCCCAAGGTAAACAACGCTAGTGAAATAGCTCAGATTGCAGACTTAGTTTCTGAGCACGAAAGGCTTCACGGTCATGTTGCAGGTGCTGTGCAGCTTTTAATTTTAGGCACCGAGACGCCGCAAGGGTTCCTGAATATAGGCGAGCTAGCCGCGCACCCGCGGGTTGATGCTCTCACATGGGGAGCAGAAGATTTGTCAGCGGCGATTGGATCACGTGCCAATCGAAATGCAGGTGGCAGTTACTTGCCCGTGTTCGAGCATGCTCGAGTTATGTGCCTCGTAGCGGCCACCGCTTGGGATAAACAACCGCTGGACACTGTATTTGTTGACTTTAATGACCCAGAAGGTTTGCGGGCCGAATGTCTTGAATCAGCGACGATGGGTTACACGGGAAAAATTACAATCCACCCGAGTCAAATTGATGTTGTAAACGAGGCCTTCACCCCTTCGTCTGACGAAGTGGAGGAATCGCGAGAGCTATTGGCTCTGTTTGAGGAGAAACAGGCTGAAGGTCTCATGGCCTTCAGCTTTAAGGGTCAAATGGTTGATGTTCCTCATTTGACGAGAGCAAGAAAAATTGTGGAGATGGCCGAGACCCTCTCCGACTTGGAATAATCGTTTGCCTCTTTAATTCTCGACAAGGCTGATCGCTGCTTTGCTGATACGTCGTTGAGCAGTGCGTAAACTCCGTTCAACGTCGTACAGGTCAATAGCGACGTCTTCCCCTGGCGTGCCCATTAGCTCGTCTGCAGCGGTGGTTATCCGCTCTGTTAACTCGCGTATGGCAGTTTCTAGCGACGAAAGTTCGGCTTTAGAGACCATTCCGGAACCCTACATCGAAGAAAGGATACAAGCGATATTGGCTTCAATGTAACGCTGTCGCAACTGTACCCTCAGTAGGGTGCTCAGCAATATCGACCTTCGTAGCCGCACGGCTCCTATAGCTTCGCTTCTGCCGAGGCCAGATTTTACGGTTGATGCTCCAGTTGACGTCGTAAGGGACATCATCTCCGAAGTTCGAGCAAACGGCGATAGTGCTGTGCGGGGCTTCACCGCGACGTTCGATGGAGTCAATGTTGAGTCCTCGAAGGTTCCTAATGAAGAACTTGAGCGCGCTTGGGGGTCATTAACGCCTGACCTCTCTGAGGCCCTGCAGTTCGCCCATGATCGTATTTCGGATTTTCATAAACACGAAGCACCCACCTCAAATGAATTCTCTCAAGAGGGAATCACAGTTACGAGTATTCCTCAGCCTGTCAATCGTGCCGGCCTGTATGTTCCTGGAGGCTTAGCGGCCTACCCCTCTACGGTGCTTATGACCGCGCTGCCGGCTCGCTGTGCTGGCGTGAACGAAATTATTCTTTGTACACCCCCTTCGCCCAATGGGCAGGTAGATCAAGTTGTCCTTGCGGCCGCCTTCCTATGTGGCGTTGAGGAAGTTCATAAAATTGGTGGGGTCCAAGCCATTGCGGCTATGGCGTACGGAACTGAATCAGTGCCAGTTGTTGATGTAATTGCCGGGCCCGGAAATGTTTGGGTGGCAACAGCGAAGCAGGAAGTTGCTGGACAGGTAGGGATAGCTGCTGCTTTTGCGGGACCGTCAGAAATAGTTGTGATTGGCGATGCAAGTTGCCCTGCTACTTCAGCGGCGGTTGATCTCGTGCTCCAGGCAGAGCATGGTCCAGGTGGCCGGGCGTGGCTAGTTACTTGGGACGAAGAATATGCGGCTGACGTTCAGGTTGAGATAAATCGCATTGTGGAACTCTCACCGCGTCGGGATGAGACTCTTCAAACTCTCACGGAAGATGGCTATATCTGTATCGTCGATACTCCTCTTGAGGCAATAGAGGTAGTAAACGAGATTGCCCCCGAGCATCTTCAGCTCATGTGTAGTGAAGCGGGCGAGCTAGTGAATGGGGTTCGAAACGCAGGAGCGGTGTTTGTCGGAAACTGGGGCTCCGCAGCGATAGGCGACTACGTTGCCGGGCCATCGCACGTGCTGCCGACTGCTGGAACTGCCAGATTCAGCGGTGCTTTGACCGTTGAAGATTTCCAGAAGCGGATGCACGTTATTGACGTTTCGCGAGATGGTTTCGACCGAGTTTCGGGCTCTGTTGCTGAGTTGGCTGCAGCAGAAGGTCTATGGGCGCATGCAGCCTCGGTGAGGAGCCGTCTCCGATGGGCGGAAGACGGTGTGGGCTCATGAAACGACCTCCAGTGCGAAGTGACCTGCAAGAAATGAGCGGTTACCACTCTCCACAAGTAGATGTAGAGGTTCGTCTCAATACCAACGAGGCGCCCTTTCCTCCTCCTGAGGAATTCCAGTCTGCTTTTGTGGCAGAGCTCAAGGAAGTTGAATGGAATCGCTATCCAGATCGGGCTGCTCAGCTGCTACGAGAAGATTTGGCGGCTCTTCACGACGTTGAACCAGCGCAAATATTTGTGGCTAATGGATCTAATGAAGTGCTGCAAACCCTTTGCCTTACTTTTGGAGGCTATGGCAGGACAGCATTGTCCTTCACCCCGACCTACGCGATGTATGCCCAGATAGCCAGAACTACTCAATGTCGTGTTGTGGAAGTCCCGCGCGACGAAAATTTTTTGATCACTTCTTCGATTTTGGATAACGCAATCGAGAACGAGGCACCCGAGCTGCTCTTTCTTTGTTCTCCTAATAACCCGACGGGTACTCCTGAAAGCATGGAGCTTGTGCGGGCCGCCATAGGTGGCGCCCCAGGTCTCGTCGTGGTAGATGAGGCTTATGGCCAATTTGCCGATTTCACGGCCATTGATCTATTTAGTGAGGACCCTCCACCTGAATCTCTGGTGGTAACGCGAACGTTTTCTAAGACCTGGTCGATGGCTGGTGTTCGTTTGGGGTATTGCGTGATGCCTTCGTGGATGCTCAATGAATTTGAGAAGGTAGTGCTCCCATATCACCTCGATTCGGTCAAACAAGTTGCCGGTCGGGTCGCTCTCCGTTTTTATGAGGAGATGGAAGAGCGGGTGTCCCAGATCGCTTTCGAAAGGAGCCGCATTGAAGCTCAAGTGGCAAATCTGGGGCTGACCGTATGGCGATCGCAGGCAAATTTTGTCATGCTGAGGACGACGCCTTCAGGTCTCTCTGGAGATGAAGTTTGGGAAAGACTTCTTAGGCGATCAGTTCTAGTGAGAAACTGTTCAAGTTGGCCCGGCTTGCTTGACTGTCTCAGAGTAACTGTCGGCACTCCTTCCGAAAACACAACTTTTCTCGCAGCCCTCGAGGAGGCATTGCAATGACCAGAGAAGCTCAGAAAGAGCGCACAACGAAAGAAACCCGAATCGTTCTAGCTCTCGATGTCGATGGTTCAGGTCACACGGAGATCGCCACCGGACTGCCATTTTTCGACCATATGCTGAGTCAGCTAGGAAAACACGCTCGCTTGGACCTGAATGTTGAGTGCAGCGGAGATCTTGAGATCGATGCGCATCACACTGTCGAAGACGTCGGTATTGCTCTTGGCGAAGCATTCGGTGAAGCGCTCGGGGACAAACAGGGTGTGCGTCGGTTTGCGGCGATAACTGTTCCTCTAGACGAGGCGGCAGTCGAAGTCGTGCTTGATTTGTCGGGACGACCATTTTTGCATTACGACATTGACCCTCCCGGTGAAAAAATTCTCGGTGATCCGCCATTCGATCCACAACTTTGTGAGGAATTCTGGCGGGCTTTCGTGATGGCTTCAGGGATTACTTTGCACATGGTTATGACCCGAGGCAAAAATACTCATCACATCATTGAAGCCAGCTTTAAGGCAGTTGCCAGAACCATTTATGATTCGGTGCGCATATCTGACGAGGTGCTGCCCTCCACTAAAGGAGTGTTGTGAGGAACTCCTATGGGTACTGAACCTCTGCAACCCTTTTTAGCTGTATTGGATTATGGCATTGGGAACCTTCGATCGGCGCAAAAGGGTTTTGAGAGGGTAGGTGCGGACGTTCGGCTGAGCAATGATCCGGCTTTAATCGCTGATGCGGTAGGCCTGGTGCTTCCCGGGGTAGGACACTTTGGCTCGTGTATGAAAGAGCTGAGAGCAAGCAAGTTGGACGAAGTTGCAATGTCGGCGATAGAAGCGGGTAAGCCGTTTTTGGGCATATGCGTAGGAATGCAAATGTTATTTGAAAGTTCCGATGAGGCGCCAGGGGTCCCTGGATTGGGTGTGCTGCCTGGTCAGGTCCGGTTACTCCCGAACGATTTACCGCGTCCTCATATGCAATGGAACAAGCTCAAGTTTCTGCGCCAAGAGTGTTCGTTGCTTGAAGGAATCGGAAATGGCGATTGGGCGTACTTCGTGCATAGCTATGCGGCCGAGACGCCTGAAGAGTTAATTGTTGCGACCTGTGAGTACGGAGTCGAAGTAACGGCGATGGTGGAAAAAGGGTCTTTGTGGGCCACACAGTTCCATCCGGAAAAGTCAGGTGATTTGGGTCGAAAGTTTGCAGAAAACTTTTATAGCGAGGCCTTAAAAAAATGACTTTCCATCTATACCCGGCCATAGACCTTCGAGATGGTGCATGTGTTCGGCTGATCCAAGGTGATTATGATCGCGAAATTCGATATGAGTCTGACCCGGTCGAAGTGGCTCTGTCTTTTGAAGAAGCAGGTGCTCAATGGATCCACGTTGTCGACCTAGATGCAGCTCGCTCAGGACAGCCCGAGAATCTGGCGACTGTGTCTGAGATCGTCCGAAAGGTAACAGTTCCCGTCCAGACGGGAGGTGGGGTACGAAGCCTTGAGACGGCGAAGTCGTTGTTCGATGTAGGAATCAATCGATGTGTAATGGGTACAGCGGCTGTCGAGAATCCGGCCCTGATTGAGATGGTTGCCGATTTAGGTTTTTCTGTAGCTTTAGGTCTTGACGTTCGTGGCACCGAAGTCGCTACTCGAGGCTGGGAGCAAGATAGCGGCTGGACTATTTTCGAACTTTTAGCTCGATTCGAAAATGCTGGTGCCGAAGCAATTGTGGTCACGCAAATTAATAGAGATGGAATGGGCACTGGGTCGGATATCGAAGGTTTGAGTCGAGTGTTGGCTTCTACCGGGCTTGAGGTGGTGGCGAGTGGTGGCGTTGGCTCTCTCCAGCACATCGCCGATTTACTAGAAGTTGAAGTCGACGGGCGTTTCTTGTCTGGAGTAATCGTAGGTAAGGCGATTCACGATGGAAAGATTGATGTCGCCGAAGCCATCGAAACTATTCGGGCTCAGCAGTGATGAGGACTGTTCGAGTTATTCCTTGTTTGGATGTGGATCAAGGTCGAGTGGTCAAAGGCGTCAATTTCGTCGGACTGCGGGACGCCGGTGATCCAGTTGAACTCGCCTCACGTTATGACGCTGAGGGTGCCGATGAAATTGTGTTTCTTGATATAACGGCGAGCTCTGATGGCCGTGAAACTATTGTGGGCCTTGCTAAGAAGGTCGCAGAACAGGTATTCATTCCTTTCACTATCGGAGGTGGAATCCGATCAGTCGATGACGCCCGTGCCGTCCTGCGCGCAGGCGCAGACAAGGTCTCGGTTAATTCGGCTGCTGTTAAGGAGCCGGATTTAGTGTCGAAGTTGGCGGCTGCATTTGGAACGCAATGCGTGGTTGTAGCGATCGACGCAAAAGCTAACGGCAGAGATGGTTGGAATGTTTACGTAAACGGTGGACGTAAAGATTCGGGCATGGACGCAATCGAGTGGGCCGACCGAGTGGTTGAGCTGGGTGCTGGCGAAATTCTTTTGACTTCAATGGACGGTGATGGCACCCGAAATGGATATGACCTTCAGCTGACCCAAGCAATAAGCAACGCCGTCGGAGTACCGGTCATCGCCAGCGGTGGTGTGGGAACTCTTCAGGACTTAGTGGACGGGGCAACCTTAGGGAAAGCTGACGCAGTTTTGGCTGCCTCGATCTTCCACTTTGGTGAACACAGCATTGCGGAGGCCAAAAGAGCGCTCCTTGAGGCAGGCGTTGCGGTTCGGCCTCCCGCTGGGAGTTAGAAGAGCTCGTCAATCAGATAACTTTACAGAATGAGTTATCCAGGAGCCTTTGTAGCAGAGCAACCGAACAAGCCGGCAGTCGTCATGGCTCGGACAGGGGACACTATTTCCTACATGGAGCTAGAGCAGCGCTCCTGCCAGTTCGCCCAGATGATGTGGGATGCGGGACTACGACCCGGCGACCACGTGGCTATTTTTGCTGATAATCACATCCGCTACTTTGAGGCCTATTGGGCGGCTATTCGGAGCGGCCTGTACTTCACCACTGTAAATAGATATCTCACAGCTGAGGAAGCTGCTTATATCGTCAACGACTGCGGAGCGAAGGTACTGGTAGTAAGCGAAGCTGTGCGTGAGGTGGCTATCGAAATGCTGCCACTAATTTCGGACTGTCCAGTGCGTTTGATGTTTGAAACGGATGTCGATGGGTACGCAAACTATGAAACTGCTGTCGAAGGTTACGAGCAGGTCCCGTTAGGCGACGAGCCTCGAGGCTCCCTAATGCTTTATAGCTCAGGAACTACTGGCAAGCCGAAAGGCATTAAACGACCTATCGACGGTTCAAAGATAGGAGACCCTGACCTCATTGGCTCTGCATTGGTCGGCGGAATTTTTGGGATGAATCAGGATTCGATCTATCTTTCGCCGGCACCTCTCTATCACGCAGCACCGCTTGGCTTTACCACCGGCACCCATTCGGTGGGTGGAACTGTTGTGGTTATGGAAAAATTCGACCCCAAAGAAGCTCTCCAGGTCATAGAACAACACAGAGTCACCCATTCTCAGTGGGTTCCAACAATGTTTTCTCGCATGCTGAAACTCGAGCGTGAAGAGCGAGAAAGTTGGGATCTGTCCAGTCACCGGATAGCGATTCATGCTGCAGCACCCTGCCCGGTTGAAGTGAAAAAGCAGATGATGGACTGGTGGGGGCCTATTTTGCACGAGTACTACGCTGGTACTGAGCTAAATGGATTTTGCTATGTGGGCCCAGAGGATTGGCTTGCTCACCCAGGCACTGTGGGTCGTCCATTGATTGGCACACTCCACATTTGCGATGAAGATGGCATCGAATTACCTACGGGCGAGTCAGGGCTGATCTACTTCGAGCGAGAAGAGCAAACTTTCGAATACCACGAAGCGCCAGAGCAGACTCAGAGTTCTTGTCACCCGGATAATCCATTTTGGACAACCTTGGGAGACGTCGGCCGTCTAGACGGGGAAGGGTTCTTGTACTTAACGGACCGCAAAGCTTTTATGATTATCTCTGGAGGTGTGAATATCTATCCTCAAGAAATTGAGGATTGCCTTATCCTTCACCCAGAAGTCGCCGACGTTGCTGTTTTCGGTGTCCCCAACGAAGACTTTGGGGAGGAAGTAAAGGCAGTGGTCCAAGCCATCGGCGAAATCGAAGACGAAGCTTCTCTCGCCGGTCGTTTGCTTGGTTATGCGCGCGAAAATCTCGCCGGGTACAAAGTCCCGAGGTCAATTGACTTTCGCCCAGAATTACCGAGGCTACCTACGGGAAAGCTCTACAAACGGTTGCTTCGTGATGAGTACTGGGGAGTCGAAGGCGGTTCAGAAGGCGGCATTTCTCCAATCGCGCAAATCACTGACTCGTGAATGGGGATAGAAAGCCTGTTCTCTTGAGCCGCTGTGGCAGGTAACAGCGGTTCCGAGTTTGGTACCTTCGGCTCATACAAGCGCAATGATTGGAAAACATGAGTGTTTACTTTGTCGTACAAGAGCAAGTGACGGATGTTGAGGGACTCAAGGCTTATGAGCAAGCCGCTCGGGCTTCGTCGCTTGGTAGCGGTAGAGCTTTGGCCGTCGATAATTCGGTCGACGTGATCGAAGGTGAATGGCACGGGTCCCGCTTGGTAATTTTGGAATTTGATGACGAAGAAGCCTTTAGGGAGTGGTACGAATCGGCCGAGTACCAACAAGCTTTACCTATGCGGCTAGCCGCGACCGACTCGCGTGGCGCTCTGGTCAAAGGCTTGTAGATCAAACCGATGACACTTGTATACGACGGCGATTGCGCTTTTTGCTGCCGGTGCGCCTCATGGATTAGGGAGCGCTCGGGTATCGACATGAGTGCAGGGTCGCCTGAAGACCTCGCAGTATTGGAGTTATCACTTGAGGATGCAAAACGCTCTGTCTGGTGGATTGAGGATGGTGTCCGGTTAGCGGGTCATGCTGCTATCGGCAAAGCGCTCCGACAGGTAGGTGGACTTTGGTCATTTGTGGGCGTTTTGATAAGTACTCCACCAATTTCTTGGCTATCGGCACTGGTTTATCGCTGGGTAGCTGCGAATCGTCATCGGTTTAAATCTTAAGTTTATTTTGCAATAGGCTTTTATTGGAAAAAGGTCACTACGAAATCAGCCACCCGTTCTGAGAGTGTCTTAGTCCCTGTCGAGAAAAAGTGATCGGCTCCTGATATTGCTTCAATCGAGGTCTTCTTCCAGTTAGTGCAGATTTCCCGTGCTTCAACTACTGACCTGAATTGATCGTTTTCCGGCACTAGGAGCTTTGTGGGTCGAGTATCCGCGCCGGCACTCATCTCTTGCGGCGCTAGAAGTGCCAGAGGCGCTGCGATTCCCACCCATCCGGCTAACGTTGGGTCATCGGCGGTCATCGACACGTCAGCTCCAAACGAGTAGCCAACTGAAATCACTGGCTTACCTTGCCCTAAGGCAGATGCAAATCGAAAGGCCCCCTGACTGTCAAAGACCTCCCTCTCTCCGTCACCGTGACTACCAGCGGAATTTTGTACACCTCTAAAGTTGTAACGCAACGCAGCAATTGAGGCTTCTGGCAATCGATTGAAGAGGTCCTGGATAATAATGTTGCGCATATCACCTCCGTATAAAGGGTGGGGGTGTGACAGTACTGCGATGGCGCTGCAGGCACTCGGAATTATGTATTCGGCCTCCAGAACAACGTTATCGCTCGTCGTAAAATTTGTTTTTTGGGGTGCCTCAGCGTCGGCGTTCATGGGTAACAACGGTACCGTGCCATCGTGGCTGATGAATCGATCGATGTCCCAACAGAAAATAATCCTAAAAGGCCGATCAAAATGCTTCATGATCGGATTCTTGTTCGAATGCCTACCGACGAGGCGGATCGAAGAAGCAGCGGCGGAATCTTGATCCCTGCGACTGCCCAACAGCAAAAGCGATTAGTTTGGGGAGAGGTCGTAGGGGCGGGCCCCAATGTGCGCAGTGCTGAAGAGGGCGACCATGTGCTATTTAATCCGGAGGATAGATACGAAGTAGAAGTCCATGGGGACGATTTCTTGATCCTTCGCGAGCGAGATGTTCACGCCATAGCGGCACCTCGTGTAGAACCGGGCAGCACAGGTTTGTACCTGTAACAAAGGAGATCTGAATGTCATTCGACGATCTGCCTAGCTACACCACTGAAGGTGGAGTTGAGGTCTCAGTTCAAGTGACTTCAGTTGAGCCGTCAGAAGCGATCGAGGATATAGTCGATCGTCTTGATTCGGCGCGTGGCGTTTTGCTCTCGTCAAGTTACGAATACCCCGGTCGCTACACCCGTTGGGACATGGGCTTTGTCGACCCTCCGCTGGTAATTACCAGTCACGGGGACAGGGTTGACGTCGAGGCGCTGAACTCTCGCGGCGAACTGCTCCTCGAACCAGTGCGCGACAACCTTAAGAGTTTGAGCTGCGTGACCGTTGAGGCGGATTCTGTCCGAAAAGTTACTTGCCGAGTAGAGCGCGGCACAGTTCGATTTTCTGAAGAAGAAAGAAGTAGGCAACCATCCTCATTCTCCGTGGTCAGGTCAATGGTTGAGCTGTTCCGAGGTTCTGACGAGCACTTAGGTTTATACGGTGCATTTGGATATGACTTAGCCTTCCAATTTGAGCCCATCGAGCTAAGGCGTTCCCGCCCCACAAACCAGAGAGATTTAGTCCTCTATGTGCCAGACGAAGTTATCGTTGTCGACCATCAAAGTGGTATCGCAGAACGGCGACGTTACGAATTTTCCTACGGCGATGACAGCACAATTGAAATCAGTCGAGGCGGAGCAAGAGAGCCTTACAGTTCGGATTCTCAGTTGGAGCCATATAGGGATCACGAAAGAGGTGCCTACGCCGGAGTAGTTGAGTTAGCGCGAGAGTATTTTGCCCGTGGTGATTTGTTTGAGGTGGTATCGAGCCAAACGTTCGTTGAGCCGTCTCCTGAACCACCATCAGAGTTGTTCAGGCGTCTCAAAGAGCAGAATCCTTCACCATATGGTTTTCTTATAAACCTTGGTGAATCTGAGTGGCTAGTGGGGGCCTCGCCTGAAATGTACGTCAGAGTTGAGGGGGATCGCGTCGAAACATGCCCTATCTCGGGCACCATCGCCAGAGGCCAGGACCCTCTGGATGACGCTTCTCAAATTCTGGCTCTTCTAAATTCCGAAAAAGACGAATCTGAACTCACGATGTGCACCGACGTAGATCGAAATGACAAGAGCAGGATCTGCGTGCCGGGATCGGTAAAGGTGATAGGGCGGCGGCAAATCGAGATGTATTCGCGTTTGATTCATACTGTTGACCATGTAGAAGGGCGCCTGAGGTCCGAGTTTGATGCTCTCGACGCGTTTTTATCGCACACCTGGGCTGTGACGGTAACCGGTGCGCCCAAGACCTCGGCGATGATGTTTCTTGAAGAGCACGAGAAAAGTCCTCGGGCTTGGTACGGGGGAGCGATTGGAAAAATTGGCTTCGACGGAGGACTGAACACGGGCCTAACTCTCAGGACTATCCGCGTTAAGGATGGCCATGCCGAAGTGAGGGTCGGCGCTACTCTCCTCTGGGATTCTGACCCGGTAGCTGAAGAGGAAGAAACAGAATTGAAAGCCTCGGCGTTTTTGGACGCACTAAGACTTCCTCGGCGACCATCTGAAGTAAAAACGGTCGAAGTTCAAGCGGAAAATAAACGAGTTCTTTTGGTGGACCATATGGATTCGTTCGTTCATACGTTGGCCAACTATTTGCGACAGACGGGAGCGGCAGTTGAAACGCAACGCGCCGGTTTCCCTTTAGGCGAACTGGCCTCTAATCGTCCTGACTTACTCGTTCTGTCGCCTGGGCCAGGAGTGCCCGCGGATTTTGACACCAAAGCCACTATCGAAGCTGCTCTTGAGTTGGGCATTCCGATATTCGGCGTTTGCCTCGGATTGCAAGCAATCGTGGAATATTTTGGGGGAGAACTCGATCAACTAGAGACACCAATGCACGGGAAGTCTTCTCTCATTGAAACTTCGAATTGCAAACTATTTGAAGGGCTGCCGCCGCAATTCAAAGCCGGCCGCTATCACTCCTTATATGCAATGGAAGATATGTTGCCAGAGTCAATTAAAATTGTTGCGAAAAGTGAAGACGATAATGTGGTGATGGCAGTAGAGCATGCAGTTTTGCCGATCTGCGCAGTTCAATTTCACCCTGAATCAATCATGTCTTTTGATGACGAAGTAGGTCTTAAACTTGTGCGAAATGCAGTGAAGATGCTGACGGACCGAACATGACTGCGAGGGCATATCGAACTCATCGTGACGTTATATTTGCCAATGGCCCGGAGGCAGAGCAGTACCTACATGGCCAAATTTCGCAGAATGTGGATGATATGGCCGAAGGTGATGCTCGATGGTCATTCCTTCTTGAGCCTCGCGGGAATATTGAGGGATTTTTTCGAATCCTGCGTGTTGCTAAGGACTCGTATCGCCTTGACACCGAATACGGTTTTGGGCAAACCCTTGAGGAGTCCCTCTCGCGCTTTAAGCTGCGTTCAAAGGTGGAATTTATATTGAGCGCTGAGGAGATGATTTCGGTAGTGGGGAATCAATCAGACTTAAATGTGGAGGGCTTCACTCAGCCGCTGCCCTCAGGCTGGAATGATGGGCTTTGCATAGACCTCCTTGGCAGTGATTCCGTTATTGATCTTGAGGAGTGTTCAGAAAATGACTTCCAACGCCTTGTAATGACGCATGGGCTGCCGCGTCTCGGAGAGGAATTTAAAGTTGGAGGTATTCCCAACGAGTCCGGAGTTTTAGCGTTAGCGGTTTCGTTCGATAAAGGTTGCTATCGCGGACAAGAGCTGGTTGAGCGTATAGACGCACGAAGCGGAGGGCGCCGAATGATTCGTCGGGTTCGTGCTGAAAGCAAACTAGAGAAATCGCAAGCTTTGTTCGGCGGTGAAAAAAAAGTTGGGGAGGTATTGACGGTAACTAATGAAGCGCCCTATATCGGTTTTGCGCTGCTGGGTACTGATGTCGCTCCTGTACTAACTGAGTCGGGGGAGCGCATCGAGGTGTTTGCCCTTGACCAGCTTATTGCTTAGCAAAATTCTTTAATGACGCTCGGGACAGTACCCTTGGCGAGTGTTTGGGGGCGTCGCTAAGATCGACGTTCCGTAATTCGGGAGAAGGACTATGGCAAAGACGGCGCTACTAGCGAAATTGACAGCAAAAGACGGGCAACGGGACGCGTTGTTGTCGGTGATTTCTGACTTGGGAATAAGGAACGTGTCGGGTGAGCCCGGAACAGAGGTCTATGCTGCTCACAAAGACCAAAATGATGAAAATGTGGTCTGGTTCTATGAGATGTATAGCGATAAAGATGCTTTAGCGGCTCACGGCGGATCAGATGGCATGAAAGAATTTGGCAGGGCGACCGGCGAGTTTATGGCGGGGCGAGCTGAACTAATTTTCTTGGAGCCGGTCTGCGCTAAAGGTCTTGACCTTTAATCAGTGAGAGCCGCTTGCGGTGGCAGACGCGAGTGAAGGCTTTGATGTAATGACCTTAGGGAATGGAACGTATTTAGATCGGATTATTGCTCAGCACCGTAAACGCGCGTCCGCTGATCAGCGGTCATTAGCGGATCTGCAACGAGCTGTAAAAGACCGGCCACCCCCGCGCAAGTTTCTTCGCGCATTGGAGGAACCGGGGTTGAGTGTTATCGCTGAAATCAAGCGACGGTCACCCTCAAAGGGTGATTTGTCGCCTGACCTCGACCCTCGCTTCCTTGCCGGAGAGTACGAGGCCGGGGGAGCCTCTTGCTTATCGGTTTTGACTGATTCACCCAATTTCGGCGGTTCACCAACAGATCTAACAGAGGCTCGTGATGCTGTGAGCTTGCCGGTCTTACGAAAAGACTTCACGGTCGATGAGCGTGATCTCCTAGATGCATTGTTGATGGGAGCAGATGCGGTTCTGCTGATCGCTGCCGCTCTCTCCGGCAGTGAGTTGAGGACCTTCGGCTTGATTGCTCAAGACCTTGGGTTGAATGCCTTGGTGGAAGTTCACGATGAGAGAGAGCTGGATCAAGCACTGGAGATTGGGTCTGACCTTATAGGCGTCAATCAACGTGACTTATACACGTTTGAAGTTGACCACGAACGGGCGGCCCGAATGGCATCTTTGATTCCCGCGGAAGTCGTAGGGGTCGCTGAGTCAGGAGTTCGTGGACCTGAAGACGCCGCTGTTTTGCATGCGGAGGGCTACTCGGCTGTTCTGGTGGGAGAAAGTTTGGTTACTAGCGGAGATCCGGCGCTCGCTGTGTCCGCTTTGAAGGGCACTTCCTGATGTTTGTAAAAATATGCGGCGTGACTACAGAAGAAGATGCACTTCTGTCAATTGGTATGGGAGCGGATGCACTGGGATTTAACTTTGTACCAGGATCCAAGCGACAAATTCGTCCTACTGTAGCCCGCGATATTGTAAGGCGTCTTCCAGGTGGAGTACTCACCGTCGGCGTTTTCAGAGATGAGATCAAAGAGTCGGTCGTTGAGGTGGTTCACCAGGCTGGGCTCCAGGCTGCTCAATTGCATGGTCAGGAGTCAGCGGAAGAGAGCTCTTGGATAGCCCAAAGGGTTCCTTCGGTCATAAAGGCATTTGCCGCTGGTGATCCAGCGATTGACCACTTGGAGCGACATTCCGCGAAGGCAGTACTTGTTGATGCTCCAGAGCCTGGTTCGGGTCAAGTATTTGACTGGTCAATGCTTGATGGGCGAGAACGGAGCTGCCCGCTAATTCTTGCCGGCGGCCTTACACCAGCAAATGTTGCAAATGCAATTCGCGTAGTAAGGCCATGGGGAGTTGATGTGGCGAGCGGTGTCGAGATCTCCCCTGGGGTTAAAGATCCAATTCGAGTCCGCGAATTCGTGATTGCGGCTCAGAGAGCTGGAGATGAGGTAAATCCAAGGCCTGACGATTTCGACCCGGAAGCCCCGAGGCCTTATGACTGGCGAGACGAGTGATGAGCACGGTCTACTCGCCGATAGGTTGAACTTATGGTGATGACTGACCCCAACAAAGAGGGACGCTTTGGAGAGTTCGGTGGACGCTTCGTGCCCGAAACACTCATTCCGGCCTGCGAAGAACTCGAAGAAGCTTTTCGTGAAGCATGGGACGACTCAGCTTTTGTTGAGCAGTTCCATACCATTCTCAACGACTATGGAGGCCGGCCTTCGCCCCTTACTGAGTGTTTTCGGCTTTCGGAGCAACTAGGAGTTCGCATCCTTCTCAAACGAGAGGACTTGAACCACACCGGCTCACATAAAATCAACAATGTGATTGGGCAAGCGTTGCTTGCGCAAAGAATGGGCAAAACACGGCTTGTTGCTGAAACGGGAGCAGGGCAGCACGGCGTCGCTACTGCTACGGCGGCGGCGCTCTTGGACATGGAATGCAAGGTGTACATGGGTCAAGTGGACGTCGAGAGGCAAGCCCTCAACGTTTTCCGGATGCAGCTTTTAGGTGCTGAAGTTGAAGGCGTTTCATCGGGAAGTAAAACTCTTAAGGATGCGGTGAATGAGGCCCTTCGAGACTGGGTCGCGACCGTGGAGAACACCCATTACTGTCTCGGCTCGGTTATGGGGCCTCACCCATACCCTTGGATGGTGAGAACCTTTCATCATGTGATCGGAGAAGAAGCCCGTGCTCAATGTCTCAAGTTGCTGGACGGCTTGCCTGATCTAGTAGTCGCATGCGTTGGTGGAGGTAGTAATGCAGCGGGTATCTTCTCGGGGTTTTCTGATACTGAAAGTCGTTTGGTGGGTGTAGAGCCAGCTGGGGGAGCCGCAGTAGGCCGGGGCGTGCCGGGCGTGGTTCACGGAATGGCCTCTTATTTGATGCAAGATGAAGTGGGTCAGGTTCAAGAGGCAGAATCCATCTCAGCGGGACTGGATTACCCAGGTGTCGGTCCCGAACACGCCTACCTCTCCTCAATAGGTAGAGCTGAATACCCCTCGGTTTCTGACCAAGAGGTCATTGAGGCGTTCCAACTATTGTCTAAAACAGAAGGCATTATTCCTGCTCTTGAGTCGGCGCACGCCTTAGCTTGGGTAGTGCGTGAAGCAGCATCGCTTCAGGGTCAAGTAGTTCTTCTGAACCTTTCAGGTCGAGGCGACAAAGATGTGGACCAAATGATGGAGGTTTTGGGAATGGACGAAGTCGGGTGAACTCCGAGCTGGCGCCCGGCCGAATGGAGGGCTTTTTGCGCTCCCGCAGAGACGCTGGTTCCAAGCTATTAGTTGCGTACATCACTGGAGGCTTTGAAGGCTGGGAAGCTGCCGTTGAGACAGCGGCGGCCGCAGGAGCCGATGCTATTGAAATCGGTATCCCTTTTTCTGACCCGGTTATGGATGGTCCTGTAATTCAAGAAGCTAGCCAAAGGGCGCTGGAAGATGGCGCTACGCCAGCCTCTGTGCTGGCAACTGTGCCCAATCTGGACACGGGTGTCCCACACGCTGTGATGACCTATTACAACCTTGCCCACCATCCCGGGCATGATCGATTCGCAGCGACTCTAGCTAGCTCAGGTATCGACGCAGCTATATTGCCCGATTTACCATTTGTGGAATCAGGTCCGTGGCGCCAGGCCGCAGCGAATGTCGGGATAGAAACAATCATGCTCGCGGCGCCCACTACTCCGGATGCGCGTTTGGGTGAACTATGCGAAGCCTCCAGCGGTTTTGTCTACGCGGTGGGTCTGCTTGGCGTTACAGGAGAGCGCGCTCAATTGGCTTCTACGGCGACAGAGATTGCCGCGAGGTGCAAAGGAGTTACTGACAAACCAGTTCTTACCGGAGTTGGTATCGGGTCGCCAGAGCACGCCGTTGAAGCCTGCGAAGTCGCTGATGGTGTAATTATCGGATCCGCTGTTGTTCGCCGCTTGCTAAGTGGGGATGGGGCCGATGGAGTTGGAGAGCTGATCGCCTCTTTTCGGGATGCACTTGACGCTGGATAAAGAGTCGTTAAGCGATATGAACGAGGACACTCATGACTGTGAACTATGCGAAGCGGCAAGGTTCACCCATTGGTACTACGAGGATGATGTTTGTTGGGTCGCTGACTGCGAAGCATGTTCAACACCTATGGTCGTATGGAAAAAGCATGGGACGGACCCGCCGGAAAGCGAAGTCGAATGGATGCTTACCTGCCTATCCAAGGCGGCCGAAGAACGGTTCGGTTTAGGAGTGGGATCTGTGGATCGGGTAATGCGGCAGGTGCCCAACCATTTTCACGCTCACTGGCGAGACCCCCTCTGGTTGTCTCGGAGGTGGACCGAGAAGCCGAGTAAATACTCTGGTGTTGGCGGAGAGAGAGTTCTTCTGCCGTGAGCGCGCGCCGCATTGCTTTATGCCTCTTGATTACATTGGTCTGTGCTTCTGTAGCTGGTTGCGGTGACAACATCAACTGGGCTGCCAAAGGTGCAACTGATGAAGAGTACCCGGTTGAGTATTACAGCTTAGGAGAGGCTGTCTACGAAGACAGTTGTGCTTCCTGTCACGGTGCCGGGGGTTCTGGGAGTTTTGGCCCTCAACTCAGGGGCAAAGGGCATAAGTACAGTTACGAGGATCAGAGGACATTAATAGAGCGAGGTAGGAGATCGATGCCTGGCTTTGCTAGCAGTTTGAGTTCAACAGAGATCGATGCTCTGTTGGCTTATATTCGAGTCGGGTTTTTCGTAAACGACGCCGAGTAATTATTGTTCTTCGCACAGGATAAGCCTCGATGGTCGCTATGTTGACTAGATGCTTCAAGTAGGGGATCGAGCTCCAGCGTTTACCTTGCTAGATCAGAAAGGTAATAAGTGGCGTCTTACAGACCATAAAAAGAAGCGCGTAGCGCTCTTCTTCTATCCCAAGGCAGGTACAGGTGGATGCACTGAGCAAGCAATCGGCCTCCGGAACTTGTTGCCCGAATTGACTAACGTGACAGTTGTGGGGATCAGCGCCGACAGTCCTGCAAAGCAGGCGGCTTGGGATGAAAAGCATGGATTTCAGTTCCCGCTCTTATCAGACCCCGAATCAAAAATTGCAAAAAAATATGGCATCTTCGGTCCCAAGAAGCTCTATGGCCGGGAATACGAAGGAATTACACGCTCCCTCTTTTTGATTGGCGCCGCCGGGCGCGTCGAGCGCTCATGGATCAAGATTTCCCCTAAGGCGACCTCAATTGAGCTCGCATCAGCGCTAGCGCAACTAAATGACTGACTATCCGCATCCCCGAGATCTGTTGGCTCACCGCCCGCCTTTTTTGTTTTGTGACACAATTGTCGAACTCGAGCCAGGAGTTTCATGCTCTGCTCTATGGCATTTGAGTGGGGAAGAAGCATTTTTCGCAGGGCATTTCCCTGGACGCCCCACCCTGCCCGGAGTCTTGATTGTTGAGGCGCTGGCGCAAACTGCGGGTTTGGCTGCGCTTAGCGATGCCGATTTTAAGGGGAAACTTCCGCTGTTTGGGGGAATCGATAAGGCTCGATTTAGGCGTCAGGTGACTCCAGGAGACACATTGAGATTAGAAGCGCGTCTCGGGCGAATGTCCCGCATGGCAGGCAAAGCTACCGGCATAGCGTCTGTTGGAGGGCAAACCGCATGTGAAGCAGAGATGATGTTCGTTATCGCCGACGTAGAAGACCTTTGATTTCCTAGGTATCGGTGTTCAATAGAGTTCAGGCATTTTGGTCGCAGTCCCACAAACGTGACGGTTTCGCATTGGGATTGGCGGTGGGAACCTTCGGAGTAACCTTTGGCGTTCTCGCCAATGCTGCAGGTATCTCGGATCTCATGGCCGTTGTGCTTTCGTTGTTGGTTTTCACAGGGGCTTCGCAGTTTGCCGCAGTGGGAGTTGTGCATGCTGGTGGAGAGCCCCTTACTGCTTTAGGAACAGCGCTACTGTTGGGAGCCCGCAATGGCGTTTACGGGCTTTCTGTTGGCCGCATACTCCCAGTCGGAAAATTCAAACGGCTCTTGGGGGCTCAATTAGTTATTGATGAGAGTGTCGCTGTTTCCTCTTTGCAACTAGACGACAGAGATGCGCGAGAAGCGTTCTGGGTCACTGGATTATCCGTTTTTATTTTTTGGAACCTCGGGACAGTTGTCGGAGTTTTGCTGGGCGACGTTGTGGGTGACCCGCGTACATGGGGGCTCGACGCGGCTTTCCCTGCAGGGTTTTTTGCCTTGTTGATGCCCCATTTGCGGAGCCAAGAAAAGCGACAATCGGCTCTTTGGGGGGCCCTTATCGCTTTGGCCGCAGTACCTATTTTGCCTTCAGGTTTACCGGTTCTCGCATCAGTTGGGGGCGCGTTTATAGCGGCGTTCGCTTCGAGCCTGCGGCGTAGGCGAAGCTAATGGATTGGTCACTCGTAACGCTTCTGGCCGTCGGTTGCTACGGCTTTAAAGCAGGCGGCGTCTTAGCCTCTAAAAAGATCAAGCTATCGGAGGAGAGGGAGCGGCTGCTGAACTATGTCGCCCCCGCTGTCCTTTCGGGTTTGATAATTACTCAAACATTCGAAAACGAAGGGCAGTTCTATGTCGGGGCGCCAGCAGCGGGCTTAGTGGCTGGCGCTCTAGGAGCTTATCTCAAAGCGCCGTTTCCACTTGTCTTGGCTATTGCCGCCGCAGCAACAGCTTTGGCTCGACTGCTTTAAACCCGTTTAAGAAACTGGGGCAATCACTATCGATCCGTTGTGGCCGCCAAAACCGAAAGAATTGGAAAGTGTCGGCCCGGGTTCCCATGCTTGAGCTGAACCATGCACGAGGTTGAAACTTGGAAGGTCGGGGTCTGCTTCCTGGAATCCGGCTGTCGGCGGTATCTCCTTGTGCTGAAAGGAAAGCAGAACAGCGGTAGCTTCCAATGCCCCCGCTGCGCCTAATGCATGACCAGTTACTCCCTTAGTGGAGGTAACGGGTGGGCCATCTTCACCGAAGAGCTTTGCTAGGGCTTCTGCCTCAGCTGCGTCATTGAGTGGCGTCGATGTGCCGTGAGCATTTACTGACTTAATAGCGTCCGGTGTCAATCCCGCGTCTTCAATTGCCAGTTGCATGCAGCGGAAAGCACCCATGCCTCCTGGAGCAGGTGCCGTAATGTGATGTGCATCTGCGTTGGAGCCCGACCCGAGAATCTCGCCGTAAATAGTCGCTCCCCGTTCTTGAGCAGAGGATAACTCCTCGAGCACAAGTGTTGCGGAGCCCTCAGTCATCATGAAGCCATCCCTGTTTTTGTCAAACGGCATGGAATGACCCGAGGAAGACAAAGCAGTCATGTTTTGGAAGCCAGCCATGCCTACTGGGGACATCACTGACTCAGTGCCGCCCGAAACAATGAGGTCTGCGTAGCCCATCTGGATCAATCTGGTTGCGTAACCTAAGGCGTGAGTGCTCGCAGCGCACGCAGTCGTAACTGTCTCATTTGGTCCCTGTAACCCGAACTTCATCGAGATGGCTGCGCCGGGAGCATTTGGCATGATCATCGGGACCATAAAAGGGGACACTCTTCTCTCCCCTTTGCGGTCGTGAACTATTACCTGCTCTTCGAACGTTTGAAGACCACCTACGCCCGTGGCGTAGATAACCCCGCAACGAGCAGGGTCAACTGCTGTTTCGCCGGCGTCGGCGAGTGCCATTGTCGCCGTTGCAGTTGCGAGTTGTTGCGAGCGGTCGGCTCTTCGTGCTTCTTTGGGGTTGTTGTAGTAGGGAAGCGGGTCAAAATCGTGAACGCGCCTCTCGCCTTCTGGAGGCTTGGAGTTCAACCCCTGCCAAAACGCGTCTAAGCCTGTTCCGGCGCAGGAGATTACTCCGAGGCCGACTATGGCGACCCTGCGCCGCTCGCTCACAGCTTCGACTCAACCAATGCGATAGCGTCGCCCACGGTTGCAACGTCGGAAAGTTCCTCCTCTTCGACGCTGATGTCAAACTCTTCCTCCAAAGCCATTACCAGTTCGACCAAGTCGAGGCTGTCGGCGTCAAGGTCATCCGCGAAGCTTGCCTCTGGGGTGACGGCTGTGCCATCTACCGCGAGCACCTCTACGGCACAATTCTTGAATCTCTCGAAGTTGTCACTCATTGAGCTGTTCCTTACGTAATTGGACAATGCGAAGTGTAGACCGTGGTTGTCAATGCCCCATGCCTAGTCCGCCATCAATTGGTATTACTGCGCCTGTGATATACCCGGCTGCTTCAGAAGCCAGAAAAAGTATAGTTTCTGCTATCTCTTGAGGTTCCGCGACTCTTTTCAGCGGCACCTGTTCAGTTATGGCTGAACGCTGATCTTCGGTCAAGGCATCCAACATTTCGGTTGCGACGGGGCCTGGGGAAACTATATTCGCAGTGATATTCCGCGAGCCCAATTCTCGAGCCATCGAACGAGCGAGACCCACTAGGCCTGCCTTGCTAGCGGCATAGTTGGCTTGACCAGCGGAGCCGAGGAGTCCTACGACTGATGAAACAAATATTAGTCGGCCCCACCTGGCTCGCAGCATGGTTCTAGTCGCTCGTTGCGCCACTCGATATGAACCTTTTAAATTTGTATCGATTACCGTCGAAAAGTCATCATCCGACATTCGCAAGAGCAACTGGTCTTTGGTGATACCGGCGTTGGCCACTAACACCTCTACATTGCCTAACTCAGACTCGATAGCTTGATAGGCGCGGTCGACCGCATCTGCGTCTGTCTGGTCGCAGGGTATTGCCAAAATTCGGCTATCGACCTCACCTGGGTCCCGCGCAGTGATGGCAACCCTGTGCCCTTGATCCGCGAATCGTTTGGCGGTGGCAAGGCCGATTCCCCGATTGCCGCCAGTGACGAGCACTGTTCGAGTTTGAGTCACACGCCGTCCCAAGTAATAACAGCCGCAGCAGACGTCATTCCTGCTCCGAAGCCAACCAACAGGATGTTGTCTCCTTTGGAAACCCGACCCTCTGCCCAAGCGTCTTCCAGCGCCAAGGGTATAGATGCCGACGAAGTATTCCCTGTCCGATGAATCACCATGGAGGTCTTTTCGTATGGAATTCCCAAGCGCTTGCAGGATGCTTCAACAATCCTTACGTTCGCTTGATGAGGGACCACAAGATCAATGTCGTCTGGAGTTAGGTTTGCCATGCTTAACGACTTCTGAGCAGCGTTCTCCATAGCTAGGACTGCGTTTTTGAAGATTGCGTGGCCGTTCATTTGGATCTTCCCGTCGAAATCGCAGAAGAGAGCGTCTTCTAGGGCTCCGTTGCTGTCTACATGCCATCCGTGGAGGTCACCACGCCCCTCGGTTCTTTCGACTACGGCAGCGCCAGCGCCGTCAGCAAAAAGAATGCAGGTGCTGCGGTCGGTCCAGTCCGTTATTCGGGACAGTGTTTCTGAACCGATTACCAATATACGGTTATGGCCCATTTGGATGAACCCATGGGCCGCTATCAGGCCATATACGAAACCCGAACATGCGGCATTTAGGTCCATTGCGCCGCAGTGAAGCCCCAGAAGTTCTTGAACAGTGGACGCAGTCGCCGGTACCTGACGATCCGGGCTAGTCGTCGCCAGAATCAGCAAATCAATCGAACTTGGATCAATGCCTCCCCTCTCAATGGCAATTTTGCCTGCGTCAGCCGCAAGTCCTGCGGTCGAGCCTCCCACCCGTCGCTCATGGATCCCAGACCGCTCGACTATCCAGTCATGGGAGGTACTTACCATCTCTTCTAAGTCTTTGTTAGATACCACTCGCTCAGGCAACGCTGTTCCCAAAGAAAGCATTCGGGCCCCGGATTTAGCTGATGAACTCATAATCATTCCCTATTTAGTCCTCAGCCAGGCGATTGGTTGCCTTGCTGTCACCCTTTCGCTGTCGAGTGCCATGAACTCCATTAGCAATCCAGCAAAGGGGGAGCGTACCTCTTCGTCGTTCACCCAGCCGACGATGTCGCCCACCTTGATGACTTTGTCAAGCGTAACGCGTGGATCAGGAGCAAATATTCCTGCGCAAGGGCTGACAACTAGGCGTTCCGTGACATATAGGTGTTCACCCGCTTCTTTTGCGCCTTGACTAGACGACCCCAGATCTGTAACTGCAGCGAGAAGAGTGTCAACATCTTCAGGCGTCGCCACTGACAATGTGTTGACGTCTTTGAGTGTCCTCTTGGCCATGCCGGTGAGGACGGTACCGGGTCCCAACTCGACGAAAGTAGCGCATCCTAGCTCTTGCATCGCATATAGGGTTTGACGCCATTGAACCGGGCTGCAGAGCTGACTGGCAAGAAGCTGCGGCCACTCCTCGGCATTGTCGCGGGAGATAGCGTCAACATTGGCAAAGACCGGAATGGCGGGATCGCGAACTTCGACTTCGACTAGTGCCTTACGTAGTCGATCTCTAGCTGGCGCCATGAAAGGCGTGTGGAAAGCACCGCCGACGGGTAAAGCCATAGAACGCTTTGCTCCTAGCTCCTTGGCTTTTTCGCCAGCATCAGTGAGTGCTGCAGGATCTCCGGCGATAACAACCTGCCCCGGGGCGTTGTAGTTTGCCACCCACACATCACCATCTACTCGAGCGCACGCGGAAACGACTAAATCATCGTCAAGGCCTAATACTGCGGCCATGGAGCCATCTTGCTCGTCTGCCGCCACTTGCATGGCTTCGCCTCGTTCCGATACCAGGCGAACGGCGTCCTCAAACGAGAGGGCACCACTGGCGCAAAGGGCACTGTATTCGCCAAGTGAGTGGCCGGCGGTAAAGTTCGGCGCGACTCCCGTGCGCTCAACCGCGTCGAGGATGACCATGCTCAGCACAAATGTCGTCAATTGGCTATTGCGCGTTTGCTTTAGTTCGTCGGCGTCGGCCGTAAGTAGTAATTGTGCGACGTCTCGCCCGCATGCGACCGACGCTTCATCAACGAGTTCCCAGCTTTCATGTTTTATCCACTCTTCACCCATAGCAGGTTTCTGAGATCCCTGACCAGGAAATGTAAATGCAAGCACACAGCCTCCCTATGCGGTCACCTTAGTGTTAGTGAGTTGGACCAAACTCAGGTCCGAAAGGTTTCATATGGTCACGCGAAAGCTGCCGACCACGGCTGATCAAGAGATTACGGGATATGAGGAACATTTGGTGGAATTCAGCACAATCTTGGGGGCTAACTCTTAGGAACGAGCTATTTTGACAGGTATCCTCGGCATTTGCCGCCCGGGTGGTGGAATGGCAGACACGGAGGATTCAAAATCCTCTGCCCTCACGGGCGTGCGGGTTCAACTCCCGCTCCGGGCACTTGAAGTCCAGCTAAATCCAACAGCATTCTTGTTCGATTCGCTCTAACTTGGCCCAATGGCAGAAGACCCCTATTCATCTTGGAGTGACAGCGAACTGAGTGGCCTAGCGCATGGTTTCAGCGATGGTCTCTTTAGTGGTCAGGTGGCGATCGTAACTGGGGGCGCCGGAGGCATTGGGCGATCTATTTGCATGCTTTTATCGCGTTTAGGAGCCCGAGTGGTCGCGTGCGGCAGAGATGAGGAGAAATTGAATCACCTCAAAGATTCTTTCGCTTCCCTCGATACCGAAATCTTCACTCTGTTAGCGAACGTTCGCAAACCACAAGAGGTAGCGGCTTTGATCCAAGAAACCTGGGAGCAGCACAATAGGCTGGACTTAGTCGTCAACAATGCTGGCGGCCAGTTTCCTGCGCCTGCGGAAGAAATCACCCCTAAGGGCTGGGCCGCCGTTGTCGAAACAAACCTCTATGGCCCGTGGTTTGTTATGCAAGAAGCAGCTCGCCAGTGGATAGAGAAAGAACAAGGCGGATCCATCGTCAACATCGGCACGATAACTGGAAGATCTTCAGTGGGAATTCCTCATACAGCTGCAGCGCGAGCGGGAGCGGCAGGTCTGGCTGCATCACTGAGTGTTGAATGGGCGCCGCATGACATTCGGATTAACACCGTCGCTGTAGGTGTTGTCCGAAGTCCGGGTCTGGCGAATTACCCTGCTGAAGCGAGGCCGTCCTTTACGCACAATCCGCAGCGCCGGCTGGGAGATGTGCACGATATAGCCCAAGCAGTTGCTTTTCTAGGTTCCCGGGAGTTGAGCTCCTTTATCACCGGGGAAGTACTCAACGTTGCGGGTGGTGAGCAAGTCTGGGGCGAGTACTGGGCGCTAGGAAAGCCTGACTATTTCAAGATCGACGAATAGCACGAGTGAATTAGGGGATAGATCAAATGAGCGATCGAGTTAACACAACCCGTTTGCAAGAGATGGCACGGGCGTACACAGTTTCGGCGGTTCTGTATGCAGCTCTGGATGTGGGTCTTTTTACCCACGTCAGCAATGGATGTGTCAAGGAGGCTGATCTTGCGAACGCTACTGGTTTGCGTCGTATCGATATCGATCGCCTCGTGTCTTGTGCGCTCAGTCTCGACTTGTTGGACTGGGATGGTGAAGAGCTTCGAAATCAGGCGGACGTCGAGGCTTACCTGGTTGAAGGTAAGGAGCGTTATGCGGGTCCATGGATGATGTTCACTAGACCTGATGTCCCCGGCTGGTTCGAAATGACCGAAAAAATGAGAGCATCGAAGTCATCAAGACTGGGAATGTATGACGATTTGACGGTTGAGTCGGCTCGCCAGTACCACAAAGCTACTTCAAGTATCGGTTTTGGGGCTGCTCGACGTTTCGTTCGAATGGTGGACTTGACCTCTAGGAAACACCTACTTGACTTAGGAGGTGGCTCGGGTGCATACAGCATCACGGCAGTGGAGAAGTTCCCAGGACTCAAGGCCACTGTCTTAGATCTACCGCCCGTTGTCTTGGCGACCGAAGAATATATTGCCGACGCGGGAGTTGTGGACCGCGTCGCAACAGTCGGCGCTGACTTCACTGAAGGCGAATTTCCATCTCCCGTCGACGTTGTGGTGATGGCCAGCAATCTGCCGATCTATGACGGTGAAGTAATAGGTGGTGTCGTTGAAAGGGCTTTTCGGGCTTTGGAGCCCGGCGGAGAAATGCACTTAATTGGAGAAATGCTTGACGACGATCGGAAAGGTCCTGTTGACGCAGCTATGTGGGGAATGAACGAGTTGATATGCGGCAGCGAAGGAAGAGCCCATACTAGAGCGGAGTGCCTGGGGTACTTCAAAGCTGCTGGTTTCGTAGAAGTTGAAGTCACTGACTTCGTAGCCGGGACGCTTGCTCGATGTGTGGGAATGAAGCCGATTAAGTGACAAATAGGATTTCGCCCTTCAATCGGCTAGGTTTTCGACCCCATGTCTATCAATACCGTAGAGCGGCAACTCCGCCGCAATTCGCAGCAACTAGGGCGACTTAAAACCGAGCTTGCTGTGTTGGAAGAGCAATTTGGGCATTTCGCAGACGAAGCTCAAACAACAAGAATTCATTCGCTTGTATCGGAAACTCCTATTTCGGAGAGAACCCACCAGCAAGCTGCGAGACACCTTGAAGTGATCGAACGGCAGCGCGACACGTTGAAGCTGCAAATCTGTGAATTGGAGGGTCGCCAAGACTCTCTTCTCGATCAAATTAATAGCTAGGTCAATCGCCTTTCCAACGGAGCGAGTTCACGACTTTTCGCTAAGGTTAGTAGGCGCGGATCTTGGGTCCGGTGCCCCGAACTTACGAGGAATCACTTGCCGAAACGCGTAGTCATTGCAGAAGATGAAGCCATTATCCGTCTCGACCTCCGTGAAATGCTGGAAGAAGAGGGATACGAAGTAGTGGCGGAAACCGGTCGAGGAGATGAGGCCGTTGCCCTCGTACGCGAGCATGCACCTGATCTGTGCATATTCGATATCAAAATGCCTGGAACCGATGGGTTAACTGCGGCGAGGGAAGTTTCCGCAGATAGGCAAGCAGCGGTTGTGATTCTCACTGCGTTTAGTCAACGGCACCTCATCGAAGAAGCCCGAGACGCAGGGGTGCTTTCGTACTTGGTTAAACCCTTTCAAAGAGAAGAGCTAGTTTCGGCAATTGAAGTGGCATTGGGTCGCTTTGAAGAGATGCGACAGTTGGACGCGACTGTCAAAGAGTTAGAAGGTCAGCTGGAAACGCGCAAGGCTGTGGATCGCGCTAAGGGCATTCTCATGGATCAGAGCAATATGTCTGAAAACGATGCGTTCGGCTTTGTCCAGAAAACTGCGATGGCTGAAAGGTCGACGATGCGTGCGATAGCCGATCGAGTCATCTCAGGCGGTCTGCGTCCTTAGGGGGCAATAGGCGACTCTTAGTTCTGAGGGTCAACGACGTAATGGTTTTCTGGCCCTAGGGTTGCAGTCGTGGCAAAGGTTTTATTGCTCGATGGAAACTCATTGACTTATAGGGCATTTTTTGCGTTGCCGACGGATATGGAAACGGCGGATGGGCAAGTAACGAACGCAGTGTTCGGTTTCACGTCAATGCTTTTGAATTTAATTAAGGACCAACGCCCGGATGCTGTCGTCGTGGCATTTGACCGCCCTGAGCCAACTTTTCGACATGAAATGTTGCCGGAATACAAAGCTCAACGGGAAGCTACACCAGACCTTCTCATTCAACAGTTTGGGCTTGTAAGAGAAGTTCTAGAAGCCCTAAACATTCCCTCCGTCGAAATGGTCGGGTTTGAGGCCGACGATCTTTTGGCAACGATGGCAGTTCGAGTGTCAGATAATAAAGACGAAGCAATTATTGTCACAGGTGATCGAGACATCTACCAAATGGTTAAGGACCCTTATATCAGGGTGTTGTACAACCGCAGGGGTGTCAGTGATTACGCGCTATACGACGAAGACGGAATTCTTGATCGAACCGGAGTGGCTCCCAGTCTTTATCCGCAGTATGCAGCGCTGCGCGGCGACCCTTCGGACAACCTCCCGGGAGTACCGGGTGTCGGAGAAAAGACAGCGGCAAAGCTCATAAATTCATATGGGGGTCTGGATGGGATCTTTGAACATGCTCAGGAACAGACGCCTAAGTTGCGTCAAAACCTCGAAGAATTCGAAGACCGTGCGCGCAAGAACCTGGATGCCATGGTCCTCCGAACCGATGTGCCCCTCGAAGTTGATTTTGCGGCAGCAACTTGGGGCGATGTAAAAACCGAAGAGGTGCAGCGTCTTTTCGGCCTATTAGAATTCAACAGCCTCTATGAGCGGCTGAGAGAAATCCTTGGCGATGCGTTGCCTGCGGATGAATCAACCAAAAGCGTGCTTGAGGCGGAGCCCCTCACGATGGCTTCAGTTCCGGAATGTAGGGAGCTGCTGGCTTCCTTGCTCGACTCACCGCATCCCGTGTCGCTCGGATGGGCCACCGACGCTGATGGAGGTCTAGTAGCTCTGACGTTTGTGTGCGAAGCAAACTTGGGCGAGGTCCTTGTGCTCGGGCCGAATTTCCTGGAACAGGAAGAGGTGCTCGGGCTGGTAAGTCGGCTCTTGGGTGACGAGGAGGCCGGCTTCGACACTCACAACGCCAAAGGACTTGGTCGCGCTTTGCGGCGTCTAGGCGTAGGCATTGAGGGCTTGCGAGTCGACACAGCGATAGCTGCATATCTGTTGGACCCAAGTAGCGGTCGTTATGCCATTGATGACCTGCTTCTGAAATATCAGCGCGTGGAATTAGCGAGAAGCGAAACTAGCGCCGCTGGTCAACTCGACTTGGATGGAAGCGCTGATGATCACTACCTAGACGCAGCTCGAGACGCCTTGGCGGTCGAACGCCTGGCTTCTTTGATGCTTGATTTGATTGAAGAACGCTCCATGAGCTGGCTTTACGAGGAGCTCGAACGTCCACTGGTCTCCGTGCTAGCTCGAATGGAGGACATTGGCGTAGGGGTCGACGTTAACGAGTTGCGTCGAATGAGGGATTACCTAGTTAGCGAAGTGAACCGACTTGAGTCTGAAATTCATGCTCTAGCTGGGCGGGAGTTCAACGTGAACTCGACCAAACAGTTACGAGAAGTCTTATTTGACGATTTGGGATTAACGCCTCAGAAAAAAACCAAAACTGGCTATTCGACTGACGCAGCGTCTCTTGAAAAAATTCGCGAGCAACATGAGGTTGTTGCGTTGCTACTTGATTATCGAGAAGTTGAGAAGTTGCGCTCCACGTATGGGCAGGGACTGCTCGAAGCCACTGATCCGGATGAAAGGATTCGCGCCACCTTTAATCAGACTGTTGCGCGAACAGGTCGCCTTAGTTCTGAAGAGCCCAATTTGCATAACATCCCGGTCCGAACTGCCCTTGGAAGGGAATTCCGTAAAGCTTTTATCCCCCAACAGGGATACGAGTTTCTTGTGGCGGATTACAACCAAATCGAACTTCGGGTCATAGCTCATTTAGCGGAAGATCCAGGCTTGATCAGCGCTTTCGAAGCTGGTCAAGATATTCACAACGCCACGGCCGCATCAATTTTCGGTGTTTCGGTTGATGGGGTCAGCACAGAGCAGCGCTCCCAAGCGAAAATGGTCAGCTACGGGCTTGCCTATGGTATGGAATCTTACGGTCTTGCTCAGAGACTTGGCATTGCGACGAAAGACGCCTCGGAAATCCTGGAATCCTATTTCGCAGCCTTTCCCGCAGTTAAGTCATACATGGACCGCATTGTCGAAGAAACGAAAGACAAGGGTTACACAGAGACCGTTTTTGGACGACGACGACCTATTCCCGAGCTGTCTTCGTCGAACTTTCGTGTTCGTCAAGCTGCTGAGCGGCAAGCTATGAATGCTCCGATCCAAGGCCTAGCGGCTGATGTGTTCAAGATTGCTTTGGTGGCAATCGACGCCGCTCTCGAGCAAATGCAATCCCGTAGCAGGCTGGTACTCCAGGTTCATGATGAGGTAATACTTGAAGTTCATCCCGATGAAGCGGAGACGGTGCACGAATTGACCGTCACTAATATGCGGGGAGCAGCAGAATTGCGGGTTCCACTGGAAGTTAATATCGCTACAGGTCCGACTTGGGCTGATGCTAAAGCCTGAATCAGCGGAGACCTTCATGCAGGAATATTCAGAGCCAAATAGCCATTGGTTTGAGAGTCTCGCTGAGCACCTGCGAGAGGCTTACCTTCGCTATTCGTTCGCTCGGAATTCAGCGGAGGAAGTAGAGCAAGTTATCGGTGATCTTGATCTGCGTCCGGGCGATCGAGTTTTAGATGTCGGTTGCGGCCCAGGCCGCCACGCTTTGGAGTTGGGGCGAAGAGGAATCCGATGTATCGGGGTCGACATCTCTGAGGAATTTGTGAAGCTCGCTGCTGTTCAAGCTCAAGAGCAAGGCCTCGAAGAATTAGTCTCCTTCAAACGGGAAGACGCTCGAGCTTTAAACTTCGATAGTGAGTTTGATGGGGTGATCTCGCTATGCGAAGGAGCCTTTGGCCTCCAAGGAGGACCGGCGAGAGCGGATCTTCTAAACCTAGATAACGATTGCCGAATACTGCAGGGAATGGCACAGGCCCTAAAACCGGGAAAATCTCTGTTGGTGGCGGGATTTTCTGCATATTTCCAAATTGCTAATGCCTCTGACGATGGAAGCGAGTTTGATTCGGGTACCGCTACTCGACATGAAACTACCCAAATTTTAGACCCCGACGAACAGCCGTTGGACGTTGAATTATGGACTACCTGTTTTACGGCTCGTGAACTCTGGCTGATGGCAAAGCTAGCTGGGTTAGATCCAGTGGAAGTCAGAAGTATTCACTCTGGCGAAAATTGGAAAGGTCGAGGCATTAATTCGAATGAGGCAGAGCTTCTTATGCTTGCGAGGCGTCCACAGGAATTGAGCGCCGGCCGCTATTAGTCGAGTCGCAAAGATGTTTCTTGAATGCAGGTCGTGTAGCCTTGACGGCCGTGCCCCGTGGGAGCTCTGCCACTAGCACCCCTATTGTCTACCTGAGCCAAAAAACAACGTGTCAGATACCTCAGAATTCGGCAGCTTTACTGATGCCGGCGAATACATCCCCCGAACCATTGTCGAAAACGATCTCGGAGGAACCTCCTTCGCCGACGCTATAGACGGAACCATTGTCGAATTCGAAGATGGTGATCTCGTTACTGGAACCGTCGTAAGAATCGATCGCGACGAGGTCTTACTAGACATAGGGTTTAAGTCGGAGGGCGTTATCCCTAGTAGAGAGCTTTCGATAAGAAACGCTGTCGACCCCTCCGAAATTGTTGATATCGGTGAAGAAATCGAGGCGCTTGTTCTTCAGAAAGAGGATCAAGATGGCCGGCTTGTCCTTTCCAAAAAGCGAGCTCAATACGAGCAGGCTTGGGGACGGATTGAAGAGATTAAAGAGGCTGACGGTGTTGTCGCGGGCCCGGTAATCGAGGTAGTCAAAGGCGGCCTCATCATTGATATTGGTTTACGTGGTTTCGTTCCAGCATCCCTTGTGGAACTTAGGCGTGTCCGCGATCTTGACCCCTATATTGGAATGGACCTTGAGGCCAAGATCATCGAGTTAGACAAAAATCGCAACAACGTTGTCTTGTCGCGCCGAGCCTGGCTCGAGGAAACTCAAAAAGAGCAGCGTGAAGAATTCTTGGACAACCTCCAGCCTGGAGAGAAACGCAGTGGCGTTGTGTCATCGGTTGTGAGTTTCGGAGCTTTCGTCGACCTCGGAGGAATGGATGGCCTCATTCACGTCTCAGAACTTTCCTGGAAACATGTCGATCATCCGAATTCAGTTGTAACGGTCGGAGATGAAGTTGATGTTGAAGTGCTTGAGGTCGATCGAGAGCGCGAGCGGATTTCGCTGTCGCTGAAGGCGACTCAGCAAGACCCATGGCAAGCATTTGCCGATGGCCACAAAGTGGACGAGTTGGTCTACGGTCGTGTCACGAAACTTGTCCCGTTTGGCTCCTTCGTGCAGGTAGGCGACGGTATCGAAGGACTAGTGCACATTTCGGAGATGTCAGCCCACCATGTTGAATTACCAGAGCAGGTTGTTACTCCCGGTGAGGAGCTGTGGGTAAAAATCATTGATCTTGATCTGCAACGGCGTCGCATCAGCTTGTCTATTAAACAAGCTGCAGAAGGTGGCGTAGTTGCCGCCGAGTACCAAGAAGCATTCGGGGAACATGCCTACGACGAATCAGGCAATTTCATAGGTGAATTTAATTATGAGGCTCCTGCGGAGGGCGAAGAATCAGAGGCAGAGCGAGCTTGGCGCGAGTACTACGAAGAGCATGGCGAGGAAGCTTATCGTCAAGCCGTAGCGGACTATGAAGAGTCCGAGCAAACTGAAGACAGTGCAGAAGAGCCAGATGGCGAGGAAGCAGTTTCTTCTACCGAGGAAGCGTAGGTAGCGGTGATCGTCATCGGTCTCACCGGTGGCATTGGTAGCGGTAAAAGCACTGTTTCAGATCACTTGGTTGACCGTGGGGCGTTGCTGATCGATGCTGACCAAATCGTACGCGAGCTTCAAGCGCCCGGTGAGATAGTTCACGCCGAGATGGTCGGACATTTTGGTCCGAACATCCTTTGCGAGGATGAAACACTTAATAGGCAAGCAGTGGCTGACATAGTATTTGCTGACAAAGAAGCTCTACGCCGACTTAATGAAATAGTTCATCCACCGGTGAATAGAGAGATCAGAAAACGAATTCGAGAGCAGGCAGATAGTGAGAATTTGCTGGTCTTGGACATTCCTTTGCTTGTTGAGGGGATCCTTGCAGGCGGGCCTCCGAGGTACATAGTTAGTGGCATCCTTGTGGTCGACACGCCTACTGAGATTGCCGTTCGACGCTTGGTGGAGCACCGAGGCTTCAGTGAAGAAGATGCTCGTTCGCGCATCGCAGCCCAAGTACCCTCCGAAAAGCGTCTCGCGTTGGCGGATTTTGTTGTGGACAATTCTGTTCCTCTTGAAGAGTTGCGCAAACAGGTTGATGCTGCGTTCGCGTGGGCTTTGGAGCTGCCGACCACCGAGCCAACTCCCGAACCTGAAGAGGGGTAGTGCTTCTTTAAAGTCCTTTTAGCCGAGGGCGATGACGAGCAAAATGCCGACAAACACCAATGCACTCCCCAGATAATCGCGGGGAAATCGTTGCTCTTTTAGGTGGAATAACGAAATGAAAAAAGCAGCAACTATCTCTAGTTGTCCGAGGGTCCGAACCTTCGTCGCGCTAGTGATCGTCATCGCGGCGATCCAACCAGTTGTGCCTGCGAAGCTCAAAAATCCGACGGGGAAACACTTGCGCCGATGGGTCCAAATCTCTTTCAACTCATGTCTATTGTTTAAGTAGAGCACGGCTCCGTTTAACAGGCATTGAGTCGATATCAGAGCAAACAGAGTCACACTAGTCCTGTCCCATGTCGACCCAAATGCAAGGGAAGTGGATGCGCCTCTGATGGCGATAGCGGATAGAGCAAAAAAAAGGCCCGCTGCTACGCCAAACCAAGCTGCAGGTTCGCCCCAGTTCTTTAATGTGTTCGTAACGCCGGATTTGGCGGCGAGCAGAAATACTCCAGTAGCTACCAAGGCAGCTCCTAGCCAGCCTACGGGTCGAAGGGGCTCCTCTAAAAAGATTGCCGAGCCCGTTGCAACGAGAATGACCTCAGCTTTGGAGTACACGGTGCCTATCGCAAAGTCGCGAGCACGGAAAGCTTGAAGGAGTAATACAGTTCCTGCTATCTGGACTAAAGCTGCTGTAAAAATCCAAATTGCAAATCGGGCCGAAAGGCCCAGGTTCTGCGGTGCGATTAGAAGGTTTGCTCCTAGCAGGACAGCTGCTAATGGCCAAGCAAACAAGAATCGAACATAGGCCGCTCCTAGAGCGGAAAGATAGTTGCGCAATTCGTGCTGCTTAGCGGTCCTAACTACTTGTGCGGCTGTTGCGGCGAGTGTTATCGGTATCCATAAAAGCCCGTCGGAAAACATCTGTTTGTTCGTTGTTCTTGGAGTGGGCGATACCTCTGCTAATGAGAGGGAATGCCGTTGTCGCTAAGACCTTCTAGACGCTGTTGGAGGCGGCTCATTCCATGAAGCCATCGGTCAGGATCCGATGTTTTTCGCTCCATCCATGTCTGAGCGATTGGGTCGGTGAGTATGAGAAACCGCTCCTCTGCAATCGCATCTAGGACTTGCCCGGCCACTTCATCGGGCTCTTTTACGGGCCCACCGGCCTGTGAAGCCCATTCGCCCTCTGCTGCATCGCCCAGCATTGGGGTCCTAACGGCAAGAGGAGCCAAAAGCGAAACGCCTATACCTCGATGAGCGTATGTATATGCTAGCCACTCGGCTAATCCAACGACTGCATGCTTGCTTACTGCATAAGGAAGATTGCCATGGGAAGATAGAACCCCTGCCATCGAAGCGGTGTGCAGCACGTACCCTTCGCCTCGCTCAAGCATGCCGGGTAGAACCGCCTGTAACGCATGCACGTGGGACATTAGGTTCACGTCCCATTGGCGTTGCCACTCGCTAAGCGGACTGTTGAAAAGGTCAGAGCCCGAACCTATTCCCGCATTATTGAATAAGATCTCTATCGGCCCAAATTCAGCCTCAACTTCTTCGGTCATTGTGAGGATGGAACTCGGATCCGCGAGGTCGCACGTTATAGCTAACCCACCGATCGATTCCGCCACATCGTCCGCACCTCGGCGATTCACATCGACAACAACGACCTTTGCGCCGGCGCTAGCAAAAGCCCTAGCGCACGCAGCTCCAATTCCGCTTGCAGCCCCAGTAATAACCGAGACTCTGCCCTCTATCTCCATGAAGAGATCTTTACACGTTTAAAGGAGTGCCGCAGTGCGGGCAAATGGGAACACTGTCCCTATGGTCATACTGGGATTCTTTGACAAGCAAAAAACAACCTTCGCAGAGAATTTCGTCCTCTTGTTTGCCAGGGATGCGATCTCCTTCGGCGGTCGTAATGACACCCTCTTCGTCGTCTTCGTCGTCTTCGTCGTCTTCATCGGAAGAAGAGAGTCGCTCCTTCAGGATCGTGTCCAGGTCTGCCTCAACCTCGTCATCCTCGTCTTCGTCCTCTTCATCCTCGGTTGAGGGACGCGCCCCTGACGGCACCTCTTTATTCTCAGCGTCTTCGTCGTCTTCATCCTCCACGAGATCATCCGACTCGAGGTCGATTTCGATCTCTTCACCCATGTCCTCGTCTAAAAGCTCGGGGTCCATTTCTTCTATTTCTTCATCCGTAGATTCGTCGCTCATGTTTGCCTCGAATTGTCGACGTCTAAAATTAGCGTTTGTTACTCAGCGCGGAGGATACAGATAGATCGGCCGATGAGGGTGAATGAAACGAGAAATCCTTTAGAAGTTACATATTTCTGAAACTTCCTGTACAGGACTCTAGGCCGATAAGGAAGTTCCTAAGCTAGTAATTGTGAGTTCAGCTAACCGCCCTTCACCGACTTCTGCGCACCCTTTTCGGGTGGTTTCAGACTTTGAACCGGCAGGGGATCAGCCAGCGGCCATTGCAAGCCTTGCGGAAGGCGTTGAGCTAGGCAAGCGATTTCAGACGCTGCTGGGGATAACAGGCTCTGGCAAAAGCGCCACGATCGCTTGGACCATAGAAAAAGTGCAGCGGCCAACGCTTGTTCTTGCTCCCAACAAGTCATTGGCGGCACAACTCGCAAATGAGTTTCGGGAATTTTTCCCCGACAATCGGGTCGAGTACTTCGTTTCTTATTACGACTACTACCAACCAGAGGCATACATGCCGGCGTCGGACACATTTATTGAAAAAGATTCATCCATCAATGATGAAATTGACCGACTTCGTCACTCGGCGACAGCGGCACTCCTCACGCGGCGAGACGTAATCGTAGTTGCCTCAGTTTCGGCTATTTATGGGCTTGGTCCCCCAGACGCTTACTTGAAACACATGCTCTATCTGCGTGTGGGTGAAAGTCATAATCAACGAGAAGTGCTTGGTCGGCTCATCGACATGCAATATGAACGCAATGACATGAACTTGGTGCGTGGCAAGTTTCGCGTTAGGGGAGATACGCTCGAAATTCATCCTGCCTATGAAGAGTTTGTCGTGAGAATCGAACTATTTGGAGATGACGTAGAGCGAATAACTAAGGTCGACCCGCTTACAGGAGAGAGATTGGCAGACCTCGAGGAAGTTACCGTCTTTCCTGCAAGTCACTACGTCACCGACGGCGAAACAATTCATAGAGCTCTCAACGACATCCAGGATGAATTACGCGAACGATTGTCATTTTTTGAAGCAGAAAACAAGCTGCTGGAAGCGCAGCGTCTGAGGATGAGAACTGAATACGACCTCGAGATGTTGCAAGAAGTTGGTTATTGCTCAGGCGTAGAGAATTATTCGATGCACCTTGACGGAAGAACCTTCGATGAGCCTCCTTTTAGTCTTTTGGACTTCTTTCCTGAGGATTACCTTCTCGTCGTCGACGAAAGCCACGTCGCTGTGCCACAACTCCACGGGCAATACGCTGGAGATCGATCGCGTAAAGACACCTTGGTAGAACATGGTTTCCGCCTGCCATCAGCGAGAGACAACCGGCCACTTCGGTTTGATGAAGTCATGGAACGCCTCAATCAAGTCGTTTTCCTATCGGCGACACCGAGCAAATATGAGCTCGAAGTCAGCGAACAAGTTGTTGAGCAGATCATTCGACCTACTGGGTTGGTGGACCCCGAAGTATTGGTAAAACCGACTAACGGTCAAATCGACGACCTGATAGCGCAGATAGAGGCAACGGTCGGACGGGGGGACCGGGTGCTAGTCACGACTCTCACTAAAAAGATGTCTGAAGATTTGACCGATTACTTACTCGAACTCGGTGTGAGAGTCCGGTATCTGCACAGCGAAGTTGACACAATCGAACGAATCGAAATTTTAAGAGACCTTCGATTGGGTGAATTCGACGTTCTCGTTGGAATCAATTTGCTTCGAGAGGGACTGGACTTACCTGAGGTCTCGCTTGTCGCTATTTTGGATGCCGATAAAGAGGGCTTCCTCAGAAGCCAAACCTCGCTCATACAGACCATCGGGAGAGCCGCTCGTAACGTGGATGGTCAGGTCATTATGTACGCTGACAATGTTACTGACTCCATGCGATACGCCATAAATGAAACGAACAGGCGGCGTAGTCTGCAACAGGCATATAACCATGAGCACGGAATCGACCCACAAACAATTCGTAAAGCTGTTACCGACATTCTTTTGGTGTTGCGAGGGCAACAAGAGGGGGCTCCAGTACCGGAGAAATTAAGTTCCAAGCGGTCAGCGACCGAAGATCAAGCTCGCAGGGATTTAGCCGAGCTACCGGAAGATGACCTTCATCGCCTAATTCACTCTCTTGAACTGGAGATGGAAGAGGCAGCTGAAGATTTAAGATTTGAATACGCGGCCCGGCTCCGTGATGAGATAAAGGAATTGCGTCGCGATCTGCGAGATGCAAATAGATAATCACCGGGTCTTGTCGTTGTTGCCGTTTTCTTTCAGCGGCAAAGCTGGCGACCTGGGGCGCGTAAGATAAGTTGGGTTAAGGGGAAATGGGGAAACGTGCCTAATGAAGTTAGAGGTGTAGTTGCTCGCGCTAAAGGTGAGCCCGTGTCGGTGGAAACTGTTTACGTACCAGACCCGGGCCCTGGCGAAGTTGTCGTAGATGTCGAAGCATGCGGCGTTTGCCACACGGACCTGCACTATCGTGAAGGAGCGATAAATAACGAGTTCCCGTTCCTCCTTGGCCACGAAGCGGCCGGACGAGTTAGTCAAATAGGTGCTGGTGTTTGTAACGTCGAAGAAGGCGACTTTGTGGTTCTCAATTGGCGCGCCGTATGTGGCAACTGCCGAAGCTGTCTCCGTGGACGCCCGCAGTACTGTTTCGCGACTCATAACGCGGCACAACAAATGACGAGCGCGGGGGAAGCTTTAACACCGGCCCTTGGAATTGGCGCCTTCGCTGAGAAAACGCTGATCGCGGCTGGTCAAGCGACAAAGGTCAATGAAAATGCCGACCCCGAGGTAGCGGGCCTGATTGGCTGCGGAGTTATGGCCGGTCTAGGTGCAGCGTTAAATACAGGCAACGTCACTAGAGGAGACAGTGTTGCAGTCTGGGGGTGCGGTGGAGTGGGCGATGCTGCGATTGAAGGATCGCGATTGGCCGGGGCCCACACCATTATTGGAATCGATTTGGATGACCAGAAGCTTGCTTGGGCAAAAGAATTTGGTGCTACCCACACCATTAACTCGCGTCAGATGACTACTGAAGAGGTCGTAAGCGCGGTTCAGGCGATAACTGGAGGTAATGGTGTTGATGTGGCAATTGAAGCGGTCGGCCACCCGGAAGCTTACAAGCAAGCCTTTTTTGCTCGTGATTTAGCTGGGACGGTAGTGCTTGTCGGTGTGCCCAACCCTGAGGTGCGGATCGATTTACCTATGATCGAAGTTTTTGGACGAGGGGGCTCGCTCAAAAGTTCCTGGTATGGAGATTGCTTGCCGTCTCGGGATTTTCCGATGCTAATTGACTTGTACTTGCAAGGACGTTTGGACCTCGAACGATTTGTCTCAGAAAAAATAGGTATTGAAGGTGTGGAAGAAGCCTTCAACAGGATGGAGCGCGGTGAAGTGTTGAGATCCGTAGTAATGATCTAGCAATTTGGTTGATAGTTCCCGTATCAACCCAAGTGGCGGGATAGGCTCCCGAAACAATGGGAGATCAACTAATTGTTCGTGGCGCCCGCGAAAACAATCTGCGCAACGTCGAAGTTGAGCTGCCACGAGACCAGCTCATCGTTTTCACCGGACTGTCTGGAAGCGGCAAGTCATCGCTAGCGTTCGACACGATTTATGCAGAAGGGCAGCGCAGGTATGTTGAATCGCTGTCGGCTTATGCTCGGCAATTTCTTGGTCAAATGGATAAACCTGACGTCGACTTCCTGGAGGGTTTGTCGCCGGCTATCTCCATAGATCAGAAAAGCGCGAGTCGAAACCCCCGTTCCACCGTTGGCACCATTACGGAAATCTACGATTACCTGAGACTTCTCTACGCCCGCGTCGGTGTTCAACACGATCCGGAAACTGGAGAGGTGGTTCAACGTCAAACGCCGCAGCAGATCGTCGATCGGATCCTCGGACTTGAGGAAGATGAGCGCTTTCAAGTTCTAGCGCCGGTAGTGCGAGGCCGAAAAGGGGAGTATCACAGTCTGCTAGGTGATTTAGCGTCGCAGGGCTACGTGCGGGCCCGCGTTGATGGCGAAATGGTTGATTTAAGCGAGGCTGAGATTCTTCCCGAAGAACGACTTGACCGATATGTAAATCACGATATTGAGGTAGTCGTAGACCGGCTGGTATTACGACCCGGTATTGAACAGCGATTGACGGAGTCAGTAGAGGCGGCTTTAGCCCTTGCCGAAGGGCATGTTTGGGTGGAAATAGTTTCGAAGGGCAAAGAACCGGAGCTACTGACATATAGCCAGCACCTATTTTCTCCTCAGACTGGCCGTTCTTTTGAGGAGTTGGCTCCGCGAAATTTCTCTTTTAATTCTCCATATGGGGCTTGCGGCACTTGCGACGGATTAGGCACTCGGTTCGAAGTAGATCCTGAGTTAATTGTCCCGAACGCTGATCTCTCAATCGAAGAGGGGGCTATTGCGCCCTTCGCTACAGGTGCAAGCAGATGGTACGGCCGGCTCTTGAAGGCCACTGGAGACGAATTCGATATCCCGATCGATAAGCCGTGGTCCAAGTTGACGGCCAAACAGAAGAAACTTTTACTTTTTGGCAGTGCGCAAAATCGGACATTTACCGTTCGTTATCGCAATCGCTACGGGCGAAGCAGGAGTTACACAACGCATTGGGAGGGTATAATCCCGACTTTGCAGCGACGCCATTCAGACACCGATAGCGACCATTCGAGGGATCGAATCGAGGGGTACATGCGTGAGGTTCCCTGTGGGACATGTGCGGGCGCCCGGTTGAATGAGGTCTCATTGGCGGTGCGAGTAGCTGGTCGAAACATCGATGAACTTTGCGCTGCCTCAATTGGGGAAGCTGCAAAGATCATCGATGGTCTTTCGCTCAATGAACGAGAGTCGATTATCGCCGCGCCAATCATTAAAGAGATTGATGCGCGACTGAACTTTCTTTTAGACGTAGGTCTTGACTATCTGAGTCTGAATCGCTCGGCAGCGACGCTGGCTGGGGGAGAGGCCCAGAGGATTAGGCTTGCAAGCCAAATCGGAAGTGGCTTGGAGGGAGTGCTGTATGTACTTGACGAGCCTTCAATTGGCTTGCATCAAAGAGATAATCGGCGGCTGATTGAGACTTTGCAAAACCTGCGAGACTTGGGCAATACGGTTCTGGTGGTCGAACACGATCAGGAAACAATAGTGGAGGCCGACTGGGTAGTTGATATTGGCCCTGGGGCAGGAGAACACGGCGGGGAGATCATCTACAGCGGGCCAGCCGAAGGTTTGGCTGGTGTTCCGGGTTCCATTACGGGTGATTACCTGGAGGGCCTGAGGAGCATCGATGTTCCCGAGGAACGACGAACGCCTCTCGCGGAGTCCCTCGTGATTCGAGGCGCCAGAGAAAACAACTTAAGGTCGATCGATGTAGAAATCCCCTTGGGTTGTTTTGTGGCGGTTACCGGAGTTTCCGGGTCCGGAAAGAGCACTTTAATCAACGAAATTTTGCGCAAGGCTCTGATGCAGCGCATTTATAAATCTAAGGATGTTCCAGGTCTGCATACCTCTGTTGATGGTTGGGAGAACTTAGACAAAGTTATCGATATTGATCAATCTCCAATCGGGCGCACGCCAAGGTCTAACCCGGCCACCTATACAGGTGCTTTCGACAATATTCGCAAGCTTTTTGCGGCCACGAATGAGTCGAAAGTGCGCGGCTATATGCCTGGCCGGTTCAGTTTCAACGTTAAAGGGGGTCGCTGTGAAGCGTGCTCTGGTGATGGCACTATAAAGATAGAGATGCACTTCTTACCTGATGTGTATGTTCCCTGTGAAATATGCAAAGGTGCTCGTTATAACCGAGAAACACTGGAAGTGCGGTTTAAAGGCATGACCATTGCGGATGTTCTAGCAATGCCTTGCGAAGAGGCCCTTGAGTTCTTTTCGGCGCAGCCACCGATAGCGCGCCATATGCAGACACTGGTCGACGTCGGGCTTGGTTATATCAGGTTGGGTCAACCAGCTACGACTCTCTCTGGAGGTGAGGCTCAAAGGGTGAAACTGGCCAGTGAATTAGCTAAGAGACCCACCGGTCACACCATCTACATCCTTGACGAGCCGACTACGGGTTTGCACTTTGAAGATATTCGACGTTTGCTGGGGGTCCTTAACAGGCTTGTCGATCAGGGAAACACTGTTGTGGTTATCGAGCACAATCTGGATGTCATTAAAACTGCTGACTGGATAGTCGATATGGGACCCGAAGGGGGTGATGGCGGAGGGCTTGTGGTAGCAAGTGGGCCACCAGAAAAGGTGATCGAAGTAGCGGGAAGTCACACTGGTCGATTTCTGGCTTCGTCACTTGGGAACTAAAGGATTCAATTAGCCAATAATATTCAGATATGCCGTTGCGACCCGAAGCTGGCTCGGTGCCTGATGAGCCCGGTAGTTATCAATTCAAGGACAAGTCTGGTCGCATTACCTATGTGGGCAAGGCAAAGAGCCTTCGCAATAGGCTCAATAGTTACTTTCAGGATGCTAAAAACCTCCATCCTCGCACGGTGCAAATGCTCAACGCGTCTTCGTCTGTGGAATGGATCGAAGTTGCTACTGAGGTAGACGCTCTGATGCTCGAATACAGCCTAATCCAGCGCCACCAGCCCCGTTTTAATGTTCGGCTGCGAGACGACAAGTCCTACCCATTTCTGGCCATAACATCGAAAGATACATGGCCAAGAGCCACTGTTATGCGGGGGCAACGCAAACGCGGCAATCGTTACTTCGGGCCTTTTGGTCACGCTCACGCGATAAGGGAAACCCTTGATTTACTGCTTCGAACTTTCCCAATCCGAACTTGCAGTGACAACAAGATGTCGGAACACCAAAGGCTTGGCCGCCCCTGCTTGTTGTTTCATATAGAACAATGTGCCGGTCCGTGTGTTGGGAAGGTCTCAAAAGAGAGTTACGAAGCGCTGGTCCGCGAGCTCATCAGATTTCTTGAGGGCGACACAAGCGCGGTCGTAGCGGATCTCAAAAAAAGAATGAAGGACGCGAGCTCCAGTTTGGAGTTTGAGTTAGCCGCCCGCCTCCGAGATCGCTTAGGAAGCTTAGAAAAAGCGATCGAAAAACGGCAGATAGCAGGAGCTACCAACGAAGACTTCGATGTAATCGGCGTTCATGATGACGAACTTGAGGCATCGATCCAAATCTTCTATGTGCGAAAAGGTCGGGTAATGGGTCAACGGGGCTCAATTGTTGACAAAGTGGAAGATATAACGCAACCAGATCTCATGGCGCGAATCATTGAAGACCTTTACCACTCTGACAACCCGATTGGTATGCCCAAGAATGTCTATGTACCGGCTCTTCCAGATAACCAAACTCTTTATGAGCAGTGGCTTAGTAAGCAACGAGGCTCTCGTGTGGAAATTCGCGTTCCTCAAAGAGGCGATAAGCGCGGATTGCATGAAACCGCCACAAAGAATGCTAAGGAGTCCTTTGGTAGGCACCGCCTAAAACGCGGCACTGACCATAACAGTCGAGCGCGCGCCCTGGAGGAATTAAAAAAGCATCTGGAGCTGCCCGAAGCGCCTCTTCGGATCGAGTGCTACGACATGAGTCATTTGCAAGGCACTGACTATGTTGGTTCGATGGTTGTTCTGGAAGACGCCTTACCGAGAAAGAGCGAATACCGAAGGTTTAAGATTCGCGGAGTGGGGGGCAACGATGACTATGCAGCGATGGAGGAAGTCTTATCTCGGAGGTTCGAGAATTACCTTGCTGAGAGAGATGCTCCACGCAGCACCGATTCCAAGTTCTCCTACCCGCCGCAATTACTGGTGGTAGATGGAGGTAAAGGGCAGTTGGGGGTTGCTATGGGAGTCCTCAAATCTTTGGGTTTAGAAGAAGAGATCCCTGCGGTGGCCCTCGCCAAGCGGTTCGAAGAGGTATTTATGGCTGGCCGTTCGGACCCGATTGAATTGCCGCGTGGCTCAGAAGCGCTCTACTTGCTGCAGCGTATTCGGGATGAGAGTCACCGGTTCGCGGTCTCCTATCATCGCGTTTTGCGTAATAAGCGAATGACTCGCAGTGTGCTTGACGGTATTTCAGGACTCGGGGAAGTGAGGAAGAAGCGTTTAATAAAAGAGTTTGGCGGAGTGCGCCGTGTGCAGAAAGCTTCTCTCGATGAGCTACAAGAGTTGTCGTGGCTTCCTAACGCAGTGGCAGTGGCTGTTCATGAAAAGACCCAAGGAATTAAGTGACTGAAGAGCTTTGGGAGGTAAATGCTTCTTGGTGGCAAGAAGGGTTCACCAAGGGCGCTGACCCTGAGTACGAAGAGCAGATTCTGCCCCTTTTGGAAGGGCTTTTGGAGGGTTTTCCCAGGGTTCTAGACATCGGATGCGGTGAAGGTCAGACAACGCGAGCGGCGAGTGTTGGGAGCCAGTTGAGTGTGGGCCTTGACGCATCTTGGGCCCAAGTCTCTGTTGCGGGCGAGCGAGCTTTGAGCGAAAAATATGTACGGGGTTCCGCTTCGGACCTTCCTTTTAGGGCGTCCTCGTTTGATGCCGTCCTAGCGTGTTTAGTGTTCGAACACGTCACCGATATGTCGGTGGCCGTCGCAGAGGTATCGCGAATTCTCGTGCCAGGGGGCCGTTTTGTTCTCATGCTGAACCACCCTTTATTGCAGACACCTGGTAGTGGTTGGGTGGAGGATCATATGAGCGATCCAACGGACCAATATTGGCGCGTAGGCGATTACTTAACCGTTCAGGAAACGGTCGAAGAGGTCGAACTCGGGGTTCATATTCCCTTTGTGCATCGGCCATTGAGTTCGTACGTCAATGAGTTAAGCGAAAACGAACTTTCCTTAACCCGGATGCTCGAGCCAGCGCCGCCACCGGGATTCTTAACTCAAAGTCCCGCCTATTCATCGGCGGCACATATCCCGCGACTTTTAGTTTTGGTTTGCGAGAAGCGGTGAACGTAAGGCAATAGCGGCATAACATCTGTAGATGGCCGAAAGTGTCGACTTTGTTGTAGTAGCGGGACTATCGGGTGCTGGGAGGTCGACTGTAGCTAATACCCTGGAAGATCTTGGTTGGTTTGTTATCGACAACTTGCCGTCAAGCTTGTTGTCCGCAGCTGCAGATCTGCTTTCTCGCCCCGGCTCGGTAGCAGATCGTTTGGCGCTTGTAGCTGGTTCCCATGAATCGCACGAAGACTTACTTCGGTTCTTGGAAGAGCTGAGGCGATCTTCAGCGCGAGTCAAAGTGATTTTTGTTGATGCAGCGACAGATGTGCTTCTGAGGAGGTATGACCAAACCCGTCGTCGTCATCCGTTGAGTGTCGAAAGTGAGTCCGTTGCAGATGCGATTGAACGCGAACGGAGGCTGCTGGAGCCGATTAGGCAGGAAGCGGACCTAGTCATAGACACGGGAGGTCTCATTGTTCATGAACTGAAATCCCGAGTAGTTGAAGTGTTCGGTGGCGCTAGTCGTGAACATTTCATGCAAACGACCGTTATGTCATTTGGGTACAAATATGGAGTCCCAACCGAAGCGGATTTAGTAATCGACTGCCGGTTTCTCGCCAATCCGCACTGGGTTCAGGACTTGCGTCCGAAAACCGGTCTGGAGCAAGGCGTTCGCAATTATGTGCTCAGCGAGTCGGCCACTTCTGAGTTCTTGGAACGTCTTTGTCCGCTGCTGGAATTTCTTGTTCCATCCTATGTGGACGAAGGTAAAGCCTATTTGACTATTGCCTTTGGGTGTACTGGGGGCCGCCACAGAAGCGTTGTAATAGCGGAGGAAATTAGCCGCATTCTCGATGAAAGTGGCCACTTGCTGCGTACTCGACACAGAGACCTCGAGAGAAAAGAAATATAGAAGTAGCCCATCAATTCGCCACTGCCCTGAGGCCATGGGGTAGACATTCAGATGCATCTCTATTGCCTTTTAGAAAGTGAAGCATCCTGTGACTGTGCGTGTTGGTATTAACGGCTTTGGCCGTATTGGTAGAAACTTTTTTCGAGCCGTTCAGAAGCAAGCTGCCGATGTTGAAATTGTGGCCGTTAACGACCTTGGTGATCAAACAACGATGGCGCATCTTCTGAAGTATGACTCGGTGCTTGGCAACCTTCCGAATGACATTTCTGCGGTCGATGGCGGAATATCTATCGATGGTCACCTGCTTCAAGTTCTGTCGGAACGGAATCCTGGAGATTTGCCTTGGGGTGAACTCGGAGTTGACGTGGTTATTGAATCGACAGGAATTTTCACTGACAGAGATAAGGCAGCTATGCACCTAGATGCCGGTGCGCCTTTAGTCATTGTCTCGGCCCCTGCCAACGGCGCTGATTCCACGATTGTTGTCGGTGTTAACGATGGTGAGTTTGATTCGTCATCTCACAAAGTGATTTCTAATGCGAGTTGCACAACGAATTGTTTCGTCCCCATGGTCCAAGTGCTTGATCAGGCATTCGGGGTTGAGAAAGGGCTCATGACAACAGTTCACGCGTATACAGGTGATCAGTCGCTTGTGGACGGCCCTCACAGTGATTTAAGGCGAGCGCGTGCTTCCGCCGTAAATATCATTCCCACGTCCACGGGAGCGGCCAGAGCAACGGGGCTGGTCTTGCAGTCAATGAACGGGAAACTTGACGGCACCTCGCTGAGAGTTCCGATTCCTGACGGTTCCATCACCGACTTCACTGCAGTTCTAGGTTCGGCGCCATCTGTGGATGAGATCAACGAGGCATTTAAGGTGGCGGCGTCAACGGCACCGCTAGCTGGCATATTGTCTTACAGCGAAGATCCGCTGGTCTCGGCCGACATAGTCGGAGACCCTTCCAGTTGCGTATTCGATGCTGGTCTCACTATGACAATGGACAACCTTGTCAAGGTGAGTGGCTGGTATGACAACGAGTGGGGCTATTCGAATCGCTTAGTTGACTTAGTTGCCATTACATGCGGTTGAGACAGCGGTGAACATTTCAACAGTGCCTTCGCTTGAAGATTTGGAAGCTCGTTTGGGCGGCTTATCGGGCAAGCGAATCTTGGTTCGTTGTGATTTCAATGTTCCAGTTAGAGATGGTGAAATTGTCGATGACATGCGAATCAGGAGCGCAGTGCCTACCGTATCCTGGCTCTTGGAGAGAGACGCCTCTGTAGTCATTTGCACGCATTTCGGGCGTCCTGATGGCACTTTTGATCCTCAATACTCAATCGAAGTACTTAGACCTCGCGTGGAGGAGCTAATGCCGGGAGTGGAGATGCTTGAAAACCTCCGATTCGATTCCGGAGAGGTTGATAATTCAGAAAAGTTTTCATCGTTTTTGACCCTAGGTGCAGGCGGCTCACCATTTGATGGCTACGTCAATGATGCCTTCGGTGTGTCGCATCGCGCTCACGCGTCCATTGTCGGACCGCCATCACTGCTACCGTCGGCGTCGGGCCGGCTCTTGGAAAAAGAAATAGGTGTGCTGGGAAGCATGAGAACACAGCCCCAGAGGCCCTTTCTTGCAGTCTTAGGAGGCGCAAAGATCAGCGACAAGCTGGGCGTTATTGAGAGCCTTCTCGACGTAGTAGACAACCTGGCAATAGGCGGTGGGATGTGCTTCACCTTTTTGAAAGCTTTAGGTCACAACATTGGCGATTCTCTATGTGAAGAAGAGCAGGTGGCGGCTTGCGAAAGGCTACTTTCTTCAGGCGCGAGTATTCTTCTACCGAGCGATATCACTGCCCTGAGCGGGGATGGCGAAGTTCGACAAATGGGGCGATCCCTGCCCGAAGGGTGGAGGGGGTTAGACATTGGCCCCGGGAGTGCTGCTGAGTTCGGGGACCTAATTCACGATGCTAGGACTGTCTTTTGGAATGGACCGATGGGGCTATTCGAAGATGCTCGGTTTGCTGCTGGAACGCGGGCGGTGGCGCAATCGTTAGCTGACTCAAAGGCATATACGGTCGTCGGAGGGGGCGATAGTGCTGCAGCTGTCTCAGAGTTTGGCCTGACGCCCTATATGGATCATGTAAGCACCGGAGGAGGGGCGAGCTTGGAACTGCTTGAACTTGGTTCGCTTCCCGGTTTGGATGCGCTTCGCAAAGGAGGACAGTAAATGGGAAGAGTCCCTCTCATCTCAGGCAACTGGAAGATGAACCTGAACCACTTCGAGGCTATTCAGCTTCTCCAAAAGTTAAGTTACGAGCTTAGGAGTCACAATTTCGACTCGGTGGAGGTCTCGGTACATCCACCGTTCACGAATATTCGATCGATCCAAACCGTTATCGATGCAGACCGGATGCATTTCAAACTCGGCGCTCAGAATTGCCACTTCGAACCCTCTGGTGCCTTTACGGGCGAGGTTTCGCCAGCGATGCTTAAGAAACTTGACGTCGATTTTGTGATTGTTGGGCACAGCGAGCGTCGAGGATTATTCGGCGAGGCCAATGAAATGGTTGCGGCAAAGGCTTCGGCGGTGTTTTCGCACGGAATGGTTCCAATCGTGTGTGTCGGGGAAAGCCTCGAGGAGAGGGAAAACGGACAAGCGGAAGTCGTGGTTGAAGCCCAAATTCGAGAAAGTCTTGCTGGTCTCAAGCGAGATGAGATGAGCAACGTGGTAGTCGCCTATGAGCCTATTTGGGCGATCGGAACTGGCGCGACTGCGTCCCCGTCGGATGCCCAAGAAATGTGTTCGCACATTCGTTCCACGCTTGCTTCCATGCACGCTCCAGCCGCAGAGAAAGTTCGCATTCAGTACGGAGGTTCGGTCAATGCTTCCAACGTTAACGAGCTGATGTCGATGCCCGATGTGGATGGGGCCTTGGTTGGAGGGGCGTCTCTGGAAGCTGCCTCTTTCGCGAGAATTGTCGGCTATGAGGATGCGTAAACTAGCGTATGTCTTCTGATCAAAAGCAGTCGGTGCCTCCTCAGCTGTCCGAGGGTTTAGTGGCGGTAGTAAAAAAAGATTGCCCCACCTGTGTGGATGTTCAAACTGTGTTGCAGGAATTGTCAGAGCAAGGCTCTGGCATAACGGTTTATTGCCAGGATGACCCGAATTTTCCAGAGGGCATCCCCAATGCTATCTATGACGAATCCCTGGAATTCTCATGGCACAACAACGTTGAGACGGTTCCGACGTTGATCTACGTCCAAGGTGGCAAGGAAATGGCGAGAACCGTTGGTTGGAGTAGAGCCGATTGGGAAGCCTTGAGTGGCGTCCCGGGGCTCGGCAAAGATCTGCCTGATATGCGGCCTGGGTGTGGTTCCATGTCCGTTGACCCGGGCTTGACTGACGCACTTACCTTACGGTTCGGAGGAACGTCTTTGCAGAGCCGCCGTGTCGAGATAGCGACTCTCGAAGATGAATTTGAAGCGATGTTTGATCGAGGGTGGTCGGACGGTTTGCCAGTTATCCCGCCCACGGAGGAACGAGTTGCGAAGATGCTTGCAGGTACCACGCGAGCAGGGGATGAAGTTGTCGCCATTGTGCCGCCGTCTTTGGTCGAATGTACGGTTGAGAAGGTAGCGATCAATGCGGTTATGGCCGGCTGTAAGCCTGAGTATCTCCCAGTTGTGCTTGCTGCAACCGAGGCGGCTTGCACCGATCAGTTCAATATTCATGGACTGCTTTGTACGCTGTGGTTTTCTGGTCCCGTAGTTATTGTTAATGGTCCGATCCGGCACCGCATAGGGATGAATTCTGACAAAAACGCGCTAGGTCAAGGGAATAGGGCAAACTCAACTATCGGAAGAGCTCTCCAGTTGATCGTGCGCAACGTCGGCGGTGGGCGGCCAGGTATAGGTGGGATAGATCGATCGGCTTTAGGGGCTCCATCCAAAGTCGGTTGGTGTTTTCCAGAAGATGAGGAAGGCTTGCCGGAAGGATGGGAGCCACTTTCGGTTTCAAGGGGCTTCGAGCGAGACGTTGATACGGTTACTCTTTTTGCTGGACACGGACCCATCGGATGTATCGACCAAATTTCTCGAACCCCTGACTCGCTCGTGCGCACAATGGCGCAGCAGTTGCAGGCTGTCGGGAATCGTAAGCTTCCCGCTGAGGCCATGATTGTCATGACGCCGGAACACATGAATGTCTTTGCGTCGGCAGGGTGGGATAAGAAGAAATTTTACGAGGAGTTGGAGCCACTGTTGCAGATGGATATGGCTCAGTCAGTGAGAGGTGCTGGGGGAATAGAGGAAGGCCTTCCGGCTCTCTCTGGCGAAGAAACAGTGTTCGGGAGTACCGCTGGTAATGAAATAAGAAAGCTTCCTGAATGGTCGCCCATGGTTGTGCGTGCCGGGGGAGGGGCAGGAGGTTTCTCGGCGATCTTAGAAGGGTGGGTACCGGGCGCTAAGGGCAGTACGCCTATTACGGTTCCTATTGAAGCGTGAAGCTCAATGCTGTTTTCATTGCCCGGGGTCTGAGGAGTAGTCCGATGAGGCTGCTACCATCGTTCCCGTGTTGACTTGGATAGTTGGTGCTTTGCACCTAGTTTCAGCCTTTTCGCTGGTGGGGCTTGTTTTGCTTCATAGTGGTAAAGGTGGCGGCGTTTCGGACATGTTTGGTGGAAGCGTGGGCGCTACTGCGGCCGGATCAACGGTGGCTGAGCAAAATCTCAGTCGCATCACCGTAGTGGTGGCTGTCACTTTCGGGTTTACCACCTTGATTTTGGGCCTCTTGCTGGCGTAAGAGTCGCGTGAATCGCCTCCTAGTGCTGTGCGTTGGCAAGCAAGCGGAGGTTGGTAGAGTAGGCCTGCCGGGAATACCGGATGAGCGTCGGAGTGGCGGAATTGGCAGACGCGCTAGACTAAGGATCTAGTGCCCGTTAAGGGTGTGGGGGTTCAAGTCCCCCCTCCGACACCAGCATTTATGCCAAAATTGGGCGCCTGATTATGACGGGACGCCGATCTCGAGTTGTCGTGTAA
>MDTB01111294.1_pt1 | contig 62350 bp, 59 predicted proteins | sample 811161 | NCBI WGS metagenome assembly MDTB01 (sample SAMN05326650, study PRJNA326480) | marine metagenome | isolation source: seawater | place: Mediterranean Sea | collected 2009
CGATAACAGCTGCCACTTTTCCGCACCTCGAGGATCGAATCTGGCAACGGTGGTCACCCCGTCGAACACGCGTTCCTCGGTAAACGCCCAGGTTTCCCGATAGTCGTCGTCAAACTCGGCGAGTGCCTGCTGCAGGATCTGATCGTAATCTGCAGCCAGTGAACACAGTGGTAGAAAGCCTAAAAGCAGGCAGAAAGCGCGTGCAGTCATCATCATTGAAGTGTCGATATATCGGCTAAGATTAACATGAAGCACCGCAACATCATCCTTGAAACAGGTCCGCTACACGAAACTCCTTTTGCCTTGGTCGAGACTTGAGCTGAATCCTCGTTCGATCCAGGTCGTCCATATCAAGCAACCGCGTTGAAGCCAATTCATCGGTATAGAGGTCGTACCAGTGCGAAAATAGCACCTCAATCCACGAGGCGTCGTCCGGCAAGTAATCTGCATGTTTAAGGGCTTCAAGTTCCTGAAGAACAGGTTTTGCTTCAATTCGCCGGTCTGCCCGGACTTTTCCTTCGGAATCCAGCAGCCCTCTTCGATACGCGACATCGACTTCTCGATGTTTTTTTTCACTATCGGTTGCAGGCCGAGGATGAAATTCCTGCAAACACGCGCAGACTACTCCACTCGAATAAAACACCTGGTGATTCACGCTTACCAGAACATCAAATGCATAACGGCAGGCCGACAGACACAAGACGTGTTCCCGCAGTATGCGCCGGGCGATAGTTGCCGGGAAACCATCCACATCCTCCCGAGATACATTCAGCAGCGACAGCTGCAGATACCGATAGGTCGTAGGCACTCCAGGTCTGGGCCACTCACTCACACGCGTGACGCCAGTGAGGGCTTGTAGTTTCGCGCTTCCAAACCTGTTGCGGCCCTTAAGAATTATCGAACCGTCCTCAAGCATTACATCAGCCGGCGCCAGCAACTGAGTAAGGCCATACCAGGTATCTGTCTCTATGTTCACCTTTTTGACAACCACTCGAACACGCTTCAAGATACAATTATCACAGAGGATGACTATGCTTCATATCGACTTTGATTCAGCAAAAGCGGATTTCGCCCAGGATGGTTTTGTGATTCTCAGAAACTATCTATCCGCTGATGAAACTGCGGAAATGCGAAACCGTCTCGATGACTATCTAAAGCACAAGGGACCGATACACCACAAGGACTATCCCATCGGTAGTTTCAAAAGCCTGGATCAGCACGATGACTGGTTCCATGACTACCTGGAAAAAGGCCCTCACATCCCGCTGATGAAACATCTTATCGAAGACGATTTGGCTCCAGATAACGTCACGTGGAATGACAAGCCACAAGGAATGCAGCGAACGTTGCCTCACTTCGACGCACTGGGCGCCTACCGAATGCCACCATCTGGTATCTCCCTGTGGATTGCGATGGACCCTATCGATCAGAACAACGGTTGCCTTTGCTATGAAAAGGGGTCACACAAAAGAGACTACGCCATGGCATACCCATTGCCGGATTATGACGAAAACAATGAAAACGCTGTGTCTATCGAAGTCTCACCCGGCGACGCGGTAATTCATAGCGCCAAGACCGTACACTGGAGTAAGGAACAGGTCGATTTCAGACCCCGCAACGCAATGGTCTACGTGTATTGGGGTGCCAGCTCAGAAATCGATCCCTCCCGGGTACAAAACTCGAGGTCAGTAAGCCAATATCGCGCCGGGAAAACGATCTAGGCAGATAGCACGTGTCCCAATCTACCCTGAATAATCTCTTCGGCTTCTGCCATGATCTGGTCGATCAGTTCCTGGACCGTCGGGATATCATGGATCAGACCTGCAACCATGCCACAGGACCAGGCGCCAACATCCATTTCACCATCCTGCATAACTCTGGGATAGACACCGGCCACCTCTCCCATGATGTCTTCAAACTTGAGATCTTCGCCCATACGCTTTTCTTTCTCTACGAGTCTTTCCACCGCCGCATTGGTGAGAACCCGCTCTGTGTTGCGCAGAGGACGCATTATCAGTCGGGTATCCAGTTCAGAAGCGCCGACCAACGCCTGTTTCACATTCTCATGTACCGGCGCCTCTTTGGTCGCAATAAATCGAGTACCCATGTTAATTCCATCGGCGCCCATGGCCAATGCAGCCACCAGACTGCGTGCGTTTGCCATACCACCTGAGGCCACAAAAGGAATAGATAGTTCTTCAGCAGCCCGCGGCAACAAAATAAAGTTGGGCACATCATCCTCACCAGGATGGCCACCACATTCAAAACCGTCGACGGAAACCGCGTCGCAACCAATGCTCTCTGCCTTGAGTGAGTGTCTAACAGAAGTACACTTGTGGATTACTTTGATGTCAGCTTCCTTCAACATCGGTAACCATTCCTGCGGATTGTTGCCCGCAGTCTCCACGACCTTAACGCCACTATCGACAATGACTTTAAACAACCCGGCATAGTCCGGCGGATTCAGCGAAGGCAGGAATGTCATGTTTATACCGAACGGCTTTTCAGTCATCTCCTTACAACGATTGATCTCGTTTTCCAGTTTCTCAGGAGTCCCCTGGGTTAACCCGGTGATGATGCCCAGCCCCCCCGCATTAGATACAGCGGAAGCCATCTCCGCGAGTCCTACAAAGTGCATTCCACCCTGGATAATTGGATGTTCGATACCAAAGAGTTCTGTTATACGCGTTTTCATTATTATGTATGCCTATGGATGAAGGCCGCAGTGTATCAACGAATATACGCCTGTTGATAGTTATTGAACAATTAGTCATAAATATTTTTTGACTGCTCGGTTATAAATAGCTACATTGCATTCCCATGGTAGGACGACCTCGACAATTTGACGAAGACCAGGTGCTGGAAAAGGCAATGTCAGCCTTTTGGGCCCATGGATATGAAACCACATCCATGTTGGACCTGGTGTCAGCGACCGGCCTTCATAAAGGTAGCCTGTATCAGGCGTTCGGTAACAAGCACGACCTGTTCGTCAAGTCCCTGCGACGTTACCTGGAAGAAATGCGACTGGAGAAAAGCAGACTATTAAAGGAAGCAGACTCCCCTCTCGCAGGCATCTATGCGGTACTACACGGCATGGTCGAGATTTCCGACGACGATGACGGATGCCCCAAGGGCTGTCTGGCGGTCAACTCGCTGGTGGAACTTGCACCCCATGACCTGGAAGTGGGATCAGTGATGAATGAACACACCAACCAGATGCTGACTTCCATGACCCAGGTTGTCAGTGAAGCACAGGCACTGGGACAGATCAGTGACGCCAGACCAGCGGACCTCATCTGTATGCTGATGATGACGTTTATGAGCGGTCTAGCCACCTTGATAAAAGGCCCTATCGACAAGGCCCAGGCACATCAGTTACTGGATGCAGAGCTGAAGGCACTTATCTAATTTTTTAATACCTATTTTATGACCATTTGGTCATCTTTTATTTTTAAACGATCAGTAATTAATAAGGAACAGAATCATGGGTAGATCGTACGAATTCATTGACCATTTCGCGATGGGTCTTGCCCGTATCGTAATCAAGTATCGCTGGTTGGTTGTGGTGGCGGCACTAGCGATCACCATGGCCATCGGCTCCGGGGGTCGGCTGCTCGAGTTTTCAAATAAATACCGTGATTTTTTCTCAGACTCCAATCCGGAGTTGGAAGCATTTGAGAACCTTCAGGCTACCTATACCAAGAATGACAACTTCCTCTTTGTGCTAACGCCCAACGAGGGCGAAGTCACCTAGGGTACTCTCGTAGCTGTGGAACAGCTGACTGAGGCAGTCTGGCAGATCCCGTTCTCAATCAGGGTCGACTCAGTCTCTAATTTTCAGCATACCTACAGCATCGACGACGACCTCATCGTCGAAGACCTGCTGAGCCAAACCCTGGACATGGACGCCGTAGAAATCGAACGCAGAATCCAGGTTGCCCTCAATGAGCCACTTCTCACCAAGGCGGCACGCAGCCGGTTCTGGGAGTTCTTTTTCGTAGCCTTCAGGTGCAGCGCCGAAAGGGGGAGCAAGACCCAAAGGGGCTTGCGGAGGATTTGAGGGAAACCGGGAGGGTCGCAAGCCGCGGAGAAAAACAACTCCCAGGACCGGCTGCTGTATGACAGGGAACCCGTTAGGATGACCAGAGCTGTAACTCATGCTAGCCTCGCGAAGAATGGATCCCCAGGAAATCCTCTCATCGACAAGGCAATAAAAACTGTTTGTATTGGACTGGCAGTTCTCACGCTGTTGGCGCTTAGCCTCGGATACTTTTACAAGAAGGGTGAGGGGGAGCTGCCTGTATATACCACCGCGATCGAGCGAATGGTTGATGGGAGCGAGATATATCGTCGCGACGACGGTAAAGCATTTACCTATCCACCTTTTGCGGCAGTGCCATTCTTACCATTCCTGGCTTTACCCACAGAGTTGCACCCTGCCCTCTGGTACATCGTATACATATGCGTTTTCTTCTATGTGTTCCGTCGGTTACATCTGCTGGTAGTGGATTGGGCACCGGGCCAGAGCAATCGAAAACAACGAAGGATATTTTGGATCATCCTGATGTTGCTGGTGGCACGCCATCTGAGTTCGGTTTTCGAATCCAAAGCCAATGATATTCTCATGCTACTGCTGATGTTCGAGGCAGCTCGCCTTGCCGCCGATCAGCGTTACCGGTTGGTGGGGATGTGGGCCGGCGTCGCGGCAGCGTTCAAGGCGACACCCTGGCTGTTTCTACCAGTATTGGTTTGGCAGAGGCGGTTTATTGCCGCAGCTATTCTTCTCGCCGCAGCGATTGCCGCACATCTGATTCCCGATCTCTTGTTCCCGCGTTCAGCCAGAGGAAGCTGGACGATGAGCTGGTACTCAACTTTTCTGGCAGACGTCAGTCTGGACAAGCCGGTAGATGCCGAAGGTGCCTGGACCGCGTGGAACCATCTGAACCAGAGTCTTACCGCTACGCTTTACCGGTTGAGTACACCTTTTGATCCTTCCGCTGTGCATGCCCTTAACATTAATCTTTGGCAACTCGAGGGCAAGTCGCTATCAGTGCTGAATATTGCAGCACAACTGACCGTGCTGTTGCTGGTGGTAATAGCGACCAAGCCAATAGCGAGCTCTACGGGCCTGCAGCGATTCGGCCAGGTAGGTGCTGTGCTTTGCGGGATGCTCCTCCTATCTCCCATGAGCAGCAAGAGTCATTTCGCGGTGCTGATCATCCCGCTTAGCTTCTGTGTCATGGAGTTTCTTCGAGACCTGCGCCGCATGGTGATTGGTATCCACCTCGGCGTCGTCTTTCTTATGGGAACCCTTACCTCTAAGGGGATTATCGGCAAGGATCTCGGCAATCAGGTGCTGGCACTAGGGTCAGTCACATGGATTACGCTCGCCACGCTTACAGCAACGACTTACGCGCTGCATCGAAAACCTATAGCCGCACAACACAACGGTTAATTTCCTCAGCTTCTTTGCACTCCCGCGTAATACGGAAGGTTTGCTCGCCACCTAGACTTACTGGCGAGAAACTAATCTCTAGAATCTCTGAATCTACCGTGACCTTGGCAAAACCAAGGCTAGCGTTGCCATACAACTGCAGTTTTCCGGTATAGGGTTCATCGACTCGGACGAGCACGACCTTTCCATGCTGGTTCAACTCGTAGGGTCTCTTTCCCCCGGCACCAGAGACAAGATAGAGCGGTTCGCCTTCGACGCTAATCAACTGGAGATTATGGGCGTGGCCACTTATATAAAGATCAACGCCCAGTTCCGCTAGTCCCTGCATCTGCTCTAACAAGGCTTCGTTGTCACCATAAACGTCGTCGAACGAACGAATTGTGTGATGACTCGCGACCACCGTCCAAAGCGCGTTACCTTTCGCTGCCTCAATTTCAGCCAGCTGGGGTGCTATCGGTAGCGTAATGTCGACAACAAACAGTTGCAGCAACGTCTGGCCATCTACCATGCCAAAGTCCTGGCTGTATGACATCCCAGGCATTCGCCAGCGGCCCGTACCTAGTCCCTGTTCGTAGTAGTCGACCTGCGCCTGGGCATTCTTCATGTGATCGTGATTTCCCAGAATCGCGTAAAAGGGCATACCCATCAGGCAGGGGCCATCGTACATAGACTCGAAGTATTCATCCCATAGCGGATCATCAACAGACGTCACGCCCTCTTTATAGAAATTGTCTCCGAGCAGTAGGGTGAAATTCACCGTGCGGTCCGCCTGACATGCCCGTTCCAGACTCCATTCCACGGCATGTTGCCGATAGCTGCCAGATCCCTGATCACCCAGGGCAAAAAAAGTAATTCGTTCCCCGTCAGGGGGTGGTGATGACATGATCGGTTGTTCTGACATCTGCTGAGATGCCAGCATCAGTAGCGCGACACCGAGCAGTAGAATCGGGATAAGTCTGGGATCTTTTAACATTGATTCCTCATCTGACAATCATGCCACAACCAGGGACCCCTATGGTTTTTATGGATATTGTTTACCCGAGGCCTAAAAGGGTAAAGTCCACCGACTCGGTGTCGATGCGAGCGAATAAGTTTTGGTCCTGGAAATTAAGTGAATCCCCTAACTGGTAGCGCCCGCGGCGTAATTGGAAGCGCCCGCGGCGTAGTGGGAACAGCAATCGCCATTGCGCTGGTTGTAATCGTCCAGATCGTCATTGGTTGGACAAGCGTACTGGCACCCTGGATGACAATCCCAATACGCGACCTTTTGCTACCCACCACGCTGGTACTCTTTAGCTACTTATTGCGTAGTCTGAGAATCACAGATTGGTTCAACGTACCCATTGGTCCCGCTACACGCATCATGTTGCAGCACAACTTGTGGAATAACCTGATGCCAATGCGCACCGGTGAATTAAGTTTTCCTGTTTTACTCAAACGTCATCTGGATATCGAACCCACGAGATCTCTGGTTGCCCTCGCATGGTTTAGAGTGCTTGACCTACTGTGCCTGTTGACCATTCTGCTTTCTGCTTACGGCTGGCTGTTAGGCCATCCGTGGCTGTTTGGGTTACTAATGGCAGGATTAGTCATGTTCCTGCCCCTCACACATTTCATAGTCACACGCACCCTACCCTCTCTGATCGGACAAGAATCAAAACTTCAGGTGATTGTCGACGCGTTGCAGATGGAGCAGATTAAATTGTGGCGCTGTTTACTGTGGTCGCTCACGAATTGGGGTGTCAAGTTGCTCGCATTCGCCCTGGTTTTTTCACTGTTCGCGCAGGTTGATCTGGTAACCAGTTTGATCGCATCTATCGGCGGTGAACTGACCAGTGTGCTGCCCATTCACGGCGTCGGTGGAGCGGGAACCTACGAGGCCGGTATTGTCGGGTTATCCCTTACCGTCAATATGGACTACGAGCCATCTCTCGCCGCCGGTGTCAACTTGCATCTGTTCCTCCTATCTATCACACTTTTCACCGGACTATGCAGCATACTGCTACCACGCAAATCAGAACTTAAAACATGACAACAAACGTATCCGTCATCGTACCGCTGTACAACGAGGAAGATAATATTCTTCCCCTGTCTGCTGAGATAGAGCAGGCACTCAGCGATTTCACCTATCCATGGGAAGTCATCTATGTCGATGATGATAGTTCCGATGGCACACGTGAGCGACTGAAAGAAGTCGCCGAATCTCTTGGGGACCACGTTAGCGTCGTCGAATTACAACGCAATTTTGGTCAAACCGCCGCAATGCAGGCGGGGATCGATCAAGCCAGAGGAGACATACTGGTCACCCTTGACGGGGACCTACAGAACGATCCCGCAGACATTCCCAGCATGGTTCAACGTCTGATCGATGAGGAACTCGATCTCCTGGTGGGTTGGCGAAAAGATCGTAAAGACAACTATCTACTAAGAAAGCTTCCTTCCATTATCGCCAACTATCTAATCGGCAGAATGTCCGGCGTCCGGCTTAATGACTACGGCTGCTCACTTAAAGTCTATCGAGCCGAGATCATTAAATCGGTAAGAATCTACGGTGAAATGCACCGGTTTATTCCTGCATGGATGGCGAGTCATACCTCAACCTCACGAATCAAGGAACAGGTGGTCAACCACCGCGCCAGACAATACGGATACTCAAAGTATGGACTTTCACGTACCTATCGAGTTCTGCTAGACCTGCTCTCTGTATATTTCTTTATGTCTTTCATGAGTCGCCCGGCACACTTCTTTGGCCGCATTGGGATTGTCCTGGGAGGCATCGGTGGTTTGATGCTCACCTACCTGCTTTTCGTAAAGGTATTCATGGGAGACGACATCGGTGGAAGGCCATTGTTTCTTGCAGGAATTCTACTCGTCATCATGTCGATACAGTTTTTCTGCACCGGCATCCTCGGTGAATTCATGACCAGGACCTACTATGAGTCTACCGGGAACAAGCCCTACATTATTCGCGAGCGCCTTAGCATCTCGGCCAGCGCCTGGCATCAGCAGTAATCTTACTTAGCGGCAAGCCCTTTGATTTCAGGAACAGCAGCCGGGGAAATACCGTACGCACCAAGCGCATCCACTACTTCCGGAAGGATATCTACAAGATACGGTAACAGGGCCGCATTGCGCTCGGGATCAAAGTCGTAGTCGATCATCTCTTTGTACGCATCGCCTTCACTCTTTTGTAAGACCAGGGTCTGATACAGGAACATAACCCCACCAGTACGTTGCGAACCTGCTGCGCAATGCACGAGCACGCGTCTCCCTTCACCCAACTCATCGTAAATATGCGTGAGCGCACCGATATAGCTGGAGACCTCCCCAGTGCCGTTGCCATCTAGTGGGAAACGCACCAAATCAACACCCATTTCACTGGTGATGGCGCGCTCTATAGGTTGATACTCAACAGTACTGACATCTCTCGTCAGGGTAACGATGGTATCAATCTGATGATCCTCGATAACCGAGGGCAGCAGATCCGGGTGAATGCGACCACTCCGAAACAGACTATCTTCGATCACCGCACCGAATCGCTTGGGAAATATTCGCGGCTTAACGAATTCGTTAAACAGCGCGGCAATCACAAGGAAACCAACGACACAAGCAATCAGCAGTCGGTAATTCATGAATGGTTTAGGTGAGGTAGTGCTTTCGGACATGGTGCGGATACTACCCGGCAGGACGAGCTTGTCAATCAGGATTGGATCTGGCTTCCTCAGCTAGCGCATGCAGATACATGAGTTTAGTGGCGATATGTGCGTTATCGTTAACGAGTTCATTCTCGTGGATGGAATCGATCGCCCTCGAAGATTGTCCTTCAGCCGTTAACACCATCGCCTTAACTGTCTTAAGAAACCTGACGGTTGACGAATCCGGATTTCGACCCTGCAACAACTCGTCAGATAGCACAGTCAGGCGATCCATATGTCGCTGGCTCAACGCTTCGAGGAGCATCAGCCATCTCTTGGCCTGCAATGACTCCGCATCATCACACTGATGCTCGGACAAGATTTCCCACACCGGCGGCAATTCCCCAGGTGACAAAAACAGCAGCGTTCCCGCAAACCCCATGAGCGATTCCTCCCACAAAGAGATATCAATGCGATTTTCACAAGCGAGTCGAATTGATTGAAGATCAAAGAGGAGCCGTCGGTCAAAGTCCGTCAGGGATTCGTTGTTACCTGGATCAGTGATTGCAGTGCTCAGCACCTTCGCCTGTCGAACAAGCGCAACCAACGGATTTTGCACTATCCCTGTTTCAGTAAGATTGAGTTGGGTCCTCGGTGCAATATTGCCAATAACGACCTCATCAATCGGTAGGAGAGAAGTTCTGATATCTACCAGCAAGTTAGATTGCTCTCCTTTGAACCGGGCTTTAGTCGATTGCAGATCCAAAAACGGGAAGTAGTCCATATTGATGGTCGGATAGAGCGGTGAAACAGTGGTGATGTGCGACCTGGATACCAGGTACCGTACGCGAATGTCATCAGTGCTGTTAATGCCCAGTCGCCCAAGTTCGTCGCCTAAACCCTCCGGTATCGCATCCACCAATCTCGGTAGCGGCGAATCGACGTTTGCGATGATGATCACATCACCGTCAACCGCAAAATAAATATCGTAGTAGGCAAATTGTCCCTCCAGCGCGTTAAGCACTGAAAAGACCAGTGCTTCATTCGACTCATATAGATGTAGCCATTGCACGAATAGGCCATCGGGTTCCAGATATCGAGTAACTTGTCGATAGAATTCACGACTAAATACTGAAGAAACGCTACTAACCCACGGATTAGAAGGTTCCGACACAATCAGGTCGTAGCGAGCGTTGCGTTTGGTGAAATAGGTTCGCGCGTCATCGATCGCAATGTTGCTCCGCGAATCCGTAAACGCTCTTTGTGAACGTTCACCAAAAAAACGTGCGCCTGCCACCATCGCCGGCTCGATCTCCACAGTATCCAAGCGTTTAACCCCGGGACTTGCCAGCAGCGTGTGGGTGGTGATGCCCGAACCCATGCCAATCACGGCGATCTCAGCTGCATCCAGTAAAAGGATTGCTCATAGACAAGCATGCTGAGTAAAGCCATCACACCCATGATGAGTTGGACTTTGCCAAGAAACACAATTGGCTGAGTCAGCCTGACTATTCGGTGTCGAACCCAGTAGCCACCGAGCGCAAGACCCAGCACAAACGCGCTTAGCATCAGCTCAAATGCATGAGTAGACGACCCCAGCACAAGACTCAGCATCCGAATCCAGGCAATCTCGTAAACAAAGGATGCGAGGCCGGTCATTAGCGCTACGAGAACAAGCAACCTGTCGGGAGAAGGCTCGCCAGCAGAACCCGGACTGGCAGGCGGCTGGGTGATCGGTCGCCTGCTCAACACATACACAACTATCGCGAGCAGTATGTTGATGGCACCAGCGATCAGCATGGAGCCTGGTAAGCCGCATCTTGCTATCAGCCAGAAACCGCAAATCAAAACACCAATCGCCGCACCAAGACTATTAACAAAATACAGCGAGGCAACCAGTCTTCCCGCTTCTAATTGATAGCGGCGTAATAGCCCCGTCACCATCAGGGAAAATGTCGCACCCAACAATATAGATCCCAGCATCACAAATAATGCGGCAATCATCCACTTCAATGCCTCGATCAGCAGGGGCCCATTAGCGGCTGGAAAGATTTCCATGAAGGCCACATTGGTCACTCGAGTAAAGACCAAATGAAATAACAGTGCGATCACACCGATCAAGCCTTCGACAATTGCGTATAGCTGCAAGGGATTCTGGTGATTGCGCCGGCTAGCCAGCCAGGCACGTATAGCCATACCACCCATGAACAGCAGAAGCACCAGCGTTTGCGCGTCGGCAGTATGTCCGAGAAAAAGTCTTAGATAGTGGGTCCACAATGATTCATAGACGAGACCCCTAGCGCCTGACTACAAGAAAAGGAAGAACAAGAGCGGCATGGGCTCGATAAGCCACGTTTCTCGAACGTGGGCAATGAAATGCTCTTACCTTAGAGCGCCGATTGCTGTGAGCCAGAGATCCTGGTCAAAGGCCAGAGCGCAGGCGTCGTTTCTTTGTATCTCCAGTACGTGGGATCTGAGCTCCACGTCTTATCGTTCTGACGTTCCTGCATTTCGATACCGCTCACCCTGGTCAAAAGATAGTAGACAAAAAACGGAGACATCAATGTGAGAAACTGCCATCCCTGCAGCACAGGCAACGCCATAACGGCAACACCAGTCCACAGCATAATCTCGCCCAGATAGTTTGGATGTCTAGACCAGGCCCACAGTCCCGTAGTAATAAACCGACGAGCGTTCTCTGGTTTCGACCTGAAAACCTGCTTCTGATGATCGGCAATGACTTCAATAGCAAATCCAGCACACCAGAGGATCAGCCCCAGGATCGCCCAACCGTCTATCGGGACCTTAGTTGCTGACGTAATTGCGACCAGCGCACAGGCAGCCGTAACGGAAACCCAAATAGCCTGCAACGTCCAGGTCAACAGATTCACGCGAAAGCTCGGTAGTATTTCCACGAAGCGCGAGTCGGAACCTTTCTTACGAACACGACTGAATAGAAACGTGCCAAGGCGGATCGCCCAGACCATGATAAGTGTAGCTAGCAGAATGCTTCGCGGGTCACCCGATGCGCCAAAAACCAGCGCAAGCGTCGCCACAGAGATGTAGGTCGCGCTGCCAGACAGATCAAAATAATGTTCCGTCTGATAAAGATAAGACGGTACAAACGCTAGCCATTGGCAGAGGAAAGCAACCGCAATGCAGAGATCGAATACCGGAATCTGTCCCAGTAACACACCGTCACGTCCGGATATCAGTATCAACCCAAGCGCAACAAAAGGCGACGCCATAACGACGATCAATGCCTTGGTCGGTAACGTCATCTTATATACCGAGAAACGGCTGCGCGACGCGTTGTAGCAATCCGGAAAATCTCAGCGGACCGTCAATGGCTGCGACACAAATACATTCGCTATCGTTGGTAACTACCGGTTGATGAAGTGTCGTATCGTCTGCATCTTCAATGTCGCCCACCTTAAAAAGGGCGTCCTCACAGAAATATGCTCCCTTCAGAACTAGCGTCAACTCGCTACCATTGTGTCTATGTTTAGGAAGGACCGTTCCCGGGGCTGCTCTGAGCATCAACATCTTGTCGTCGTCGCTATCCGACAACTTACATAGTTGAAGCCCCTTACCTGCATTCATCCACTGCAAGCCGTCCAGATGAGTACCGATATAGTGATCGAAGAACTGTGACAGATCGGTCACCTCATCTTTACCCCACTCTATGGACTCATTCTGATTCACCCCTAGCTGGGGATTCGGCATTTCGAAATTATCCATCGGCGCTTCTTCGCCACCGAACATAAACTGTGCGCCAATCTCATCCGCCTTTTTCAATCCGCAGCGGCATTGTGAACAGACAGCCAAATGTGCCTGAAGCAAAAGATTGAACGATGGTGTCAGGCTACCAGCTGCATAGCTGACAAACCAGGCCTGATCTGGATGGTTTGAAGTACTCATATTAATTAACCATTTCTTGTAAACGTTGAAAGCCCATACGAATTCGAGACTTCACTGTCCCTAGCGGCAATCCAATTTTATTTGCGATTTCCTTGTGTGACATACCCTGCACATAACTCATCACTAGGGGTTGCGATTGTTCATCGGGTAGTTCCTGCAACAACCTTTGTAGCTGGGCCTGTGCAGAAGCATCGTTTACCCCGCCATTGCTAATAAAATCATTACCACTTTGGTACCGATACTTCTTATTTCCCCGATCAACCCGAGAAGTTTTACGCTGAACGTCAATCAGTCGATTTCGGACGATTGCGTATACCCAGGTACGCGCTGAAGCCTTATTCGGATCAAACAGGTCAGCCTTTCGCCAGACGGACAACATCGCATCCTGCGTTACATTCTCACTCTCATCGACACTGCTACCACGCCCCATCAAAAAAGATTTGATTTTAGGGGCCATCAGCTCGAATAATTCAACATATGCCTGTTGACTCTGATTATTACCAATCGCCAGCAATAAGCTGGACTCTTGGTCTATTTCCGGTTCACCCGACTGTTGCATTGTTCCTCTCATGAATCGTCTACGTGTTAAATCCAAAAACGGATGATATTCATCCAAATTAATAAGAAGGACGTAACCAGTTCCAATACAACTATATAGTCAACGCAGGCACAAATGAAAAAAACGTCAATTGCCGTGATCGGCAGCGGAGTATCCGGACTGGCTGCAGCATGGCTACTGGCACGAGCCGGGGTCGAGGTCACCCTGATAGAAGCTGCAGACCAGGCTGGAGGTCACGCAAACACCGTATTCCCGACGATCGGAGATGCTGTCGTACCTGTGGATGCGGGATTCATCGTATATAATGAAGCGACCTATCCCAATCTTACGGCGCTGTTCAACCACCTTGATGTACCAACCACACCCACCAACATGTCATTCGCTGTGTCGAGCGCGAGCGGACTGGAGTATGCCGGACACGGACTGAATGGTCTTTTGGCTCAGCGAAGCAATATTTTTCGTCCCAGCTTCTGGTCAATGGTAAAAGACATTCGAGATTTCTATGAGAAAGCACCCGGGCTGGAGATCAGTCTGGAAACGACCTTGTTCGAACTGCTGGAGAACTATTCGGACAGCTTCGCGAAAAACCATCTGCTGCCGATGGCCGCCGCGATCTGGTCAACTGACATCAACGAAGTCGGGCACATGCAAGCCCGCTCCTTCATCGATTTCTTCATGAACCATGGACTGCTGCAACTTCGCGACAGACCCCCCTGGTATACCGTCGATGGTGGAAGCATTTCTTACGTAAGGAAAATACTAACCACACCCGGCATCACCATTAACCTGAATGCCAGAATAACCGGCGTGGAAAGAGACCCCAACCAGGTTCGTATACACTGGAACGGCATCATCGATAAATTCGACCATATAGTGCTAGCAACCCATGCTGATCAGGCACTGGGTCTGCTCGACACCCCCAGTGCCAACGAACAAAAAATTCTGGGCAATTTCAAATACTCACCAAGCAAGGCCTACCTACATACTGATGAAAGGCTCATGCCTGGCAAACGGCGAGCCTGGGCAAGCTGGAATTATCTGGATCATGGGTCCGATGGATTGTGCGTCACCTACTGGATGAATCTGTTACAAAACCTGAACACTGACCAGGACATATTCATCACGCTCAACCCACCCTTCACTCCAAACGGAATCCTGAAGGAGTTTGACTACACCCATCCAATACTAAACAACGCGACAGCGACAGCCCGTACTCAACTCTGGGACCTTCAGGGTAATCAGCGCACCTGGTTCTGCGGCGCCTATTTTGGTCATGGGTTTCACGAAGACGGCCTTCAATCAGGCCTGGCTGTCGCAGAGGAAATTACCGGTCAGTCTCGGCCCTGGGGCGGGTCAAACACCAGAATATTTGTACGAGAGCGCCAGGCAGCCGCATGAATTCGACGATCTATCGAGGGCTAGTAGTACATCACAGGACCGGTGGCGTTGAACATCGTTTTACCCACCGGCTACCCTGGTTCCTGTTTGACCTGGAAGAGTTGGAAAACCTGCGAGTCGGCAGATTGTTTACCGTCAATAAGCCAGGAATCGTCAGCTTCTACGACGAAGACCATGGTGCCCAGGACGGGACCCCCTATCGCCAGTGGCTGGATCACCTGTTGGCTCAGCAAGGGCTGCGCAACCTGCGCTACAAGGTCATATGTATGCCGAGAATATTTGGCTATGTGTTCAACCCAATCTCAATCGCCTACTGCTACGAGCATGGCGACAGTCAGACGTTGACTGCGGTACTTTACGAAGTACACAATACATTTGGTGAATCATATGCTTACATTCAGAAGTACGATGGCCATGATGTTCCGACGACTAAACGGCTGCACGTTTCACCATTTTTCAGCATGAGCGGCCATTATGAGTTCAGCGTGACCGAGCCCCATCACGACCTCAATGTTGCAATCCGCTACTTTGACGACGAGGGTTCAAGTCTGTTTGCAGGATTTAAGGGTACGGGCATACCGTTCACTAAACCCAACCTTGTCAAAACTGTCGTCCAGGCACCCCTCGCGACTTTAGGTATCACACTCGATATTCACTGGCAGGCCCTTCGACTATGGCTAAAGGGTCTGCGCATCTACCACAAACCAAAACAGCAGGAAGTACAACATGGATAAAGCCACCGCATTCGACACTTCGGAAAGAGAAGAAAACTTCGTCGGTCGTCTGGTTAGTAGAGCGCTGGCTGGGAAAATTCATCAGGGCACCCTGACCCTGCGACTCCCTAATGAGCGGGAAGTGGTCATTGACGGTCATCGCGCAGGACGCAGTGCTGATATTCACGTGCGGAAATGGCGAGCACTATTCAGGATATTAAACAGAGGTGGTGTGGGCCTGGCCGAAGGCTATCTCGAACAGGAATGGGATACGACTTCACTGCCAGAACTCCTGGCGCTTCTTGCGGACAATCTGCACCAACTTAACAGCTTCTCCAAGGCTTCAGGCCTACAGCGAATTGCAGACTCATGGGCGCACGCAAAGAATCGGAATTCGAAATCAGGTAGCCGAAAAAATATTTCATTTCACTACGACCTGGGCAACGATTTTTACAAGGAGTGGCTCGACCCGAGCATGAGCTACTCAGCGGGGGTCTTCGAACAGACCGACGATCTGAAAACATCACAGTGCGCCAAGTACACACGACTATGCGAAGCTGCCGAAGTGAACGATCAACATCATGTCCTGGAAATCGGCTGTGGTTGGGGCGGACTGCTGGAGCATCTGGGCAGTATTGGTTGTCAGGCCGACGGCATCTCGGTATCCCGTGAGCAGGTAAACTACGCGAGCCAGCGGCTCTCCGGAGACGAAAATGTTTCTGCTCGTTTCCAGGATTACCGGGATGTCGAAGGCCAATACGACCGTATTTTATCCATCGAAATGTTTGAAGCAGTTGGGGTGGAGTATTGGGATACATTCGCCAAAAAGCTTGCAACGCTATTGACTGAAGATGGCATTGCGGCGATGCAGATCATTACCATCGATGAAGACGCTTTTGATACCTATCAGCGACAACCAGACTTTATTCAGCAGTACGTTTTCCCCGGTGGTATGTTGCCAACGGTTAAACAGATTAACGAAGTTCTTGGTCGCCAGGGATTGCGCGTCACGGATTTGTATCGCTTTGGTCAGGACTATGCCACTACACTTGAACACTGGCGTATGCGTTTCAAGGCTGCCTGGCCCAGGCTCCAACAGCAGGGATTCGATGATCGTTTCTATCGACTGTGGATGTATTACCTGTGCTATTGCGAAGCCGGATTTCATATCGGCAGAACCGATGTGGTCCAGATCAAGATTGAAAGATGTCCCACAACGCTTTAGGAGAATGACGATATCAGGCTGCGCGCAAATGCCTTACATTGGACTTTCATCCAAACTGGCGGAGTAAAAACCATGCGTGAGCTGACACAAAATGAAGTCAAAGAGATCAGCGGCGGATATCTTTCATATGAATCCATTAGAAGCAGAATCTGCAGCAGCATTCGAATTCCAGGGTTCTGTCCTGGCGGCACGACACTGGTGGATGGCACCATTGTTCCGTACCCAACTCCCTACTATCCGACAATATGGTTGCCATTGGCGCAGTAAACTCGTTTGCAGGGATTTATCACAACGTGGTGTGATACATTGCCTAAAAGGCCAGGATAGAAATTCATGACCACACCGTTTTACGGTGCCGCGTGCCAAATTGACTTTCCTGCAGCAGAGACCCGGGTGGAAATTTCATCCCGGGTAGACAGGATGTGTGAAATAGTCGAGCAGACCGTTGTTGGCTACGAGCCGTTCTTTGATGTTCGCCTTCTGGCATTTCCAGAGTTTGCTCATGCGATTCCAGTCTACCCAACGGCAGGTGAACTTGCCGAAAAGCTGGCCGTGGAATTACCCAATGAACACACTGAGCAATACGTTGAACTCGCGCGCAAGCTCGGCTGCTATATACAGACCGGTTCGTTTCTTGAAGTTGATAACGCCTATCCCGGACACGTCTTTAACACGACGGTACTGATTGGACCTACTGGAATTCTCAGCAAATATCGCAAGGTCAATCCCTGGATACCGTGGGAAGTGCATTCCAGCCCACATGACATAGCGGGCTACAACGAAGACGTGTTTCCCGTCGCGGATACCGAGCTTGGCAAAATCGCGGTCGCAACCTGCTACGACTGGTTATTCCCGGAAACGATCCGTGAATTGGCGTTTCGCGGCGCAGAAATCATGATTCGAATTTCCGCCTACATGGACCCCTGGGGAGCCAGCGAGCCCATGGACTGGTGGACACTCGTTAATCGCACCCGTGCACTTGAGAACATGACCTATGTGGTCGCCGCCAATCAGGGCGCCGAGATGCGCAATTACCCACCGTTTAGCTGGCCGGGTGGCAGCATGGTGGTCGACTACGATGGACGCATCCTCGCACAGGCGGACCCGGGTCCCGGAGAAAAAGTGGTAGTCGCACCCATTGATATAGGTGCATTGCGATATGAGCGGGAGCGTCGATTGGGCCACGATACCATCGCGCACACTCGCAGCAGTCTTTATGAGTATCTATCTGCTGAGAAACTTGCCCCTGCCGAGACAGACATAAGCATTGAGTCCCTGGAAAAAAGAATTCGTCAGGCGAAATCAAAAACCTCAGAGTGAATTCGCCAGAGATTCAATAATTTCCGGTATGTGCACTTCAACACCTCGCCAGAATGGCAGACACAACACACGCCGCCCAATGTCCTCACTCACCAAAAGGTCACAGGACGCTCTAATCCTCTCCTTGTAACCTGGTAACGTTTGAATTGCAGGAAAGTACTCGGCTGAGGCGATACCTTGTTTCCCCAGTTCATCCTTCACGCGAGCCCGATCAACACCGTCAGGCAACAACACAGGGAATGTAAACCAGCTCCTCGGTAAATTCGGTGAAAGTAGGTGCACTTCAGGTACGGCAGCCAGGGCGTCAACGTAACGTAATGCTATTTGCTCACGTTCGCTGATCCGAGTGTCCAGCGATGTCAGCTGGGCCCTTCCAATTGCGGCAGATAGCTCCGATCCACGGAGAGAATACCCAAGGGGAACGCTAGTCTCTTCGCCACGACCCTGGTTTACCATCGCACGACACCTGGCCAGAAGTGTGGCGTCATTGGAAATGACCATACCCCCTTCTCCAGTGGTGAGCACTTTGTTCGGATAAAAACCAAATACGCCAGCATCACCGATAGAACCCACCTTATTCCCATCATAGTCCGCCCCTATCGCTTCACAGGCATCTTCAATAACGGTCAGCTCACACGCCTGTGCGATATTCAGGATCTCCGACATGGACGCGGGCAAGCCGTAAAGATGTACCGGCATAATCGATTTCGATTGGCTCGAAACCGCTCCCCGAACTCTGTTGGGGTCGATATTCGCGCTGTCTCTTTCCACATCAACCAGGACGGGTGTTGCACCGACCGCCAATATCGCATTTATCGAACCAACAAAGGTCAACGCCGGCACAATAACCTCATCGCCGGAACCCACACCCTGGGCTTGCAGTGAAATCATGAGTCCGGAAGTCCCGGAGTTGACCATCACCGCACCCGACACACCATGATAGTCAGCGAAGGACTGTTCAAACGAGCGCATCTCTTCGCCCAGCGCCAGGCGACCGCTCTCCATCACTCGTGACACGCCTTCCACCTCGGCATCCCCAATGTCAGTGCGGGCAAGAGGAATACGCTCGGTCACTACGTTGGATCCTGAATAAATAAGTCTTGCTCTCCATCCAAAGGCAGCGCGCGTTTAGTCAACAATGTCTGCCGGTCGGGAGCATTCGTGAGTCCGGCCACAATACGTTCACTCGCAGCACCATCCCCATAGGGGTTCTTAATATCCTTCATGGCCGAAATGAATTCGGCAGACGTTGCCTTCTCAATGGCCCGAGTGATTTGACCGCTATCAGCAGCCGCATGTAACACGTTTGCTGCACGAGTTCGTCCACGCTGTCGTTCCCCAATGTCCACCGTAGGTAATCCTACGCTTGCTGTTTCCATAATCCCGCTCGAAGAATTACCTATCATCAATGATGCATGGGAAAGCAGTGACCAATAGGTGAGATGGTCGAGGTTTACATACAGCCTGGCATTGTCTCGCGTATCGCAGAACACCCGGGTTCGCTCAGCCACCCTGGAGCTACCCGCGTCCGCATTGGGGAAACAGAATATTATCTGGTTACGCCAGGAATCGAGGCCACCAAAGAGTGATTCCATCTCTGAAGTCGTATCATCATTAAGCGTGACAGGATGGTAGGCAACCACACAAGAATGATCTGACAGTGGTTGACCCAGGCTGAGTTGCAACGCTTGCCTATCCGGCAACCGACTACGCATCAGGTGATCCAGGGATGGCGCACCGCTACAGGTCACTCGCCATGCTTCTTCTCCCATCGCCAGCACACGGTGCCTGGCCGCTTCGGTGGGCGTGAAATGCAGATGAGACATCTTCGTCAACGCATTCCTTACCGCGTCGTCAATCGCTCCTTCGCTAATATCACCGCCTTCGATGTGGGCAATGGGGATACGCAGAGCCAGCGCCACCGATGCAGGCGCCAGCATTTCATACCGGTCCGCTATCAACAGCAGAATGTCGGGTCTTAACTCGCCAAGCACTGGTGTCAGCTGACTAACCGCAAGACCAATAGTACGCGCCATCGCTTCGTCGCCATCTTCAGGATCAAGACAATCCAGCGCTACCGCAATGGTGAATCCGTCAGCTCGAATCTGCTCTATGGTCGCTCCAAAAGTCGCAGACAGATGGGCACCCATGACAATCAGATGGAGCTCCAAATCCGGGTGAGCCTCAATTTCCTTTAACGGCCAGTACAAATGGCTATAGTCAGCCCTCGAGGTAGTAACGACCGCAACGCGACGCATGTGAACTAAACCGAGTACCCCTCGTCGGTAAGCGGCATACTCCTGACTCGCTCCCCCGTCGCTGCGAAGATCGCGTTACCAACTGCTGGAGCAAGCGGAGGTAATCCTGGTTCACCCAGCCCCGTCGATGGATTGTCACTCTCTATAAAATGAACTTCGACCTCCGGTGTTGCCGGTATCCGCAAGACGGGATAGTCGTGCAGGTTTGATTGCTCGATACGACCGCGTTCCATCGTAATCTTCTGCCCAACCATTGTACTTAGCCCATCGATAATGGAGCCCTTAACCTGAGATAACGCGCCACTCAAATTAATAATGGGTCCAACATCGACCGCCACCGTGACTTTATGCACCGTCAGTTTCTTGTTCGCATCAACCGACACTTCTGCGACTTCCGCAATATGGGCCCCGTGACTGAAGTGGAACGCAAGACCAAGACCACGCCCGTCAGGTAGTTTCCGACCCCAAACAGCCTTCTCCGCCGCAAGCCGCGTAACGTCCGCTGCCCGTCCCGTATTCAGGGAACGTATATTTCCCGGGCGAAGCCATCGTGGTTCTCCTATGACTTCCAGCAGAAATTCCAGATGATCACGACCCGCAAGATGCGCTAGCTCATGGATAAAACTCTGTACAACAAACGCATGAGTATTTGCCCCAGGCGCGCGCCATGGTCCGCAGGGAGTATCAATCTCCAGGAACGTGGCACTGCCACGCACGTTATCAAGGGTAGGTAGCGGTAATTCGGCACTACCAAAACGGGAACCGGAAGTAGGTTTGCCGTTTTGTCCCATACCAATGTAGTGCTGATCCCACGCAACCAGCTTACCCTGCTCATCCACAGCACCTTTTAACCATTGAAATCCGCCCGCGCGAAAATAGTCATGCTGGATGTCATCTTCACGGGTCCAGGTCAGCTTCACGGGCCGTCCAACATGCTTTGATATCTCTACCGCTTCACAGACAAACTCGGTACTAAAGCGTCTCCCAAAACCACCACCCAACCGGGTAACGTGTACCTCTACGCGATCTGCATCAACACCGTAAAGGCCACCAATTGTCGGCGGAATTCCCGAGGGGCCCTGGGTAGGCGCCCAGATTTCGACACTATCTTTCTCGCCGCCCGCACCTTTGACGTACGACGCCGTGCAATTCATCGGTTCCATACAAAAGTGTGCAACAAACGGATAGGTGTAGCTCCCCTCAATAATCTTGTTGGTCTTTTTCTTAAACTCGGCGTCCACGTCGCCTTTTTTTAGAATGACATTATCACCCTGCTTTCCCTCAAGCTTTCTTGCGGTTTTTACAAGATTCTTCCAGCTGTCCTTTGAAGCCGTAGATTCGTCCCACTTAACCTTTAATGCTTTCTCCGCGTTGAACACCGCCCAGGTACTATCTCCCACAACGGCGACACCAGGGAGCAACTGTCTCACCTGTCCATTGCCCTTGACCACAAAGGCATCAATGATCCCTTGCATCTTCTTGATTTCATCGACGTTGGCTCGCGTAACGCCGCCACCAATCGCCGGGCATTTGTAGTAGGCTGCGTACGCCATGTCTGGCACCTCGGTATCGATACCGAACATCGCCAGCCCCGTCGTGATCACCAGATTATCCACCCCGGAAACCGATGTGCCGATGATGGTGTAATCCTCGGCATGCTTGAACCTCAGGGAGTCTGGATCTGGTATCGGCTGCTTAACTGCTAAAGCCGCCAACTGTCCAAAGGTCAGCTTTCTTCCCGATATATGAATAATCTCGCTATTGGCAGCGTTGAATTCTTCTCGTGGTAATTCCATCGAATCCGCTGCTGCGCCAATCAGCATTTCCCGGGCTGAAGCACCCATCTGTCTCATATGATCAAAACTGGATGCAATAGACATTGATCCGCCCACCCATTGCGAACCATATTTCTCATCCACACCGGACTGAAGTACCACCACGTCCTCCCACTTCGCGCCCATTTCTTCTGCAACGATCATTGGCAGCGATGTCTTTACTCCCTGGCCCATATCAGGGCGCGCGGAGTAGATCGTAATGGTGCCATCCGAAGATAACTGTACGAAAGCATTGAGCTCACTGGAACCAACCAGCGTCCCCAGTTCCTTTGCATTGAGGTTGGGCAAGGTCGCCGCTAAAACCAACCCTCCTCCGGCAATGCCACTCAGCTTTAAAAACCCACGGCGCGAAATATCTGTCTTGCCAAGTGCTTTACTGACTTCCTGAATAAGATTCGTTTTCATGAGTTAGCCTCCGGCTCCCAATGCGCAACAACCGCATCACCTTCCAGGTGTCTTGATGCTTGCATTTCCACCGCCGCCGCGTGAATTGCTTCACGAATACGAATATAGGTACCACACCGACAATAGTTGCCTGCCATCGCTGCGTCGATATCGTCATCAGTAGGGTCAGGGTTCTGGGCCAGAAGTGCGGCCGCCGACATGATCTGACCAGTCTGACAATAGCCACATTGTGCGACATCCTTCTCGATCCACGCCTTCTGCAGTGGATGCAGTTTCGTACCATCGGCAAGACCTTCGATGCTTTTGATCTGTGCACCCCCTACATCTGCGACTCGAACCATACAGGAACGAACCGGTACACCATTCATATGCACGGTGCAGGCGCCGCAAAGGCCAATACCGCAGCCGTATTTAGCACCTACCAGTCCAAGACGATCTCTTAGAACCCAAAGCAGAGGCATGTCTTCGGGGGCCTCCACCTTTTGGGTTTCACCATTAATATTTAGCTTATATGTAGGCATGACTGTTCCCTAAGTTATTAACTAAAACACTAGCGCTGCGCCAGCACATCCGCAAGGCGCGTCCCAAGAATACTGCTTATGTTGAAATTCAACTTCGCGACAATATGCGGAAAATATTTCAGGTCTTTCTGCATACGGTTGTAATCAAAATTAAGTGCAGCAACCGGGGCCGTGGCAATCACATCTGCTGTTCTTTCAATTTCCTGTATATAGCCGACCTCGCCAAAGACATCGCCCGCATTCAGCTCCGCCAGTTTGCGGGACTCTCCTTCGTCAGTACGCACGACGTCCGCGGCCCCTTCGAGGATCATGTACATGTTGCGGCCGACATCTCCCTGGGCCACCAGCTTTTCGCCCTCTTCAAACTCGTGAATCTCTGAAATAAGAATGGCTTTCCGTCGCTGGTAGCCGGTCATATCTGCAAATAGCGGGCTTTTCTCAAGTACGGTCTGATCAACTTTCATCGCGATGATCTGGTACAGCCCGACGAGCCGGATCCGCGCCATAATAATCGGCGTGATCAATAAGTTGGCGAAGATGGATATCAGCATTGTGGTAGCCGCCAGGGCACCGAATTGGGCGACCACGGTAAAGTTGGAGAACAACAGGATGCCGAAGCCCAACGACAATGCCAGGCTAGAGACTATCAGGGGCGTCGCCACCTCCTGCACTGCCTGGCGCACAGCGCCTTCATAATCTGACGTCCGTCTGCAAAGCTCGTTGTATCTCGCCAACAAATGAATGGTGCCATCCACCGCAATACCAACGGCGATTACCGCAACCATTGCCGTTCCGGGATTAAGTGGAATACCCAACAACCCCATAATGCCAAACATCAACACAATGGGAATGATCGATGGGATCATGGCGATAGCACCGCCCTTAATCGATGTAAACATGATCGAAATGATGATGAAAATTAAAGACAGGAGCAGACTCAGTGCTTTCACCTGGGATACCATCAATTGCTCTGCCGCATGGTTGACTAGCAGGTTCTCACCGACAACCATCGCCTCAATGTCACTCCCGGAAATCTGCGCGACGGCTTCCTTCAGTTCCTGAATATGCCTATTAAGCGTATGCGAGTCGCCCAGATTGTGTCGCACTACAATATTCGCCCGACTGTAATCATGACTCACGTACGTTTCCAACTCGCTACGATGGAAGAACATCAAATATTGAGCGACGAGTTGACGGGTCGGTGGCAGACTGCCTCCCGATATTCCCCCCTGAAACTCCTGATTGACGTACTTGAGATGATCAGCAATTGACAAGCTGGTATCAAATACACCCTGTTTAGCCATGAACTCCTGAATTTGACTCAGCTTACGAAGATTCTGTGGCTCAAGAAATGCTTTCTCTTTCTCCGATTCAAGGGCAACAAAAAACACCTTTATACCCGCCAGATCCTCGTGAATCTGCCTGGTCTCCTGAATCAGAGGACGGTCTTCCGGAAAATATGACAACGGATCATTGGTTACGTACAGATGCGATGCCTGATAGGTAAAAAAGACACACAGGAAGAAGGTAAACACCAATGTATAGATTGGAAACTTGTCCTGGGAAATACGAAAAGTATTGATGATATGGTCTGGCAGGGCATTACCTGTAGCGACGTTCTTTTCCTCTCGCTGCAGCTTACCGAATTGCGCCAATAGGGCCGGGACCACCAGAATAGTCACCACACCGTTAAAAATAATGGCCATCGTCGAGGCGATTGCGAAATGATAGATCAGAAGAATATCGCCAAATAAATTACTACCGAAACCCAGCGCTGTCGTAAATATCGTTAGAATCATCGGCAGGCCCGTGTGCCTTGCCATGTAGTCGATGGCAAACCGCCGTTCCTGCGCATCATCAGTATCGCGCCCCATCACCAGGCCGCGGAAGTAAGACGCAATCATATGCGTATCTTCCGTCGACCCGATAACAATAATCAGGGAAGGGATCATTGCCGATAAAATATTGAGTGGCACACCGGTCCAACCCATAACACCAAATGTCCAAATAATGGCGAGACCTGAAGTGACAACGGGGATAATGGCCGCGAGTACGTTGCGCATAAAAAACAAGATGGCAAGAACCAGCACCAGGGCTGACAAGGGGCCCAGCAAAGCAAAATCCGACGTAAGAGAATTTCGCAGTTCGGCATTAATGCGCGGTGGCCCTACCTGGAATAAACGTTCGAAATCATCGGCGTGACTTCCCAGAACCGCTTCGAGTTGATGGTAGATCTCTACTGAAAAATTCTCGCGATCTTCCTTATCCTGAACCGTTACGACAATGGCAATAACCGACCCGTCTTTAGAGAACAGGTTACCCAGATATAGAGGATTCTCTAACGCCCTCGCTCTCGCCTGCTCAGATTCCATTTCGTTGGCTGGGATGCCGTCAAGAACTGGTCGAGAGTTGACCAGTGGATCGCCTCCAGACTCATCAAGTGTTCCTTCAATCGTACGCAGGTTAAATACACTATCGACGCGGATCACAGCTGGAATCTGCTTGAGCCCTCGCACCATTTGGTCGAGTTGGGTCAGCTTCTCTCGTGACCAGAGCTTGGCGTCTCTGACATAAACCACAGTTTTGTTGTCAGAACCGAATTCATCCATTACCCGCTGGTACACCAAACGTTCTGGTTCTTCCGAAGGAATCAGCGTATTGAAGCTGGTGTCGATCTTAAGTTCTGGCAGCCCAGCGCCAGTAATCAAAGTGGTCAGTGCCAAAGTGACAAACACCATGGTTCGACGACGAATACTGAGGAGGAACATCGCAGAGATCATGGCGCTACCTCCTCATCTTCCATGAACTCTTCATCCCTTAAGAGGGGCGGTTGGTTCTTGAGCAGCCAATCTCGGGTGAACACTTGGGGCGGCACATAGTCAGCAGAAAAAACACGGCGATCGATCTTGATCACGGTTCGATGATCATCCTGGTGGTTTTCCATCAGCATCATATTCGCCCGCCACATATCGCCATGTACGGGTGACAAATCATGATGGGTCTGTCTCTTACGCACCCTTCCCAGGTCATCCAGATGGTCAGTGCGTGAAACATACAGGCTGTCTTTAAGTACATAGTGTCTTCGTAACGGCAGACCTTCATCTGGCAGATGTACGTCAACCACGTAATACTCCACGTCGCCCATATAAAGGTCCGTCTGACGAACGTGCTCATAGTCATCCAGCACTTCGCCAGTCAGGCTTTCGATCGTAAAATCCGTGCCCAGAAAATTGTCACCGCAAGCGACATTACACTCACCACCACTTTTCACAAAGGACCCACCGAAGGCGGGCAGGTATACACTTTGGGAAACCGTCCCGTCAGCTTCCCGCTTTGCCAACATCGCAACTCCCTCTACTTCCCCCGGGGAGTCAAACAACAAGAGGAAGTTCACATCGCCGGTTGCTTCCGCCCGGGAATAACGTCTTAACGTACGAGTCTCTCGCTGACCCTGACGGTCAATGAGCACCATGGATTGTTCTTCATAGACGTAGGGATACTGTTGATGCCTTTCATAAACTGCATCCATAACCTGCCGTCCGGTGGAAGCTGCAGACAACTCTCCGTAAACAGGCGCCGACAGCAGCGAGATCCCTATTACAGCCGGGAGTACAGACAGGAGTACAACCACGCGCATCAGGACGGTGTCTCAAGTGACGTAATCATTGTTGCGATACGACGACTCAAGACGCTAAACAATTCGGACATCGAGGAGACCGTGCCCGAATAGTTCGCTGAATTAAAAGATCGGTCACTGACGAGTTCCACGCCCTGAGATTGAATGGGTCTGTCGCTGGCCACTGAGATGACCTGAAATCTAGCCAACAGCCGCACCCGACCATCGGCGTCCCGTTCGAATCGCGCAATATGAACGCTAACTCGATAGTCCGGTTTGGACGCTGTTCTGTTCTCAGGCGTACCCACATCAACGGTATTCAGCAGGCGTCCCAGATTCACACCCATCGTGCGAATAAGGTTCTTCCGAAGATTCTCCCCCCATTGATGCATGTCAGAAAACACAAGCTGGTTTTCACCAAAGCGTGAAGCAATTTGGAATCGCTCCAGATACTGCGGCACCTGAAGATCCACCAATTCTATAGATAAGTTCGAAGCTTCAGATTCAACCCCATACTCCTGTGGATCCACCAGATAGTAGCGAATGGGTGTTCCTCCACTGGAGCAGCCCGTCGCTAACACCAGAACAACTAACGCATACAGTAACTTCACTACTGGGTACCTCCCTCTTCCGCGTTCCCACGCCCAAATATCAGTGAATTAGGTCGCCTTTCTAACGTCTCCACCAGTGAACGAATAGACCGCGCCGTTTCCTCAAGTTCACTCGTCACCTTTATCACGTTGTATTGCAGGGGTGCATTGGGCTCCAAGACGTCATTCACCATGTCCAGGGTTTTATCGAGATCAACAAGTACGTTACGGGCTGCTGCTAACGTCTGATCCAAGTTTGTTTCTTCAACATTACCCAGAATATTTCTAAACGAACGGAAGGATGCCTGGAGGTCAGTCACTGTCTCTTCATGCTGAGGTTTATTTACAAGTTCGTTGGTTCCTTCCAGGATTCCAACAATGTTGTCACCCATCGCATCGATGTCCACCTCTTCAAGCTTGCTGATAAATGCGGTAATCGATTGACTGATTGCTTCGAAAGCACCAACGATGGTGGGCAACTCGGGATAAGGGACGTCCTCATCGGCGACCAGGTTGATCGGTGAGCCCGGGTACAAATTCAGCTCAACAAAGAGTTGACCCGTTAGCAGGCTGCCTGTTTGGAGCCTTGCGCGAAGCCCTTTATCAACGAGTGTCGCCAGGGTTTGCTGCGGAGAAACAACGTTATCGGGATTGCGATCGATAATTCGGTCTGGCTCTAACTCCACTAATACAGGAATACGAAATGATGTGTCTTCGTTGTCGAACTCAAGTCGGATGTCCAGCACCTGCCCAATTTTGATGCCCTTGAACTCAACCGGCGCCCCGGGGGAAAGTCCGCGTACAGACCCAGTGAAATACATAACAAACTGAAGTTTTCGAACGAATGTCTTGTCCTGAATATCATCATAGCGATCGTGCAAGGTAAAAATCAGATCTTCAACACTCGCTGCAGAAACTTCCAGCGAAGCCGGGGTCTCAAACGCAATGCCGCCGAATAATAAGGATTGAACTGACGCCGTACGCACTTCAACACCATTGGCGGTCAAAGAGACGTCGAGTCCACTAACGTTCCAAAACTGTGAGTTACCACGCACCAACTGATCAAAGGGATCACGCACAAACGCATGGATATAGACACTGTTCGCATCGCTGGCGAGTTCGTACCCCAGCGCCTCCCCCGCAAGGATCCCCTGGTAGTAGATTGGTGATCCGCGTGCAATTGATCCGAGACTCGAAGTAATCAGGGTAATCCTGGTACCCGCATCATCTGTGGTAATAAGTGGCATCTCTTCCATGCCAACAAAATGGCTTTGAGGTGACCCAGGTCCCGGATCAATCTCAATGTAAGAGCCAGAGACCAGGGTACTCAAACCCGACACCCCCTGAACACTTAGCTGCGGTCTTACCACCCAGAAGCGGGTATTGCGGCGCAGAAAATCTTCCATTCCCTGATTGAATTTCGCCGTGAGTACAACACTCTCGAAGTCACTGGCGAAGGACACCTCTCCCACCAGCCCAATATCCACGCTCTTGTACTTGATCTTCGTTTTGCCTGCCTCGATCCCTTCAGCAGTTTGAAAACTGATCGTTGCGATCGGAGCCTGGTCCGAGAGCGTTCGAAATACAAGCCATCCACCAACCAGTGCAGTAATCAGGGGTACCAGCCAGACGATTGAAGGACCCGAATAGGTGGAAACAGATACTGACTCTATTTGCTGTTCGCTCACTTATCGTCTTCCTCAGAGACCATCCCATCCCATATGAGACGTGGATCAAAACTATGGGCTGCCAACATGGTAAGAATCACCGCTCCCCCAAAAAATGTCGCCCCAATGCCCGGTTCAATCGTGGCCAGAAAACCGAGGCTCACCAACCCCGCAAGCATACCCACAAGAAACACATCGACCATAGACCAGGCACCAACTACCTCAGTAACTCGATATAGCAGCGTTCTGTCTCGAGGACGCCACTGCGAACCGCGCCGTACCGAAGTCAGCAGGAAACTTAAGGTCAGCAACTTCGCAACCGGAACAACGATACTCGCTAACAGCACAATAAATGCAAGCCCCCAGAGTCCTGCGTGCATCAGATCTATCACACCGGAAATAATCGTGCTTGGGTCACCTTTACCCAGCTTAGTCACGGTCATCACAGGATAGAGGTTTGCCGGAATCAACATTAACGTCGCTGCACCCAACAGCGCCCAGGTTCTGTGCAGGCTATCCTCTACCCTAAAATGAATTGGCGCGTCGCACCTTACACAGCGTTCCGGATGGGTGTCCCTTAGATGCAGCATGCCACAGGTATGACAATTAACCACGCTGGTACTGCCTCCAAGGCCATCCTCGCGTAGATTTGGTTTGTCGGCCCAAATGAGTTCAGAATCGAAATTCGCTCGCGCCCCACTATAGACAAACAACAGGGCTGCGAACGCAAATAATGACAGTCCCGGAATCACCGTTGCCAGGTCCTGCAGTTTGACCACGGAAATCAATGTGCCCAGGAAGAACACCCCGATCAGACTCCAGGGCTCCAGAGTGGTTACCACGCGAACGACTCTTCCGCGAAAAGGCGGCACGTGAGAAAAACGCAACGGAATCAACAGATACAACAGGCCAGTAATGGTGACAAACGGGAAAACAATACTCGTTAGGAATACTAGGACCCCAAGCTCGGGCATGCCAAACTTATACAGTGCCCAGCCACCACTATACAGAAGGTTCTCTTCGACCAGACCACCAACCTTAAGAGATAAAAACGGATAGCTGTTTGCCATGATCCAGAGCATCAGTGCCGCCAGATATAGCGCAATACAACGGTTCATTGCATCTGGAATCTGGCGATACAGGACGCTCCCGCATCGGGTGCAGTTCGCCCGGGCATTGACTGGAATCGGTTCCCGTCGATACAACGCATCGCACTCATGGCAAGCAACGAGTACTCCCTGGTTATTCTCCACTGCTGACCCACTACTATTGCAGAATCAGAAAAGTACCATGAAAACCCAGCACCATGCCATTCGGGCCAATGCCCGCTACAATACGCGCCTTGACTCAACCTTCGATGGAAACAACATGACAGAAAACAGACAGGTACTTATCGACTCGCTACCAGAAGACAAATTGTCTGAATCAAACTATCGCATAGAAACGACGGCCGTCCCGGAACCAGGAGAAGATGAGGTACTCTGCCGTACCCTGGTGATAACAGTCGCAGCAGGTAGTAGAGCAGGACTGCAGGGCAGCGCGAGTTATGCCGGCAGCCCCAACGTCAATGTTGTTATGGGTGGCACTGGTGTCGCACGAGTAGAGAAGTCTAACTCCGCCATCCTTTCTCCAGGCGATCTCGTCGTTTGTGGCTCAGGGTGGCAGGACTACTCGGTACACAAGGCAGAAGGTCTGGTTAAAGTCACGGACGACGTAGACCCTGCGCACTACCTTGGCGCCCTTGGAACCAACGGACTCACGGCCTATTTCGGCCTGCTGGACGTAGGTAAACCGGAAGACGGCAACACTGTGCTGGTCTCCGCTGCTGCCGGATCCGTTGGACACATGGTAGGACAGATAGCAAAAATAAAGGGATGCCAGACTGTCGGTATCACCAGCACTCCGGAGAAATGTCAGCAGCTACAGACAAAGGTTGGTTTCGACGGATCGGTTTCCTATAAGTCAGAGGATTTTCGTAGTGAACTCAAAGAAGCCTGTCCAAACGGCGTCGATATTTATTTCGACAATACCGGCGGCGATATCCTGGGTATGGCACTGCGTCGCATGAACGTGCACTCACGCATCGTCTGCTGTGGCGTAGTGTCGCAGTACGATACATCTAATCCTGGTGCGGCACCGACCGGAATCCCCGGCTTGCTGGTCAACAAACGAATTCGTATGGAAGGATTCCTGATATTCGATTACGCCAGCCAGTTTGCGTCAGCAAGAGAAGAAATAAAGGGCTGGATAAAATCCGGCACACTGTCGCCGCTGAACGATGAGTTCGACGGCCTGGAAAAAGCACCCGCTGCGTTCGTTGATCTGCTCGCCGGTGGAAACATCGGTACTCGTATCGTTCGTATCGGGGACTGAACCATTGAAAGCTGTCCTATGTGAAAAATTTGGCACGCCAAAGGACCTGGTCGTAAAGGATATTGACCCCCCTGGGCCACCCGCGCCTGGCGAGCTTCAGGTGAACCTGAAGGTTCGGGGTATCGCGTTCAGCGATCTGGTTCGTATGGCCGGTAACTACCAGGATACAAGGGAACCACCCTATGTCGTTGGCGGCGATGGCAGCGGAGTCGTCACTGCCGTCGGAGATGAAGTTGCGGGATTCACGACAGGCGACCAGGTCGTCGCTCCAGGGGGTTGTGTAGAAATCGTGAACGTTCCAGCTTCCGCGGTAACGAAACTCCCTGACGGTATTGACCTTGAAGCGGCAGCAGCTTTTGGCAATAACTACCTCACCGCACTCCACGGTTTGAAACTTGCGCGACTGCAATCGGGTGAGACGTTGCTGGTCCACGGCGCCGCGGGCGGCGTCGGCCTTGCTGCGGTCGACCTGGGCAAAATGATGGGCGCAAGAGTAATCGCGACGGCGAGCTCCGATGCCAAACTTGAAGTGGTTAAGGAGTTTGGTGCTGATGAGATCATCAATTACAGCGATGGATTTCGGGATCAGGTTAAGGAACTCACCGGTGGACTTGGCGCGGATGTCATTTACGATCCTGTTGGCGGCGATATATTCGATGAATCCATGCGATGTATTGCTCCCTACGGCAGAATTCTCATCGTGGGTTTTACCAGCGGCCGGGCAGCTCTCGCTAAAACCAATCACCTGCTGGTAAAAGACGCGAGCGTCATTGGATACTCCGTCGGCACTCTGCAACAAAGACGACCTGAACTTGCCAGGGAGTACGCGGACACATTGATGGACTACCTCGTGAAGGGCCGTATCAAACCGCATATCTCTCACCGATTTACCATGGATGAAATAGTTGATGCGTACCAGGTGATATCAGACCGTCAGGTAATTGGTAAAGTGCTTATCCTATGACTCATTTTTCGATTCTTGATCTTTCACCGATCACAGAGGGTAGTAACCCGGGTACCGCGCTCGCGAACTCACTCGATCTTATTCAACATGCCGAGAAGTGGGGCTATAAACGCTATTGGGTGGCGGAACACCACAACATGATAGGTATTGCGAGTGCGGCAACGGCCGTAGTCATCGGTCATCTTGCGGGAGGGACTTCAGCTATTCGAGTCGGTGCGGGTGGCATCATGCTACCCAATCATGCGCCCCTCGTAATCGCCGAGCAGTTCGGTACGCTGGCATCACTATATCCGGGTCGAATTGATCTTGGACTAGGTCGTGCACCAGGGACGGATCAGATTACCGCCCATGCGCTGCGTCGCTCGTTGACGGGTAACGTCGATGACTTTCCTCGCGACGTGGTCGAATTGCAGCACTACTTCAAGGAAAAGGAGCCGGGTCAGCGAGTCACCGCAGTACCCGGCGCAGGCACCAATGTGCCACTTTGGATCCTCGGCTCGAGCCTGTTTGGCGCGCAGCTGGCTGGCATGTTAGGCCTGCCTTTCGCATTCGCCTCACACTTCGCTCCAGGGATGCTCACCCAGGCTACCGAAGTCTATCGGGAGCACTTCAAGCCTTCGGAACAGTTGCAGGCCCCCTACCTGATGCTTGGGTTTAATGTCTGCGCTGCAGACACGACGGAAGAAGCCGATTACCTTCGGAGTTCATCCATGCTGTCGCTACTGAGTATGCGAACGGGAGCCCCGAGACAACTGCCACCCCCTGTCGAGAACCTGCGTGACACGCTCTCAAAACAGGAACTCCATATTCTCGATAACACACCCCGTTGCGCCGCCTTCGGAGACGTCAACGAAATCAAAGAGGGAATGGCAGCTTTCATAAAAGAGCATAATGCGGACGAATTAATTCTGGCATCTTCCGTATTCGACCACCAGGCTCGTTTGAGGTCCTATGAAATCACCATGGAGGCAGCACAACAGTTGAGCTAGTTCTTGTCCCAAAACCCAAGATCGTGCCTCTAGTTTCTTTGCAAGTAATTGTTTTCTTTACAATTTCCTTTGGAATGCCGTTTCTCCTCGCGCAGAATCAGGACTTTGTGGACAGAAACTAGCTAAGGGGGTATTTGCCCCTGAAGCAAGGTATCAAGATTGATATTCTCAGCCGCTTTAAAGAACCGCATGGTGGCCTGTTCCAGCAGTTCAGGCCCTCGACCCTCACCGAACTCAACATCATCGGATCCCAGCAGCATGATCCTCTGCAAACTTGCCAGCACGCCCATTTCATACTCGAAGCGAATCCTTGCAGGCGACATCCTGACACCAGAATCCGCCATAGTCCTGACATAATGTTCCAGTAGTTCACTCTCCGGAACATCCAACTCCGTAGAAGCAATGAAATAGGCAACATCCACTCCAATCGGCCCCTGGAGCAAGGTCTGCCAATCCATCACGATCAGTTCACCGCGTCCATCATCGAAACAGAGATTGTCAGGGCGATAGTCCCCATGGAGTAGCGTATAGGGTAGCTGCGCGATGGAGCGTACAAATTCCTCGGCGTGCTCCAACAGCCATTTCAATATCTGACGATGTTGATCCGACATAATTTCCTGATGCCTGACACAAAATTCGTCGTAGTTTTTTTCCATCACGATTTGCAGGTATCTGGCACCGAGGTCAAAGGGGATTACCCATGGATAGTCTGAGAGATCCTGTTCAAAAAAGTCAGCATGCAGTTTCGCCAATGCAGCGACTGCCATCATCGCGTCTTCCTGAGTACAAACACTGAGCTGATCACCCATTCTGAAGGGGCCCAGATCTTCCATCAGCAGAACGTAACGGTGGCCAGCATTACCTGCCAACCTGGAAACAACTGGTAACAACAGTTTCACAAGCCATACCGGCAACTTTTTCAGTAACTTCAGATCTTTAAGTGATCGAGCGGGATCAGACTCGTCCATATCGCAATGGAACGGCATGGGAGTACGAATCGACACTTTCGGCTGAAGTTCCCTGTAGAACCGCACCTCGCGTTCATAGACACCGAGCATCTGTCCAATTCTTCGATTGGCAGTCGCTGTCGGCATTTTCAATATGAGCGGTCGGATAGTACCCGTTTCAGTTTCCGGGGTGATTCGCACTATGTCACCCAGAAACCCTGCACCCTCGCCCACAACTTCACTCGAGAATCGAATGATCCTGCCTTCGTTTTCGCCCAGCGCTTCCGTCAGCCACTGTGGCGTTACATCATCAAGAGTCAGGGGAATATCGGGCATGCGTTACACTTATCAAAGTGATTTCGTCATAGCTATTCTCAGATTCGAACTTAAAGCATGATAAAACGCAATGTGAATTTTAGGCGGAGGTGAACCATGGGTTTCTACGAGAAGCACCTGTTACCAAAGATCCTGAATCTTGTTATGAAGACACCAGACCTAACTCGTCTGCGTGCAAAACTGATTCCGCTCGCCAAAGGGAGGGTTCTGGAAGTCGGTATCGGCTCCGGGCTCAACCTGCCTTTTTATGACAAGGGCGTCAAAGTCACCGGGGTGGATCCATCGCTGGAACTCCAGGCATATGCCAGGGAACTGGCAAAAGATAACAACATTGACGTGGAGTTTATCGCCGATACCGCGGAAGTTCTTTCTGGTGAGAATAACTATTTTGATACGGCGGTAATTACCTGGTCTTTGTGCACCATACCCAATCCAATGGATACGCTCGCGGAAGTACGCCGCGTGTTAAAACCGGATGGCGAACTTATCTTCGTTGAACATAGTCGCTCACCTGATGCCAATGTGGAAAAGTGGCAACACCGCCTGAATCCAACCTGGCGACGTTTCTCTGGTGGTTGCAACCTGAATCGAGAACCGCATAGATCGATTCCCGATGCTGGCTTCAAATTTGATCAGCTCGACGAGGGATATCTGAAGGGCCCGAGATGGGCAACCTACAACTATCGAGGTATCGCACGACCTGCCTGATTTAGACCACCGGTGATGACCCGCCATCAACATTGACCGATGCACCCGTCACATAGCTCGCGCTTTCAGAACATAGAAACGCAATCACATCGCCTGCTTCGGATGCTTCACCAACTCTACCGAGGGGAACATTCTTGCCCATCAACTCATACTGCTCTTCCAGAGAACGATCAGGGTTTTTCTCCTGCGATGCTTCCCATCTGCGTTGATGCTGCCTGCTTTTCAGCAACCCGACACATACTGTATTCACTCGAACACCGTGTTCCGCAAATTCTCTGGACCAGGCTTTGGTGAGTGAAATACCCGAGGCACGAGACAAAGCAGTTGGTTGGCTACCAACCCCTGGGGCTTTACCGCCCGGCGTCGTGGTGTTGCAGATAGCGCCACGGGTTTTCTTGAGGTGCGGCAGGGCGTGTCGCGTGCAGTAGATAGCCCCCATTACCTTGAGCGCGAAATCCTGCTCTACCATTTCGTTAGTCATACCTTCAAATGTTGATCCCATCGAAGTACCGGCATTGTTGACGAGAATATCTACACGGCCCCATTTCTCGACGACCGTATCAACCACGGCCTTAACGTTCTCCTCATTGCTTACGTCGGCGGCGAGTCCTATTACCTCGTTGCCAGAAGACGCGCTGATTTCAGCCGAAACGCGATCCAGATCCTCCTGGGTTCTGGAAACTATGGCAACGAGTGCTCCTTCTGCCGATAAGCGTTCAGCAGCCCCCCTGCCAATACCATTGCTTCCTCCAGTGACAATAGCCACCTTCCCTTCAACACCTATATCCATTGTTGTCCTCTACTTAAATAGTTATTAATTATGCTGTTGCTCGCAGCGCCTTGTAGACACTCTTATGCAAGCCGAACCCTCTTGGACTACCCACAATATCGTAATTCATCTGGTTCATCACATAAGACATGCTTGCCCTATGCGTCATATCCACCAAATTGGTCGAACCACCTGCGCCACCCCACCAGCACACCTTCGATTCATCCGGTGCGCCAACGCGCTTCTGATTCAACCCGTAGCCCATACCCAGTTGAACGTCTCCCATAACCATCTGCTTATCGAAGATCCGCTCTACACCTTCTTCTGACAGCAGGGTCACGCCGTCAACAGTCCCGCCGTTAGCCACCAGACTTGAAACGCGCGCGACTGATCGGGCATTGCCGTGACCGTTTCCCGCCGGCACTTCCGCGCGACGCCAGATTTCTGAATTTGTCTCACCAGGCATGCAATCCGGAATACCATCCACCCGACCCTTTAGTTCCTCGGGCATAGCAGGTGGCTTGGGTTGCTCGTGGCCTTCAGGCCACGGTGGCACCATCAACATCTCTGCCACGCGAGGAAAGAGGCTGGGATCCACACCAATGTAAAAGTCTGCGCCCAGTGGCTGAGCAATCTCATCGCGGAAGAATGTCCCGAGCGATTTTCCAGTTATCCTGCGTACGAGTTCGCCAACGAGAAAGCCCTGTGTCAGCGCATGGTAGTGCGCGAGGGTTCCCGGTGGCCACCACGGCTCCTGGCGTTCCAGTAATTGGATGACATAGTCCCAATTACATAACTGAGGCAGCGTGAGTTGTTCGCCAAAACCCGGTAACCCGGCAGAGTGAGACATAAAATGCCGTACCTCTGTATTCTCCTTGCCGTTCTGGCCGTACTCGGGCCAGTAGCGAGTAACCTTCTCGTAGAAATCCAACTCGCCACGGTCGACCAACATCAATGCGGCAAGATAATACATGGGCTTGGTTGACGAAAAGACATTAACGATCGTGTCCTTCTCCCAGGGCAAGGTCTTGGCGCCATCGCGATGACCACCCCAGATATCGATCACATACTCACCGTCGACCGTCACGGCAAAACTGGCACCAACGTCCTCCCTCTCGGTGAAGTTTCGTTCGAACTCGTCCCGCACTATCGCGAATTTTTCATCGCAGTAGCCGTGAATTTCCATCAACTAGTTATCCATACAAAAAGACGCAAAAGGGTACCACCTTAAGCAGTACTTATGCGCGGTTAGTTTTCAGGCCAGTTAATTTCCATGCATAGTCCAGCGCATAGGCCAGTGAAGAAGTAAACGCTTTGCCTTGCCAGGCAATATCGAAAGCCGTGCCATGATCTACCGAAGTACGAATAATCGGCAGACCGATGGTCACGTTGACTGCGGACTCAAAACCAACCAGTTTCATGGGCGCATGTCCCTGATCGTGATACATACAGATAACGGCATCGTGTTGATCGTTGTGAATAGCCTGGTAGAACACTGTGTCGGCCGGATGTGGTCCTGATACCTGCATACCCTTGGCATTAGCAGATTCAATCGCCGGTGCAATAATCTCCATATCCTCCTCGCCAAACATGCCATGCTCGCCAGCATGAGGATTGAGACCACAGACAGCGATTCGAGGCCGATCAATAAACCTGGCCAGAGTTGTATGAGTTAACTCGATGACACCTCCGACCCGCTCACCGGTGACCAGACGAATCGCCTCGGAAAGCGCAACGTGGGTACTAACGTGCGATCCCGCGACATCGCTCGTAGTTAACATCATGGAAAAGTTGCTAACCCCGCAAAGCCCGGCAATAAACTCGGTGTGCCCTACAAACGACGCATCAGTCATCTGTGTCGCTTCTTTATTCATAGGAAGGGTTACTACGCCAGCAACGGTTCCCTCCAACGCATCCAAGGTGGCCTTCTCGACATAGTCGCGGGCCGCGCTTCCTGAGCGCTTGTTCAATTCCCCCGGTGTCAGATCACCAGCACCTAGTCTTGCGAGGTCAACGACGTTTAAACGACCTGAAACTGCATCATCGGCACCGCCTACCACGTGGGGCTCAATCGAGAGTCCAAGCAAACCTGAACCCGCTCGAAGAATTGCCGCATCCCCATAAACCAAAACGTTGTCATCGAGCTCACCTGCAGCGTACCGGCGCAAGACAATCTCCGGACCAACGCCCGAAGCATCACCCATGGTAATCGCCATCGGCTTCATTCCGGGCCTCCCAGAAGATTGACCAGAATATCCGGTGTCCCAATACCACCACCCTTGGTAACAAGAAGTCCGTCGCGAAACCGGGATATTGGGATACCCGGCGCTACCGTACCCAGTACGTCCAGTGTCTCATCCCCAACAATCGCTCCTGCGGTATCGCCACCTATGACGAATAGCGTTCGCACTTCAATATCACTGACCTTGTCAGCCAGCGCCTCGGCGACCGACTCGGCTTCTTCATTGGATACCTCTCCAGACCGTAGCGGTGAAGCCAGAATAGAAAGACTCTCTACCTGAATAACGTCATCCAATCCATAAACAGGACAACTGAGCCTGCTGATCTGATCGCGACTATGGGCATTCAAGCTACCGCAGACAATCAACACGGGATTCTCGATAGGAACCTGCCGGGACGCAAGGTTGGGGAAAACTGTGTCGGCATAAGCGCCTATCGCCCCCGTCGGTCCAACCAGCATTTTATTCTCTGCACGACACCGTGATATTGCCTGTTCCAATTCGGCGTTGTCGTTCGCATCCCATATCACCACATCGCCACCGGTACATCCCGCTTCTTCCATAACCTCATCCGGTCGACTGCTACAGGGTGCAGTCAACGGGTCTTGTCCAAAGGGACCCTCCAGAACCGGGACATCATGGATATAGACAACACCATCCTTACAACGCCGCCCTGCGTCAGGAAAGCTGGGAATGACTGCGACTGAATAACCCAGTTCATTTAGCGCCATAATTTCGTGGGGCCAGTTACCACGCAAACCTGCGTCCATCTTGTGACACCGATATCTTGACTCTATCTGGTGTACATCAAGCACACGCTGCCGAGCGACCTCCGGTGTCACATGACGAGAAGCGATATCTACGACGGCGCAGATATCGCCTTGTGCCGCAGGACCAACAGGTACGGGAAACTGCGCATTGGCAATAATACCGCCAACCTCCAGGGAACCCGTGCGGTCATCCGCAGTAACAAATAATTCTTGCATGACGCTTCCGAAATTTTTCTTCTCAAGGATAACAGGGCCGCCCGGACAGCGGAATTGGGTGATGTCTTTAGCGCGTCCTTTACCAAAGCTGATATCATGCGCCGTTTCAGCGCCCCCCAAATAATCAGGAGGAATAGAATGCTCGAACTTGGTGTACTCGCCGATGATCTTACCGGCGGCATGATGGTAGCCAGCCTACTGGAACGGGAAGGTGTGCGGTGCCCGCTAGTCACATCTGCAGAAGCGCTCGATAACCTTGCCGATGACGCAGAAGCGGTGGTAATTGGTCGCAAAATTCGCTTGATTCCAGCTGCTGACGCGGCCGCAGACGTACAACATTCAGCCAGGGGACTGCTCGCCAAGGATACCAAACGCATTTACTACAAGTACTGCGCGACATTCGACTCAACAGACGAGGGAAATATCGGTCCCATCGGCGAAGCGCTGATGGAAACCCTGAATACAGACCGCGTGACCTTCTGCCCGGCATTTCCGGAGTACGGGATTACCATTTATCAGGGAAGAATGTTCCTGGGAAAGATCATGCTGGGAGAATCCGGAAAGAAATTCGATCCTGTCACCCCAATGACCAACTCGAATCTGGTGGAAGTCCTCCAGGCCCAGAGTAAAGCAAAGGTGGGGCTGATCCCTCACAGTCAGCTGGTCGCTGGCAAGGACGCCTGTAACGCCTACATCGACAAGCAGGTCGCGGACGGCTCAAACTTGTTCATCATTGATGCGGTGGATGGCGATGACGCCACCCGAATTGCAGAACTGACCACAGACTGGCCACTGACCACAGGCGCCGATGCCTTGCCCATGTTCCTGGCGCGCACCTGGTTAAAGGACAAAGGCGAAGTCGAGCAAAGAAGACTGTTGCCACCCTCCCCCGGATATGAAGCCGTTGTCGCGGGAAGCTGTGCGGTAAATACACAACGCCAGGTTACACATTTCGAGAAGCACCACCCCGTGTTCAGAGTAGACCTGCTTGAAGCCACTGAGGACTCGAACTATATCGACAAGATTGCAGCCTGGGCGAAGGAAAACATCAAAGACGGACCCATTTGCGTTTCGACATCCGCCGACGTTGAAGGCGTTAAACGCGCGCAGGCGAAACTAGGTCGCGACGGCGCTGCTGCACTGGCAGATGACATCAATGGTCGCAGCGCTGCAATGTTGAAGGAACTGGGCGTCAGAAAGCTAGTCAGTGTTGGCGGGGAAACTTCGGGGCAGGTCTTTAACGCACTTGGGATTGAACAGGTACAGGTATCTTCCTTCGATAACCTAAGCGGTGGCTATTGTCACGAAGCAGGCCCCGACCCGATGTCACTGGTGTTAAAGGCTGGTGGACTAGGCAACGAAGAATTCTTTTTTACAGCACTGGAACGAATGCGCGAAGCTGATGCCCAGGGCTAATCAGACACACTACAAACAACTATTGGAGAACTAAATGGTAGACGTCGCAGACGAAGCAACTTTACGAGAACAACTGGTTGAACAATACATACACGTGGAACGCATTGGGCTGAACGAACTGGCATCGGGCAACCTGAGCGTTCGCCTTGGTGACAACATGCTGATCTCACCATCTGGTGCCACGGCGGATAACATTAACGTCGACACCCTCGTTGAATGTTCCCTGGAAGGTGAATGGGAAGGTGACAGAAAACCTTCTTCCGAATGGCGCATGCATGCTGCCATCTACCAGAGCAACGAAAAAACCCAGGCGGTTGTACATACCCACTCCGACTACTGCGTCGCCATGGCGAGCAATCTGAAGCCCCTGCCGGGATTTCATTATCTCGTCGGTTCCTTTGGTGGTACTGACGTTCCCTGTGTTCCCTATTCAACTTTCGGCACCCAATCACTCGGTGACGATGCAGCAGCAGCGCTACAGGACAGGTCAGCGTGCCTACTAGGAAAGCATGGCATGATCGCCCACGGCAGAAACATCAAGTCCACGGTAGACCTCGCTCATCGTCTGGAAATCATGTGCCGCCAATATGTACTGGCAAGCCAGGTCGGTGAACCTGAGCCGTTAACCGATGAAGAGTGGGCAGAATTCTTCGATCGGGCGCAAAAGGTCGCCTACGGTAAATTTATCTAACACTATGATCATTGAACCGATCGAGGGAACGCCGGCTGCTACGGTTACAGACGTTGACCTAGCGCGTCTGAACGAGAATAGCTGGCAAGAAATCTATCAGGCATTCTTGCAGTATGGCGTACTCTTGTTCCCGGCGCAGCACGAATTGGACGACGTAGGTCAGAGTAACTTTGCCAGGCGATTCGGTAACTTTGAGAAAACCAGTCCGAAACAGGATGGAGGCACAGTTGCCATCGCCAATACTAAATCCAATGGCTCAGTGGCCAAACCCGGTGAGTACCAGTACGAGTTGCTGCGCGGTAACGAAGGCTGGCATACGGACAGCACTTATATGCCGCTCGCATCCAAGGCCGCCATGCTCTACGCTCAGGTCGTACCACCGGAAGGAGGCGAAACGGGCTTTGCCGACATGCGTGCAGCCTGGGATGAGCTCGATGCTGAAACACAGGGAAAACTGGAGGACTTATCAGCCTATCACTCGCTCTACTATTCTCAGAGAAACGCGGGTTACCAGTTCAGCACGGATAATCTCTACGGATTCCACGACAAAGGCGCTCCACTGCGTCCGCTAATAAAGACTCATCCGGAAACCGGGCGTAAATCAATTTACACAGGCAGACATGCGTATGGCATTGTCGGCATGGACCCGGACGAGTCCGAGCAACTGCTGACCAAGCTCATGGACGATGCGTGTCGTCCACCTCGAACCTACATCCACAAATGGCAACCTGGAGATCTCGTGGTATGGGACAATCGATGTATGATGCATTGCGCGCGCCCCTACGACACTCAATACCCTAGGGTGTTACGCGGTAGCCGCATCGCCGGAGATGAAGCAACCGAACTCGCGCCGACTTTTCCAGATAAACGGGCCACGGCCTTTAACCCAACGACCTCGAACCAGTCCTCTCTATCCTAAAAGGAAGGATGTCCTAAAGGATCAGCTCCATTCTGGCGTCTTTTAATTCGGGTGCAATTCTGGGGGACAGTGTACCTAATTACCCAATTCTGGGTGACAGTGTACCCAATTACCATCGCACGGCTTCGGGGAACGACAGCGTACCGGATGAATTAGGTACACTGTCCCCCGAGTTTACTCTTCTTCGATAGCGATCGCCCTGACCCAGGTGCCTTCCATACGGCCAACATTGAGCGGCATACTCAAGAAGAAACACCGATCTTTCGTCAATTTCTCAATATTAACGAGAGGATAGGTAATGGGAATGTTATTGCCCGTCATGGCCCTATGAGTCGGACAGTTATCAGGCTCGGGTTCCTTCGTTTTGGTTTCCCATCCAATCCCCGGTACGCCAGGGCAGAGCATCTTGATCTTTTTCTCTTCCGCCAGCCAATAGGCAGTATCGCCATCAATCCATGGCGCGTCGTCATGGTTGGTGCTACCCAGGATGACGATATCGCCTTCCTGAACGTTTGACAGATGCTCCGGTAGAATTGGCTCTCCTTTGAGGTGATCCAGCTGACAAACGCAGGCTTCACCATAGTAGGTATCGAGCGGCATCTCCCAGATACCCTTCATGCCTTCCGGCAGTCCACTCCAGTTATCGTTATGCCTGCTACCCAACTGTATGTGGGAGCCCATGTGACCACTGACACCACCTACGGGCCAACCTGCATAAGTACCGACGTTACAGGCAACCAGATGTTCAATGGTGCCATCCTGCTCGTTGTAGCTCTCTTCCACGATCCACGGCATGTTGTAAACATCTCTCACACCTTCTTCGATGGTCTGGTCCATGCGGGTAACGCGAGAAACCAGTTCCCAGGAGAGATCAACTATTCTGTGTCCTTTAAGACTAATCATGATGTATTTCTCCTATTCTTCTTCCAGGGCCATCGCCCTGATAAAACTGGCTTCACTCTTGGTAAACCGGAACGGTAAACCAACGTAGTAGACACGATCTTTCGTCAGCGTCTCGATATTGGCTAACGGATGAGCAATGGGAATATTCGCACCCAGCAACATACGTCTGATGGGTGAATTATCGGGAGCGGCAGCTTTTAAATCGTACTGCCAGCAGATACCGGGCACGCCAAAGCCAATCATCTTGATCTTGCGATCGTTGATCAGCCAATCGCAGGTCGCCGGCGACAACCAGGGTTCTTCCAAACCTGTAAAGGGGCTCGTCATGAGCACGATATCGCCTTCCTGAATGTTGGAGAGATGCTCCGGCTTGATTTCCTGACCGCGTATATCTCCTTCGCGGCTTTTTAGCGCCATCCCTTCCCCAAGCGGGTACTCACTTGGGTCACTGATAGCCTTGGGCGCCAGGTCTTTCAAATTACAAACGGCAGCGTCGCCCATAAAAGTATCGAGGGGCATTTCCCACAGGCCCTTCATATCCTCGGACGTCCCAGCCCAGTGACTGATATGGCCCTTGCCGCCCTGAACATGCGAGCCATGGTGCGTCGTCATGCGTTCCTGGTGCCAAGTTTCATCGCCTCCTGGGGGTGCCGCATAAAGCGTGAACAACGAGTTATCTCCCGCGAATCTTCCTTCCTTCATCACCCATGGCTTGCCATAGGGGTCAGTGGTACCTTCCTCGACTGATCCATCCACGCGATAGATCTTTGCCTCTATTCGGGGACTTAGATCCACCGGTTTGTAGCCATCAAAACTGAACATCAAGTGCTTCCTCTTATTCTTGAGCGGACTGCAGTGTACAGGGAGTCGCTTCCCTACCCAAGCGCCTGGGTACTGGTGTTCCCCCAAGAAAGAATCCGGCCCTGATTTTCTGGTGCTGATGAGACAAATGATGGCAAAATACTGCTGCAATCAACCCGGTGACACATGCGACCAGAACAGCTTATAGAGTATTTTATTCCGGAAGAAATTCGTCACCAGTCCATTAACGAATACTTCAGGGCGCGCATACTTGTCATCTCAAGTGTGGTGGCGTTCATCGCCCTAACTGGTTTCACAGTTTCCCGAGACATCCTCCAGGGGTTTTTCTACTTCCCGACTATCGTGCTCGCAACATGCACACTCGTAACCATAGCCACACCATTTCTTTTCCGAGCCACGCATTCCGTCGTCATAGCTGGTTGTTTCCTTACATTCTGCTCATCGATAGTTCTGGCGGTATTCTCTTTTATTGACGGCGGATTTTTTTCTACTGCCCTGTTGTGGTTTCCGGTTCTACCCTTGTTTGGTGTTTTTTTTTGCTGGCGTAAAATACGGCATAGCTATTTCGATAATTCTATTCTGTGATCTTGCTTTCCTTGTCTACGCTCATCACCGCGGGATCGTGCCGCCAAATATGTTCACCGGCACCGACGTACTCTTCTTCCTCTATTTTGGCGCCATCGTTTCCGTTATTACGATCCTATTGATTCTCGCGGCGCTTTATCTTTCCTGGCAAAAAGCGGTCCAGAAAAGTTTGTTGGAAGCGAATCGAGCCAAAAACGATTTTCTGTCAGGAATGTCTCACGAACTGCGTACGCCGCTGAACTCGATTATGGGTTTTTCAGAGGTATTGGATCGAGAATATGCAGGCGAACTCAATCAGAAGCAGAAAGACTACGTCTCCTATATCTCTGCAAGCGGCAGTCACATGCTGGCACTTGTCAACGATCTACTTGATAGCGCGAAGATCGAATCAGGCGACATGGCCTTTAGCGCCGCACCGGTTAATGCAGGCCAGCTAATCGCCTCCAGCCTGCAAATGTTTCAAAGCGAAGCAGAAGAGAAAGGCGTGGAGCTCGTCTACGATGCCGATGCAAACTTGAAGTCATTAACGGTATTGCTGGACGAGCTTAAATTCAAACAGGTCTTGATTAATCTGCTATCCAACGCAATGCATTTCAGCCCGCAAGGGGGAAAGATCAGATTATCCGGTAGAGCAAATGCCCACCTACTTTGTGTTTCGGTCACGGACGACGGACCGGGGATACCCGATGAATTTCATGAACTTGTATTTGAACGTTTCTATCAAATCGAGTCAGACAATCTTAGCCCTGGAAGCGGATTAGGATTATCTATCTCCCGATACTTCGTCCAATTACACGATGGCGAGATCTTCGTGGACAAAACCGATGGTCATTGTGGCAGCTGCTTCACTGTGGAGATTCCACTACACCTACCACTTGAAGGTGCACCATGAAGATCATGATCGTCGAAGATAACGCGCTCAACAAAGAGCTTTTGGAAACCATTCTGGACGCAAACGGCTATGATCTGGTGTCAATCGATAACGGCCACGACGTACTGCCCACTGCGAAGTCATCTTCTCCCGACCTTATCCTAATGGATATTCACATGGCAGGCGTCGACGGCTACATGGCGCTGGAATTACTACGCAATAACGATGAGACAAGGGACATTCGAGTTATCGCAATCACCGGGAATGCAACGGAAAACGATCGTGAACGAATAAATGCAGCCGGCTTTGATGACATCGTCATAAAACCCTATAGCATCGACGGCATCCTTGAGACCATCAGTTCCCTGTCTTCCGAATAGGTCCTGATTTTTTCCTTTCTGACAACAGCGGCATACCTTCCGGTGTAGGCTGCGTCGCACGATTACAAAGTCGCTCAACATCCTGACGCTCTCGATCAGTAAGCAGCGAAGGCATCTCGGAACCATGGTAGCGGTCACGCATATCAGTTTTATCCATCATCGGCAGCACCCAGTTTGGCGTGACAGCATTTAAAATTGCCTTGCGATCATGTCCACTGACATTCAGCTCATAACAGGCGCGATGCCAGGTGCGCGAATCGTAAATCAGTGCCGAACCCGCCGGTACCTGGAACTGCTGGACATCCTTATGCACGCCCTCCCCCATTCTCGTTCCGCCTTCATTGAATTCAGGTGGCGGTCTTCTGCACAACGCATGGGAGCCAGGAACGAACTGGGTACCAGCGTTATCTGCTCGGAAATCGTCAATACAGAAATTAAACTGCACGCCGAAAGCCGGATCTTCCGGAAAGTGGTCATCAGGGAAGACGCCCGGATGATACGGGTAATCGCTATGCCAACCGAGTTCGGGGAATGTTCCCAGGAGTTCATCTGCTGGTTTGACGGTGGTAATGACTGGCTGGTGACACAGATGAATGTCGTCAGTGGAAAGATATTGCTGGATGACCCAAAGGGCAATTGGATTGGTTATCGCACGACAAACTTCCGGCGACCAAAGCAGACCATCCGTCATCCAGAAGAACCCATCAGTGGGGGGCTCTTCGGCATGGTCACGCGCCCGCTTTTCGTCAGCACCTGCCTTCAATCTCTGAAGGGCAACCGGATCGAGCATTCCCTCCATAATGGTGTAACCCTGCTGACGCAGCTCTTCCAAATAATAGGAGGGCAACTTCGCGGGTCCAGACTCCAGCACAAACTCGCCGTCGATTTCCTGCAACCTAAAGGATCCTTCTTCCGATGGAACATCGACCAGCGCGCACGACAGGTTTCCAACCGCACAGTGGATGATCTTGCCTTCCAATCGCCACAAGCAACCGTCATGCGCGAGAGATGAAGTGCTCAGGGACCCGTCTGACCCACAAAGTAAATCCCCTTTTGAATCACGACAAAGGTAATAACTGTTTTCTTTGCTCAAAATAAATTTTTGTATGAAATTGCGACGCGTATTAGTCTACTGGAATACCACTTGGTTTCGAAACTCTATGAACACAATCCAGGACATTTGAATGCAGTTTGAGCTTGAATACGGCACCGAAGGACTGGTAATTGATCTACCCAATGACCTGGATATCCATGTCATTCGAAAGTCGCCCATAGAAGTTTTGTCAGACGAGCACAACGCTATAGAACAGGCTTTTGCGAATCCCCATTCCTGCGCGCCCCTAAAATCTCTGGCGCAGGGTAAACACACTGCCTGCATCCTGGTATGCGACGTCACCCGACCGGTACCCAACCACCTGTTTCTGCAACCAATGATTAAAGAAATCATGCAGGCAGGGATTCCAGCTAGCGGAATCACCGTACTTGTCGCGACTGGACTACACCGTCCTAACGAAGGTGATGAATTGGATGGCCTGATAGGAGATCCCTGGGTACGCCAAACGGTGAAGGTCGAGAATCATTTCGCACGCGACGACGGCATGCACGTTGACCTTGGGGTTACACCAACCAAGGGCACGCCAGTCAAACTGGACAAAAGGTTTGTTGAAGCGGATCTTAAAATCGCAACAGGTCTCGTCGAACCACACTTTATGGCAGGTTACTCCGGGGGCAGGAAAGTTGTTGCTCCTGGAATCGCCCACGAAGATACCATTCGCACATTTCACAGTGCACGATTTATGGAAGATCCTCTGGCGACCCAATGTAATCTCACTGGTAATCCACTGCATGAAGAACAGCTGGAAATCGTGAAGATGCTTGGCGATGTGTATGCACTTAATACCGTCATTGATGAACGCCGCAGGCTGGCGTTTGTCAATTTCGGCGAGGCGATTGCCAGTCACCTTGAAGCGGTCGCGTTTGCAGAAGAGACCTGCACTGTTGACGTTGATCGCCGCTACTCCACGCTGGTTACGTCCGCCGCAGGTTTTCCGCTCGATAAAACCTACTACCAAACCGTAAAAGGCATGGTGACGCCAATGGATATCCTGGAGAACAACGCCAATCTAATCGTTGCGGCAGATTGCTCCGAAGGAATCGGTTCGCCGGAATACCGCAGCGCACAGCAGCGATTACTCGAGCTGGGAAGCGACAAATTCCTTGAAACAATCATGCAAAAGCAGTTTGCCGATATCGACGAGTGGCAGACTGAAATGCAGCTAAAGCCCATGCGTCGCGCCAGCATACAATTGTTCAGCGGCGGACTCGCCCCTTCCGACTACGAGTTAACCGGCGTGCAAATGACCTCGTCTATTGAAGGCAGCGTCACAGAAAGTGTGGTGGAAACAGGAGATAAGACCGTCGCAATTATCCCGGAAGGTCCTTACGTGATTCCCCGATATTCAGGTTCCTTGTAACCCTGACGAATAACACAAGACCCACCACCGTTAAAAAACCCGCCAGAACAAACGGCGCACCAGGAAAGTAGATGGGCGTATCTGCACCTGTATAAAAAGCAAATAACTGTGTCATCACAGGGGGGCTAACGATGGCAGACAGACTCATCGTGCTCGTTAGACCACCTTGCAATTCTCCCTGCTGCGTGTCATTAACCTGCGCCGAAGCAATACCCTGCATCGCGGGGCCTGCCAGCGCGCCAAGGGAACCTGGAATCATTGCGACATAGACCATCCAGGGTAACGTTGCGAACGCGTAACCCGTAAAGGCAATTATCGTGAAGCACAGGCCTGCAATTCCGGCTAGCCGCAGGCCCGTCCGTGGAAGCACCCAACGGATCAAGAATCCCTGCACCAGCACCATTAGCACCCCAATAAAGCCCAGAGAGTACCCCACCTCCCGGGGTGACCAGTCGAAGCTCTCGATAGCGTAGAAACTCCACGTTGAAGGCAGAACATGATGACCAAGGTTGTAGAACAGCATGACCAGAACCATTCCGATTACGACAGGAAAATGGCGCAATTGCAGCAACGTGCCAAGCGGATTCGCTCGCGAGAGTTCGAACGGCCGTCGGTTCTCCTTGCTTAGTGATTCGCCAAGAATGAAAAAACCAAACACCATATTGGTAAACGAAAGTGCCGCTGTCGCATAGAATGGGGCCCGTGGCCCAAATTCCCCCAGAAATCCACCCACGACGGGGCCGATAACAAACCCCATTCCGAACGCAGCGCCCATTAACCCAAAGTTTTGCGCGCGTTTTTCTATCGGCGTCGTGTCTGCAATGTAAGCGTTACAGGTGCTCATGGTCGCCGCACCGATTCCCGAGATAACGCGACCGATAAATAACCACCCCAGGGTGGTCGCCATCGCCATCAACAGATAGTTCACCCCCATCGCGAACATCGAAAACAGCAGCACGGGACGCCTGCCAAAGCGATCTGACAGGTTGCCGATAATCGGAGCGAATAGAAACTGCATCACCGCATAGACGAACATGAGCCAGCCGCCGTATTGGGCCGCTTGCGAGAGTCCTTCGCCGGAGATCTCCATGATGAGTCCCGGCAATACGGGCAGAATAATTCCAAAGCCGATGGCATCCATCAGCGAGGTCATAAACAAAAAGACCAGGGCGTATTTGCTCGTGGATGGAACCGTCAAATGACTTTCATCGCTCGCTTAGCGCGAGTCTTGGCGCTAAACCGGCTCTGCAATAAATATAGGAATCTTGCGCGACGTCTTGTTTCTGTAATCCTCATATGGAGGAAATGCCTCAACGCATAGGGGCCAGACTCGTTCACGTTCCGCATCATCATCAATTTCACGAACCTGCATGTTATAGACCTCGGTCGCGTCACGAATTTCCACCGACTGATTGGCACGCAGGTTATATACCCAGACAGAGTTTTCCGGAGCACCGCCCTTAGAGCCGACAAGAACATAGTTATCGCCATCCTTAACCCGCATAGGCGGTATTTTGCGAATTCCACCCGTCTTGTTCCCCATATGGGTCACGATGATGCAGGGCAAACCTGTATCTTGCAGGCCCACGCCCTCAGTTCCGCCACTTCTCTCATACAGTTCGACCTGATCGCGTACCCACTTTGCAGTTGGTGGTATGTATTCCGGCATCTTCTTCTGCTCATTCTATTGGTAGAAACCTAAGTGTACTGGTGAAATGATTGTTATCGCCAGTCCAGTTATCATGTCCACCGAACAATCATCGGATAATCCCTGGTATCACATGAGCGAAGACCTGAGCAGTTCCGTTTCGGACGAAGTAGACCATTACACCCAGCCCGCAGATGCACTGGAAGATCCTCCCACCAATTGGCGAGCGACCATCAAATACCTTGGTCCAAGCGTCATCATTTCTGCAACCATCGTCGGCTCTGGCGAGATCATCCTCACAGCGAGCCTTGGTGCCGCGGTAGGCTTCAGTATGCTCTGGTGGGTGCTGTTTTCCTGTTGGAGCAAGTCGATACTTCAGGCGGAACTTGCCCGTTATATTGTGTTAAGTGGAGACACTTACCTAAGGGCGATCAACCGGGTCCCCGGAAAAATTCCCGGTCCCAGGAAACCCTTCGCGTGGCCCGTTGGTCTCGGGCTTATCGGTTTTCTTGCAGGTCTCACCGGTTTAGGTGGACTCATTGGTGGTGCCGGTCAGGCCGTTGTCATTATTTTTCCCGACCTCAATCCACTGATCGCCGTCGGGCTGCTGGCAGTCTTAGCTACGGTCCTCCTTGGTAGTGGTAGCTATCGACGACTGGAATCCATCATGCTGCTCTTCGTCGTGACATTCACCGTCCTTACGCTGGCGGGTGCGCTGTTGATGCAGACGACGGAGTTCGCCACCAGCACCGAGGACATCATTCAGGGCTTCAAGTTCGAATTTTCAACCAGCGTCGCCGTACTCGCACTTGCCGCCTATGGTTATACCGGCGTTAACTCTGGTGAAATTGCAGCCTATTCATACTGGTGCATCGAAAAAGGTTATCCGGCGCGCATCGGACGATTCGAAGATTCTCCGGAATGGTATGCCAGAGCCCATGGCTGGCTAAGGGTAATGCGCACCGACATATGGATCACACTGGTGATACTGACCTGCGCAACAATTCCATTTTATTTTCTCGGCGCAGGCGTACTGCACGCCATGGGTGAAACACCACAGGGTGCAGACACCGTCAGCGCGCTGAGCAGCATGTATACCAAGACCCTGGGGCCCTGGTCGATATGGCTGTTTGCAATCGGGGCATTCTGCATCCTTTACTCAAGCAGTGTCGCCGCGGTGGCTGCCGGGGCACGATTTATTCCAGACTATCTGATCGAACTTGGCTTTGTGAAGCGCGAGCAACTGTCCACTCGCATCGCCATCATTCGCTGGTACGGCCTGCTGGTACCATTTATTGGTTTCGGACTCTACGCCGGAATACAACAACCCGTGCTGATGGTGACGATTTCTGCCTGCTATGCAGCCATGATGTTACCAATACAAAGTGGCATCACCATGTATCTACAACGCAAACGGCTGCCGCCGGAAATGCTGCCAAAATGGCCAGCCAGATACCTTCTGCGCGTGACCTTTGTCCTGCAAGCCATCCTGGCTTTCGGCGTCATTTATTTCACGGTGTTGTAAGCGTCGCTACTCATGACTCACCACTCAGTAGACTTCTTAGGTAGAAAAACCAGGCCCTAATAAGTGTTATGGTTTAGCAAAAGTATATGAATCGAAGCACCGGAGAAAGCATGAAAGTTGACGTTGGCGGATCCATTCTTGATGTAGAGGTTGATGGACCAGCGGATGCCCCGGCCATTTTGCAATATAGCTCTGGCGGCACCACCCTTCGGATATGGGATATCGTGGTGCCCAAAATCACAGAGAATTATCGTTCCATTCGCCTGGATATGCGTGGCGCAGGACAAAGCACGCCTGCGGCAGACCCTTCACAGTATTCTTTTCAGCAGTTCATAGACGACACCACCAGGGTTCTGGATGAGATCGGCGTAGATAAATGTCATCTCTGGAACATGGCCTTTGGATCACGCATTGGTCTCGCGTTCGCCGCGACAAACCCTGACCGGGTCATGTCAGCCTGCCTCAACGACCTGAGCGTCGAGACGGCCGACCCACAGGCGCAACGAGACGGTCATGTCAAAGCAATGGAACTTCAGGATGCCGCGAGCATTGAGCGTTTCCCAACCCCATCCGGTATTTCTGACCACGCGTACCCGGATCAGGTGTCGCTCGTGTCCGGCGCAAACAAAACAGGCGCCTTCGATCTGAAAGCAGCAATACCCAAACTAACCATGCCGGTATTGATTGTGACCGGCGACTGCGACCCCAACCTTCCTTCCAGTCGAGACATCGTGGCAAAAGCGCCAAATGCAAAACTCGTAGAACTGGAAAACGTAGGACACGGTTCCGTACTACAGAGACCTGACCTAACCACCGATATTTTTCTGGAGTTTCTGGCGAGTCAACCTAACGCCTGAGATACCAATCAGAAAACTGTCACCACTGTAATCACATAACTAAAGGACAAAGAACCGAAATGCCAGAAGCATCCCAATTCAGAACTATTCACCAAATCGTCAAAGCTGCCAGGCAGAATCTGGATCAAACATTATGGGACTATGTGATCGGTGGATCTTCAACTGAAACCACACTGAAACGAAACCGAATGGCGATCGACTCACGCGCTTTGCAGCCGAAGGTGCTAAACGACGTTTCCGGCGTCGATACTTCTGTCACGGTTGTCGGACAAAAGCTGACGATGCCGGTTGTTCTCGCCCCGATTGGTTCCCTGCAGAATATTGTAGAGGGTGGCGGCGCCACCGCTACCATTGCAGCAGAAGAAGCCGGCATTATGAGTATTGCGAGTTCCGTGTGCGATCCGATATTGGAAGACATTGCCGCCGCATCCAATGCACCAAAGATCTTTCAACTCTACGTCAGAGGTGATGCCGATTGGACCGATGACATCGTCCAGCGAGCGATAGATTCCGGGTACAAAGCATTTTGTCTTACTGTCGACTCCGCGGTGGTCAGCAGGCGTGAACGTGATATCGCCAAAGGCGTCCGGCCCACCTCAAGACCAATAGCCGGGCACGGTAGCATGGGCTTCCAGGAAGTATTGAACTGGTCCGATGTCGCACGCATCAAGAATAAATTCGACATTCCGCTAATCATCAAAGGCATCTTCCGGGCCGATGATGCACTCAAGGCCTTAGATCATGGGGTAGATGTCGTCTACGTTTCCAACCACGGAGGCAGGCAAATTGATCAGGGTCTCGGCGCACTGGACCTTCTGCCGGATATCGTTGAGGCGATCAATGGCCAGGCAGAAATCATCGTCGACGGCGGCTTTTATCGCGGTACAGATATCGTCAAGGCGATTGCCCTAGGTGCTAATGCCGCAGGTATTGGCAGGTTGGAAGCCTGGTCACTGGCAGCGGGTGGCGCGCCCATGTTAGTGCAATGCCTGAAAATACTTCACGCCGAGATTTACGAGACCCTTAGCCTGTGCGGCGTCACTTCATTTGCCGATCTAGATAAGTCGTTTGTCGTTCCGGCACAACCTGTAGACCCGCCCGGTGTATTTAGCGCATTTCCATTGCTGGATCTTGATAACGCAGGGTATTGACCCACGCACCACCTTGGGTCAAATTATTGTTCTACTTTTGAGGCCTGTATCTGGCAATGACTAGCGCCGCGCTCAGATCTGCAACTTCGTTACCCATTCGCTCCTTTTCTGCCGAACTGACTAAGGGACTCGGTATCGTGCCCGCCAGATTCATCCAGGAAATGATCGTCGGTATTCACCGTGCCCGATCTTTGCACCTTACCGACATCGCAAAGTCGTTGCTGGAAGATGTTGAGTTGCGCGCGACACACAAGCGGCTTAGCAGAAACCTTTCCAGACCTGGAATGGCAGACACTGTTGCAAACGCCCTGCTGCAACGGGCAGCACGGGACGTCACAGAAGGGATGATCCTCGTCATCAGTTTCTACGATTTGCCCAAGCAATTCGCGACCAGAATGGAATTCGCGCGCGGAGGTGCCGACACCTCTACCAATGACGGTTACTACGTGTGTGACATTTCCGCCGTTGATCCTGCATCGCCGCATTACTACATACCGCTACTAAGCCGGCTGTGGTCCCGGCACGCGCCTGACTATGAGAGCGATGCAGCAGAAGTTCTCGCTGCCGTTGACCAGGTACGGGAAGCAACCGCGGGTCGCGGGATGTTCGTCTGTCTATCGATACCTGAAGACATCAGTCACGCCCTTGCACATCATCCTAATCTTAAAATACTGTTAGATGTGACCAGTCACGACACAGCTTTCGTGGTTAACGGGCAACGAAAAGTTCTTTCTGAATTTGTATCAGACGTTGAGCTGCCCTACGGCAAACTGATGTTCAAGCTGTTACCGGCAGATTACGCCAGGGAGTTTTTCGGGAGGAACGATGACCTCGAGGTATCGGTGTTTACCCAATTTGGCGGGTTTCAGGTCCAGCCCGTTCCCAGCAAAAATAGCCCTACCAAAAACAGCGAACAACCGACCACGCTCATCATGACCAGAACAACACCTGGTGGTCACCAACAGCCTCTACGGCCCGTCGCGCCGCGCGCAAATCTTTTCTACCTGGCAAGGGGCACAGAAGCCACAACACCCGATCAATTATGGTCACTGTTACAGGATCAATGGCTGGCAGGACATATGGCGCTCATGTGCGTCCAACATAAGTCTCGCTTCAATCAGTCGGACTTTAGAGTGTTGACCTACGACCGTCTGCAACTCCTCAACGCCCTGCTGCAGGCCGTGACCCATTACGAGGCAAACATCGAAAAGAGCTATACGGCAGAAACTCACCCCATTACCACCGCACCCCACAGCGGTAGGCATGCCCGGGATTTCATGGTTCCTGCCGATATCGCACAACCTTAATTACGACCTATTACTCGGTACTCGGTACTAATCTATATCTATTTGTTTTATATTTAATATTTCCATTTATTGGAGTAACTAAACACCTATCTACTACTATTGCATTGGAAATCTAAAAAAATCGGCGCAATATGGGTCCACGGAGTGCCTCCAAGGCACGTCTTGTCCGTGCAACTTCAGTTGCATAACGCTGCTTTTGGGGCACTACAAAATTTTTGTTACGGGAACAATATGAAGCACCTAAAAATCGTGTCATTGGGAATGGCACTGACCCTCACGGGATTTCCAGCTGCTTTCTCGGCCGATGAGACCGAGGACGAAAAAAACTATATCGAGGAAATTATCGTCACCAGTGAACGTGGCGAAACCAACGTCCTCGACCGCGCCATGACGGTCACCGGCTTCAATGCCGCGATGATCGAAAAACTGGGCGTGCAGAATGCCGACGACCTGGAAGTGCTGGTCCCGGGTCTGCAGAAAGGTAACCGTACTCAGGGTGGCGGTAAGGGTGAGGACGGTCACTATGTCATGCGTGGTATAGGAAACGACCGGAGCGTCAACTTCTACTCGGACGTTTCCGTGGCTTATTATATCGACGGTGTCTATACGAACCTGAGCTACGCAACGGATAGCACGTTCGACATGGAGCGGGTCGAAGTAACCCGAGGGCCGCAGGGCACCACCGGGGGCAAGGCGTCGATCGCCGGCGCCATCAATTTATGGTCGCGTAAACCGACGGATACCTTCGACATGCGTGTGAACGCGGAGATCACCGATATCTCTACGCAGCGTTTCCAACTCGCCTTCGGTGGGCCGATTGGCGACACGAATTTCAGCTATCGTCTGGGCCTCTCCACCTACACCGGTGACGGCAGGATCGAAAACGTCTATCCCGGTGGCGTTGACGGCGGCAAGCCGGATCAGGTCATCTGGACGCCGCGTCTGCGCTGGACCAACGACCGCTGGGACATTACCGCCCGCTACACCTACCAGACAGACGACGGTACACCCTGGGTATCACTGCCATTGGGGGCGCGCGACACGATCAATGAGTTCCTGCTGGACCGCAACGGCAACCCCGCTATTTTCACGGATCCCTTGACCGGCGAGGAAGTACCGCAGTTGAATGGGTTCTTTGGTGCCGATGTGGCACCATCGGTCGCGAACTGTTCAAACATCAACCAGGACGGCACACGGGATGATTTCGGTGTCATCTGCGACCCCGATGAATTGCAGTGGAAGATCGCTTTCAACGCACCAATCTCCGAGGATGCCGAATCCGAAAACTTATCCCTGGAAGCAATATTCGCGCTAACTGACAGCCTCGATGTGACCTATAAGTTTGGCTATCACGATGTCGCCAGGGAGACCCTGGACGACCCTGACCAGCTGCCCCGCGAGGGTGGCGGCGTCTGCCCTGCCAATCACCCGAAGGTGTTGGGCGGTATGCTCACGGCGGGTCAGACCAGCCAATATTGTGCCCTGGATGGTGGCGGCAACGGTTCCTTTAACGACACCCGCCTCGTCCGCGCCCGCCTGTCGGAGCAGACCAGTCATGAGATCACACTGACCTCAAACTATGACGGTAAGTTCAATTTCACGGTGGGTGTCAATTACCTGGACGGCGAGCGGCCGTCCAATAGCAGAACGTTCGACCACGGTACAGGTACCAGGGGTACTCGGGTTAACGACTGGCTGTACGACGACACCTCGGCTGCCTGTCAAGCGAATATCGAGGCCCTTTATGGCTCCGGGGGTAGCAAGAGTGGCGGACAGAACCTCCTGTTGCGTGATCTTTACACCGATGATGAACCCCGGGCCCGAGTCGCCAACCTGCAAAACGTGTACGCCTGTCCGGGTGATCCGTGGCTGGTGAACTTCTCAGCGAGTGGCCACACAAATTTCCATGCGGATCTCAATGGTCAAAGGGTTGCTTTCACGGCAACTAACTGGAGCGAGTCCAAGGGCATCTACTTCAATGGCGAATACGTCATGAACGATACCTGGACATTCTTCGGTGGTATTCGTCATGATGACGACAAAAAAGGGCAGCAGCAGCAGGGTAATGGCACCGCCTTTGGTCTTTCCGGTGTGGATTTCTCCAACTGCAACCATACCTCGACCTGTGAGGATTATTTTGCGGTCGTGCAGTGGGGCGTGCGTGGTCAGGACATCATTCCCAGCAAGGCCCTGGGGAGATGGAGCGACACGACCTGGAACATTGGCACGCAGTATCGTCCGAATGACGATGTCATGATCTACGGCCGTATCTCCACGGGTTATCGGCCGGGTGGTTCCAAGGGAGCCTTCAGTCTGAGGGAAGGCGCAGGCCTGGATGAATTCTGGTTTGAAGCCGAGCAAATGACCAACTACGAACTTGGCGCCAAGGGCCTTTACTTCGACAATGCGCTGCAATTGTCTGCGACGGTTTTCCACCAGGACTTCAGCAAGTACTGGGTAGTAGCCGGTCGCTTCAAGTCAGCCGACGAAATCGCGGCAGATCCTGAGGGCGGCGCGACGACCAGATCGACGCAGGCGATTGACGGCACCACAATTGACGGTATCGAGCTTGAAGGCGCCTGGAGAATTACTGATCGCCTCTCGCTGCGCGGGTTCTACAACTACCTGGATACTAACATTGGTCCCTTCAATTCAATCTACCCATTCAGTCTTCCCGGCGCCCAGGTCGGGTTTCAGTTCCATGAGTATATTGACGGCAATGGCGACCCGCAGGTGCATCGGTACTGGGGCACCGGTATCCTGATCGAGTTCGATGGTAAGCAATTGCCTAACTCGCCCAAGCACAAGACGTCTCTGACGCTGGCGTACGATGTACCGATCGCCGCAGACTGGGGCTCGCTCGAGCTGCTGACGATCTGGAATTACCGCAGCAAGCAGTACGTTGAACACGGTAACGTCGAAGCCTACGCGGTATCTGACTACACCCGTTGGGACGTCCGGGCAAATTGGCAGTCAGCCGATTCAGCCTGGCGGGTATCCGGCTACGTGCAGAATGCGCTTGATCAGGCAGCGCTGCACCAGTGGTCACCACGCGAAGGTATCGGCAGCCCCTATGGCACCATGGTCGAACCCAGAGAAATCGGCATTCAGGTCAGCTGGCAAAACTAGTAGATCGCCGAAACTAACCTACACGCACCGCGGGCATTCGCCCCCGGTGCGTTTTTTTTTTACGGTAAGCTCCCTCAATGCGATACTTGGTCCCCCTTTTCCCTTTGGTGCTTTTAGCACTAGTCGCCTGTGGCGGCGGGGGCGGCGGCGGTTCGACCACGCCGCCCGCGGCTGGGGGTAACAACAGCGGTGATACAGACGACACTCCCATGCAGGACAATTTTTCCAGCGGCGTTGCCAGGTTCCAGGATGTGACCAGTGCTTTGGGCCTAGACTATCAGGTCACCCAAATCGAACAGGGGGAACTCGGTGCTTTCAGCGGTGGCGTCGCCCTGGACGATATCGATAACGATGGCCAATTGGAGCTCTACGTGGCCCACGGGCGCAACGAAACCGGCATACTGTTTACCTATGATGGTACCGGCTTCGTTCGACTTGAGAACAACAACGGGATCGACCCGTTCACCATGGATCGGGCCGGTTATTTTGTCGATATCAACGCTGACGGCTTCAAGGACTTTGTCTCGGTACAATACGAGGCCGTTCAGGTGTTTATGAACGATGGGACCGGACGGTTCTCGGAGTCGCTGTCTTCACAGATCTACCACGAGAGAAAAACTTTCTCGCTGGCGGCGGCTGACTACGATGTCGATGGCGACGTCGACCTGTTCTTTGCGCGCTGGGGCAGCTTTTATGATCCGGCACGTCCTCTGTCGGAATACCTGTGGCAGAATCAGGGTGACGGGGTTTACTTTGACGTCAGCGACACTGTTGCCGTGGACAGTGAAGCTGGTGATTTTGACGACCTTGTCCCTGAATTTTCCTTTACCGCCAACTTCGCCGATATCGATAATGACGGTTATCCGGACATGCTGGTGGCCAGCGACTTTGAACGCAGTCAGGTGTTGCGCAACAAGGCTGGTCTCCGCTTCATTGACGCCACCGTCAAAACCGTGATCACCGACCAGCGCGGCATGGGCGGTGCCGTCGGCGACTATGATCGAGATGGTGACCTGGATTGGTTCGTGTCCAGTATCCACGATCCGGAGGGTGGCGGCGGTGAAGGAGCCCTGGACGGCAACCGGTTGTATCGCAACGCCGATGGTCTTGGCAACTTCGAGGACGTCACCGACGAGGCCGGCGTACGCGATGGTTACTGGGGGTGGGGTAGCTGTTTTGCCGACTTCGACAACGACGGCCATCTTGATTTGTTTCACACAAACGGTGCAGAGGACTTTAGTGATCCCTTTGAAGACGATCCGTCTCGACTGTTCATGTCTAACGGGGATGGTACGTTCACAGAAAAGTCCAGTGAGTCCGGGATCGACCATACCGGACAGGGACGTGGCATCGTCTGCGCTGACTACAACGATGATGGCCGCATCGATCTCTTTATTGCCAACAACGGCCGCGCCCCAACAGTCTATGAAAACACCACCGACAACGATAACCACTTCATCGCCATTGACCTGGTCGGTACCGGCGAAAACCCGGACGCCATCGGCGCGCGGGTGACCGTCGAGTCAGCTGCAGGTTCGCAGCTCCGGGAAATACAACTGGGTACCTGGTATCTGTCCCAGGGGCCCCAGACGCTGCACTTTGGTCTTGGCGAAGACGACGAGGTGAGTCGCATTCACATTCGCTGGCCTGGACCGGGAAATCCGACCAGTGAAGTCGAAAACGTAACGGCAGACCAGCTAGTTACGATTGAGCATCCCTGATGCAAAGCTTTCGAGTCATCTGCATCCTGTTACTCCTGACTGCCTGTGGGGGCGGTGGTGGCGGAGGTAGTTCCCCCGCTCCTGTAAACAATCCTCCACCCGTCAACGATGACACTACTGACGACAACAGCGACGACGACGTCGACCCTGCCCTCGCCCACTGCGCGACGCCAACAGGAAGCAACACGTTTACCAATGTCACCACGGACCTGGGGCTCTGCTATGACGCCTGGGAGAATGATGACCCAACGGAAATGGAGAAAACCGCCGGTGGTCTGGGCATGGCAGATATCGATAACGACGGCATGATGGAACTATACGTTGCCCATGGGCACAGCACGCTGGGAAGACTATTCAGTTACGACGGCGAGACTTTTGTGGAACGGGAAACCAATATTGAACTCCTGGGAATGGATCTGGCCGGTTACTTCGTCGACATCGACGCGGATGGCTTCAAGGACTTCATCTCCAACCAGTACGAAGGCGTCGAGGTATTCCGCAACGATGGCAATGGCGACTTTGAACCCTGGACCGATGTGTCCGGTATCAACCAGTTACGCCCGACCTGGTCCATGGCCGCGGGCGACTACAATCTGGATGGCGACCTGGATTTGTTCTTCACGCACTGGGGCACCGGTTGGACCGATAACTTTACGGAGTATCTCTGGGACAACGATGGCACTGGTATATTCGTGGATCAGACATTTCGCACGCCCATCGCCACCGCAACCACAGACACTGGAATCGAATCGGAATACACCTTCACCCCCGTGTTCGCCGACTACAACAACGATGGATATCCTGACCTTCTACTGGCCAATGATTTTGGATCGAGCCAGGTGCTGCTGAGCGTGAACAATGGCAACATATTCGCCGATGATACAACGGAGGTGATTACTGACGAGAACGGTATGGGGAACGCCGTGGCCGACTACGACCGGGATGGCGACCTCGACTGGTTTGTCACCAGCATCTATCGACCCGTGACGCCACCGGTGCGTAATGGGAATCGCCTATACCGCAACAACGGCGTGACCGCTGGCTTTGAAGATGTAACCGACGAAGCCGGGGTACGCGAGGGCGACTGGGGCTGGGGTGCCTGCTTTGCGGATTTCGACAACGACGGTCACCTGGATCTGTTCCATACCAACGGGCACCAGGAACCCGGGCAACCGGAGTTCGAAGACGACCCGTCACGTTTGTTCATGTCCAATGGCGACGGCACCTTTACCGACCGAGCGACCGAACTGGGGTTGATACACACTGCCCAGGGTCGTGGCCTGATCTGCACCGACTACAACGCCGACGGCAAGGTCGATGTGTTCATTGCCAACAACGGTAACTCACCGACGGTGTTTCGCAACGATCACGACAACGACAATCACTTCATTGGCGTTGATCTCGTCGGCATCGAACAGAACCCGGAGGCTGTCGGAGCCCGGGTAACCGTCAGGACAGCATCTGGAGCACAAATTGGGGAAGTACAACTTGGTAACGCCTACCTGTCCCATGGACCAGCGACGCTACACTTTGGCCTCGGCCAGAACGATGTGATAGAAAGCATCGACGTGTGGTGGCCCGGATCGAATCCCGTCACCAATACCGTGGAAAATGTCACAGCGGATCAATACATCGCCATCGAGCATCCAATGCGCTGAGGAGCACCCCAGACTGCATCTATAAGTTGACCCAGACGCAACCATGGGTCAAATTGTAAGTTCGTCGTTCGTGTTGAGCCATCAGATGTCGCGCAGGACAATCAATCGTTTACTCAGTGTATTCGGCCTATTTGGCATTGTCGCCTGTGGCGGCGGCGGCGGGGGTACCGGAGGTGGCACCAATATTCCGCCCCCTAACACGAATGATGCCGGGGACGATGATGACGGCGGTTCGGTGTCGACGGCATTGTTCAGCGATCGAACCAGTGATCTCGGGCTCGGCTATTCAATTACCCATGAGAAGATGAGCGTATCATAGATATTCCAGTTCGGTGGAGGTGTGACGCTGGATGACATCGATAATGATGGCTTACTGGAACTGTATGTCGCCCACGGTCGCAACGAACCGGGCAGATTGTTTACTTACGATGGCGAGCAGTTCGCCCCGCTTGCAGACAACAATGGTATCGAACCGTTTAAACTGGATCGGGCCGGTTATTTTGTAGACCTCGACGCTGATGGCTGGAAGGATTTCGTCTCAGTACAAATTCAAAGTGTCGAAGTTTTCATGAACGACCAGACCGGTCATTTCAACAAGGCAACCAGCAGCACAAACATCTTCCACGACCGTTCGACCTTTTCCCTCGCCGCTGCTGACTATGATGTGGATGGAGATATCGACCTGTTCTTTGGTCATTGGGGAGCAAGCTGGCGACTGAAAGACCCACTGACTCAGTACTTATGGCAAAACGATGGCTCAGGTTTCTTCACCGATGTCACCGATCAGGTCGCCATCAGCGACGAAGAAACATTGCGCGGTGTTGCGGCGGAAACCTCCTTCACCCCGACTTTTGCCGATATCG